>ERZ888423.2177-NODE-2177-length-15224-cov-8.537082_pt1 | contig 15224 bp, 16 predicted proteins | sample MGYA00520523_ERZ888423 | MGnify/ENA primary metagenome ERZ888423 (study PRJEB32303, sample SAMEA104408611) | aquatic metagenome | biome: Brackish water; feature: Pelagic; material: water | place: Baltic Sea | collected 2014-06-08T10:24:00 | depth 30,27 m ...
CGTCCTGGACTGGAACGGGTTCGGCGGCGCGTGCGCGGCCCGGTGGTTCGTCGGCCAGGGGCGGATAGGTGGCTCCGTGGTAGCGCACCACCAGGGTGGCCGAAACGGCGTCGTGGCCCTCGCGCCATACCGTCGCGGTGACCGGAACTACTTCGCCGACGACCGCCTTGGCGGGAAAGCGTCCGCCAGAAACCACTGGCGCAACGTCATCGATCTCGATCCGACCGGCGGTCACTTACCCACTCCCTACCACTCCCTGCATCTGTGAAAACCCGGGCGGCACGCGCCGCTCGCCTCGTTTGTCTGGTCTCGATCGAGACGCGGCTTGTCAGTCCTTCCACGTCTATACCCACCGTAGTGCGGAGCTCAATCACATGGAGAGCGAAGCCCGTAAGGTGGGCCCGCCTGACAGCTCTCCGACGGTTCACCGACCGCGCTTATCTTCCCGAGCGGCTGTCCCCGCTGGAGCAGCTGTCGATCTGGCCGCCGGCCTGGACGACTATCTGGCCAGGCCGCTGTGGTCCCAGCGGCAACGAAATCTAAACCGCAACGACGCAGCTATCGAGGACCGGTGCGGTCGGATATTCGGTCCGGGCGCTGCCGCACCACCGACTGCTTGCCTGCGGCAACGAACTGGGTCTCGTCACGCCGGCGTGAAGCTCACGGGAAGCGCTTGAAGCACCGCTCGACGTCGGTGAGGACGCCTAGCCGGAACGCGTCGATCCTGGAGAATCCTGAGGGCACCGACTCTCCGTTGACGTCGCTTGCTATCAGGCCGTTAGTGAGGATGCCCGACACCGCTTCGTCGACATCGCCGGCGGTCAGCGCGATGGTGTCCCCGTCGGGGGTAGTCACTTCCTTGGACATCTTGACCGTAGCCACCCCGGTGAGGCACGCCGTGCGCAGAGCGGCAGCAGCGGTGTCGAGTGTCACGCCACCGTGTTCCAGCTGGATCGCAGTCATGTACCGGGACACGAGCACTGAATAGGCCGTGTTATCGCCGGCTACCAGGCTGCTTCCGTCTGTCCGATCCACCTGGGAGCCCATCTCCTGAAGTCCGGCCAGATCGACGACGATGGTGTTGTTCGCCGGGCAGAACGACGCGGGCGGACTGGGTCGCGCATCGATGCAGTTTTCGGCGTCGCCGGTGTCGAAGCTCAGCGCCGGTGGATCGGCGGGCTCGAACAGGACCCCCATCGCGTCGACGATCGAGCGCACCGAGTCATCGGTCACCGGTAGCTCTCCGGTCTGATCCTCGGGAAGCAGCACCGGCAGCTCGCCGCGCCGCTGACCGATCTCTTGCAGGTCGATGGCTGCGCACGCCGAGGGGCCATCGGTGAAACCGAACTGGAACGCCGAGAGCCGCTCGAACGCCGAGCCGTGCTCATCGACGCCGGCGTCGGGGTCTCCCTCGTTGAGCAGCGGATCCCGGAAAGAAATGACAGCGGCCAACACATTGTTGAGCCCTTCGCCGGTGCTCAGGCTGAAGCGGGGTGAGTTGTCCTCGGCGACCCAGCGCATGTAGGCGCCGGAGAGGCAGTCGGCCTGCTGCTCGCTGACCAGGGTCGGGGTGCCTTTCTTGGACATGCCGGCCTGCCGCGCCACCGCGTGGCCGTATTCGTGGGCGAGCACCAACGCCACACCGATGTCGCCGTATGCGCGCATCAGGCTGGGCAGCAGCTCGCTGCGGTCCCAGCCGATCGTCCTGTTCGAGTAGCAGAAAGCGGCGTTGACCAGGCCGTAGGTGTCTTCCCCGCAGAACTCGGTGCCGAAGTCGCCGGCGTCAAACGAGATCAGTGCCTTCGCTGAGGCGAAATCTTCGTCGAAGCTCTCCGGGTAGGCGATGTCCCAGAACTGTTCGATGTCGCTGATCGCAGTTCCGGCCAAGCGGTCGATTTCCCCACCGTCGGTGCCCTTCACTTTCCGGGCGGGACCTTCGGCGTTGGGCCGAAGGCCGGTGGGGCCATCGGTGGCCGGCATTCCGGCCACCCGGAAGGGATCGTCGAACACGGACACCGGGTTGCCCTGCAGCGTTGTCGAGCACGCGGTGCCGAGCAGGACCGCAACCGTCGCGATCATGGTGCCGACAAGGCGTCCTGGACTGATGGACGGACTCATGGACGCTGCCTTTCGGTGGTCGCTGAGCGGCCTGGGGGCGCGCACCGGAACTCGACTCCCAGGATAGTGAACTCGCGGGCACCTGCCGCGCCCAGTGCTCAGGAGCTTCCGTCGGGGGAGCTTCCGCTGGGGGCTCGAAGACGCTGCAGTGCTGCCCGCGCCGATGCCCCGTCCGTCGTTGCCCAGTACGGGGGTAGGGACGCACGCAGAAACCCGCTGTAGCGCGCGGTCGCCATCCGTGAGTCCAGGATGGCCACGACGCCGCGGTCATCGACGCGGCGCAGCAGTCGGCCGGTCCCCTGGGCGAGCAGTAGTGCGGCGTGGCTGGCGGCTACCGCCATGAAACCGTTGCCGCCCCGCGCCGCGACGGCACGCTGGCGCGCGGTCAACAGCGGATCGTCGGGTCGCGGGAACGGAATTCGGTCGATCAGCACGAGCGACAGCGAAGGGCCCGGAACGTCGACGCCCTGCCAGAGCGACAGTGTCCCGAACAGTGAGGTCTGGGCGTCCTCGGCGAAGCGTTGCACCAGAGCCGAGGTGTTGTCCTCCCCCTGACACAGCACCGGAGTGTCGAGTCGCTCCCGCATGATTTCGGCGGTCGCCCTGGCCGCCCGCATGGAGGAGAACAGGCCCAGTGTCCGCCCATCCGCGGCGGCGATCAACGAGGCGATCTCGTCGAGTTGCTCGGTGGACCCGGTGCCGTCGCGGCCGGGCGCAGGCAGATGGGCGGCGACGTAGAGAATGCCCGATTTCGCATGGTCGAACGGCGAGCCCACGTCGAGCCCGCGCCACGCGACTTTGGTGTCGGGGGTGTCGGGGGCGTTGGGAGTGTCGGCGGCGTCTGCGGCTCGGTCCAGCCCCTGGTTCAGGCCCCAGGCTGATGCCATCGCATCGAAGCTGCCGCCGATGGTCAACGTCGCCGATGTCAGCACCGTCGTCGAATCTCCGAATAGTTTGCCGCGCAACAGGTCTGCCACCGACAGCGGGGCGACGCGCAGGGTGCTGCGTCGTTCGCCGCCCGGCCGCGAGGCATCGGTGTGTTCGACCCATACGACGTCGGAGCGTTCCGGGATGGCCGGACCGAACGAGCTCAGGATCCGTGATGCGGTGTCGCTGACATCGGCGAGCGCTGTGGCCGCTTCGGCGCGTGCAGCCGCGGTCTTCGGATCGTTGGGGGCGGTGTCGATCGCCGATCGGGCTCTGCCCGCGGTGTCGCGCAGCACCGTGAGGTGAGTTGCCATCTCCGGATCGAGCACGTCGATGCGGCCACCACGGGCGTCGAAGATCACCGAGGAGAAGGTCGCGGCCACGGCTTCCAGTTGCTGTGCGATCTCGGGGTCGAGAAGTCGGGCGGCGCGGCGCTGTGCGACGCCCAGCGAGGTCGCCGACAACTCGGCGGTCGCGACACTGGTGACCCGATCTACCAACTCGTGTGCCTCGTCGACGATCAGCAGGTCGTGTTCGGGCAGCACGTTGGCCTCGCCGATGGCATCGATGGCCAGTAACGCGTGGTTGGTCACGACGACATCAGCAGCGCCGGCGCGGTCGCGTGCCCGCTCGGCGAAACAATCGGTGCCGAACGGGCAGCGCGACGCTCCGATGCATTCCCGGGCCGACACGCTGACCTGTGACCATGACCGGTCCGGGACTCCGGGGGTCAATTCGTCGCGGTCACCGGTTTCGGTGCTCGATGACCAGGTGGTCAGCCGCTGCACGTCGCGACCCAGGGCGCTGACGGCGAGCGGGGAGAAGAGTTCCTCCTGCGACTGGACTTCGGTTTCGGCCTGGGAAGTAGCCTCAGAACCGTTATGGATCTTGTTGAGACACAGGTAGTTTCCGCGACCTTTGAGGAGTGCGAACTCGGGCCGGCGCGGGAGCTTTCCCGACAGCGAATCGGCGAGCCGGGGCAGGTCGCGGTCGACCAGTTGGCGTTGTAGTGCGATCGTGGCGGTCGATACGACGACAGGACGGTTGTCAGTCAATGAGTGGGCGATCGCGGGCACCAGATAGGCCAATGATTTTCCGGTGCCCGTTCCGGCTTGGACGGCGAGGTGTTCGCCGGTATCGAAGGCACGGGCCACCGCCTCGGCCATCGTGATCTGGCCGTCGCGCTGGGCGCCGCCCAATGCTGCCACCGCGCTCGCGAGCAGTTCGGCGACTGGAGCTACCCGGATAGCCAACCGACCGTCAACGTTCGCTGAGAGTGGGGGCGATGATCCGCGTCGGGATCGCGGGGTCGCCGTTGGAGAGTTTCAGGCCGTCCCAGGGCAGGCTGTGCATGCCCTGGCTGACGCGTTCACGTGCAGCGGTCAGGCCGAGATCGGCGATCGGAGCTCCGCCGCGCACCAGCGCGACAGTGAGGGGACGGGAGACGAGGTCTGGTGGGATAGGCGGCGCCTGGGTGGCGGGATGCACCACCTCTTCGACGATGGTCCCCGATACCTTGGCCAGTCTTTGGGCGCGTTTAGCTCCGCCGTGGGATTCCTTGTGGCTGCTGCGTTTCTCAACGGGGATGCCCTCGACCTCGACCAGCTTGTAGACCATGTTCGCGGTCGGCGCGCCGGATCCGGTGACCACCGACGTGCCGACGCCGTAAAGGTCGACGGGTTCGGCGCGCAACGCTGCGATGGCGAACTCGTCCAGGTCGCCGGAGACCACGATGCGGGTGTTCGTGGCGCCCAGACTGTCCAACTGTTCGCGAACCTGCCGGGCCAGCACTCCGAGGTTGCCGGAGTCGATGCGCACTGCCCCCAGTCGCGTGCCCGCGACCTGCACCGCGTTGACGACCCCGGCGGTGATGTCGTAGGTGTCTACGAGCAGCGTCGTGTCCACGCCCAGCGCATCGACCTGAGCCCGGAATGCGACCTTTTCCCAGTCCGATGTGGACTGCCCGTCCGGGGTGTGCAGCAGGGTGAAGGCGTGCGCACTCGTGCCCAGTGCGGGGACTCGGTGGCTGCGCTTGGCCTCAAGGTTGGACGTCCCGGTGAAACCCGCGATATAGGCGGCGCGCGCCGCAGCGACGGCAGCCCGCTCGTGGGTGCGCCGCGACCCCATTTCGATCAACGGGCGTCCGTTCGCGGCACTGACCATCCGGGCGGCAGCCGAGGCGATGGCGGTGTCGTGATTGAAGATCGACAGCGCCAGCGTCTCAAGCAGCACGCATTCGGCGAAGGTCCCGTGCACGGACAACACCGGCGATCCGGGAAAGTACAACTCGCCCTCGGGGTAGCCGTCGATGTCGCCGGTGAACTGGTACCCGGCCAGGTAGTCGAGGGTGTCGCCGTCCAGGAAGTCGGCAACCGAGTCCAATGCCGCCTCGTCGAATCTGAACTGTGCCAACGTTTCCACGAATCGGCCGGTGCCGGCGGTGATGCCGTAGCGCCTTCCTGCTGGCAGGCGACGGGCGAACACCTCGAATGTGGTGCGTCGGTGTGCGGCGCCCTCCCGCAGTGCGGCGGCCAGCATCGTCAGTTCGTACTTGTCCGTCAGTAGGGACACAGGCGGGCCTGAAGGCAGGCCCGACGGCAGGCCTGGAGACGAGGCACCTGACGATCCGGTCACAGGCCTACCGTATCGGTTCGGAGCGCCTACTCGGCACCACTGCGGCCCCGGTATTCTTGCCCCATGGTTACGCTGGCGAAGGCCCTTCCGGGCACTCGCGAAGATCGTGACGTCGCCACCATCGCCGAGGAAGACGTCGCCACCGACGCCCCGTGGGTGACCCTGGTTTGGGACGATCCGGTGAACTTGATGACCTATGTGACCTATGTGCTGCAGAAACTCTTCGGTTACAGCGAACCGCACGCCACCAAGCTGATGCTGCAGGTTCACAACGAGGGCAAGGCGGTGGTGTCGGCAGGAAGTCGCGAGTCGATGGAGGTCGACGTGTCCAAGCTTCACGCCGCAGGTTTGTGGGCGACGTTGCAACAGGATCGCTGAGTAGACTGTGCGTAAATGGAAGCGGGTCCATGGCGTGGACGGTCCGCGGTACCGGTCAGCGCTGGCCGCACACGAAGCGGAGCTGTTGTGCAGCCTGGTCAGGTCCCTGCTCGAAATGCTCGAGGATCGTCAGTCGTCGGCTCCCGTCGATGAACTCGCCGAAATCACCGGGATAAGAACTGGCAATTCGGTTCCGCCGCAAGACGATACGATGAAACGCCTGTTGCCCGACTTTTACCGGCCGGTAGCCGATGATCCCGCCGGGTCCGATGCTGGGGAAAGTCTGAACAGCGCGTTACGCGGCCTTCATGAACCCGACATCATCGATGCGAAACATCAAGCGGCGCAACGGCTGTTGGACACCATTCCGGCCGATGGCGGAAAATTCGAACTGACCGAGGGGGACGCGCAGGCCTGGGCTTGCGCCGTCAACGACGTACGTTTGGCATTAGGCACCATGCTCGACATCGGCGCCGATGGGCCCGATCGACTGCCCGAAGACCATCCGATGGCCGGACACCTCGACGTCTACCAGTGGCTCACGGTGCTGCAGGAGTACCTGGTGCTGTGCCTGGTATCCGGGTCCCGCTGATGAGTAGCGCTGGCGCGATGAGCGGCGCGATCACCGATGTGGGCGGCATCGGCGTCGGCCACCACCAGAAATTCGACGCCGACGCGCAACTGGGCGCCGGCTGGGCGACCGGAACTACGGTCGTGCTGACGCCACCCGGCACGGTGGGCGCGGTCGACTGCCGCGGCGGCGCTCCGGGAACTCGGGAGACCGACCTGCTGGATCCGAGCAACTCGGTGCGCCACGTCGATGCGGTGGTGATCTCCGGCGGCAGTGCGTTCGGGCTGGCCGCCGCCGATGGCGTGATGACGTGGCTCGAGGAGCATGAGCGCGGTGTCGCGCTGGCCGACGGGGTGGTGCCGATCGTTCCCGCCGCGGTGATCTTCGACCTGCCGGTCGGGGGTTGGCAGTGTCGGCCGACCGCGGAGTTCGGCTATCTCGCGGCGGCAGGTGCAGGCGCCGAGGTTGGGGTGGGCACCGTCGGTGCGGGTGTCGGCGCGCGGGCCGGGGTGCTGAAGGGCGGTGTGGGGACGGCCTCGGTGACGCTCGACTCGGGGGTGACTGTCGGCGCGCTTGTCGTCGTCAACTCCGCCGGCGATGTCGTCGACCCCGACACCGGTCTGCCCTGGCTGGCATACCAGATCAAGGAGTTCGGGCTGGTGGCTCCGCCCGCGGATCAGCTGGCCGCCTATGCGGATCGGCACGGTGAGCTCAGCCCGCTGAACACCACCATCGCTGTAGTGGCTACCGATGCTGCACTCAGCCCTGCCGGCTGTCGGCGGGTGGCGGTGGCCGCGCATGACGGCCTGGCGCGCACCATCCGCCCGTGCCACACCCCGCTCGACGGCGATACGGTGTTCGCGCTGGCCACCGGCGTTGTGGAGGTGAATCCGGACCCGGCGACACCGGCATCGATGTCGCCAGAAGTGGCGCTGATCACCGCGGTCGGCGCGGCCGCTGCGGACTGTCTGGCCCGTGCGGTACTCGTCGGGGTGTTGGCCGCCGACGCGGTTGCCGGAATACCGACATATCGTGGCCTGTTGCCGGGAGCGTTCGGGTAGCCGAGAAACCGTTCGCGTAACCGAGAAACTAGGTGGCCGGTCCACGGAGGGGGGAAGTTCGCTGTGCTGGTGATCCGTGCTGACCTGGTCGACGCGATGGTCGGCCACGCCCGCGCCGACCATCCCGACGAGGCGTGCGGCGTGATTGCCGGACCTGAGGGATCCGACCGTCCCGAGAGGTTCATCGCGATGCTCAACGCGGAGCGTTCGCCGACGTTCTACCGATTCGATTCCGGCGAGCAGTTGAAGGTGTGGCGCCACTTAGAAGACACAGGGGATGCTCCCATCGTCATTTATCACTCACACACGGCGACCGAGGCCTACCCGAGTCGCACCGACGTCTCCTATGCCTCCCAACCCGATGCCCACTACGTGTTGGTGTCTACCCGCGACGCTGATGAGCACGAGTTGCGTAGTTACCGCATCGTGGACGGTGTCGTCACCGAAGAACCCGTCAAGATCGTCGAGCAGTACTGATAGGAGAGCACCCTGTGCCTGATTCTGCCAATGTCACCGTCTCGATCCCGACCATCCTGCGCACCCACACCGGCGGGGAGAAACGAGTCACCGCCTCCGGTGCCACGTTGCAGGCCGTCATTACAGACCTGAACGCCAACTATTCGGGCATCGCCGAACGGTTGGTCGACTCCGCCAATCCCGGCAAGCTGCACCGCTTCGTCAACATCTACGTCAACGACGAGGATGTGCGGTTCTCCGGCGGGCTGGAGACGCAGATATCCGGCGGAGACTCGGTCACGATCCTGCCCGCCGTCGCGGGTGGGTAAGTGCGCCGGGGGCGAGTAGGAGTCCCATGACCAGGTATGACTCGCTGCTGCAGGCGCTCGGTGACACACCGCTGGTCGGGCTCCAGCGGCTCTCGCCATCCTGGAACGGGGGTGCTGACGGCTCGCCCCACGTCCGGTTGTGGGCCAAGCTCGAGGACCGCAACCCGACCGGGTCCATCAAGGACCGGCCGGCCCTGCGGATGATCGAGGATGCCGAAAGCGCCGGACTGTTGCAGCCCGGGGACACGATCCTGGAGCCGACGAGCGGCAACACCGGCATCTCCTTGGCGATGGCCGCGTTGCTCAAGGGCTATCAGATGATCTGCGTCATGCCGGAGAACACGTCGATCGAACGGCGACAGCTGCTGGAACTCTATGGTGCCCGGATCATCTTCTCCCCGGCCGAAGGTGGCTCCAATACGGCCGTGGCTCGCGCCAAGGAGATTGCGGCAGAAAATCCTTCGTGGGTGATGCTGTATCAGTACGGCAACGCCTCCAACGCCGCGGCGCACTACGACGGAACCGGGCCCGAGTTGCTGGCCGATCTACCGGAGATAACCCATTTCGTCGCAGGTCTGGGCACCACGGGCACGCTGATGGGCACCGGCCGTTATCTACGCGAGCACGTTCCTGGTGTCCAGATCGTCGCGGCCGAGCCTCGGTACGGCGAGGATGTCTACGCGCTACGCAACATCGACGAGGGTTTCATCCCCGAGCTCTACGACCCCGATGTCCTGACAACCCGATACTCGGTCGGTTCGTTCGAAGCAATCAAGCGCACCCGTGAGCTGGTACAGGTCGAGGGCATCTTCGCGGGCCTGTCGACCGGCGCCATTCTGCACGCCGCGCTGGGGATGGCAGACAAGTCGGCCAAGGCCCGCGAGCGCGCGGATATCGCGTTCGTGGTGTGCGACGCGGGATGGAAGTATCTGTCGACCGGGGCCTACGCCGGTAGCCTTGATGATGCGGAGGACGCGCTGGAAGGGCAGCTATGGGCATGAGGTGTCGCGTATGAGTCTGTCCGGCAGTTATCCCGGCATGCCGGGGCCGCCGGCGGAACCGAAGAAGCGACCGGCTTGGGTGATCGGCGGTGCGACCGTCGTGTCGTTCGTCGTCCTGCTCTGGGTGATCGAACTCGTCGACTCGCTGACCGGTCATCGGCTCGACAGCAACGGCATCCGTCCGCTGGAAACCGAGGGGTTGACCGGCATTCTGTTGGCGCCCCTGTTGCACTCGAATTGGGAACATCTGATCGCCAACACCGGTCCGGCTCTGGTGCTCGGGTTTCTGATGGCCCTGGCGGGCTTGTCCCGATTCATCTACGCCACCGCGATCATCTGGATCCTCGGCGGGCTCGGCACCTGGCTTATCGGCAACATCGGGGTTGTAGGCGAGACAAACCACATCGGTGCCTCCGGCCTGATCTTCGGCTGGTTGACCTTCCTGATCGTGTTCGGATTCTTTACCCGCAAGGTCTGGGAGATCGTCGTCGGCGTGGTCGTGCTCTTCATCTATGGCAGCATCCTGCTCGGCGTGCTGCCGGGAACATTCGGCGTCTCGTGGCAGGGCCACCTGTCCGGGGCGGTCGCCGGAGTGCTCGCCGCCTACCTGCTGTCGGGGCCCGAGCGCAAGGCGCGGGAGTCCCGGCGGGGCGTGGCGGGGATGGGCAAGCCGGGCAATACAAACCCGCCGTACCTGACTTCGTGAGCTCGGCGGCGACCTCGCAGCAGGCTCCGATCGGGATCTTCGATTCCGGTGTGGGCGGGTTGACGGTCGCGCGGGCCGTGATCGATCAGTTGCCTGACGAGGACATCATCTACGTCGGCGACACCGGCAACGGACCGTACGGGCCGCTGACGGTCCCGGAGATCCGGGCCCATGCGCTGGCGATCGGTGACGACCTCGCCGGCCGGGGGATCAAGGCGTTGGTGATTGCGTGCAATACGGCGTCCTCGGCCTGTCTGCGGGACGCGCGCGAGCGATACGCGCCGGTGCCGGTCGTCGAGGTGATCCTGCCCGCGGTGCGGCGCGCCGTCCGGTCCACCCGCAATGGGCGCGTGGGGGTGATCGGTACGGCTGCGACGATCGCCTCCGGTACCTACCAGGACGCGTTCGCTGCCGCGCGTGACATCGAGGTGTTCGCGGTGGCGTGCCCGCGTTTTGTCGACTTCGTGGAGCGGGGGGTGACCAGCGGACGACAGGTGCTGGGGTTGGCCGAGGGATATCTGGAACCGCTGCAGCGCGCGGAGGTGGACACGCTGGTGCTCGGCTGCACGCACTATCCGATGCTGTCGGGTCTGATCCAACTGGCTATGGGCGACGATGTGAGTTTGGTGTCCAGTGCCGAGGAGACTGCCAAGGATCTGCTGCGCGTGCTCACCGAGAACGACGTGCTGAGACCGCATCCCGCTGCGGCGGCGCCCCCGCCGAAGCGGGTGTTCGAAGCCACCGGAGATCCCGTGGCGTTCACCGCTCTGGCAGCACGATTTCTCGGCCCTACCCTGGACGGGGTCCGGCCTGTTCATCGTCACACCGGTGGGCGACGATGATGGTGTTTGCCTAAACTGCGATGTTTTGCTCATGCTGATGCTGGGCATGGCAAACTGGTGAGCGTGCGAATCACCGTACTGGGTTGCTCCGGCAGTGTGGCCGGGCCAGATTCGCCTGCGTCGGGCTATCTGGTAACCGCGCCCGACACGCCGCCACTGGTGCTCGACTTCGGCGGCGGCGTTCTCGGAGCGCTTCAACGCCACGCCGATCCCAACTCCGTGCACGTGTTGCTGTCCCATCTGCACGCCGATCACTGCCTGGATTTGCCCGGGCTCTTCGTCTGGCGGCGCTATCACCCGAAGCCGGCGCGGGTGCGCGGCGTGGTCTACGGCCCGACCAACACGTGGGCGCGCATAGGTGCGGCATCCTCGCCGGAGGGTGGGGAGATCGACGACTTCACCGACATCTTCGAGATTCGGCACTGGGTGGACGACCAACCGGTGGAGATCGGGTCGCTGACGGTCTTGCCGCGGCTGTTGTGTCATCCGACCGAGTCCTACGGAATGCGTATCACCGATCCGTCGGGTGCCACATTCGTCTACAGTGGCGACACCGGCTACTGCGACGCTGTCATCGACCTGGCTCGCGGCGCTGATGTCTTCCTGTGCGAAGCCTCCTGGACGCATTCGCCATCCCGACCCCCGAAGTTGCACCTTTCGGGGACCGAAGCCGGGCGGGTCGCCGCCCAGGCGGGTGTTTCCGAGCTTCTGCTGACTCATATCCCGCCGTGGACGTCGCGCGAGGATGTCATCAGCGAGGCGAAGGCCGAATTCGACGGTCCGGTGCATGCTGTGGTGTGCGACGAGTCCTTCGAGGTCTCCCGCTAGTCTTGGCCCGTGTCCATACGAGAAGACGGTCGGCTCGACGACGAATTGCGCCCTGTCACGATCACCCGCGGATTCACTGCCCATCCGGCGGGATCGGTGCTGGTGGAGTTCGGCCAGACCCGGGTGATGTGCACCGCGAGCGTCACCGACGGCGTGCCCCGCTGGCGTAAGGGGTCAGGCCAGGGCTGGTTGACAGCGGAGTACGCGATGCTGCCGGCCGCCACGCACGAGCGCTCGGGCCGGGAGTCGGTCAAGGGCCGGGTCGGTGGACGGACTCAGGAGATCAGCCGATTGGTCGGCCGGTCGCTGCGCGCCTGTATCGACCTGGCCGCGCTGGGGGAGAACACCATCGCGATCGACTGCGATGTGTTGCAGGCCGACGGCGGAACCCGCACCGCGGCCATCACCGGCGCCTACGTGGCGCTGGCCGATGCGGTGACCTACCTGTCCGCGGCGGGTCGGTTGTCGGACCCGCGTCCGCTGTCCTGCGCCATCGCCGCGGTCAGCGTCGGTGTCGTCGATGGCCGCATCCGCGTCGATCTGCCCTACACCGAAGACTCTCGCGCCGAGGTGGATATGAACGTCGTGGCCACCGATACCGGCACGTTCGTCGAGATCCAGGGCACCGGAGAGGGCGCGACCTTCCCCCGGTCGACGTTGGACAAGATGCTCGATGCTGCGATGGCGGCGTGCGATCAGTTGTTCGAGGTGCAGCGTCAGGCGTTGGAGTTGCCCTACCCCGGTGAGCTGCCCGAGTCGGGCGAGCCGGCGAAGAAGGCGTTCGGAAGCTGACGTCGATGTCCCGGCTACTGGTGGCCAGCCGTAACCCCAAGAAGTTGGCCGAACTGCGCCGGGTGCTCGACACCGCGGGAATGTCGGGGCTGACCTTGGTGTCGCTCGAGGAGGTGGCACCGTTCGACGAAGCGCCCGAAATCGGGGCTACCTTCGAGGAAAACGCTCTGGCCAAGGCCCGTGATGCGTTCGTCGCGACCGGTCTGCCCGCGGTGGCCGACGATTCGGGGCTGCAGGTCGAGGCCCTCAACGGGATGCCGGGTGTCCTCAGCGCGCGTTGGTCAGGCCGGCATGGTGACGACGCTGCGAACACCGCGTTGCTGCTGGGACAGCTCAGCGATGTACCCGAGGACCGCCGTGGCGCGGCGTTCGTATCCGCATGCGCTCTGGTTTTCGGGGCAGCCGAGTCCGAGTGCTCGGTGGTCCGTGGCGAGTGGGTGGGCAGCATCGTGCGCGAGCCCCGCGGCGAGGCGGGCTTCGGCTACGACCCGGTGTTCCTGCCGGTGGGTTCGGCGCGGACGGCCGCCGAGCTCAGCCCGCACGAGAAGGACGCCGCGTCGCATCGGGGTCTGGCGTTGGCGGCGTTGGTGCCGTCTCTGCGAGCGCTGCGCTGAGGCCTGGTGAGTCGGTGCAACGCCCACGCCGCCGGAATGGTCAGGACCAGCGTTGCTGCGATCAGCCCCGGCATCGATCCGGTGAAAAGGGTCCATCTGAGCACGAGGTGCAGCACCAGTGCCATCGCCACCGAGTGCAGCAGGAAAATTTCGTAGGAGATCTCGCCCAGCCAGACCATCGGCCTGCTGGCCAGTAGCTGCCGGTACCAGCCTCGGTTTCCGAGTGCCAGCGGTGCGACCGCCAATGTCGCGATCGCCGCGTACAGCAGGAACTTCGTCACCGGCACCCACGCCGGGTCGGGGCCGAGGATCGCTCCGCCGATCGGTGTGGACACCACCAGATAGAGGGCCGCTGCCAGCGGGATCGCGACTCCGGCAGCGCAGCGGGTGCCCATTGTCTGCAGGACGGCCAGGGCCATGCCGCCGGCGAACCAAGCGATGTGGGCGGGCAGCCACATGCCCGCAGAGTTGGGCAGCAGGCCATCGGAGGCGGTGGTGATGACAAGCGTGAGCCAGGCCGGGGTCACCGCGGCGAGGGCGGCCAACGCCGCCAGCGTGCGCCGGGGCCGCCACGGACCGCGACACAGCAGGTAGGCCAGCGCGGGAAGCGTGACGTAGAAGGCCACTTCGACCGCCATGCTCCACATCTGTGAGAGGCCGGGGTGCAGCATCGTCGTCAGGTAGCTGTCGGTGTAGATCTGGGTGAAGCTCAGGTAGCGAAGCAATCCGTGCCAGGTCTGTCCGGGGTTCGGTCCGGGCGTGAAGACGGTGTAGATCGCGAACGTGACCACCACGGTGAGCGCGTAGGCCGGCACCACGCGCCGAAACCGGTGTCGGGCGTACCGCGTCAGCGACGGAGACGGCTGACCGGCGGCGGCCGCGCGCACCCATGGCCGGAACAACAGAAAACCCGACAGCACGAAGAAGATGGCGACGCCGATCTCCAGCCGGGCGTAGACCGCGCCGAGGTATCCGTGGTTGAGGTAACCGGTCGCGAACGCGGCGTGTGTGCTGACGACGAGAAGCGCGGCGACGGCCCGAAGGCCGGTGAGGGCGGGAACTCGCGACGATGTCGCGGTCACGTCTGCGGCCGGGACGGCGCCGCGGCGCACCCCGGGGCTAGCTGACACTTCACCGAGTATAGCGAGGTCAGATGCCGAACTGTGTCTTGATTTTCTGGGTCTGGAAGTGTTCGACGATGATGCCGACTAATGGGATGGTGCCTGCGAGCAGCACGCCGACGGTCTTGGCGATCGGCCAGCGGACCTTGACTGCCAGGTTGGCGGTGAACAGCAGATAGACGAAGTAGACCCATCCATGGACGACCGCGATCCAGCCCATCGAATCGTCGTTGAAGGCGTACTTCATCACCATCTCGTAGCAGAGGGCGATCAACCAGAGGCCAGTCACCCAGGCAAGCACCCGGTATCCGAGTAGCGCCTTTCCGATGGCCTCGACGGGCGTGATGGGCGTGGGGGAGTCGGGTGCGCTCACGTACCGGTTCCTGTCGTTTTTGTCTCGTCGCTGTCGGCTTTGGCCAGTTCGGCATCGGCTGTGGCCAGTTCGGCATCGGCTTTGGCCAGTTCGGCTAGGTAGGTGTTGTACTCACGCAATGTCGGATCGTCGGTATGGGCTGTCGGCCCTGGTCGTTCGGGAAGCAACCCCGCGGGGATCTCGGTCACAGTATGTAGTGAGCGCGGCTCGGGCGGGGACTCTTCAAAGCGGACGAACTTGAAGTAGGCGTACACGCAGAAGCCGGCGAACAGGGGCCACTGAAACGCGTAGCCGAGGTTCTGAAAGCCGCCTGAGTTCGATTCGAAACGGGTCCACTGCCACCATGCCAAGGCAAGGCAGCCGGCGGCGGCTGCGGTCACCAGCAGGATGAGCGCCGGCCTCCTACGCCGTGTGGTGGACATCGTTGAAACGTACCGCGTTCCTCTTTGGGCCGACGGACTCGTCGAGGCGAG
>ERZ888423.2178-NODE-2178-length-15224-cov-6.538994_pt1 | contig 15224 bp, 14 predicted proteins | sample MGYA00520523_ERZ888423 | MGnify/ENA primary metagenome ERZ888423 (study PRJEB32303, sample SAMEA104408611) | aquatic metagenome | biome: Brackish water; feature: Pelagic; material: water | place: Baltic Sea | collected 2014-06-08T10:24:00 | depth 30,27 m ...
TTATCTTAGACATTCCATTAGTACGCTGCAACGCCACCATCAGACCGTGGGTCAAAGCCACCAACCAATAAACCATTGGTCTGTTTGAGTAGTATGCCTGCATGGCCAACGGCTTCGTCCCAGGGGGCAAGCCATTCCACATCATGCCCTCTAAGCTTAAGGGCATCAAAGGTGGCTTGTGAAAAACGGCTTTCTAATTTGAGTGACTCACTACTTTGCCCCCACGTTCGACCCAATAACCAGCGGGGTCGTTCAATTGCTTGTTGCGGTTGATCACCAAAGGTTTGAATGCGTTGAAATAATGTGGCTTGCGTTTGCGGTTGGCCTTCACCACCCATCGTGCCATAAACCATGCTGCGCCCATCGGCTAGCAAAGCGATTGCTGGGTTAAGCGTATGAAAGGTTTTTTTACTTGGTTTTAGGCTGTTGATATGCGCTTCATCTAAAGAAAACGCACAGCCACGATTTTGCCAATTGATACCGGTCTGCGGCAAGACTAAACCTGAGCCAAATTCGTGATAGATGCTTTGAATAAACGAAACACATAAACCTGAGCCATCAATCACACCCATCCATATCGTGTCACCTGGGTCAGTTCTTTGACCCCAAGGTGCCGCGTGATGAAGATCAATTTGAGCAGCTAAATTTTTCAAGAGCGACTTGTTTAATAATGATGAGGCATGTAGGCTCATCCACTCAGGGTCGGTGACATGCTGGTTGCGCAGCTTAAACGCAAGCTTTGTCGCTTCGACCTGTGCGTGCACAAAATCTGGCCCTTCTGGGTTGTCTTGCCAGCCTTTGAGGGCATCCATCATACCTAAAATCATCAGTGACACCACGCCCTGCGTAGGGGGCGTCATATTCAATAAGCGTGTTTTACCCAGTTGTAATTCAAGGGGGTTAACAAGCTTGGCTTGATGGTTTTGTAAATCACTCAGTCTTAAAGGAGACCCTAATTTTTGTAAGTCAGCAGCAATGTCGTCTGCAAGAGAGCCTCTATAAAAAGAATCGGTACCGTCGTGAGCAATGCGAGAGAGGGTATGAGCAAGGGTAGGTTGTTTAAAGCGACTGCCCGTTGTAGGCACTTGCCCCTTGATTAAGAAGGTTTTTGCAAAACCGGGTTGATCTTTGAGTTCTGACAGCTTCGCTTGTGTTGTGCGAGCTTGACTATCTGTAATTGGAATGCCTTGGTCAGCAAAATAAATCGCATCAGACAACAGACGCTTTAAAGACATGCGACCACCGATTTCTTTTGATAGTTTGTGTGCAGCCCCCCAACCTGAGACAGTACCTGCAACTGTTAGCGCCGCCATCGATCCACGAAACGGAATGCCGTCATGAACGCCTTGTGTGGCATACCAATCAATACTAGAAAGTTGTGCACTGCGCCCACTTCCATCAATTGCACCCGGTGCAAAGCCTGGTTTATGAATAACCCAAAAACCGTCACCACCAATTGAGTTCATGTGTGGGTACACCACGGCAATGGCGGCTGCTGCGGCGATCATTGCTTCAATTGCGTTGCCACCTTCACGTAAAACATCGAGTGCTGACTGCGCCGCTAAACTATGAGGTGCAACCGCAATACCGCGCGTTCCGAATGCTGAATTTGCCATTTATAAATGAGTTCCTGTTAATTACCAACCGATTGCTTTGGGTAGCCAAAGTGCGAGTTGCGGAAAATATACGATGAGTGCAAGCGCGATACCTTGCATCACAATATAGGGCACAACGCCTTTGTAAATATCTGAAATGGAAACCTCTGGCGGAGCAACGCCTTTAAGGTAGAACAAGGCCCAACCAAATGGGGGCGTTAAAAATGATGACTGCAGGCAAACCGTGACGAGAATGGCTATCCAGACAGGGTCAGCACCTTGTGCCATCAGTACAGGTAAAAATAACGGCACAGCGATGTAACTGATTTCTATCCATTCTATAAAGAAACCTAGCACAAAAATCATAAACAACATAAACCAGATATCACTGTAAAGCCCACCGGGTAGCCATTCGAACATATTTTCGATCAGTACTTCGCCATGCAGACCTCGAAAGGAAAGGGCAAAAACTTGCGCCATCATGAGTATGAACATCATCATGGCCGTAATTTTGGCCGTATGAAAACTCACCTCACGCAAACCCCTCCAGGTAAAGCGTCCTGACAATACCGTGATCAAAATAGCACCTAACGCCCCCATTGAAGCGGCTTCGGTGGGGGCAGCAATGCCGCCCACGATTGAACCCAACACGGCTACTACCAAGAGAATAGGGGGCACGACAACCTTTATAAAGCGCACCAATAATTGACGTGAGCTGACTTGGTTACGTTCCTCAACGGGTACGGCCGGCATGGTCTCTGGTTTGATCATACCCAACACTAAAAGATAAATAATGTAGACAGTGGCCAATAACATTGCAGGTATGACAGCCGCCGCAAAGAGGGTGCCCACTGATGTTTGCATGATGTCTGACAATAAAATCAGTATCAAACTCGGTGGCATGATTTGACCCAAGGTGCCTGAGGCACAAATCGTGCCACAGGCGATGCTTTTGTTATATCCGCGCTTGAGTAAGTTGGGCAAAGTCAACATACCCAACGTGATGACTGTTGCACCCACGATACCTGTGGTGGCGCCCATCAGCGCGCCGAACAAAATAATACCAATACCCATTCCACCTCTTAGTCCACCGGCTATATGCCCAATCACATCAAGCAAATCGTCTGCTAACTTTGATTTTTCTAGGGCGAAACCCATGAAAATAAAAAGGGGAATGGCAAGCCATTGATACCCTGTAACCACGCCATAAATGCGGGCAGGTAAAAGGTTAAATAGTGTGTCACCAAATCCAATAAAACCAAACACAAAGCCTGTTACAGCAAGTGTGATGGCGACAGGAATACCCGCTAATAATAAGAAAAAGAAACTTGCCAGCATCATAATTGCTAGCATTTGTGGTTCAAACATGAGGAGTGGGTTGCTTTTTAAGTGGAAGAATCAACGCTTTGATGAGCTCGGCAGTACTTTGAAGTGCGAGAAGAAAAAAACCAATTGTTATAAAGCTTTTAAGAATCCAACGATGAGGAATACCACCAGGGTCAGGAGAGGTTTCATCAATGACATATGACTGTTCAACGTAATGTAGAGAGACCCAAACAAATATCAATGCCACACTGATTGTGAGTAGCGCACCGATACAATTGACTGCTCTTTGCATGTTGGGAGAGTATTTAGCGTAGAAGACATCAACGCGAATGTGCTCACCCCAAAGCATGGCGTAGCTCATGCCAAATAAAATCAGTGTTGCCAAAAGATGCCATTCAAGTTCTTGAGACCATACTGACCCAATGCTCGCGACGTAACGCAGAATTACATTAGTCGCTACTAACGCGACGATGGCCAAGGCGAGCCATGAGGAAAACCGACCGACAATGTCGATCAGTCCATCCATTTTGTAAGCGAGCCTGAGTAAGGGGTGGCTTGCTTGCTGTGTCATATTTAGCTCGACCTAACGGTGCTGTGATAAGCCGCCTCACTGTAACCAGACCAAGCGTCATATTGCTTTTTGAAAGCAAAATAAGAGTCATGTACTTTCTTTGTCATGGCGTCTTTGGCGCTTGCTTTATTGAGCACTTGAGTGGTTTGTTGACGTAATGCAACCACAATTGATGCCGGTAATGGTTTGGCTATAACGCCTAGGTTCGTCACCAAATCTTGCATGGCTTCAGCATTTGCACGCTGGCACCAGGCTTCACTGATAACGTTGCATGAGGCAGAAGCATTCGTAACAATGCTTTGTAGGTCTTTAGGCAGTGTTTGCCAAGCGGCTTTATTAATCAATAGTTCAGACGTGGTTGCAGGCTCATGCCAACCCGTGGTGTAGTAAAACTTAGCGGCTTTATAAAGACCTAAACGACGATCTTGATAGGGGCCTACAAATTCAGCGGCATCAATCACACCACGCTCAAGAGCAGGAAATATTTCACCACCAGGCAACACTTTGACGTCAACACCTAAGTTGGCAAGCACCTTTCCAGCCAAACCCGGAATGCGCATTTTTAGGCCTTTCAAATCTTCTAGCGTGTTGATCTCTTTCTTAAACCAACCGGTCATCTGTACACCCGTGTTGCCGCATGGCATAGCAATCATGCCGAAGGGTTCGTACACTTCATTCCAAAGCGCTAACCCACCACCGTCGTAAAGCCAACCATTCATGCCTTGGTAGTTCAACCCAAAAGGTACAGCCGTAAAGTATTGCGCAGCAAATGTTTTGCCCGTCCAGAAGTAGCTGTTCGCATGGTTCATTTGAATGGTGCCTGCACGCACAGCATCAAAACCTTCAAAAGCTGGAATCAACTCGCCTGCGCCAAACAACTGAATGTTTAAGCGACCGTTCGACATGTCTTTAATGCGTTGGACCAAATCTGAGGCGCTACCTGGGCCTGACATATAAAAAGGAGAGCCTTTTGGGTAAGCGCTGGTCATTTTCCAATTAAAGGTTTGTTGAGCCTTTGCTACTGAGGGAACGGCAAGGGTGGCAGCGGTTAAGCCCAACCCTGCACCTGCCGTTATAAATGAACGTCGTGTATTTTTCATGCGCTGTCCTTTTGCGTTGCGATTGGAAATAGAGTTAACGCTTAATTTATAAGCAAAGAACGTGCCAACTATTGACTAGAGGTAGGCGTTGCAATTGCAAGCTGTATTCTTGTTTCAACTTGGTGCAACGAACACAGTTTCGTTGCCTGCATGCATTGCAAATGTGCGGTGATGAAGTAGTGAAGTGATACAGGCAGCAATGGTGCATGTGGGGTTAGTGCAATGGGGGAATGGTGCAATGTGGAAATGTTGCGATGTAGAAAATGTTGCGATTGGGATGGGTTCAATAGGGGAAAGGCAAAGTGAGAAAAAATTAAAAATTAAGAAAGCTTAAATTTTGGCGATAACATCTTTAAGAGACGTTTTAAAGGTTCCTTTAAAATGTGAAGCTAGTGGATCAATCAACCGATCACAGCCTTTATCGTCGCCCTTCAGAAATCTAATACGAAAATTCCTGCCACCGTACTGCGTGAAATGGGGTTACCTGCTCCGTACAAGTAAACTCAATCGCTTAAAGTTATTGAAGTTGATTTAGATCTGCTGGGCGAGGGTGAAGTATTGGTCAAGATTAAGGTGGCGGGTCTTTGTCCTCCAGACTTTTCTATCATTATTGGTGATCGACTACGCGGGGTGCCTATGGTTGTGCCACCATCACCTCGGGTGTACCCGCCCAAGTTATCGCAAAATACATTGACCTTTATTTAGCAGGAAAATTACCTGTTAATAAGTTATTTTTATAGTCTATCAAGGCGGCATGCCAAGCGTGTGCCACTGATGCTAATCGATTAACAGGTTTAGCAATCAGTGGTCGCGCGACTTGTCTGATCAAGTCTTTTTGCTTGTCTTGTGTGATGTATTCGACCGGTGATTTTCCATCGACACGGCCTAGAAATAAAGCGGGCAGCAACTGTGCTGCGCGAGATTCGACATCGTCTGCCGGTTCCCAATTGATATGGGTTCGGTAGGTCGAGACAAAAATGTTGAAGCAATCAAGCAAAGCGTGAGAATGTTCGGGTTGGGGCAAACATTTGAGCAGCAAATGATTCAAACAAAATGCCAAGTCAAATGCTGGGTCACCATACCAAGCGCATTCAGCATCAAGTAAAACAGGTGAAGTGGCCCCAACTAAAATATTCTTTGGGCTCACGTCGCCATGCACAAGGGCTTTATGGGTATTTAAGGTTTGCTCAGTCAAGGCTTCTAAAGTAGGGGCTAGATCACGATGTATTTCTGCGGTAGCAATGAGGTAGGGTTCAAGTCGAATGGGGTAGAAAATATCATCTGTTTGAAACGCTTCTGCAACGGCTTCATTGTGTGCTGAAGCGGCATGTAAAGTGCCTAAAATCTGAGCGACTTCGTGTGCTGTACTTTTGTTCACCATGCCAGCCAAGAGTTGAGACTTCCACACTGGAAATTTTTCTGTCTCAAAGAAACTCATGGCAAAAGCACCAATAGCTGGGTCGTGAGCGAGGGGTTTAGGCACAGCTTTTGGCAGATGCTGGGCAGCAAAGTTTATCCATGCCCATTCATAAGCGTTTCGTGAAATCGGTGCTCGCCAGTCACGTGCGACCTTCAGTTTGGGTAGGGCACATTTAACGCACACAGTTGAATCAGGCAGATCAACACGCCAAATGTCAGACGACACACCACCGGCCAGAGGCGTCCAAATAGCCGGTGTGTCGGCTGTTATCAGACCATGAGCCAATAGAAATTGTACTAATCGTGCATCAGGTTGTGCCGCAGGGGTCATCATGATTTACTGGTTTGTGCCCACGTACGGGGCATTTGAAGCCGCTTCAATTCGAAGTAATTGATTGTATTTGCTCACCGTACTTGAGGTGCGCAGTGAGCCGATTTTGATTTGACCGGCTGAACTACCCACAGCCAAGTCAGCAATAAAGGGGTCTTCAGTTTCACCCGAACGCGCTGAAATAATCGTTGAGTAGCCATTCTTTTTAGCCATCGTTATCACATCAAGTGTGCCGGTTAAGGTACCGTTTTGATTGACTTTAACCAACACGCCATTTGCAACGCCCATGTCAATACCCTTTTGTAATCTGATGGGGTTGGTGGTGAAGAGGTCGTCACCCACAAGCTGAACGTGCTTGCCTAAGCGCAAGGTGAGTGCTTGCCAGCCTGACCAATCTTCTTCGTCTAAGCCATCTTCAATCGATACTAAGGGAAATTCTTTAACCCAAGCGTCAAGCATATCAATCATTTGAGCTGAAGACAGTTGCTTGCCCTCACGCGCGAGGTTGTAGTGGCCTTCGGCATTTTTAAATGCTGCAGCCGCAACATCTATAGCGATGACCACATCTTCACCAGGGGTTAAGCCCGCCATTTCAATGGCTTTACACAACAATATTAAAGCGTCTTTGCCGCTAGCGCAGCCCGGGCTTAAGCCCCCTTCATCTGCTAATAAGGTAGGCAAACCCATTTTTTGACAGACACGAACGGCAGCATTTCGCACACGACTCATGGTGTGAATGGCTTCATCAATTGACTGGGCACGCACAGGAATCGCTAAAAAGTCTTGAATATCCATGCCCCTTCCGGCATGCAGCCCACCACTGAAGATGTTAACCATAGGCCTTGGCATCTGTGGGGTAGGGTTTTGAAGTAAATCAGCAATGCGTTGATACAAGGGTTGCTTGAGCGAGTTTGCTGCTGCACGGCACACCGCAATTGAAACACCCAGTATGGCATTGGCACCCATTTTTTTTAGTTGAGGGGTTCCATCGAGTTCTCGTAAAAAATTGTCTAGGCTGCGTTGATCATAGGCATTCATGCCAGAGATGGCGTGCGCAATGTCATTATTGATGTTTGATACGGCTTTAAGAACGCCCAAGCCCTCAAAGCGTGTGGCATCGCCGTCTCGCAGTTCATGCGCTTCAAATGAGCCAGTCGATGCCCCAGAGGGAACAGAGGCACGACCGAGCGACCCATCTACCAGAGAAACGTCAACTTCAACAGTGGGCCGACCGCGAGAATCAAGAATTTGCCGCCCAACGACAGATTGAATGGAAGAAAGTGTCATAAATTTAAAATTCCAACTTTTTCTGGGTCGATACAAACTAGATTAATTGTATTTGTAATAGTGCACTGTGAGGCGATCAAGCACAAAATGATTAATCAAAGTGATCAATCGGAAAAGGTAAGCAATGGTAGGTGAAGAAATAGCCAGTCTCTTTATGCGCAGACTTTGTTGTCTTTGAAGTCAAGCGAAAGTGCCAGTACTTTTGCTGAGCACTTGGCCACCACTGAGTTGTTAGTGACTCTTGTGGTGGCGTCTCTTCCAATTAACCTATTTTACTCACCGGTATGATTAGCGGCGATGAAGTTACCCGGGGGCGTAAAAAAGAGATACAAAGAAGATTTTGCTTTGTCTGTTGTGGTCAGGTTTTGGTAAATCACTCGCCACTCTTTGCCCTTCTTGCCATCGATCATACCGATCGACTGTTGTGGTGCATCAGCCCAGCTTTTTTCCAGCTTACCCGCTTCAATCAATTTGGTTTTGCGCTGGTCAGCGCACTGCATGATGGTTGTTTGGGCAGCAGTTTTTTTGCCGTGAAAGTGACAGTTAGTGCCTGGATCAGCCCAGGCGGGTGTTATCAAAACGGTAGGAATAGCCAGTAAGGCTACAAATAAAAATCGGTTCATGTCATGCTCCTGAGTTAAAGGGTGTTGCGACTGCTGTCGGTTGTGTTTTTAATTTCTAAGTCTTCGTGTGCGTGTTGGTGTTCCTCTGCAGGAAAGCGAAAGGTTTCGCCATTGACGTCGTGTTGGTAGCCATGCAGTTGAACAAACAATAGATAAATACCCGCCGCCATAATCGCTACATTGGTGGCGTAGCTCCAACGGGTAAAAGAGGGCGTCTGACGCCACAGGGCTAAAATCGCCAACATGACGCTTAGGGCCGCGATCTGCCCAAGCTCTACCCCGACGTTAAAACTCAAGATGCGTCCGATCATTGGCACAGCTTCATCGCCCAACGGCAACTGCTGTAAGCGTGTTGATAGACCAAAGCCGTGAAGTAAGCCAAAAACAAACACCATCTTGACTAGATTTGGTGAGTCGATGTTGAAGTGACGTTGGAAACCGCCATTGTTGTCAAAGCCCTTATACACAACACTCACCGCAATGATGGCATCAATAAGCCAGTAGTTCCAAGTGATTTTAAAGTACGTGGCAAAGATCAACGTGATGCAGTGCCCGATGGTGAATACGGTTACAAAACGCACCACATCTTTGAAGTTTGTCAGGAAAAAGACAACACCCAATAAAAACAGTAAGTGGTCATACCCCGTCAGCATGTGTGTAGCGCCAAGCCAAACGTATTGCAGGTATGAGCCCTCAAGCATGCGTTGTTTGTCTTCGTCGCTGATGCCATGAGCAAGGGCGACGAGCGGCAATAAACAGAGCAGGACTAGTCCTAAGCGGGCTGATAAAAAAGCCTTCATGATTCTTCCCTAAAGATAGAAACGGCAACTGGATCTAACTCTCGAGCCTTCGAGTTAGCTAGAACGCAGGCATTAAGCGTTTGAATGGTGGCTTAGGCCCGTGGTGGGCGTAGCAGTCCGTCAAGGAAAATATCGGCATAGTCGATTTGATAGACCATAAAAGCTTGTTTATGTCTGAGATGTGGCGCGTCTGAAGAGCCGGCAGACACCATACCGTGTAGTTGAAGTGAATCAGAGTTATGAACGTGACTCGACCCCAAATCGTTCGTGTCTGCTTGCGCAATCACGTTAGCGTGTTGATGCGAATCAATGGTTAACCCATGACTCATGGTCTGATGGTAGTGTTCACCACTAGCAATAGCGGGAGCTAGACCGATCAATAGAGCCAACTGCAGGCACAATGCCACCAACAGCGCCCCTTTCATTGATTTGAGAAAGGGCGATTTGATAAGGTTGAAGTAAAAACAACGTTGCAGAGGAGGGTGGTTGAGCGAAGCCATGAAGGGCGAATTAAGGGTAATTCTTAATGTAACGATACACGAGGGAAAGTGGGCTGACAAGTTTGGTATGTGTGATCAATAAAATCATGGAATTACCTTCTTAATGTGGGTCGACTAAATTAATCACTGAGCGCTTTGATATTAAATTCACAGCCCGTGAGGTCAGTGCTTGGGGTGGGCTAGCGTTACTGAAGCAATTGATGGTCAGTATTTGGAGCGGGGCAATCAGATCAAGGGTGCATCTTAAGGTTATAACCCAAAGCTGCGCTTGAAATATGGAGATTGTTCAAACGGCGCGCTGATTGTGAGAATAGAATTAAAGATGCTGCAAAAAAACCGACTCTCAATTTAGCCATCACCAAAAAGCGAAGGCCTTGGTTTTTAGGTTTATTTACTATTTTCATTAGCTACCTATATTCATCTTTATTTTAAAAACCTGTTAGCGCCGGTTTTTATACTGATTACTGAGGGGAATTTGAATGGCTATGTTTGACCCAATTTGATGATTTTTTCGGCCAGATCAACTTTTTAAACCGGTACTAACAGCATTTTATTCATCGTAAATTATGATTCTATAATCGTATGGTTGAATAGTTCATTTGTCGTAATTGCTTCCACTGAGGTATTGTATTGTCACAACGCGTCCTATTCATCGCGCGCGAGTTAACCGAGGGTGGTGCCGCGTTTTTAGCGATACGCCACCTCAAGCGGCTGATTCGAGCTGATCGGAAAATTGATTTTTTGATCACTGGCCCAATTTCGAATGCCTTAAGCGCCGAGCTCGATGGCGTTGCAATACATACGCCCGGTGTTGACATCAACACCTCGCTAACAAACCCTCTGGAACTTCGACGGGCATGCATACGTGCTTATCCCTGTTTGACAAACGACTATGACATCGTCGTGGGCACCTCATTATTTCCTGACATGGTTGCCTGCGTTACCTTTTCCGCCAGCAGAGGGCATCGCAAACTTCTCGTGCTTCTCGATGAAGGCCTTATTTTGCCTGACCTTAAAGCAGATATGAAAGCGGCAATGCAATGTGCAATCGTAGCCACGGATCACCTTGTTCCTGTCTCTCTCGGTTTATTCGACAAGCTGAGTGAGTACTATTCAATTCTTAAAGAAATCCCAAGAACCATTATATTTCCCCCAATCGAACCTCAACATCCTATTGGTGCCTCGCCTTTCAACCGTTATCTACCTGACCAATTACCCCATGTGGTTACTGCCGCTAGACTTGATCAAATAAAGCAAATTCCTACTTGCTTGCGTACGCACTGGCAGTTGCGTCGTGAAGGGATAGATTTTCATTGGCATGTTCTTGGTGATGGGTCGGAGCGATTCGTGCTTGAACAGGAAATTGCCCAGTTAGGCATGGCAGATCGATTTCACCTCGAAGGCTTTCAGATCGAGCCACGTGCATGGATGAAATACGCAGACCTCTTCGTGCTCACATCGAGATCGGAGGGCTGCCCGACAGTGATTAGAGAAGCACTTGCTGAGGGAACACCTGTATTAGCGACAGATGTCAATGGCGTCAGGGAATTAATAGATGATGGCGTTACAGGCTCGATATTGGCAGACTGCGAGGTAGATTTGAAAGATAATCTGCGCCGATTATTGACTGACCGCAGTGCCTGCCAAAGGCTCCGGGTCAATATAGCTCGCTTACCAAGGGAACTGGCTGGAAATGAGACGATCAAGCTAAGCGAACTCTTTAGCGGCAATCGGCGCCCAAGATCGAGGCCAAATGTCACTATTTTGATACCCACCTACAATCACGCTAAGCGAATCCAGCAGGCAATCGAAAGTGCGCTTATGCAAGACTACCCGTCACTTGAAATAGTTATTTGTGATGATGCCTCTACCGACAACTCTGCAATAGTCGCCACGCGTTATTTGCATGATCCTCGACTAAAGTACGTTCGACGACCATTAAACATAGGCCGTGTAGCGAACTATCATCAAGCGCTGAAAGTAGATGCGCGTGGTGACTGGATATTGGTTCTTGATGGGGACGACTATCTCATAGACCCTATGTTTATTAGTAAGGCGATATATGTTTTAGAGCTAAACAAAGTAGCTCAACCTCTTTTCTTGCAGGCTGGACATCGGGTGATTTGGGAGACGACTCGCAAAAAATCAGACAGCAGCCTTGCCAATGCAGCGCATGTAGACATACTGCCTAGCATTGAGACCGAAACAGCCCTATTGACTGGTTCCCAGTATCTGAGCCTAGTATTTGAAACAGGGTTTTTTACCCATTTAGGCACACTCTACTCAAGGACAGCCGCACTTGAGCAAGGTTTCTACACACAGAATATCAGTTCTGCAGACATGGACTCATTGTTACGACTCGCCATCAAGGGAAACGTTATCGTAATGAGCTCGATAGCTGGGGTTTGGGTTCAACATGACAACAACGCCAGTGCCAATGTACATCGTGATCGAATCAAAGAAAATGTACAAATCTTTCGACAAATTTCAAAAGAGGGGGTTCAATTAGGTACTATTGATTTACAGAAGCTAGAAAAAGAACTGACTGGTTTCGAAGCACGATGCCTAAAACACTTATTCAGCACAACGATCGGTAAATCATCTATTGGGCCAATCGCTGCTCTCAAGATGTTATTGATCATGGCTCAAGTCAATCCACGCGTGTACCTAGACAGAGAACTGATGCAAGCATGGCGAGGTTGGGCCAAACAACTCGCCTATAAATCGGCAAGACATCTAATGAGCAAATTGAAACGGACCATCACAAAACTCTTTCTTCGATCATGAGCCCAGAGGTATACAACGCCTTCAGCACAATCTGTCAATCAGAGTCGCCCCAAGGGCCCATTCTTGAAGTTGGCGCAGTGCCAGGACCAGAGTCACTCTTGAACATCGCTTCGATATCAAGGGTTCGAGAGAAGACAGGGTTAAATATCGAGTCCTTTCCCAGCGAAGCTAACATCAAAATGGTTACTGGCAACGCCAATCACATGGACATGTTTGCTGACAGTTCATTTGGTTGCGTACTTTGTAACTCCACACTCGAACACGATGCTCGATTTTGGAAAACCCTAACCGAAATGCGACGGGTAACCCGGCCTGGGGGTCTCATTATTATTGGTGTTCCGGGCTTTCGGGGAATGGGGCCACCGTTTCTGGCGCCACCCGAATCTTTTGTGGGACGCACAATAAGGCTTCTTGCAAAAATTACTCGAGCAGATGCATTGCTTGCAAGCACCAGCACACTTGGTGAACATTTTTTTCCGGGGGACTACTATCGGTTTACCGAGCAGGCTGTTATGGACGTATTTCTTGAAGGGCTCGTGCAAAAGCGTTGCCAATGGGTGATGACACCACCAAGAATCATTGGTTGGGCCCGCAAACCCTTCGATGGGGAGTCTGGGTGACGACCTTAATCATACATGTTGGTCAACATAAAACGGGCTCGAAAGCACTTCAATCTGCTCTATATGCCAACCGACCGTATCTCATTTCCCACGGCATCAATTACCCCTTTGATCCCAAAGGGGTAACAAGCCCTCGCCCCTATGAGATGAACCATTACCTTTTGTTCAATGCGCTTCGAGCCGCTGTGGACAGTCGTGAAAACAGCGCAACTTTGGATCACCTCCGAGTCATACTCGATAATCTCTTTGCAACGTGTTCGATCGACACCAAAAAAATTATTTTATCGGCTGAAGATCTCTTTGATATGCACACTGCACATGAGACTGAATTCGTAGCCGATCGAATTGCATTCGGTGCTAGTCTTCTGGCAAGTGAGTTAAAAGAACGAGATTACGATCTTAGGCTTGTATGCTATGTTCGACGCCAAGATCACCTGTTAGCCGCACACTATGCTCAGTTAATTAAGGGCACGGTAAGCAATTCCCCATCAATTGACGAGTTTTACCAAGCCTTTCAGCCGCGACTCGATACAAATGCCATCTTGAAACAATGGGAGTCTGCTTTCGGTACGAACGCCATATTAGTGATTCCTTATGAAACGCCATACATGAAAAACGGCATAGTTGAAAATTTTTTTGCGTCAGCATTAGAGATTGAACCCCCAACTCTTACCGTTCCGTATCCTGATGATTTAGAAGCCCTAAATATTACGCCATCACGTGATCACATTGAGTACATGCGACTACTCAACCGCAGGCAAAAGAGCGGAGCGACAGTTATGCCTCGACATCATGTTCTTGAATCAGCATTTCGTGATGACCCAACCTCCACTCATGGCATAGCTAGCTGGCTATCTCCAGCTGCTCGCGTTGAGTTTCTAAGATGCTACGCATCGGGTAACCAGCAGATTGCCTCACGCTTTAAACTAGGCTCTCGTCTCTTTCAGGAACCAGACCCTCTTACCGATACTGCTTGGATACCTTATGCCGGACTAAATTTAAATAGACTTCTTGAACTCGATACAAAAGCAAGAAACATAGCACATGCTAAATCTATCAAAAAACAGTTACACAAAGAGTGCTTTGTCATGACCGCACGTCTACCACCTCTTGTCGTGTGGCTTCTATCAACTCACCTGAGTACTGAAGATGAAGCTGTCGCTTTTAAATGTCTAGCAGGCTTCATCGGCCAACCAGGGTTTGACTCTATTTTAGTCAGTCGTATTGATCATAAACTCATTTTGCGATTATGGCGTCGACCTGTCATGATCGTACGAATAGATTCAAAACAATCAAATTTTATGAGGCTTTTTACTTATAAGATACTTCGCTACTTAGGCATTAACTTTGTCAGTATTGCCTCAGATCAAATGAGCAAACTAAGTGCATTTTTAGCTTCACATGAGTATGTTTAAGATCTTTAGCGTTTTTAGTGTAACAACCCATCGTTAGCATCAATATTCATGGCCATGTACCCGCCAATGATCGCGGCAACCACGAGCATCATGTGATCAGGAGTAGATACCCCAAAAGATTAAGAAAAGAAATTAAAAGACCAGAAATCTATTCTGCCAGAGAGAGATTTCCTAAAGTAATAGATTACTTTAAGGTTTGGTTTTGTCCACTTATTTGACTAGGTCCAGATCGTTGCATGGGCAGTTAAGCAATAGGCGGTTCGTGCAAAGAACTGGTTGCAGTGCAAGTGGTGTGAATGTTGTAAGATAAAAAATGTATCGGTGAGTACTTAAACAGCCAAAACGCCAACCGAGTGAAGGTTGTTTAACGACCAATCGCCGAGTAGCCAAGAAACTCAAAGAAAAATAGGTCTTCGAGCATGTTGAGAAAAGTTCTTTCCTTGTGGTTAATATTGCTCTCCTTTTCCGTTTTAAATGGTTGCTCTGACAGCACCAGCGGTGAAGTGGTTAGGGTTGCCGTTTCACCAGCCATGCCGCCGTTGCTGTATAAAAAAGATGGCAAGATCGTTGGCGCTGATTACGATATTTTCAAGGCTTTTTGTAAAAAGCTTGGTTGCACCATGAAGGTAACAGCATACGACTTTAAAGATATGCTTGACGCGGTTGCCAGTGGTCAAGCTGACGTTGCGTTTTCTGCGATTTCAATCACCGAAGATCGTAAGAAAATAATGGACTTTTCAGCGCCCTATTTTTACAACGACTGGCACATAGTCAGTACCAATCAAGACATTGCGCCTATGACTGACTTGGCCAATCTCCAAAAATACAAATTGGGATACCCTAAGGGCTC
>ERZ888423.2179-NODE-2179-length-15209-cov-7.442853_pt1 | contig 15209 bp, 17 predicted proteins | sample MGYA00520523_ERZ888423 | MGnify/ENA primary metagenome ERZ888423 (study PRJEB32303, sample SAMEA104408611) | aquatic metagenome | biome: Brackish water; feature: Pelagic; material: water | place: Baltic Sea | collected 2014-06-08T10:24:00 | depth 30,27 m ...
TGCCTATGCTGGCTCAACGGTTTCCTTACTTCAGTGCGGAGCAAATCATGGTGATTGCCGGCATTCCCATTGAGGAGATCCGCCACACCAGGGCGGTACAAGACTGGCTTGCTGAGGGCCGACAGGAGGGCGAAGCCAAAGGCCGCCAAGAAGGCCGCCAGGAGGGGCTAGAAGAGGGGCTCCAGGAGGGCAAAGCCCAGGAGGCCGCCAAAGTTACCCTTCGCCTCCTCACCCGCCGCTGCGGCCCCTTGAGCGAAGCCACCACCGCCCAGATCCAGGCACTGCCGGTGGAGCAGTTGGAATCCCTCGCCGACGCCCTGCTCGACTTCCGGGGCCCGGCCGACCTGGCGACCTGGCTGGATGGGAACGGCTGATTCGCCACGCCTAATTCGGCACGCCTGATTTGCAGCTACGCAGGGACCGATACGTCCTGTGGCCGTGGTCGCCAAGGCTGATCGCGTGCGGGTGGTTGATGTGATCGACCTGCTCTGCGACACCCCTGTCGCCGGCCCTGCCCTCGAGGGTGAATTCGAAGCGATGGCAGTGCAGCGAACTGGTGATCCTGGTGGTGCGCATTGGTCATCGCCACGGGGCTATCACTGGCCTTTCACCACCCCGCCGCTCGCTGCTCCAGAAACACCGGGTTGTTCAGATCGGCAGCCGTGCTTAATCGTGGGGGGAGGGAGGGATGAGCCGAGGCAGCCTTGACCAAGCAAAGCAACGAAAATGCATGACCTTCTGGCTTTCGTGCGGCACCAAGATGAGGCGTACATCAGACGCAACCCTGCTCGATGCGCCCATGCCGAGCTGCTGCGGGGCGCTCAAGGGGGCTGACCATGGCTACCCGGTGCCTCCATTGACGAAGCCAAAAGCGGCAAAGGCTGTAGTGCAGGTCTGTTTCGCGGGAGTGCGAATGGGGCCGCCAGGATGACCGCTTGTGTGACAGTCCGCCTGGCTGGCGGGAAGGCCTGATTCGCCACTCCTAATTGGCCAACTCCAGGATTCTGTAAAGGCCGTACAGAATCCTGAGTAATAATTCCTGGTGGTAGCCGGCAGCTCCCGTGAGGAGACCGACCTTCTGGCGCAGTGGAGGGACCGGCAATCTCCAGACATGCAAGGCTGGGAAGGCTGACAAGAGGAAGTTGAGCAACCTGCTCCAACCCAGCCAGCCCCCTCACACCATTTGTATGACAAAACTCAGCCGTAGATATCTCGCAAAATCTCCCTGATCACCGGGATCACTAGACAAATCGGCTCCTACCTTGCCAAAACGCTGTTGAAGAAAAGCTATGTGGTTCTTGACCTCAAGTGCGTTGACCACCTGTTCCAAGGCCCCCACTCTTTACAGTTCCTTTAAAGCATGTAAACCTGCGACGCCGAGGCGACATCGGTGCCATGGTGGTACACATCGAACCGCCCACGACAAGCTGGACTTTGTTGGGTTGAGCTCCTGCCACCAACCTTCGGCGAGAGGGCTTCCAGTTGGTTGATTCTATTGAGAATCCGCCCACAAACACAGCCGGCAGATGAGCTGATGCCAGATGACATCCTCTGGCATCAACACTTCAGCAAATACACGCGGGCGACGGGGGCCGGTATCAAGCGAGGGCTGCCATCTGCCGCTTCCCTGGGGCATGGGTCTGCTGCTGCATCAGCTGGATTAAGAGGTGCGGGCCAATGTGCAACAAGTGGGGCGCTACATCTGGAAGAGCCCATGACAGCCTCTCCGGCGCACTTGGTCACCCCTGCCGACCGCATCTTCGGGCCGGCCACCGCGGCATGGCGCTCCAGCCCAAGGCGGGTCCCATCCTCACCGCCACCCGCTCCGACTGGATTTGCTCGATGTCCAGGCAGTGCAGCTCTGGTTTACCGAGCACCAGCCCTGAGTTGTATTGCTCGCGGCGGCGAGGGTGGTCGGCATCCAGGCCAATGCCAGCTACCCCGCTGATTTCCTGCTGGACAACCTAAAGATCCAAACCGCTGTGATCGAAACGGCCTGCCGCTTCGGGGTTGGGCGCTTGCTTTTTCTGGGCAGCACTGCATCTACCCGACGTTCGAAGAGCAGCCGATCAGCTAAGAGGCCCTGCTGGCCAGGGCGCCGGAGCCCACCAACGAGTGGTTTGCAATCGCCGAGATTGCCGGCCTGAAGCTCTGTGCGGCCATGAGCCGGCAACACAGCCTTGATGCGACCAGCCTCTGCATAGCAGTTGCCCACAAAGTTGTACGGGCCTGGGTACATCTAAGACCCCACCAACAACCACGTGCTCCCTTCACTGATCCTCCGCTTCTGCGAGGCGGCGGAGGCCAACGCCCCCTCGGTGACCTGCTGGGGCATTGGGTCGCCGATTCGGGTTCTGCATGTGGGCGATCTTGGTCGAGGCCTGCGTGTTGTCCCTGGAGCACTGGCGGGCAGGCCCCAAGGAGATTCAGCGCCTCAATGTGGGCCAAATCTGCTAATATAGCAGAAAAACAACTGGATGCGAGACCGCTGGCGGAGATGGGTTGCAGGCACGTATTTCTCTGGTCGAAGCCCTGCCACTAACCATATGTTGGCTCAGAAAAATGCCCAACTCAGCGTGACATAGATAACTACGATCATAAAAAGCTGTGTCAACTCAAACAAAAGGCAATTAAGAGAACCTCGAAAGAATTAGAGCTCTGGTCGCTCCAGACCATGAGTATCATGCCTGCATCTGCCCGGGATTGTCCTGCTGGCATCGCTGTCGTAAATTTTCCGTTGCGCCCTAAAGTAAATGGAGATAATCACCGAGCTCGACCAGCCCCAATACATAAGGACCAACAAGCTTGACCATTAGCTCCACAGCAAAACGCTTGAGCCGCCTGATCTTGGCTGCCCCTCTGATCAAACTGATACAGCCCCTGCGTGGCCAGGAGCCCGCAGTTCAGTTGATCCGCCGCACGGCGAGGCATCAGTGGAGGCTCATCACCGTTAACCTGATCAGCAGCTTAATGGCGGCTTTCTGCGAGGGGGCCTCGCTTGCGGTGGTGTTCCTGGCGGTCGAAGTGCTCTCGCCACCACCTGAAGGCTTGAACTGGGCTGCGAACCACTTGGTTGGCTGGTGGCCAGCGTTGGTGGCTTGGCTGAATGAGCAGACAGCCACGATGCTATTCATCAGCCTACTGGCGCTCGCAGTGCTACTTCAGGCGGTACAGAGCCTCGCCCGTTTTCTTAACCAGGTGAGCGTCAGCTACTTCGCCGCCCGCTGCAAAGCTCTGGTGACGGCACGCATCCACAGCCAGGTGCTGCACTTCAGCTTCCCCTGCGCCAGTGGCTACAAGGTGGGTGATCTCACCAACCACGCCAGCACTGGGCCCGAGGCGATCCGTCAACAGATTGAACTGAGCAGTGGGGTTTTTGTGAACCTCCTACTCATCGCCACCTACTTGGCGGTGCTGGTGAGCATTTCCCCCCGGTTGTTGTTGGCGGTGCTGCTGATGGTCGGGCTCATCGCCTATCTCCAGAAACAATTGTTGCCGCGCATCCGAGCCGGCTCTCATGCGGTGACCCAAGCCCAGGTGGGAATCAGCACACGCATCACGGAAGATTTCCAAGGCCTGCGCCTGCTGCACAGCAGCGGCCAGCTGGATGAGGCCGATCAACGCTTGCAAAGCCAAATGGGCGAACTGGAACGTCAGTTGCGCGGCCAGGGCAGGCGCCTCGCGGTTGTGGAACCGTTTTCCAGCTTTCTGCCGATCCTTGCGATTGCACTCATAGCAGTTTGTAGCATTTTGCTGCTTGGTGGAAGCACCACCGGCTTGGTGGCCAGTCTGGTAACGTTCGTTCTTGCCCTGAAGCGACTAAGTCAGTGTTTTGGTGTACTTGCTGGAATCTTTAACCATCTGGCTGACAACAGTGGTCTGATGGAGCGGCTCAATCAGATCCTCTTGCCGCAGGGCAAACAATTTCGCCGGCTAGGCGGGATCGCGTTCAGGGCCTTGCAAAGCAAAATCATCTTTGAGGGGGTGGGCCTGCGCTACTCCCCAGAACTTCCCCAAGCGCTTAGCGACATCTCCCTCACATTACCCAAGGGCCAGATGTTGGCACTAGTGGGGCCGAGCGGCGCTGGCAAGAGCTCCATTGCAGATCTTCTCACCGGCCTCTACACCCCTACGACAGGCGGAATCTGGATCGATGACACCCCTTTGGTCGAACTTGAGCTGCGTAGCTGGCAGCAGAAACTTGGGGTGGTGAGTCAGGATACGTTCCTCTTCAACGCCACGATCTCCGAGAACATCGCATTCGGCACACCTTTGGCCACGCAGGCTCAGATTGAGGCGGCCTGCCAGGCTGCGCAGGCGTCAGTCTTCATTTCTAACCTACCTCAGGGCTATAACACCCTCCTGGGTGAGCGTGGCTACCGACTAAGTGGCGGTCAGCGACAGCGCCTATCTCTGGCACGGGCGATCCTTCGTGATCCGGAGCTGCTCATCCTCGATGAGGCAACCAGCTCCCTGGATTCCCAGAGTGAGCGCCTTGTGCAGGAGGCGATCGAGCGATTTGAGCGCAACCACACCCTGTTAGTGATCGCCCACAGGCTGAGCACAATCGTGCGTGCCGATCAGATCCTTGTACTGGAGAGGGGTCGTATCGTTCAGCGAGGTACGCACAGAAGCCTCCAGGGGGAAGTGGGTCTGTATCAGCAATTGTGGCAGCAACAGGCTTCCTCACCAATGACCACCACTAGACAATTAATCAACGAATTACCCAACCCAAATTCAAGCAAATCGCAATCAAGTGATGCTTACTAACCAAGAAGCCGCTAGGCGTAAGATCGCAATTGTGACCGGCGGGACCCCAAATTTAATGGGCCCTGCGGGCGTCTTGTTCCTAAGTCTTCAATGCTTTTCTGCCGACTTTTTTGAGAATGCGGACAAGTATTTCTTCGTAGCAGGCAGGGGCGAGGATGATAATTCCAATGCCCTATCGCGGATCGACGTCAAAATCACGACACTCCCAGATACACTTGAGTGGAATAGCAAAAACCCGAGCCTTGAACACTTCACAACGGGTGTGCTATCAAAATTCCAGGTCTTCCGCCTGAGCGGGAGATATGATAATGTTACCTGGATGGATTGCGATCAGATTAATACGGCCAATCTATGGTCTTCTTTTGTCGAACTTCAGTCATTTCAGATGTTTGTAGTTGATAGCGGAGGCAATGGCCTAATCGATTTTCACGAGAAGCATCCGCGCTTGGATTTACTAATCAAGAAAGGATTGTTTGACCCTGCTCAAGCTCCAATTTGTGGCAATTATTTCGGGGTCAATTCACACCTTACTCATTTGTACCCCGAGTCACTGCGCTTATTTAAAGATCTTCAGGCTGAACTTTACATGCCCGACCAAGGTGTTTTAAATATTTTGCTACAAAATGAAATCAGGACTATTGCAAGGTTGTCAAATAAACTGTACACACCCCACCCGGCAGACTGTCCAACCTCTCGTCTTCTCCGAAGGGATCAGGAGCCTCCATACTTTGTACATTGCTATGGTCAGCCTAAGTTTTGGTCAGGGTTTCACTATCCGCTCTGGATGGAATTCTACGAGGCATGGCTAGACTTAGGAGGAACTCCATTTTTGGCAGAAAAGGACACCACGAAGCCAAGGCTCTTGAAACGCGCCTTTCAAAAGGTATCAAATCTTTTTAAGTTGTTGCCATGAAGTGTGTAATCCTAGCTGGCGGCCTTGGAACTCGCCTCAGCGAAGAAACCCATCTCAAGCCGAAACCGATGGTTGAGGTGGGAGGCAAGCCAATTCTATGGCACATCCTAAAGATCTACAGCCACTTTGGCATTAATGAGTTCATCATCTGCTGCGGCTATAAAGGCTATTTAATCAAGGAGTATTTCGCTAACTATTTTCTGCATACAAGTGATGTCACTTTTCATATGGACAATGACAACCATATGGAGGTGCATCATCGCAAGAGCGAGCCCTGGAAGGTGACGCTTGTAGATACCGGCGACCAGAGCCAGACGGGGGGCCGGCTTGGACGTGTGAGCCCCTATCTCAATGGCAGCAGCTTTTGCTTCACCTATGGGGATGGAGTCGCTGATGTGGACATCAGAGCATTGATTGCCCAACACCGCAGAGTTGGGAGGCAGGCCACGCTGACCGCTGTACAACCGCCCGGCCGCTACGGGGCCCTGCATCTCGATTCAGATTCCGTGCTGCAGTTTCAAGAAAAACCCGATGGCGACAACGCCTGGATCAACGGCGGTTTCTTTGTGCTGGAGCCAAGTGTGCTCAAGCTGATCAAGGATGACAGCAGCAGCTGGGAGGGCGACGTTTTGCCCCAGCTGGCGTCAGCTGGGCAGCTGGGTGCGTATCGACATCCGGGTTTCTGGCAACCGATGGACACCTTGCGCGATCGGACGCGCTTAGAGGAGCTATGGGCCAGCGGCCAGGCTCCCTGGAAGTTGTGGTGATACCAGATCGAGGCTTCTGGTGGGGCCGGCGGGTACTGGTCACCGGCCACACGGGGTTTAAGGGGAGCTGGCTCACGCTTTGGCTGCTCAGCCTGGGGGCCGAGGTGTGGGGCTATGCACTTGCTCCTGAACCTGGAGGCTCCCTATTCAAGGACCTGGAACTGGATCAACCTGTGGAGAATGCCGCCTGGGGCCACTTGCACCATGGGCTGGGAGACGTACGCGATCTTGAAGCTCTTCGGCTTTGCGCCTCAGCAGCACAACCTGATGTTGTGCTGCACCTGGCGGCCCAGCCACTGGTGCGGCGCAGCTACCGCGATCCATTAGGCACGTGGGAAACGAACGTGCAGGGCTCGCTTCATCTACTTGAGGCGCTAAGGCCCCTGCAGCACCCTTGTGCAGTGGTGATGGTCACCACCGACAAGGTTTACACCAACCGGGAGTGGGACTTCGGCTACAGGGAAGAGGACCGGCTCGGGGGCCATGATCCCTACAGCGCTAGCAAGGCAGCGGCCGAACTGGCGATTGCTAGCTGGCGATCCAGCTTCTGCGGACCTGGATCCAACCAGACATCTCATCTGGCGATCGCCAGCGCCCGAGCCGGCAACGTTATTGGGGGCGGCGATTGGGCTGAGGATCGGATAGTTCCCGATGCCATGCGCTCTCTGGCATCAGGGGAACCCATCCCGGTACGCCGCCCTGGGGCCACCAGGCCCTGGCAACATGTGCTGGAGCCTCTAGGGGGTTACCTGCTGTTAGCTGAAAAGCTGGCTGGTGCTCAGGTCATGGCTCAGAAGCCAGGCACGCTGGTTGAAAACTCCTTCGCCAGTGCCTACAACTTCGGGCCTACCGTTGAGGCCAACCGAAGCGTGCGGGAGCTGATGGAAACGGCGCTTACCCACTGGCCTGGTCGTTGGCGGGATCTCTCCGATCCCCAGGCGCCCCATGAAGCCGGGCGCCTGCATCTGCAGATCGACAAGGCTCACCACCAACTGGGTTGGCGGCCCCGCTGGCCATTTGCGACAACGGTGGAGCGGACCGTATCCTGGTATCAAGCCGTGCACGAAGGAGCGAGTGCCCTCAGTTGTTGTCTGGCAGATTTAAAGAGCTACCAAGAGGCTGTTAGCGATGGCGGCTGAACATCGCGGTACCCCGATCAACGGTGTCGTCGAGCTGATAGCTCGGACTGTTGCGGATCATCGAGGCGCTTTCCTCAACGCCTTTCGCGCCCAGGAGCTGGCATATATGGGTTCCTGGGGAGATCGTGTGATCTCGCAAGTGAACCACAGCCGAACCGAGGTGGTAGGCACCGTCAGGGGCCTGCATCTGCAGGCGCCCCCCCACAGCGAGGCGAAGCTGGTGCGTTGCCTACGGGGCCGGGTGTGGGATGTGGCGGTGGATCTACGGCCTGGTTCGGCCACCTGGGGTCGCTGGCATGCCACCGAGCTCAGCCCGGATCGGGGCAACGCCCTGCTGATCCCAGAGGGCTGCGCCCATGGCTTTCAGGTGTTGGAGGCCGGCAGCGAGCTGCTTTATCTGCATTCAGGCGCTTGGGTGCCAGAGGCAGAAACCGGGGTGCGTTTTGATGATCCACAGCTGGCGATTCAGTGGCCACTGCCGCCGCTGGGCCTCAGCGGACGGGATCACGGCCTGCCCCTGCTTAAATCTCGCCAATGAGCCAGGTCTACTGCCGTCACTGTGGATCGCCGCTGGAGCACACGGTGATTGATCTGGGCCATCAGCCGCCCAGCAATTCCTATCTCACGCCTGAGCAGCTGGCGGAGCCGGAGATCACCTATCCGCTGAAAGTGTTTGTATGCGGCCACTGCTGGCTGGTTCAGCTGCCGGCCCACGCCAGCGCCGAGCAGCTGTTCACCGCTGATTACGCCTATTTCTCCAGCACCTCCAGCAGCTGGTGTGCCCATGCCGAGCGGTTCGTGGCGGCGGCGGTGGAGCGTCTGGAACTGGGGACTGCAAGTCAGGTGGTGGAACTCGCCTCAAACGATGGTTATCTGCTGCGGTACGTGCAGCAACGCGGCATCCCCTGTCTGGGGATTGAACCCACCCACGCCACGGCCGAGGCTGCCCGGGCCCTTGGGATTCCCACGATTGAGCGCTTCTTCGGGGTGGCTCTAGCTGAGGAACTGGTGGCTGAAGGGAAGGCCGCTGATCTGGTGGTGGCCAACAATGTGCTGGCCCATGTGCCAGACATCAATGATTTCGTGGCTGGCATCGCCGGGCTGTTGAAGCCAACAGGACGTGCCTCGATCGAGTTCCCCCATCTGCTACGGCTGCTGGAGGGCAACCAGTTCGACACGATTTATCACGAGCACTACAGCTATTTGAGCTTGAGGGTGGTGCAACGCATTGCTGCCACCGCGGGCTTGGTAGTTGTTGACGTGGAGCAGCTGCCGACACATGGCGGGAGCCTGCGGGTATGGCTTGCTCATCAGGGTGCGACAGAGGCCACCGAGACAGTGCCGTCAGTGTTGGCGGTCGAAGCGGCGGCAGAGCTAGAAACGCTGGTTGCCTATGAAGACTTCCAGCACAGAGCTGAGGCAGCTAAATACGGGCTGTTGGAGTTTCTGCTGCAGGCCAAACGAAAAGGCCGGCAGATAATGGGTTACGGAGCTGCAGCCAAGGGCAATACTTTGCTCAATTACGCCGGCATCCGTGCAGACCTGCTGCCTGCTGTCGCCGATCGCGCCTCCAGCAAACAGGGTAAATTCCTACCAGGAAGCCACATTCCTGTGATCACCCCTGAGCAGCTGGACTCCAAATCCCCTGATACCTTGTTAGTGCTGCCCTGGAATCTGATTAATGAGGTACAACAACAATTCCCTAATAAAGAACTAGTAACGGCAATTCCAGAGTTAAGTCATTGGCAAGGAGGGCATTGAGATGAATAAAAACAAGCTTCGCAAAATCCCGTACACCAAGCCCTCAATCACCGAGCTGGAAGTTCAGTACGCAACTGACGCAGCAGCTAATGGTTGGGGCGAACGTTGCTACGACTACATCGTTCGCTTTGAAGAGTCATTCAAGGCCCATCTGGGCGTAAATTACGCTATTGCTACTAGCAGTTGCACTGGAGCCCTTCACCTCGGTATGCATGCCTTGGGCATTGGCCCTGGCGATGAGGTGATCATGGCCGACACCAATTGGATCGCCACCGCTGCACCGATCGTGCACCTAGGCGCAACGCCGGTATTTGTGGATATTCTCCCGGACAGCTGGTGTCTAGATCCGGAACAGGTCGAAGAGGCGATCACGCCGAAGACTAAGGCGATCGTGGCGGTGCATCTTTACGGCAATCTCTGTGATATGGATGCGCTGATGGCGATCGGTGAGCGCCATGGTATCCCTGTGATCGAAGATGCCGCCGAAGCTGTTGGTTCCACTTACCATGGCAAAAGGGCAGGAAGTATGGGTCTATTTGGTGCTTTTTCGTTCCATGGCACCAAAACGATCACCACCGGAGAGGGTGGCATGTTCGTCACCAACGATCCTGATCTTTACGAGCATGTGCTTACGCTCTCTAATCACGGCCGTGCTCGCGGCCAGATCAAGCAGTTCTGGCCTGACATGGTGGGTTTTAAGTACAAGATGAGTAATGTTCAGGCAGCTATTGGTTGCGCTCAGATGGTAAGAATCCAAGATCTTATTGATGAAAAACGATCTATTTTTCATTTATACTCAAATGCCCTTTCTAAACTTCCTCTTGACATGAATCCAGAGCCATCTGGTTGTGTAAATGGGTACTGGATGCCTACTTTTGTGGCCAACAGAAACTCGAAATTTTCCAGGGATGTACTTTTACTTAAATTGAAGAGCCAAGGAATAGATGCGCGAGTCTTTTTCTGGCCTTTATCTACCGTAAATGGCGTTGGACGTAAAGCATTTGATTTTCCTTATTTCTCGTCGTATGCCGCTAATTCTGCCCTAAATTTGCCCTCATCTTTTGGATTGAGCTATGATGAAATATCATCAATTTCCGCTATAGTAGCTGATTATTTCTTGAGTATTGAGGACTGATTATGCGTACTTGTCAGGTTTGTGGTTCTGGTTTGGTTCGTCAAATCAATGTTAAGGGGTTTTCCAACCTTTGGTCCAATGATCTTTCACACAATTCTATATTTAAATTTTTTATTTGTGAAAGTTGTGGATTTATCCATAACTCTGATTATGGAGATTTTTCATTTACGTCAAAATCCTATGACAATTATACGGCTGTTTCTGATTCTGATCTAAAAGAGCGATTGTTGGCTCGAAAAATCAGTGAATCAGTGTCTTGTATGTTGAAAAGCTACTCCCGTAGCTTAAATATTATCGAGGTAGGTAGTGGCAAGAGGTTGGGCATGCTTAAGGAGTTGTCAACCTTGCTCCCCAACTCTGATATTTTTGCTGTTGATCCTGTACTAGGAGACCAACTTTTTGTTATGTCTGCGAATACATCTATTTCAACCGCCTCAAACTTATTTGCTCTAGAAGTTTCGCCAAGCTCCTTAGCAATTCTTATTTTCAGGAATTCTTTGGAATATTTTTCTCCTGCCGATTTGCGTAAAGCCTTTAATTTGTTTTACAGCAACGGAGGGTTATTACTAACTGAGTTCACCAGCATAGATATCCCAAAGCAAGGGTATGCGCATCTATATTCTGAGTGTTTGAACTTTTACCAGGCTAGTCACATTTCTAGTATATTGAATGATTGCGCTTTGTCTTCACTGCCATTGGAAACGTCCAAAATTCACGGCTCTGACAGAACACTTTCTCTGATAAAAATCTTTTCGAATGAGGAGATGAAGAACACTTTTCTGTGTCGCTCACTGAAAAGTTTAATTTCATCGCTTAAAAGGAGTGTTGCCATTAATAATTCGAAGTCAATTATGTATGGAGCCGGAGGCAGGAATATCATGGCGCTTTTGAATCATCTCGACGGTATGATTGATGGCTTTTACGACTCTGACTTGACAAGATCTTCTGCCTTGCTTCCGTTTTCTTTGCAATTCGTCGACAAAGCTTCTGTTGCTCGTTCTTGCAATATAGTATTATTAAACTCATCTTTTCTTCCATGTGTTCGGGAGATTTTCCCGGAAAATCCAATTTTTGTTTTGGCTACATCATGATACATCCTGACCTAGTCCAGCTCCGCGCTTCAATTCTTGACGTGAATGCCAAAAACTTGGCTCAAAAAAACAGCAATACATCTCTTTTTCGGAATTCTGCTTATGATCTTATTGTTGACAGGTACGCTTACCAGTTTGATTGGCTTGGTAGGCCTATAATTCAATTGCCTCAAGATATTGTAGCTTTTCAGGAAATTGTCTCACTTGTCAAACCTGATTTGATTTTGGAAACTGGCATTGCGCATGGAGGTTCTCTTGTTTTGTCTGCTTCTCTACTTTGCCTTCTTGATGTGATGGAAGGACTGGATCCTCGCCAATCCCCTCGAAAAGTCTGCGGCGTGGACATTGACATTCGTCCTCACAATCGCAAAGTTCTCGATGAGCATCCTCTCCGCTTCAAGATGGAGCTGATTGAGGGATCTTCAATTGATCCCTCAATCATTAAGGAAGTGCGCAGCCATGCCGAAGGCGTTGAACGGGTGCTGGTTTCTTTGGACTCTAATCACACTCACGACCATGTATTTGCTGAGCTGAATGCCTACGCTGACTTGGCTTCCGTGGGCAGCTATTGCATTGTGTTTGACACTGCCATCGAAGATCTGCCAGCTGGATCCTTCCCTGATCGGCCTTGGGATATTGGCAACAATCCCAAGACGGCCGTTCATGAATGGCTGAAGATCCATCCCGAGTTTGAGATCGACAAGGACATCGACAACAAGCTGTTGATTAGCGTGGCGCCGGATGGGTATTTGAAAAAAGTCTCATAAGAACCAAACATTACCAACAGAACCAAGACCTGCATAAATACAACAGGGAATATTCAAATGGAAGTTAACCATGGCTCAGCAGATGAAAAGACTGGCCTATTTCATGCAACAGTTATAATTGGAATTCCCTTGTATAACGAAGAGCTTTATATCGAAGAAACTCTAAATTCGATACTTAGTCAAACATATTCAGATTTTCTAGTTCTTATATCAGATAACAACTCAACGGACAGAAGCAGTGATATATGTCTTTCATACCAAAAGAAGGATTCACGTATTCACTACATACGACTCAAGAGCAATATCGGAGCATTAAGAAACTTTGAGTTTTTATTGAACTCGACAAGTAGTCCTTTCTTTATGTGGCTTGGGGCGCATGACAGTATTCATCCCACCTTCCTCGCCAAGCATATCAATAAACTAAAGAATAATGACAAGGTTAGCCTATCATGCTCAATGATCAAATGGATTGACGAGGATGGCAAGACAACAAGGTTAACCCATCTGAGTCATGTCATCAGATATAAAATGCCAGATTGGATGAGATATTTGATAACCGTCACGTCCGTCCCCGACGATGAATATGTTGTTTTCAATAGTCTATTTCGAAGAGTGTTTATGAAGGGCTATTGTTTTAAGCCCACATTCGGAATTGACCATATAATTGTCTCACGACTAAACTATATGGGCGAAGTCAACTATGAAACCGAGGCCCTCTACATTGCGAGAGCATTTAATCAGAAGCGAGATGAATCATGGGCAGAACGGGTGAATCCTGAGAAGCCTAATGACTGCTACAATATGAGTCTCTTCAAAAGAGTCTTTGATGAAGATTTCACTAAACTAATTAATCAAAATCGTACGTCAACCAAAATCGCTCTTAAGTCACTCTTTCATCTTTGCCTTGGGCTGAGGATCATGAAGAATGATTATGACTACGGCTCGTCCGTCGTCCGGCCATTTTTGTTATTTGTATTTGTAAAACTTCTGCGTTCATGTTTCCCTAGAAAAACTGGTACAGTTAGCAGGCTGAAATCTCTGGTACAACATCATACTGACTCCTAATAACTATATATGACAAAGATATTAGATCAAGCCAGCCCACTACTTCTCTCAGTTTTAATACCAACGCGAAACCGAGGAGAATATTTGCGGTTTGCCATCCAAAGCGCTCTTAATATTAAGTCTTTAGATATAGAAGTAATCGTATCGGAGAACTTCGGATCTGATGACGGATGGGAGGTCGCCAACAGCTTTAAAGACCCTCGCTTGAAGGTAATAAGACCAGATAAACCACTCCCTATGCATGAAAACTTCGAGCTCTTACTAGAACGAGCAAAAGGGTTGTGGATTACCTTTATTGGAGATGACGATGCGATTATGCCGCATAGCGTTGATTACCTCACCTATATTACCGCAAAATACCCTGAGTGCGAAGCCATTGTTACGCCGAGAGCATACTATTTTTGGGAATCTGCCTATCAGGATAACGAGCCACCTTCTTGTAATTTCAGCTTTTCTCATAAAGAAAATTGGCGTGATTCCAAGGAAGAACTTAAAAAATGCCTTGACGGCTTAATCAATTATATAGACTTGCCACAAATATACAGCGGTGGCTTCCAGCATCGTTCTCTTGTTAAAAGGGTTACACATCTCCAAGGAGGAAAATACTTTCGTTCTGTAACTCCAGATGCTTACTCGGCAGTAATGGGTGTTCTCCACACTTATCGATATCTAGAAGTAGGTGTACCGCTAACCTGGATTGGGACATCTCCAAATTCTGATCACAAAGGGAAAAAAAGTACAGCAAAAAATAGATATGATGACTTTTTTGGCATGGAGTCAGAAGCTAGTCTAGTAATGAATAGATGTCTTGGAAAAGAATACAAAAAGTGGGCATTTTTACTTTATTTCTATGAATCCTATCTGGCGGCGGCTCCGTTTACCAGTGTACAAGAGCTGTCATATTCGCAGATACAAAGAATATCTAATTTATGCTCTAAAAGCTTAGTCATCAAGGGTGATGTTGAAGGAGCCATGGTCATTGCCAAAAGCCTTGGAGTGAGACCACTATCAACGAAGAAAGTCAATAGACTAATAAGGAGGGGGACATCTCAGTGGCCTTATTGGACGCTAAACAAGATACTTAGCAAACTCCAGCGGCTATGCAGAGAAATCATCCCCTTATCCGTTTTGCAAGAACAGAATGCTACATTTTACATTGAACGCAAGTTGGCCGGGGATGATTGCCCTAATATCCTCTCTAGCAATACGGTCTTGAACGAAACTTATTACACTTACAAACAACGACTAAATCCAGCCAGTGATTAGTTCTCCGCATAGATTCACCTGCAAGTTACATAGCGCTTGCTTCATACAAGCATGAGTATGCATAGCCTAAGGAGCACATCCCTGGAAATCAAATCACACTTTTTTGAACTGGCTGGCTTGCAGAATGGCAGCCAGTTCTTAAAAGTGCGCACCACTAAATTGCCGGGATTCCACATGCAGATTTTCCTATACGTAGTGCAAGTGAGCAGTAATGCGAACCTGGATTGTGATAATTGCGGTCGAGCACAAGTTCCCAATTCCCAGGCAGTGTGACGCTCATCGACACCCCACTCCTCCTGATTGCCTGGCGTCGCCCCGATACCCTGCGGCAGGTGATCAACGCTATTCGACCGTTGGCTCCCACGCGTCTCTTCCTAGCTTGCGATGGCCCATGCCCTGATCGCCCTGGTGAGGTTAAAAAGGTGCTCGCCACTCGCGCTGTGATCGATGCCGAGATCGATTGGCCTTGCCACATTGAATGTCTTTACTCAGACATAAATCAAGGTTGCCGTCTCGGAGTCAGCCGCGCAATCAG
>ERZ888423.2180-NODE-2180-length-15208-cov-5.173299_pt1 | contig 15208 bp, 18 predicted proteins | sample MGYA00520523_ERZ888423 | MGnify/ENA primary metagenome ERZ888423 (study PRJEB32303, sample SAMEA104408611) | aquatic metagenome | biome: Brackish water; feature: Pelagic; material: water | place: Baltic Sea | collected 2014-06-08T10:24:00 | depth 30,27 m ...
GATCATGCACGTGACCGGCGACCCCGAAGGCCCTCCGACATTCGTCGGCACCGGCATGGCCGACACCAACGCCGGGGTACACGCCTTCGCCGGGATCGGCTACGCGCTGTTCCAACGAACCCGAACCGGTCTGGGATGTCACGTCGACATCTCGATGATCGATGCCCTGTTCCACATGCACGAGCAGAACGTGCAGGCGTACTCGTTGACCGACGGCGCCGACGTACCGATGCGAGGTGGGCGGCACTACAACCCGGTCTCCCCCGCCGGCGTGTTCCAGGGGCCCGAGGGCTGGCTGGTCGTGCTGTGTGGGGTCAACCAGATCAAGAACCTGTGGCAGGCCCTGGACCGGCCCGAGCTGGCCGACGACCCCCGCTTCGCCGACAACACCAAACGCATCGAGAACCGCGCCGCTCTGACCGAGATCATCGAGACCTGGATGGCGACCTTCGACACCGATGCCTCGGTTCTCAAGGCCCTGGAGATGGCACGGGTGCCGTCGGGTCCCGTCCTCAGCCCGGCCGATGCCATCACCCATCCGTACTTCATCGAGCGAGACATGGTGCGAGAGATCCACGATCCGATCGCCGGTTCCTTCACCGTCCCTGGATTCCCCATCAAGTTCTCCGGGACGGTCCCGCAACCGGACCTGGTCGCCCCGACGCTGGGTCAGCACAACAGCGAGATCCTGGGCGACCTCCTGGGCTATGACGAGGCGACGATTCGTCAGTGGGAGCAGGATGGACTTCTCGGAAGCAAGGATCGCTGAGATGTTCCCCGCCGAACTCCTCGCGTTGGCCGCTGCAGCTGGCGCCGCGCTGGTGCAACGAGACCAGAAGGTGGCGGTTGCCGAATCCTCGGCCGGGGGACTCATCTCGGCCACCTTGCTCACGGTTCCGGGTGCATCGGCCTTCTACCTGGGTGGTGCCGTCGTCTACACCGCCCGATCCCGAGGGCTGTTGTTCGGCCGGGACGAACTCCCACCCGATACCCGAGGTGCAACCGAGGGATTCGTCCAGCACCTGAGTCTGGGAGCGCGTCGAGAGATGCGGGCAGACTGGGGGCTTGCCGAGACGGGGGCCACCGGCCCGAGCGGCAATCCGTACGGCGACCCGGCCGGGCATGCATGGGTCGGGGTCGCCCGGCCCGATGGGGCCACGACCGCCCGCAACGTGTCGACCGGATCCGATGATCGCGTCGCGAACATGGTGCGCTTCGCCACGGCGGCTCTCACGCTGTTGGTCGAAGAGATCGATCGGACTTGACCAACCTCCGAGGCGGACGACCTCTCACCGCCCTGGTCGCCGTGATCCTCACCCTGTTGTCGGCAACGGGAGCCGTCGCCCAACCGCGTGCCGCCAGACTCGATCCGGCAGGACTCGTCTCGGCACAACTCGATCCAGGGGCCCTGCGACACCGGCAACAGACCTTGCCGGCAACCGACCCCGAGTCCTTTCTGCGGGCCGCCTATCTGGGCCTGCTCGGCCGTGACGCCGACCCGGCCGGCATGCGGTACTGGTTGGATCGCATCGACCGAACCGCAGCTCGTTCCGAGGCACTCGTCGCCATGGCCGGCACTGCGGAGCATCGCAGCGTCGTCGTCGACCGCGCCTACGCCGGCTTCCTCGACCGCAGAGCCGATGCCGAAGGCCGCGCCTACTGGTCCCGCGACCTCATCGAGAGACGAACCGAACGCCAGCTCCATGCCCAGCTGCTGAGTTCCGAGGAGTTCTTCCAGCGGGCCGGGTCGACGAACTCGGCATTCATCGGCGCACTGTACCGCGCCCTCTTCGACCGAGAGCCCGACGCACCAGGAGCCCAGTACTGGGCGAGCCGACTGGCTCAGGGCACCAGCCGCCACCAGGTTGCCCGCGCCTTGGTTGCGTCTCCCGAAGCTGCCGAGCAGCCGACACTCGGCATCGTGTCATCCGACCCGGCCCCCGACTCAGCCGTGCACTCCCTCAACCGGATCTCAGTCACGCTCGACCGAACCATCAACCTCGAGGACTCGGCCGTGATCGTCTCGATCGACGGAGTTCGCCAGCCGGGCAGGATCGTGACCCGGACACCGGCGACGCAATTCGAGTTCCTTCTCGAGCGCAGCCCACGCAACGTTGCCGTCGGCTCGCGAGCTACGGTCGTCGTCACGATCCTCGCCTTCGACGGGACCGAGGTCACTCGGGCCGACTACGGTTTCGTGTTCGCTCCGAACGTGGTCGGCGGAACGCTGGACGAGCTCATCGTTGCCTTCTACGGTCACGCCAAGACGCCGCTGCTCGGCGTGATGGGAGAAGGCACCCCGGACGAAGCAGTCCAACGACTCCTGGCCCAGGCAGCCCCTTATCGAGTCGACGATCGTCCGGTCGTTCCCGCCTTCGAACTCATCGCGACGCTGGCCACGGCTGCTCCCGGGGAACGCGGTACCTACAGTGCCCGGACCCCTCCCGACCTGATCCGGCCCTACCTCGACGCCATTCGCACGGTCGACGGGAGACTCGTCCTCGACATCCAACCGGGCCGGGCCGATTTCGAGACCGAAGCCCGGGCCTATGAACAGATCCTGCTCGAACCCGAGGTCGGGCTGGCCCTCGACCCGGAATGGGCGGTCGGACCCGACGAAACCCCAGCAGGCAACATCGGGTCGGTCGACGCATTGGAGATCAATCGAGTCGTGAACTACCTGTCGGGCCTCGTCGTGGCCAACGACCTACCGGACAAGCTGCTGATCGTTCACCGCTTCCGTCCCGACATGGTCCGCAACCCCGAGGCGATCGTCGAACGACCCGGCGTCATCATCCTGTTCCAGGCCGATGGGGAAGGAAGCCCGGGACCCAAGATCGCCGACTACGACACACTGCTCCCCGACCGCTTCGCCCGAGGCATCAAGGTCTTCTACGACGAGGACCATCCACGAATGAGTCCCGTCGATGTGCTTTCACTCAGCCCTCGCCCGGACTACGTCAGCTATCAGTGACCTCGGAGTCGGCGGGCGAAGCTGAGTTCGTGGCCGTCCGGGTCCCGCACATGGAAATAGCGCTCGCCCCACGGTGCATTCGACGGCGCCATCATGGGATCGAAGCCCGACTCGACACACCGCTGGTGCACCTCGTCAGGGCTCTCCACGTGGAAGATGACCCGACCCCATGCTGGAGTCGGGGCGTCGTCGACCCTTTGCAGATTGACGAAGTCGGGGCCGATGGACAACGAGCTGAAGGCCGCGGTGGGTCCGCCGTAGACCAGCTCGAAACCGAGGGCTCGGTAGAACGCCAGCGATCGGGTCATGTCGACGACGTGGAAGGTGATGGCGTTGATCTCGGGCCGGAAAGCCATACCGCTGTCCTAGCACGAATGCCGAGCCGCCCCGACTCCGACCGAAGGAACCCGCTGCGGCGAACCAACGACTAGCGTTCGTCGGGTGTCCACCGAAGACGACATTGCCATCGCCGCCGTCGAACTCGCCAACGCGTCCTTCTACGCTGCCCATGAAGCACGCGACCTCTCGACAATGTCGTCGATCTGGGAGCAGAGCCCGCGAGCAGTCTGTGTGCATCCCGGTTGGCCGATTCTGCGAGGTTGGGCCGCCATCGAACAGTCATGGCGCCAGATCTTTCATGGACCGGGGCGCAACCAGTTCATCCTGACCAACGAAGAGGTCATGCTGGACGGCGACATGGCCTGGGTCACCCTCGACGAGAATCTGGTCGACGGCAGCGCTGCTTCCACCATCGCCGCCACCAACGTCTTCGTACGCACGACCCAGGGATGGCAGCTCACCTTGCACCATGGCTCCCCGGTCATGGTCGGATTGACCTGATCGCTCGCTCGCCGACGGGAACCGCCGATGCTGCGGGCGCACGGACTTCTGGTCGTGGCGCACGGACTTCTGGTCGTGGCGCACGGACTTCTGGTCGTAGAGTGTCGCGAGTGACCAGCGACCCCGTCGAGCCAGACGTACCCCTCGACGGCGACAGCGGGCACGATCCACAAACCCCTCACTCGGTTCCGTCGGCCGAGGAGCCGGCCTCGGCGCTGGTTGCGTCGATTCGGGGCCTTCTGGAATGGATCGTCGTCCTGGTCCTGGCGGTCGCGGTCGCCCTGTTCCTCCGAGCCTTCGTCCTCCAGGCGTTCTGGATCGAGTCCGGGTCGATGGAGACCACCCTCGAGATCCGCGACCGCGTCATGATCAATCGCCTGAGCTATCGGATCGGCGAGCCCGGCCACGGCGACATCGTCGTCTTCGATCGCCCGGATGGTCTGGACGGCGACACCCAGGATCTGATCAAGCGGGTGATCGCGATCGGTGGCGACGTGGTCGAAGGCCGCGACGGCCGCATCTTCCTCAATGACGTGCCGCAGGACGAGACCTACCTCGACGCCGGCGTGACGACCTCGAACTTCGGCCCCGTCGAGGTTCCCGACGGGTACGTCTGGGTCATGGGCGACAACAGGGGCCGATCGAGCGACTCCCGGGTCTTCGGGCCGGTTCCTGTCGATTCCATCGCCGGGAAATCGTTCGTGCGTTTCTGGCCGCTCGACCGGTTGGGAACTCCGTAGCCGGCCTTTGCGGTTCACCCACCCTCCGCGACTCAGATCTTACGAGCCCGGCCGTCCTGCTTGGCCAGTTCCTGCTTGGCCTTGCGGGCCTCTCCAGCGGCGGCCAACTGGGCCCGATTCGAATCGTCGACCCGCATGAAGTTCTGGCGCCAGCGGTGATCATCGTTCCACACGAACGGCGTCTGGACCGTGGTCCGTGGCATCGTGGCGTTCTGGAGCAGATCCAAGGCCATCCCGAGCACCGCTCGTTGCATCGGTAGATCGTCCGGTTTCCCCATCGGATTGCCCAGTGGGAAATCGGTGAACAGGAAGCGAGGCGCCCCGGCCTGTTCCACGATGTCGCGGGCCGAACCGGCGACGACGGTGGGAAGACCCTCGGCCTCGAGACGGCGTGCAACCAGACTCACGGTCTGGTGACAGACCGGTCAAAGGGGTACCAGCAGTACCACGTCGACTTCGTCGGCCTGCACCAGCTCGAGCACGGCGGGTGCATCGATCTCGTTGGTCCGCCGCTGGCTGTAGTCGGTGGGCACACCGTAGAAGCGGGGCGAGATCGACCCCAGGCGCCCATCGGCCACCATGTCCTTGGCGTGTTGGATGGGAAGGAAGGTGCCGAGATCATCGGTGTGGGTCGCGTCCTTGTCCCACGACAGATCCTCGGTGTACATCTTAGCCGGGACATCGTCGATGCCGAGCGCGTAGACGTGCTTGGCCTTGCCCTCGGGCCAGTCGCTCGGCCGATCATCGCGGTACAGGAACGAGGTGGTGACGATTCCCAGCCGACTCTGCGACAGTGGTTTGGTCAGCGGGGCGAACGGGGCATCGTCGTTGTAGGCCCACTGATACGGAGCCCCGTACCCCTGTGCGCCGTAGAACTCACGCGACTTGTCGATGTAGCTGACAAACGTACGATGGGCGCGATCGATCATGGGGAACACGCTAGGGGTCAGGGTGTCTCCGACGCCAGCTTGCGGATCACGCCGACCGCCTCGAGACGGTCGAGTCGGGAGTCGTCGTAGCCTGCGAACTCTGCCAGCACGGCCCGATTGTCCTGGCCCAGGATCGGGCTCGGGTGCAAGGTCGGCAACGCACTGCCATGCCAACGGATGGGGCTGCGAGGCAAGGGCACCCGGCCCAACTCCGGGTGGTCGATCCACTCCAGTGCCCGGCGTTGGTGACTCAGCGGATCCGACACCACCTCCTCGACGGTGCGGACGGCGGCAGCCGGGATGTGGGCTGCCTGCAACCGGGCGGCGGCGTCGGACTTCGGCAACTGCGAGGTCCAGGCCTCGACCACGGCATCGACATCGGCCATGTTGGCCGATCGTCCCGTATTCCCCTGCAACCGCTCGTCATCGAGCAGGTCGGGGCGACCGATGACGTCGAGCACCGACCGCCAGTGACGGTTCGTGACCGCGATGAGCGCCACATGTCCATCGGCGCAGCGGTAGACGTTGTAGGGCGCGATGGCGAGTGCGGCGTGACGGTTCCCGGTTCGCAGCGTGCTGCCCGTCGTCTGCCATTGCCCGAGCGCTGAGGCCAGGGTGAAGAAGGTGGCATCGGCCATGGCCGCTTCCACCGATCGACCGACACCGGTTCGTTCTCTTTCGAACAGCGCAGTGGTGACCGCCCCGTACAGATGCGTGCCGCCCAGGAAATCGATGAATGCGGGTCCGGCCTTGAGCGGCGGCTGATCCTCGTCGCCGGTCAGGCTCATCACCCCCATGTGGGCTTGCACGGTGATGTCCATGGCCGGAATCGCGGTGTCGAGCAGCGACCCATCGGGTTGTCGGACCCCGAACCCGGCTCCGTGGGCGTAGATCAGCCGAGGGTTCACTTCGCGGAGTTGCTCGAATCCGATGCCCAGGCGCTCGGGGACGCCGGGGGCGTAGTTCACGACCACCACATCGGCCTTCGCCACCAAACATCGAAACGCCTCCAGGCCCTCGGGGTGTTTGAGATCGATGGCGACCGACTCCTTGTTGGAGTTCAGCATGGCGAACGGCAACGACGCCCCGCGGGACCGGAGGGTTTCGCCATCGAGTGGTTCGACCTTGATGACCCGGGCGCCCGAATTGGCCAAGAGGAACGAGCAGTAGGGCCCCTGGTAAATCTGCCCCAGATCGAGCACCGTGATACCGGCAAGGGGTAGATCTCGGGGCTCGGTCATTTGAAACTGCCGCCGAGGAGCTCGCGTGCCATGATCAGACGCTGGACCTCGCTCGGGCCTTCTCCGACCCGGCGGATGCGGAGCTCTCGGTACCACCGTTCCAGTGGAAGGTCCTTGGTCATGCCGAGGCCGCCGTGGATCTGCATGGAGCGATCCACGACACGACCCGACGCTTCGCTGGCCACCAGCTTTGCCATGGCCGCCTCGGTCCGGAATCGTTCGTTCTTGTCGGCTTTCTGCGCCGCTTCGAGGATGCAGTAGCGGGCGTGGCGGATGTCGATCTCGTTGTCGACGATCATCCACTGAACCGCCTGCTTGTCGGCGAGCGGTCCACCGAACGTCTCCCGGTTCTTGGCCCAGTCGATCGCCATCTGTTGGGCCACGATGGCCACGCCCAGACAACCTGCGGCATAGGGAATACGTTGCCGACTCAGGCGATCGTTGGCGATGGCGAAACCACGGTTGACCTCGCCCAGGATCTGGTCGGTGCTGACCCGCATCTCGTCGAAGGAGATCTCGGTGGCGTAGTGGGTGGACCGCAGCGTGTGCACCACCCGCACGACGTTGAAGCCGGGGGTGTCGGTGTCGACGATGAAGGCCGTGACGCCGTTGCGGCCCGGGTCATCGGAGGTGCGAGCGAAGACCAACGCGAAGTCGGCCTTGTCGGCCCCGGAGATGTAGAGCTTGGCACCATTGATCACCCATTCCTCCCCGTCGGCGTGGGCCCGGGTCTGGATGGCTCGGGCCGGGTCGCTACCGCCCGATGGTTCGGTCAGGGCGAAGCAGCCCTTCTTCTCACCTCGGAGAGCCGGGTAGAGGTACTTCTCCTTCTGCTCGTCGCTGGCCTCGTAGAGCTGGGCCAGACCGGCACCCCCGAAGGTGCCGTAACAGGGGTTGTACAGTCCGGCTCGGTGTTGGCTCATCTCGATCGCCATCAGCGCTCGGGTGGTGACGTCGAGGCCGGGGCCTCCGAACTCGGCGGGAATATCGAGTCCGTAGAAACCCATGTCCTTGGTCATGGCCACCAACCGGGCCTGATCCTCTGGTTCCAGAGAACCGGCGTCGGGGTCCAGTCCGGCCTCGAGGGGCACGATCTCTTCTCGCACGAAACGGCGAACCGTTTCGACGATCATCTGTTGTTCATCGGTGAGGTCGAAGTTCATGGCAGTGCTTTCGGGGCAGAGTCGGTAGGGGCAGAGTCGGTGTTCAGAGCGAGAGGCGGCCGAGCGGCCGGTCGTGATCGGCGTTGCCGATCGGTAGCGATCCGTGCATGCCGGCGTGCACCATCAAGAGCTCTTCCCACCGCGTGAGGTAGGCGTGCGTGAACTCATAGCGGAACTGGGCCGCCGCGTTGTTGCCGATCTCCGCGGTCAACGCGGTCCGCATTCCGAAGGCCCGGGTGCCACCGGCGTAGCCGATCTTGACGATGACGTCGTCGGCATCGGCGATCTCGTACACGCCGAGCTGGGCCGGAAGCGCGTCGATGGTGGCGGCGTCGAGCGGCTGCCATGGTTTGTTCATCTCCAGTCCCGACATCTCAGACTCCCGTGAAGGTCGGGGCTCGCCGTTCGAGCCGAGCCGCGATCCCCTCACGTGCATCGGTGCTGTGGCGAGCCGCGTCGACCAGCGCGTCGACATCGTCGTGATCGATGCCGTCGCGGAACGTCATCTGCCGGGACAACACGCCTTTCATGGCCCGCAGACTCAACGGGGCGTTGGCCGCGACCCGGTCGATGACGGCTCCTGCTGCTGCTTCCAAGTCGTCGGGTTCCGCCACCCGCAGGATCATTCCCAACTGCGCCATCCGCTCCGCCGACACCGGGTCCCCCAGTAGCAGCATTTCTCGGGCGAACACCGGGCCGCCGACCTCGAGGATCTTCTTGGCCAGGAACCAGCTCGGAGCGAGACCGATCTGAGCCAGCGACATACCGAATCGGGCCGTCGACGATGCGATCACCAGGTCGCTGTGCAAGGCGAGCTCGTTACCACCGGCAATGGCGTCGCCCTGCACGACAGCGACCACGGGGAGCGGATAGCACTGGACGGCGTCGAGGGCCGTCTCGATCGCGGTGGCGCTGGTGGCCATGCCGTTGCTCTCCCGCTCCTTCAGATCGACGCCGGAACAGAACACGCTGCCCTCGGCTCGCAGCACCGTGAGCCGCTCGGTGTCCGGTGGTTCGACGGTGAACAACGCAGTCAGCTCATCCAGCATCTCGGCGTTGAGGGCGTTGCGTCGCTCGGGCCGAGCCAACGTGATGGTGCGGACCGCGCCGCCGGAGTCGACGTGCGATCGAACCAGTGCAGGAGTGTCATCGGGCATGGTCGGAACCTAGTCGGCCGCCGACGACCCGGGGAAAACCGACCGGCCGGCCGGTCGACCCGGTCGACGACGCCGGTCACTCAGGTACCGGGAACCGTCGTGCCGTAGCCGAAGAGTCGGGACCGGACGTTGCGCATCTCGGTCACGGACGAGCGTTCGTGGCCCGCCATCGCCCAGAGACGACCCAGGTGCATCGTCATGGCCGCAACCTCGGGATCCCGGTGCAGTTCGGTCCGTTCGAGGAGTTCGAGGGCCGGATCTCCTCCGTCGCTGGTCTCCGGGGCGTCAGCGGTGGCCAAACAACAACCGATCTACTTGGCCGGCGACACCGGCGACATCGAGTCCGGCGTCGCGGACGCGTTGCCGGGCCGTGTACTCCGCAGCCAGCAACGCGGCCTCGGCTGACGGACAACCGAAGATGCTGACGAGTTGCTGCATCAGCTCGGTGCGATCCAGCCGCTGAGCAGCCTGTTGATCCAGGAAGACCCGGACCTCTTGCACTCGAGTTCGCTTTGCCCCCATCGAATCCACACAGCCTCCTCACGCTCACCGAGCGAGTACCACGGGCCCGTCATCGAACCGTGTGAACGCCGACGACTTGCCCTTCTGCCCCCTCAGCCTGCTTGTTCAGCGAGGGCGATCCCATGGGTAGTGCTGCCCCTCTCCGGGGCCGAGAACGGGTAGGTTCGCTCAGCGCTCTCACCACCGGTGAACGCAGCGACGCGGTGCGCGAGATCCGGCGTCGCGCCGAGAGTGATGGCCCGACTCGGTCTACAGTCGTCGCCAACATGCAGCTCGTCCCCTTGCCTCACGTCGGGATCATCGGCGACACCTCGCTCTCGCTGATGGTGGCCGTGTCCCGGTTCAACGCCATCACCGGTGTGCTCGGCCTTCTCCTGATCGCAGTTGGCGTGGTCCGTTGGCGACGATCATCAGGAGCGACTCGGACCAACGGCTCGTCGGGGACCGACGAGCCGTCGTGAGCCCGTTCGAGTGGCCGTGGTGACCACGACCGACGGACGCTCGCCCCTCGGCGTGGTTCGCTCGACGGGCGGTCTGATCGCGCTGTGTCTGATGGTGATGTGGGCGGTCGAAGGGCTCGACACGTTCGTCTTCGGGGACCGACTGCAGCAATCGGGGATTCAACCTCGGCAGGCTCGAGGCCTCGACGGCATCTTGTGGGCGCCGTTCCTGCACTCCGGCTGGAGGCATCTGATCTCGAACACCATTCCCTTCGCCGTACTCGGCGGATTGGTGGCGGTGCGAGGTCGGGGCCGGTGGGTCACGGTGACCGCACTCTCGGCCCTCCTGGGCGGTTCGATGACCTGGTTGTTCGCAGGATCGGGAAACCACCTGGGGGCCAGCGGCGTGGTGTTCGGCTATCTCGGTGCGCTGGTCGGGGCCGCCATCTTCGAACGACGCCCGGCCTCGATCGCCCCGGCACTGGTGGCCATTCTCCTGTACAGCGGGATGGTGGTCGGTTTCGTACCCCAGACCGGGCTCTCGTGGGAGGGTCACGTCTTCGGCGCCATCGCCGGTCTGACGGCGGCCAAGTTCCTGGCCGAGCCCGATTCGCCGCGACCCGAGGACGAGGACGACGGCTACTGGTCGGGCTTCTGAGAACGTCGGGGGACCGGGAAACGGCTCGGCTCATCGGCCCGGCGGCCTCGTGTGGTGGCTGCGCTCGGTAACCAGCAGATCCTCGAAGAACGCGGTCGACTTCCTCAAGATCCCCGGTTCAGCGGTCGACAACTCTGAGCATGACCCGACCGGCAATCAGGCTCGCGATTGCGCTCGTCGTCGTCCTGGCGGCCACGCTGATGCCATCGGCGTCGTCGGCTGCGACACCGACCTGGGACGTTCGAACCACGCCGCCGGCCATGCCGGGGGCCACCCTCATTGCCATTTCTGCCGATTCGGCGACGTCAGCCATGCCGGCGTGGGGGATCCTGTGCAGCGGCCGCTATCACCGCATCCAGTTGGACGACAACGAGGACGCCGTCATCACCTTCGCCGGCGGAGCACCGATCAGCTATCCGATCTGGATCGTGGGTGGCCGAGACGTACGGGTCGTCGGCCTCGAGATGTCCCTGGCCACCCAGCCAGGCTGCGGTATCGGCGAGCTGCCCAATACTGGCAGCAGCGCCACCAACATCCATCCCCGCATCCCGGGCGCCATGGCGCTGCGACTCGAGAACTACGGCACGTCGTTCGTCGAGGGCGCCGACATCGACCTCACCGGTCACGAGGCCGACTGCTTCGTCGTGAGGAATCCGCCCGACCTCAGCAACAGCGATGCCCGTGATCAGCGCCACGTGGTGTTGCAGAACACGAGTTGTCGCGGCATCGAAGGACTCGGCAAGTCGGCCATCGGCGATGGAGTCCATGGCGACCTCCTGCAGAACCAGGGCAACGACGTGATGTCCTCGCTCACCCTCGAGAACGTCTCGGTACGGACCAGCATGGAAGGGCTCGTCCTTCACGAATGGGACGGCTACGCCGGCGCCCGCAACCTGACCATTCGGCGCTTCGACTACGCCGCCGACCCCCGCTACGCCAACGACGATGCGTACGAACAGTGGGGTGTTGCCTTCGCAGCCTGGGCCGACAACTGGACATTGGAGGACGTCTACCTCGACGACCCCATGGGCAACGACTACGGCTTCGTCAATCAACAACGTTACGGGGGCTTCGCTCACGGTGTCGTGCAACGCCACCAGGCAATCTTCCGATCGCTACCACCGGGCGGTTCGTTCGCGCCGCCGGCCTTGGTCGGCGGCGGCTACCGGTCACCCCACGACGGCATCACGGCAGGTACCGGCGCCGACCCCAACATTGCGTCCCGGGACCAGATCACCCGCCTCTATCGGGCTGCGTTCGGCCGGGCCCCCGACGCCAACGGGCTTGCCTACTGGACAGAGCGGGCTGCTTCGGGACTCGACCTGGCCTCGATGGCGGCCTTCTTCCAGGGCTCGCCCGAGTGGACGGCCCTCTTCGGAATGGCGGCCAGCGATTCCGATCTGATCGCCGCCCTCTACGCCAACGTCCTGAACCGTGCTCCCGACGCTGCCGGTCGGGATTACTGGTTGCGTCGCCTTGCCAGCGGGGAGATCTCCACGGTCAGGTTGGTCATGATCTTCTCCGAATCGCCGGAGAACGTTGCCCGAACGGCTTCGTCGTCCTGAGGTAGCACCTCGGACGAACCATTCGGCCGACCGCTCAGTGCCGTTCGACCGCTCAGTGCCGTTCGACCGCTCAGTGCCGTTCGACCGCTCAGTGCAGTTCGACCGCTCAGTGCAGTTCGACCGCTCAGTGCAGTTCGACCGCTGTCTCGCCCAACGTGTAGACGAAATCGCAGTGGCTGGCTCCGCTCATGATGGTCTGGGTTCGGGCGAACTGGATGTCGGGATTGAATCCCTGCACCATCGTGCCGTCGCGATTGCAGCTGAGGGCAGCGCCGAGTTCAGCGAGCCCGAGCTCTCGATACATCTCGGCGTAGCGGCAGCGCGTCACGTTGAAGGCGAACGTGGATGCCGACTTGGAGATGATGTCGATCTCGAGCGCACCGCCCTTGGTCCAGTTCTCCATGGAGTCGGCGAAGTGGGCCAGATCGGATCCCCCCATGTGTTCGGCCAGGGCTGCGCCCTGGGTCTGGGCCACCTCGACCACGACTTCCGTGGCCAATTCGACGACCCGATCGTGACCGAACTCCTCGCCGAGACGTTGCAGCAGCGGAGCCACGATCCGTGCCTCGATCTCGCGCCGCTTGAGTACGCCGACGTCATTCAGGGTGTCGGGGCGAATGGGTTCGTTGTCGGACATCGGATCTCCTCGATCGGCATCGTCTGGTAGAGCCCGACGCTAGCTCGTAGCATCCGACCATGGAACAGATCTGCGACGACTTGCAAGCAGAACACGAGGCACTGGACGCCGTGGTGGCCGACCTCACCGAAGAGCGGTGGAGCGCTCCGACGCCAGCCGAAGGGTGGGACGTCAAGGACACCATCGTCCACCTCATCCAGGCCGACATGGCCGCCAGCCTCGCGGTTCTCGACGCCGAAGGTTTCGTTGCCGCCAAGGAATCGGTCAGCGCCGGTGAGGGGCTCGGCTTCTTCGTCACCGCGGACGGCAAGACAGGAGCCGAGATCCTCGCCCTGTGGCGGGAGGAGCGAGCGAAGATGCTGACCGCCTTTCGGGGCCGAGGCCCCAAGGATCGCATCCCGTGGTTCGGACCCGACATGAGCGCCCTGTCGTTCGCGACAGCCCGCCTCATGGAGACCTGGTCCCATGGTCAGGACATCGCCGACACCGTGGGCGCTTCGTGGCCGGCCACCGATCGACTTCGCCACGTCTGCCACATCGGTGTCACCACTCGGGCCTGGAGCTACGTCAACCGTGGTATGGAGTTTCCTGGGGGCGAGGTGCGAGTCGAACTCACTGCACCGTCGGGTGCCGTGTGGACCTGGGGCCCCGAAGAGGCACCCGACCGCCTGACCGGATCGGCCGAGGAGTTCGCCTTGGTCGCCACGCAACGTCGCCACCCTGCCGACACCGACCTGAGCGTCGAGGGCAACCTTGCTGCCGAGTGGCTGGGTATCGCCCAGGCCTTCGCCGGACCACCGACGCTTCCCGCACGAGGTCGCAGCTGACCATGGCCGACAACCCTGCGCTCGAAGCCTTCCTGGCCGAGCCCCGCAATGCGCTCGTCGCCGCCATTCGTTCCGACGGTCGTCCCATGATGACGCCCAACTGGTTTCTGTGGGACGGCGCCCGGTTCTTCATTTCGACCACCAAGGGGCGGGCGAAGTTCCGACTGTTCTCACGAGATCCCCGAGTTCAGCTGGCCATCGACGATTCGACCGGCTTCCGGTACGTCGTCATCGATGGCACCGTCGAGATCCGCGACGACGTCGACTCCGGACTGCCGCTCTTTCGCGACCTTCGCCACAAACACGGCAAGGGGGGCCAGACCGATGACGAGCTGCGGGACGAGATGATTCGGGATCAGAGGGTGCTCCTCGTGGTCACCCCCGACAAGCCCCCGACGGAGTGGCTGAGTCAAGGGTTCTGAATCAAGCCGTTCTGCACCTGCAACCGACAGCCTGCACGGCAACCGACAGCCTGCACGGCAACCAACAGCGACTCGGTCGCGACGTCCCGATCGGTGATCAGAACGTGATGCTCACTCAGAACTTGATGCTCACCTTGAGGGCGCCGCCAGGAACGGGGTCGTTGGCCACCTCGAAGGCGGTGTCGATCTCCTCGATGGGATAGACGTGGGACAACAGCGGCGACACGTCGATGTGGCCGCCGTCGATCAGATCGAGGGCCGTCTGGAATGACACGGCATCGCCCTCGTCCTGGGCCCCGAACGTGCTGCTGGCCGTGAGCTTCTTGCGGAAGAACTTGGCGAAGCTGATCTGAACGCTGTCGTCGGTGTCGGGAAGCCCGAACCACAACAGATCGCCCCCGGGCCGAACCAGCTCGATCGACTGGAAGAGCGTCTCCCGCCGACCGACGGCCTCGACCACATAGTCCGGACCGTCTCCGGTGAGCTCACGCACTGCTTCGGCAACATCGACCTCGCCGACGTTGAGCACCACATCGGCACCCATCGACGTCGACACCGCCAGACGGGCATCGGACAGATCTGCGGCGATGACCCGGGCCGCCCCACTTCGCTTGAGCCAGTAGGTCCAGAACATGCCGGCCGAACCCTGGCCGAGCACCAGCACGGTTCGGCCCACCACGTCGACGGGACGTTGACGGGCGGCGAAGATCACCGTGCCCAACTGTTGGGCCATCAGCAGCTGTTCCTGGGGAACGGCGGAGTCCGGCAACGGCAGCACGTACTTGCCGTCCATCCGCTGGTACTCGCTGAAACCCTCGGAATCGCCGGCGAAGGGAAAACACAACACCCGCGTTCCGGCCGCGACGTTCGGGTGGTTCGACGCCACGACCTCCCCGATGCCCTCGTGACCCGGATACCCATGGGGGCACGGCAACGGGTGACCGATGCCGGCACCATGGCACACCACGTGGAGATCGGATCCACAGATGGAGGCCATGATCGTGCGAACCAGGATCTGGCCCGGACCGATCTCGGGGATGGGAGCCTCCACACACTGGATGTTGTTGACTCCCACCATCTGGCCGGCTCGCAT
>ERZ888423.2182-NODE-2182-length-15199-cov-5.703645_pt1 | contig 15199 bp, 14 predicted proteins | sample MGYA00520523_ERZ888423 | MGnify/ENA primary metagenome ERZ888423 (study PRJEB32303, sample SAMEA104408611) | aquatic metagenome | biome: Brackish water; feature: Pelagic; material: water | place: Baltic Sea | collected 2014-06-08T10:24:00 | depth 30,27 m ...
CTAAGACGCCACCTCTGGCATTCAGATTTTCAATGGCCAAAGTTGCACCATCTCTGATGAAAGGCGCGAACACGGCAAACGGACCTGAATCAAAATTGATCAGGCCTATCTTGACATTTTCTTGCGCAATGGCACTACCCTGCATAACCACTGAGGCAATGGCTGCTATGAGAAATTTACGAATCATGAAAGTCACCTTAGTCTAATTAAAAAGCCAAGGCAGCTTGATGCTGCTCTTTATCTATGTTCTCTATCAGGCCGCGGTCGATGATTTCTCCTTTGGCCATGACGACAAATCGCTGACTGACCCTGCGCACCAAATTCAAGTGCTGCTCCACCATCAAAAGTCCCGTGCCCTCGGCACGAATCTCATTGAAAATTCGGGCTAATTCATCCACCAAAACGGGGGACAAACCTTCAGAAGGCTCATCCAAAAGCAAAACGCGAGGGTTCCCCAGCAAAGCACGGCCAACCGCTAACATTTGTTGCTGGCCACCACTTAAAGCGTTCCCCATCTTTTCTTGACGTTCTTCTAATACGGGAAAAAGTTTGAAAACAGAACGCATGTCCCAGCGACCTTGACGGCCCGTTGCAGCACCCAATCGCAAGTTATCACCGACCGTCAGGTGGGGTAATATCATTCGTCCTTGCGGGGAAATAGTCACCCCGTACTTAGCTGCCATAAAAGCTGGCTTGTTGTTCAAAATTTTCCCGTCAACTTCAAGGATGCCCTTGCTGATGATGGTTTCCCCAAAGAAAGACATGATGAGGGTTGACTTTCCAGCACCATTTTTCCCGACCACTGCAACAGATTCACCCTCGTGAACTTCGAGATCAATGTTGCGCAATACAACAGATTTACCATATCCGGCACTCAAACCTTGAACTCGAATAAAGCTCATGAAAGTGCACTCCAAAGGGCTGTATCTAATGAAGTCTTTGTAATCTGCATGAACAAGTGATTGGGGAAATTCCTCATGCGCTTGATCCAAGATAGGCAGAAATGACATCTGGATGAACCCGAACTTCTGCGGGAGTTCCAGTGGTTAGCAATCTACCCAAGTCCAATGCCGTGATGGCATCGCAAAATTTAAAAACTGCTTCGACGTCATGCTCTACAACCAATGCCGTGACATTGCGTTGACGAACAACCGCCAATAAATGTTCAAATAGCTTGACAGTTTCAGCTGTCGACAATCCTGCTGCAGGTTCGTCCAGTAGCATGAGGCTGGGTTGTCCAACCAAGGCCAGCGCAATGTCAACCCGTCTCTGATCACCGTATGCAATGCTGTCTGCCATCAAGTCATATATTTCATTGAGTTCAAGCGTGTCCAAAATGCTGTGCAAGTTCTTTTCGCCCAACTGAGTTGCAACCATCTCAAGTTGTTGACCCACCGTGATTCCAGGAAAAATACTGGTGCGCTGAAAAGAGCGCGACATTCCCATTCGACGTCGCCATTCAATAGGGCGTGACGTGATGTCAATGCCATTCATTAACACCCGTCCTTGCGTCGGTTTACATCGACCCGTGATAGCGTCCATCAATGTGGACTTACCCGCACCATTGGGGCCAATCACACCATGCAATACACCCTTTTGAGAAACCGCCAGATTCACGGTATCTAAGGCTTTAACGCTGCCATACGAGACACTGAGATCTTCAATTCGAAGCATGATGACGCCCCGTTAAGCGTTTAATCCCGCTTTGTACAAATCCTATAGCACCTTTTGGAAATGCCACCACGACGATTACCACGCCCACACCTGTTAACAATTCAAGGTGTCCGCTGGCACCAAACTGATCCTGACCCATTGTGTAAAGAAGAGCACCCAAAATAGGCCCAGTCACGACCGTCGCCCCACCAATCAACATGGACACCAACGAGTTAGCGCCTGTTGTAAAGTCCAGTAACTCGGGCGATGCAAACGCAGAATGCAAACCCACCAGCAAACCAGAAACGGCAGCAATGAAACCTGCCAATCCAAAAGCCAGCACCCTTGGAACATAGGTATTGAAACCGGAGAAGCGCATCCGCTCTTCATTGGCCTTCGTGGCGCGCAAAATTTCTCCGGCCCGAGACTGGCCGACCCACCAAGCCAATAACATCACACCGCAAAGCGCCAGCCATGCCACCGTCCAAAAGTTGGCTGGACGCGCCAATTCAGCTTGCGTCATCCCAAAAAAGTTGCCACTCCAATTCAAGGTGAGGCCATCATCTGCCCCAGTCACTTCTCTGTAAGCGGTGAGCTTGACCACTGAATGCAGCATTTGAGCCAAGGCCAATGTCATCATGGCAAATGGTAGAGGCCTTGCGCGAACCATCACCATGCCCATGAGCAAGCTGATCAGCGTAGAGGAGGCCAGACAAAATACAGCTGCGCTAGTGACATCCCAATTGAAATACATCACCGCAATGCCAAATAAATAGGTTGCACCGCCCGTAAAACCTGCTGCACCAAAAATAATGAGGCCACACTGATGGGCTAAAAATCCAATGGAAAGCGCAGCGATGCCCAGCGTGATGGCATTGATGAAAAGACCTAAATAGAAGGTACTTTTGATCAGGCTTGGAATGGCCAAACCAGACAGTACGATGATCAGTATGACCACAGACAAAAAGATTTTGGAAAATCCAAGGGCGGAAAAAAGAGGCGTGGTCTTCATCATGCAACCCGCCCTTTTCCAAAACCTTGAGGGCGCCACAGTAAGACAAAGAACAACAGCAAGTAAGGCGTCATGACCGACATCAAAGGCGAGACAATGCTACCAATTACTTGAATGAAACCATAGACCACCGAGGCCGCAATGGCCCCGCCAATGCTGCCTAAGCCCCCAACCACGACAACAATAAGGCAACTGATCAGAATGTTAGCGCCCATGCTGGGATCCACGGACAGATAAGGGCCAGCCAAAACACCTGCCAGACCTGAAAAACCAGTTCCCAAACAAACCACAAACAAACTCAATCTGTCTGTGTTCACACCCATCATGCGTGCCACCATTGGCAATTGACTCACGGCCCGCACATGCATGCCTGACTTTGTCCACTTCAACCAAGCAGCTAATAACGCACAAGTGCCAAAACCCACCAAGATCAAAAATAGTCGGTATGCCGGATAGGGTTGGCCGAACAGATCTACCGCCCCAGACAGTGCAGGTGGCATGGCTACAGAGAGGGGTGAAGTTCCCCAAGTTGTATTGACCACATGCCCCAAAATTAGCGCAATACCAAACGTGATCAAGGCCACATCCATGTGTGCTCTTTTTTGCAGCGGACGTAACACCGCGTATTCAAAAACAACACCCAGACCCGCCAATAAAAATGGAACCACGGCCAAGGCCACCCAAAAATTGAACCTTGCTGCCACTGCAAAACCAAGGTAAGCCCCCAGCATGTACAAAGCGCCGTGCGCAAAGTTCATGACATCTCGCAAACCGAAGATGAGTGCCAAGCCACTTGCCAAAATGGTCAGTAACGATGACAAGGCCAATGCATTGGCCAGTTGGATGACAGAAAAGCTTTGTAATAAATCCATAATTTCAACTCAAGGAATATGGGGTTTCTACTTGCCTCCATGGCCTCGATTTCTCCGCTTGATCCTAGGTTCGTTCCTTCTTAAAATCAAATCAAATAATCTGAAGTATTGTTCAACATATACATCCTCTCAAATGGTCTATGGGATGACCAACTTTCAGATGTAGAGCGTCCTCTTCTTTTTGAAGAATCGTTCAGATAATTTAATTTGTCTCATTTTGAGCCATGCAGTACCCTCAAGCCGTATCTGTTTCAAGAACATCAACTTCCGAGACTTGTCTATGCTGAAACACTTTATCTGCGGCCTTGCCTGCACAGCTTCTATGCTGTGGTCAATGCTCGCACAAGTGCAAAATCTCCCCATCAAACCGATCACCTTGGTTGCGCCGTTTCCAGCGGGTACCATCACTGACAGCGTGACGCGCATCGTGGCCAAAGCATTGTCCGAGTCCATAGGGCAAGCAGTCATTGTGGACATTGGAAGAGGCATGGCGCAAGTCAATGGACAGAAAGCGCGCAGACAACCCACGTTGGACCCAACTTATGGCCCAAGCAGTTATCGAGCCTCAGTGATCGAAGCCAATTTCTGAATTTCTAAAAAATACATTCAAATGCTGACCTACAAGACCCACGAAGGCGTCGCCGAAATTCTGCTCAACAATCCGCCTGTGAATGGTATTACATCCGAGTTATTAGACCAATTAATGGCATTTCTGCAGCAAGCAGGAGCAGACCACCAAGTGCGGGCTATTGTGATTGGCAGCGCCATTCCAGGTCGTTTTTGTGGCGGTCTTGATCTGCATAAATTCAAGGAAAGCTCTCCCAGTGAAGCCTATGAGGTGGTGAATAAGCTTTACTTCCAGCTGTATGAGGTCAATTCCAACTTGCCAAAGCCTGTGATTGGCGCCATCACGGGTGCCATTCGTGGCGGGGGCATGTCCATCGCCATTACCTGCGACATGTTGGTGGCCTCTGACAATGCCACATTTGGTTATCCCGAATTGGAAATTGGACTTCTGCCCTCCATCCACTTTCATCACTTACCCCGTCTCGTTGGCAAACAAAGAGCCTTTGATCTTTTGATGTCAGGTCGAGCTTTTTCAGCGCAAGAAGCCTTGTCACTGGGCTTGGTCAGCAGTCTGGTGCCTGAAAACCAAGTTCATCACAACGCCATGGAACTGGCCAAGGTGTTTGCCAAGAAATCGCCGGAACTAATGCGTTTAGGCAAAGCTGGATTTATTCGTGCCACTGACAACGGCTATCGTCAAGGCGCAGCCCATGCCGTAGATTTGGTCTCGACAGTGTTTGGCACCGCCGATTGTGCCGAAGGACTTTTAGCGTTTGTAGAAAAACGCAAACCTGTTTGGGGGCAGTCCATTTAAGTCAGAGCTCTGGCCAACCCTGAGCCGCCAGATCAGTGTGCTCACCTAACTTGGGTGCAACTCTGTTGTCCATTACCGTAGAACGTGACATCCGAATTGGATTGGCAAGGGATCGAACCTTCGATCCATCCTCACGTACGGTTGTAAGTACCATGCCACGCGCAACAACCTGCGGGTCTTTGAAAACAGCCTCGAGATTATTGATGGGCGCAGCAGGAACTCCCACAGTGTCTAGTGCTTTCTGACAATCGTGCACAGTCATTTGCCTAAAGGCTTGCCTCAGCAACGGGTCCAGATCGTTAACATGCTGCAATCTGGATGCGTTGGTTGTGAAGCGCGCATCAATGGCCAATTCTGGAACGCCCATCGCATAACAGAACCGTCTGTACTGCTCGTCATTACCCACGATCAACATGATGTCGCCATCGCTGCATCGAAAAGTGTCACTTGGGTAAACGGTTGACAATCGATTGCCCTGTCTGACTGGCACTTTGCCAGTGGCCAAGAAGTTCAATCCAATGTTGGTCAGGCTGGCCACTTGTACATCTAATAGCGACATGTCAATGGCCTGGCCCAAACCGGAGGATTGCCTTTCCTGAAGCGCGGCAAGTATGGCCACCGAAGAATAAAGCGCGGTCATTTGATCTGCGACGGCAACGCCAGATTTCGTTGGCCCAGTCCCACCACCGTCTGAAGCGTCTGAACCGGTAATGCTCATCAAACCGCCCATAGCCTGAACAATGGTGTCATAGCCTGGTTTTTGGCGATAAGGGCCAGTTTGACCAAAGCCGGTGATAGAGCAATAAATAAGACGTGGGTTGTCCTTTGACAATGTTTCGTAATCGAGGCTATACCGAGCCAATGTTCCAACCTTGTAGTTCTCGATCAAAACATCTGCATGCAATGCCAATCGACGAACCAATTCACGGCCTGCATCCATGCTAATGTCGGCCGTCAGCGATTTTTTACCTCTGTTACAAGCCCAGAAATAGATCGAATTTTCTAGCGTCTCGTCTGCAGTGTGTGATAAGTATGGCGGCGCCCATTCCCGGGTGTCATCACCCTTTCCTGGCCGTTCAATCTTCAGCACATCGGCGCCTAGATCGGCCAATATTTGCGCAGCCAAAGGGCCGGCCAAAACGCGAGACAAGTCGATGACTTTGAGGCCATGGAGTGCAGGTAAATGTGTCATGCAGTCGCTACATCCGTATGCAAGGGCCAAAATTGAGTTTTCTCCATCTCTCACTCCTGTTTTTGTGTGTCATGGCACAGACACCGAGGCTGTGGCGTTTGAAAAAACCACAGACTGTCGTTCGGGTACTGAGCACCGAATTTTTAAATTTTGTTGACCTGCCGCCTGCGCAGGGTTCTGCGTGTCTTTCCAGATCTCTATGCGTAAGTTGTCTCCTGGCATGACCGGCGCCGTGAACTTACCGGCCAAAGAACGCATGCGCGAGGCATCACCACCAATACAAGCCTGCAACACCGCACGGCACACCACACCGTAGGTGCAAAGACCATGAAGAATCGGTCGATCAAATCCCGCTTGATGCGCTACAGCAGGGTCTGCATGTAAGGGATTAAGGTCCGCAAACAAACGGTAAAGCAATGCCGCTTGGGGTAAGGTGGGCAAGTCGACAACCCAGTCAGCAGGCGCCTCACCTGCAAATTGGGCTCTGAGTGTTTCTGAGCGTTGTGCTGGCTCGACACCGGAGAAACCACCATCACCACGGCACAGAGTGTGCTGAACAATACGGGCCACCAGTTGGTTGCTTTCGTCATCCATGATGAGTCGCTCAGAGACAATCATTGCCCCCTTACCAACACCCCTATCAATTACATCTACCACCGACATTTCGCCGCGCAAATGCCCTGCAGGTGCTAGCGGCTTGAGAAATTGAATGGCGTGCTCTGCATGCACAATCATGGCTGTGTTGGCTCCTAAACTGGGGTCCGCCAACCAAAACCCGGGCGAGCACATGACCGCCACCAAGGAAGGCACCACACGCAAGTTCTTTTCGTACACATATTGAATTTGCTGTATGTCTACTGGGTCTGAACCGTAGCCCAAAGAAAGCGCGTAAAGGATGGCGTCTTTCTCGGTATAGGCCTGTTTCAAAACTGGAAACGGCCTGGCCAACAATGCTTGAGCGTTGATCATGCAAAGAACTTATCTAGGCTTAAACAGGGTCCCAGTCAAAGACATCCTGCGACCGATCCAACTTATAGAAGGATGGCTTAAGCGCAGGCATTGCCCTGTTGGCAATGGACTCTGGCGTCCATCCTTGCTCTGTGTGCATGGACCGGATGGGCCGACTTTGACTCATTAAAAATATTTCATTGGCGCGCACTGCAAATACCTGGCCACTGACGCCTACGCCTGCATCACTGGCCAAATAAACGGCTAAGGGCGCAATTTTGGAGGACTCCATTTTTTGTAGCCGCTCAACGCGGGCTTGCTGCTCTGGCGTTTCTGTGGGTATGGAGCTGATCATGCGGCTCCATGCAAAGGGAGAAATGCAGTTGGACCTGACATTGAATTTGGCCATGTCCATGGCAATGGATTTAGACAGCGCAGCAATCCCGAGTTTGGCAGCGGAATAATTCGCCTGCGCTAAATTACCAATGAGGCCTGACGTCGAAACCATGTGCACATAGGAGCCAGACTGTTGCGCCTTGAAATGCGTCGCAGCAGCACGAGAAACATAAAACGCACCATGTAAATGGACATCAATGACTTGATGCCAATCTTCTTTGGACATATTGAAGAAAAATCGATCGCGCAAAATTCCTGCGTTGTTGATCACGCAATCGATCCGGCCATATGTGTCTACGGCCAGTTGAACCATGCGTGCCGCCGCATCCCAATCCGCCACGCTTTCACCATTGGCTATGGCTTCTCCCCCAGCAGCCTTGATTTCATCGACCACGCTTTGGGCACGCTCGTTGTCTGTGCCAACACCGTCCAAAGATGCACCTAAATCGTTGACCACGACCTTGGCACCTTCGCGGCCCAATGCAAGAGCAAACTCACGGCCAATACCGCCGCCGGCCCCTGTGACCAAGACGACTTTATCTTTGGCAATTCCTGACTTCATTTTTCATCATCCTGTTTGGGTCGCATGTGTTCAGTGGCCACTTCTTCAATGCGATGCCATACCTCTTGTGCCATGGGGTTGCGCGATTCTTCTAAGATGTGTCCCACCAATCCCACCGCACGCGCCATCACGCCCAAACCACGGCAAATCTTCCAATCAAACCCCATCTCGCAGCAAAGTGCACCAATGGCACCTGTCGCGTTCATCGGCATGGGTTTACCTGAGACCAAACTGGCCTGGGCGGCCACGGCATCCATCAGCTTGAGATAAGGTCCGTCGAATCCGGTTTCCACAGCAATTTGCTTCAGACGGGGTGTGCGGGGATCAATTGGCTTGTGAAAAGGATGCCCAATCCCCGGCACAATGGCAGCGCGGCTTTTGTAAGAATCGACCACCTTCACCGCCAAAGCTTGGAGGTCCTGCTGAGGTTCTTTAGAAGGCATGGTTTCATAAAGGAGCTTCGCAGCACCTTCAATGCTGCCCACAAACACGGTGCCTAAACCATTCAAGCCGGCCGCCACGGCGCCTTGTAGCGACTCTGGTGCCCCCAAATAGGTCATGCGGGCCACCAAAGCACTAGGTGTAATGCCGTGCTCAACCAAAGATACCACCATGGCGTTGAACATACGAGATTCATTGGGATTGGGAAAACGGCCTGTCAGCTCCAAAAAACCCATGTCTCCTAAGTTCAGGTGACCTAGGATTTCATTGGGGAAATCCTTGCCAAAGAGTGTGATGCTAGAGGCGTCGCTCCACCCAATGTCTGTCCGTATACTCTTTTGCTTGCGTGCCACTCTTGGCCTCCTGTCCTTTGGATGTCTTATCCTATGCCGGTGAATGCCAGACAACAAGTCAAATAATCTGAGCAATTGTTAAAAGGAAATTCAAATGCGAGTGAACCTCAAGGTGTTATCGACCTTTTTGGCCGTGGCACAAAATGAGAGCTTTCGCAAGGCCGCCGAGGAAACCAATATCTCTTTGCCAGCCGTGAGCATGCAGATCAAGCAGTTGGAGGAGCGCTTGGGTGTGGCCTTGCTGCAGCGCACCACCCGCAAAGTGGTGCTAACCCATGAAGGCGAAAAGTTGATGATCAGCACGCGCAAAGCGATGGCCGAAATTGATGCTGCACTGTTAAGCATTGAGCAAGCAGCTAATGCGCAACAAGGCAATTTGGTTTTTGCATGTGTGCCGACAGTGGCAAGTACACGTCTGCCCATACTGGTGACCGAATTTGCCAGAAACTATCCAGGGATTTCTGTAGGCATTCGAGAAACGGCTCAACCTGAATTGTTGGAAGCCATTCGAAAAAGAGAGGTTGACTTTGGCATTGGGCCAATACCAGAAAAAATGGGTGTATTTCAATGCACACCCCTGTTTGATGACCCTTACGTGGCCTTGGTCCCAGAAGACCATCCACTGACCGAAAAAAACGGGATTTCTTTAAGGGAACTCACCAAAATATCACCTTCTCTGTTGATGCTGGGTTCTTCACAATTCCAACAACAATTGAATGAAGTCCTCCTCAAAAACAAGATCATTATTGAGCGCAATTACGACTTCACGCACGTCAGTACCATGGCCGCCATGATTGAAGCGGGCTTAGGTGTGGGCATTTTGCCGAAGGTGGCAGTGCCTAGACAAACTTCTCTCAAAGTGATCAATATCGTCCGACCCGTCATGTCTCGCACCATTGCCATCATTTCAATGCGAGGCCATTCTTTATCGACGGCCTCCCAGCGTTTCGTTGATATGTGCAATGAGGTTTTAAAAGCCTAATTTAATTACGCAAAAAAGCAGGCAATTCATCCAAGATGAGGGTCTTGGTTTCTAGGTATGGCAACAACCCTTCCACCCCGCCCTCGCGGCCCAAGCCAGATTGTTTGAAGCCGCCAAAGGCAATGCTGAAATCACTGCGAAAAGCATTTTGTCCCACTGTTCCAGTTCGCAGTTGACGGCCAATGGCGTAGGCCCGCTCGGCATCGTGTGTGAACACAGATGCATTCAGACCATAGACTGAATCGTTGGCTGTCAAAACGGCGGCTTGTTCGTTCTCCACAGGAATAACCGCCAATACAGGCCCAAAAATTTCTTCCCGTGCAATGACTGAATTGTTGGAAATATTGCCGAATACAGTTGGCTCCACAAAATGACCGCGCGGGGTGTGCTGCGGCCGTTTACCACCCGTCACCAGCTTGCCTCCACCATCGCAGCCTATTGCAATGAAGCCCTCAACCCGCTCACGATGTTTGGCTGTGGCCAAAGGACCCATACCAGTTTGCGCATCAAAGGGGTCACCTACTTTAATTTGACCAAAGTGATGCGCCATGGCTTCAAGTAATTGAGACTGCCGATGTTTAGAAATAATGATGCGTGTTAGCGAAGAACAGGCCTGACCTGTCAGGTAGGTTGCACTTTTGGACAGTGACTGAGCCACCAAGTCAAGGTCATAGTCATCGAGAACAATGCCTGCAGATTTTCCGCCCAACTCTAAGGTAACACGTGCAATTCGTTCGCCGCAGATGGAGGCAATTCGCTTGCCTGCCAGAGTTGAGCCAGTGAACGAAACTTTATCAACCCCTGAATGGCGCACCAAGTATTCAGACACTTGTCGGTCTGCGGTGAGCACATTGAAAACTCCAGGCGGAAGACCTGCCGCTTCACAAATTTCAGCCATTAAATAAGGTGAGCTTGGCGCCTCGGGTGAGGCTTTCAAAACCACAGCACAACCGGCCATGAGCGCAGGTGCAACTTTGAAAGTCATCAGCCGCAGTGGGCCATTCCAAGGAATGATGCATGCGGCTACACCCACTGGTTCCCGAACCAGCAATCCAAAATTACCGCCACCTTTGGGGTGATGCTTTTCTATGAAGGGAAATGTTTCGGCCAAACTGGCGTAATAGCGATAAGCATCACCGAGCGTTTTGGCTGTGATACGAGCGGCGCTGTTCACCACGCCGGACTCAGTGGTCCAAACGCGAGCTAAATCTTCGCTACGACGGTCCAATTCATCTGCAATGGCGTGCATGTAAACGGCCCGTTCGGTAGGCGTCATGCGGGGCCAGGGCCCTTCGTCAAATGCTTTTCGAGCAGCGGCCGCTGCGCGGTCGACGTCGGCCTCCTCCGCTTCCGGCACGCTCAAAAAAGGATCTTCAGTCGCTGAATCAATGACTTGAATCCTGCGCGAACCTGAGGGCACAATCCATTGGCCCCCAATAAAGAGCTTGTCTGGGTGAGCAAGATGAAAGGGACTCAAATCAGTGCGCATAGCAAATCAATCAATTAAAAATGAAGGCAAAACAATTTGTCTTTCACTGCATCGGAAGTCACCGAAGCTTGCACATCGGATTGAATCTTCTTCAGCAAAGCGCGTGTCATGCCAATATGACAATTCAATACTTTAACAAAGGTTAAGGAAATTCGACTTGTCCCCAGTCGCATTGGTGGCTAGCATTTGAGTTTTTGATTTCAAAGTCATGCCCATGAAGAGCTATCAAATCGTAGACTGGGGTCAACCCTTGGAAGCCAGGCAAGTCGACATGCCCGTACCTCGTGGAAACGAGGTGTTGGTTAAAGTGGGCGCCGCTGGTTTGTGCCACAGCGACATCCACCTGCGAGATGGCTACTTCGATTTGGGTGGTGGCAAAAGACTCACTGCAGCCCAGTACGGCGCCAAGATGCCCATGACCTTGGGTCATGAAATAGCCGGTACGGTGTTTCAGGTGGGCGAAGGCGTAAAGCAGGCCTGGACGGGTGCCAACGTGCTGGTCTACCCTTGGATTGGGTGTGGCAAGTGTGATGCATGCCAAGATTTGCGCGATACCGACTGCGAAGCCCAACGCAGCTTAGGCGCCAAAGCTGATGGTGGCTTTAGCGAATATGTGCTGGTACCCGATGCCAGATACCTGATTGACATTGGCCAGCTCGATATGCATGCTTCAGCCACTTTGGCATGCTCTGGCCTGACGGCATTTGGCGCCCTGAAAAAAATGCCCCCCATGAAACCCACCGATCGCATTTTGCTCATTGGCGCAGGCGGTTTGGGACTCTCTGCTCTGGCTGCAGCACGTCTAGTGACCAAGGCAGGTTTGGTGGTGGCCGACATTGACCCCATCAAATTGGAAGCCGCCAAACAACAAGGCGCCGATGTTATTTTTGACAATCGCACACCCGACACAGCGGCTGCACTCAAGGCTGCAGCGGGTGGCCCTATTCGAGGTGTGATTGACTTTGTGGGCAGCGGAACAACAGCTTCGCTGGCCATGGGTGTAGCCGTCAAAGGCACTGTCATTGTGGTGGTGGGCTTGATGGGTGGGAGCTTAGAAATTGCCTTGCCCTTGCTTTCACCGCGCAACCTTACCATTCGGGGCTCTCACGTAGGCACATTCGATGAGCTCAAAGAGCTGGTGGAGTTTTCAAGAAATGGCCAGCTTCCTGGCATTCCTCTTACACGCCGACCCATGAGCGAAGTGAATGAGGCATTGAGCGATTTAGAGAACGGCAAGTCCGTAGGCAGGATTGTGCTTACCCCCAACTAAGTATGCCTGAGCTGCTTTTTAAAAGCCTCAGGTGGAAGACAACTTAATTCCAAGCCAACTGCCTTGAAATCATGCCGCAGGTCGACAGCAACTGTTGAGAGTGTCTATGACCTTGCTTTCCATCCGATGCCTGAGCCCTGCAACAGCCACGGCCAAGGTTTCTGAATTGACATTCAAAAAAGCAGACACGGCCCACACATCGGTTACGATTTCGCCGCGGGTCACAAAGTAGCCGCGCTTTCTGCTGTCCAAAATATCGGCAATCAAATCGTCTGCTGTTGTGATGTTGTTTTCGGTAAAGTTGTGCCGTCCAATCACGTGCCACCAGCAAAATATCCGACTCATTGAGTGGGAGAGGCAAAGACGAATTGAAGCGAGTGTGGGCCCCAAACGACTGCACAAGATGTCCTATTCAGGACTTCGCAACAAGACGTTGTAAGGGCCTTGCATGTTGCCATGCTTCCCAGCCAAAACAGCAGGCGTCATTTGTTGATAAAGCGACATGGTTTCACATGTTAGTGGTTTGAAGCGATTGCCTCTTAATTCAAACGATGGCACCTGATATGGACTCTGCTGCATGTTCTCAGATGCGTTGGTCATGAATGCTTTAAATGGGTTGATCACCTTGAAGCGTAATGCGGTGCAAGACACGGCGAAAGCCATGATAGTCGTTCACGGGATTGTGCTGTGCGCAACGGTTGTCCCAAAATGCGACTGCAGCTGGCTCCCAAGACCATCGGCAGGTGAACTCAGGCTTGACTTGATGTTCAAACAAAAAGGACAACAAGGATGCGCTTTCCTTGTCTGTTAAGCCTTCAATGCCAGCGGTATGCGCCACATTGACGTAAAGCGCTTTCCGGCCAGTCTCGGGGTGAGTGCGAACCACAGGATGCGAACTACTGAAACTTTTGGGGGAAGATTCAATGCCATCTGACTTGATGCGATCCTCCCTGGTTTTGGAAACATCTGCTTTGGCCGAGGTGTTGACTCCCTTCAAGCCATGTAACAAACGTTGCATGGTGTCTGACAAGGCCTCGTAAGCGGCATATTGGCAAGCAAACAAGGTGTCACCGCCATAAGGGGGAATTTCTTTCGAAAGCAACATCGAACCCATGGGCGGTATTTCTAAATAAGCTGTGTCAGAGTGCCATACACCACCAAAGTTGACCTTCTCGTGTTCTAACTTTTTCACTTCGATGATTTGCGGAAAGTCTTCGAAGCCTTTGACGAAGGGATATTCAATGGGCTCGCCCATGGCTTTGGCAAAGTTCAAGAATTGTTGCGAAGTGAGCGCTTGATTGCGAAAAAATATGACGCTGTTTTTTAAAAATACATCACGAACTTCTTTAGTTAAATCTGCAGACATGGATTTCGTTAAATCAACCCCACAAATTTCCGCGCCCAAGGTACCCGCAATTCTTTTGAATTTCATAGCCAATTTTCTCGAACTTAATTAAACAGCAGTAGCACCCGTAATGCTTGATCAACTCTGCGATTGGATTTTTATTTTAATACCGATTTTTTGTTATGACAGAAGTGCCAAGGATGCAGTGGATTGGTAACTGACCTGCCCTCTTTAGACGAACCATTGACATTTCGGAGGTGAAGAAATATTTATAGTAGATGGTGTTTTTGAAGATGAACACGGAAGATACTCCAAGGGTTATTGATTACGCAGTCCGCACATGAGCGTACACAAACCTTTTAGCGCGGAAGGTTGCGCCATATTAGTTAAGACGGGTCATTTGTTGGTGGATTGAGAACAATGCCTCAATTGTTACCTTTCAGATCTTCGGATTGAATTTCCACCCTCATCTTTTCGAGCACCAGTGAGGGAGTCGAACAAACGGAATTTCAAAGTCAAGTGTCCCTTCATGGAGTCGAACTTTGGCCTTTTCGTGTTCGAGCCCCAAGCCTAGAATCGAATTTCCGCCCTCCTCTGTTCGAGCACCAGCAAGGGAGTCGAACTTTTGAGATTTCAAAGTTCAGTGTCCCGTCATGGAGTCGAACTTTGAGCTTTTTCGGTTCGAGTCCCGACGGTGTCATCGAAGTTTTAGGGTCAAAATTCAAGGGTCAAAACCTGAAAAACCAGGTTTTCACCTCGCCAGTTGCAATATGCAACTCTTGGCCAATTACACGAAATATTACACGGTGGCTATTTTTACACGTAAGTTATTGATTTATATGGGTTTTTGACGAGCCTGGATTTCTGTTAATCCGTAGGTCCCTGGTTCGAGCCCAGGTCGAGGAGCCACCTAAAAAAGCCGTGTCAAAAGCCGGACTTTTTCCTTTTATACGCCACTAGTTGTCGCGCTGAGGGCCTCTGGGTGACTTTTTGCCCTCAAATTTCATCGAGTTATTGCACGTATATTACACGGTCGATAGCGCCAGTCAAGAGCCTAAATTGGTTGTCATGACAAATACTGGGCAACTCATAAAATGCCCTTATGCCAAGAGACGAATCCACAAAAATTGCCAGCGATGGCCTTAGATATAAATCCAAAGAAGCTGGCTCTCCATTTAGCGGCTCTAGCTCCATGGGCACCATGAGTTGCTACAAGTGTGGGATGCATAAACCGCGTTCATTGGGCTTATTCCGAAAGCTAGCTGGGCAAAATATGTTTTGCTGTGGTGAGTGCCATCAGCCC
>ERZ888423.2183-NODE-2183-length-15187-cov-88.749009_pt1 | contig 15187 bp, 13 predicted proteins | sample MGYA00520523_ERZ888423 | MGnify/ENA primary metagenome ERZ888423 (study PRJEB32303, sample SAMEA104408611) | aquatic metagenome | biome: Brackish water; feature: Pelagic; material: water | place: Baltic Sea | collected 2014-06-08T10:24:00 | depth 30,27 m ...
CGCGCACCTCCCGGCCATCACCTGTGATCACCAGCTCCAGGCTGCCGTCGGGCCAAAGTTGCCAGCAGCCCTGCTGCTCGCCGCTGCGGAAGCCACCGTTTGCGTCGAAGTGCAGCTGCTGCTGGGTTACGCCATCCTTCGGGCCCACTTGCAGGCCGCCGGCCCCACCAGCGGCCTCTGCCTCCAGAAAGGCCACCACCAATTCGCCGCGCTCGCTGCTGTGCCAGGCGTCGCCGTCCTCGTTTTTTTCTTCAGCGCTGTCGTTATCAGTAGCGCTGAACGCGCCTAGGGCGAACTGGCTGCGAAGGCTCATCCATTCACCGGCGCAGAGGCGCAGAAAGGCACCAATTTGCTTGGGCGGAAAGGGTGATTGGCTGCTGTTGATGTCGCTCATCCAACCATTCTCTCAGCTGCCCGTGTAGCCCAGCTCGCTCAAGCGCGCGGCGCTGCGGCGCCAATTGGGCACCACCTTCACGAACAGCTCCAGATACACCGGCCCGTCGATCAATTTCTGCATCTGCTGGCGGGCGCCGCTGCCGATCTCCTTAAGCATGCGGCCCCCTTTGCCGATCAGGATTCCCTTCTGGCTGCTGCGTTCCACCAGCACCGTGGCCAGCACGGCAGTGCGCGGCCCGTCGTCGACGATGCGCTCGATCTGCACCGCCACCGAGTGGGGAATCTCCTCGCGGGTTTGGTGCAATACCTGCTCGCGGATCAACTCCGCCAGCAGCAACTGCTCGGGCTGATCGCTCACCGCATCCGGTGGGTATAGGTGGGGGCCCTCCGGTAGGTCGGCGGCCAGAGCTGCCACCAACTCACTGGTGCCCGCGCCGTTCAAGGCGCTCACCGGATGCAGGGGCCAGCCCGGCACCAGCTCGGCGTAGCTCTGGGCTAATTCCTCGGCCCGCTCCGGATCCACCAGGTCGTTTTTGTTCAGGGCTACGTGCACCGGCGCGCGGAGGTGCTGCAGCAGCTCCACGATGAAGCCATCGCCTCGGCCAGCCGGCTCGCTGCCATCCACCAGCAGCAGCACCACATCCACTTCACCGATGGCGCGGCGGGCGCTCTGCACCAGTCGCTCCCCCAGCAGGTGGTGGGGCTTGTGGATGCCTGGCGTATCAACCAGGACCAGCTGGGCGGTTGGGGTGGTGAGAATCGCCCGCAGCCGGTTGCGGGTGGTTTGGGCCACCGGCGAAGTGATCGCCACCTTTTCGCCCACCAGCTGGTTGAGCAGGGTGGATTTGCCAACGTTGGGCCGGCCGATCAGGGCCACGAAGCCGGAGCGGAAGCCTGCGGGGCTTGTGGGCAGGGCCGAAATGGTTGTGGGTAGCTCCATAGCCCCAGCCTCGCAGCCGGCAGGGCCAGCAATGAAGCAGGGGGGAAAGTTCATAGGCTGGTGACCTCATTCAGCCCTGTCCACAGCGATGACCGCAGCGTCACCGAAGGATGTTTCTGGCCATCGCCAGCCAACTTTCCAGCAAGCCATGGAAATTACGGCCCAGTGGCTGGCCTTGTGGGAGCAGGGCGAACTCAGTGATGAAGTGCTCGCCGACCGGGTGGCCGAGCTGGTGGCAAGCCGCGATGGTGCCCGTGGCTTCTTTGTTGTGAGCCTGGCTGGTGATGGTCCGTTAATGGACCGGTTGCCAGAGCCGCTGCTGCTGCAACTCAGGCAGGCTGGCGAGGGCGTTGTCGATCTGTCGGTCCGCAACTTGGCGATGAGCACGGCGATGGCACTTCATCACAATCGCGCTGGTGATGTTGCCCAGCAGGGGGCTTCCGAGCGGGTCCAGGCCCGCTGCACGGAGTTGCTTCGTGGGTTAGAGCCCCAGGCGGTCAAGGACCGTCTGGAAATCCTGCTAGCCGCTACCGCCGGTGAAGGGGAAGACGTCGCCTTCCTGGATCGCTGGGGCTACGACGCCGAGCAGCGTAGCTCTATTGCCGCGGCGATCGAGGCGGTGGCCGAGGCTTGAAACGGGCCAAGATGGCAGCATCACCCTGCTGTCGATTCAGCCCATGATTCGCCCCTTGACCATCCGGGTGTTGCGCATCCTGGCCTCGGGTATCGGTGCCGCAGCACTGCTGGGCCCGGCGCCCGCCAGGGCGGTCGAAACTATCAATTTGCGGTTGCCCCTGCTCGAGACAGACTTCAGCATCCGGGTCTCTGAATTGCGTAGTCCGGAGGCTTTGATTGCTGGCAACAGTGATCTTGCCGAGCTTGACCGCGCCACCCGTGGCGAGATCGGCCGCAGGGTTAAGGCCGTGTTGAGCTCTAATCTGCCCATTGAGATCAAGGCGATTTTTCGCGAGAGCAAGGGATCACCGCTGCTTGACCAGGTGCTGCTCTTGGTGGGGGCTCTAGGCGATATCGATGGCCTGCCCGATCCCCTCGATCCAGCTCAGTTTGAGCAAGCGATGAAGCGTGCTGCCGCTAAAGGGGGCATCAGCTTGCTGGATGTGATCGAGCAGCTACCAGGCCAGAGCGTCACGGTGGAGTTGGGCCGGCTGGGCTTTTCGGTTCAGCGCTTTCGCGACCAACTCCGTTCGGCAGAGAAGCTGATTGCCTCTCTGCCGGCGGTGGGCAGTGCTGGACCGCTGCAGGAGGCAGGGCCGCAGTCTGTTGCTCGGCAGGAACTAAGCATCGCCGTCGGTCATCGCCCGGAGCCGTTGGCCCTGGTGTTGCTTGAGCCATCGGGCTCTGGCGCGGCGCCAAATCGACTGGTGGTGATTTCCCACGGGCTGTGGGACGACCCCAACAATTTTGAGGGGTGGGCAGCCCACCTGGCTAGCCATGGCTACACCGTGGTGCTACCCCGCCACCCAGGCAGTGATCAAAGCCAGCAGCGAGCAATGCTGGCCGGCAAGCAGCCACCTCCCAGTCCGTCTGAGCTTGCCCTGCGGCCTAAGGATGTGTCGGCCGTTATTGATGCCGCCGCCCAGGGCAAGCTGGCTCTGCGCCGACCGGTGAACACCCAGGCCGTGCTGGTGGCGGGCCATTCCTGGGGGGCAACTACTGCGTTGCAGCTAGCTGGGGCCCGGCCCATCACCACCAAACTTCAGCAGCTTTGCGATGAGGTGCTCGACCCCTCCCGCAATCTCAGCTGGGTGTTGCAGTGCAACTTCGTTGGTTCGGCGGATAGCGCCGCTCTGGTCGACCCCCGGGTGGCTGCTGCCATTGCGGTGAGTCCACCGATGCGCTTGCTATTTGATGTCGATTCCGCCGGCAGCATGAAGGCGAAGGTGCTGGTGATCAGCGGCAGCCGCGACTGGGTGGTGCCGCCCGGGCCCGAGGCGATCGAGCCCATGGCCAGGGCCACTCGGGGCGGCGCCAGTGGCCATCGCCTGGTGCTTGCTGAGAATGCCGATCACTTCAATTTGCGTTCGCCACGGGGCGAGGCTGGGGGCCCCTTGCGGGCCCTGCTGCTGGCTTGGTTTAACGCCGCTGCTCGCTCAAGCCCAGGTGCCGCTCCTGAATTGCCGCTTGCTGGTTGGGGCAGCCCAACCCATCCGTTGCGGGAAGTGACAGCGGCATTGCCCACGCCGCCACCGACTCAGCCATAAAAAAAGCGCCCCTTTGGGGGCGCTGAAGCTGCTGGATTGAAGCTCAGTCGCGGCGGCCACCGCCCTGGAGGGCGATGATCAAGCGCAGGATGAAGATAAATAGATTGATGTAAGTGAGATACATCCCCAAGGCGCCGGCCAAGTATTGGTCGTCGCTGTAGGTGCGGGGCATCGTGTAGAAGTCGACAAAGGCTGCTCCCACGAACAGCACCGTGCCGAATCCTGCAATCAGCAGCTCGAAGGTGCCGCCGCTGAAAACGCCTGGGGCAAAAATGCCACCGATGATCTGCACGACCATGGCGATCAGCAGGCCGAGGATGCCTAGGCCCACTACGCCGCTCAGCGCTTGGCCGATGTTGTCGCTCATGCGGCGACCCACCACAGAGGCCACCACAAAAGTGATGCCCGTAGCAAGGGTCGCTGTGCCAATGGCGCCGACACCAGCGGTGCTTACGGCGTAGGCAACGATGCCGCTGAGGGTGAAGCCGGTGAGCAGGCTGTAGGCCGTCAGTAGCGGCAGGGCAGTGTTGGTGTTGCCCTTCAGGGCCACATTCTGGGCCACGAAGAACAGGATGAAATTGCCGATCAGGGCAACCCAGAATAGGGGCATGAACAGGGCTGGGCTGCTGGCCATCAGGGCCAGACCTCCCATCACCCCACCGGCGGTGAGCACCATGCCGCCGCCCACGTAGGGCAGGGCCTTGTTGACCACATTGGGGCCAACTAGGGCGCTCGATTGGGCCTCACGAATGGCCTGTTGAAAATTGCTGCTGGCCGGCATGGCGCACCAGTGGTTTCGAAGTTTCTATATCCTGCCAGCGATCAGTAAGCAATGGGAGGCCCTGATAGCTGACGTTGGTGCGGATCTCCCTATCAAGCCCCGTCGCCGGGGTGATGCCCTACGGCTGGCCAAACGACTAATCCGATCACTGCAACGCCGGTGCCGATGCAGGACTCCGCAAAGCGAAGCAGGGCGTTCAGAACCGGACTGAGCTTTGGATCGAGGCTGCCTGTGACCATGACCACGATCGCGGAGATCGCCGACCAAAGCCCTCCGATCTTGAGTAGGTAGCCCGGGAACAGATTCGTGAACCAGTAGCCGAGCAAGTAAGCCACCAAAGCCGCTATGGCGATCTCGGCGGGGATGCGCAGATGCTCTGCTTTGTTCATGGTTCAGGCTCACTGCACTGGCTATCGAATCGTCTTTTAACGGCAGGCGCCAGCTTGGTGGCATCGCTATCGGCATAGGCCTCCACCAGCCGCTGCACTAGCGGGTGGCGCACCACGTCAGCCGCGGTGAGCTCGCAGATCGCCACCCCCTCCACCCCCTGCAGCACCTGGGCAGCTTCCTGCAGGCCGCTCTTTACCCCATAGGGCAGGTCCACCTGGGTGGGATCGCCAGTTACCACCATGCGTGAGTTATCTCCCAGCCTGGTGAGCACCATGCGCATCTGGGCGGTGGTGGTGTTCTGGGCTTCGTCGAGGATCACAAAGGCGTCGGCCAGGGTGCGGCCGCGCATGTAGGCCAGGGGAGCAACTTCGATCACCCCTTTTTCCTGTAGGCCACTGGTGCGCTCGGCTCCCAGCAGGGCGTGCAGGGCGTCGTAGAGGGGGCGCAGGTAGGGATCAACTTTCTGCTGCAGATCGCCCGGTAAAAAACCGAGCCGCTCGCCCGCCTCCACCGCCGGGCGAGTGAGCACCAACCGCTCCACTTTGCGCTCGGTGAGCATGCGCACCGCCTGAACGGCGGCCAGAAAGGTTTTGCCCGTGCCCGCCGGGCCGAGGGCAATGGTGAGGTCGTGGCGCTCCATAGCTTCCACGTAGGTCTGCTGGCGCAGGGTGCGCGGGCGCAGCAACTTGCCACTCTGGCTGCGGGCCAGCACCTGGCGGCCCAGTTGCTGATGCTCCGCGCTCCTGCCGGTGTCGAGGGCCTGCAGGGCTACCCGCACATCCACCTGGGTGATGGCTTGGCCTTCCTGCCACAGGGGGCGAAGCAATTCCACCAACGCTGCAGCCCGCTCCAGCTGGCTGGGAGGGGCTTGAATGACCAAATCCAGCCCTCGCAGCACCAGCGAAGCTCCGGTGCGGGCTTCGAGATGGCGCAGGGTGGATGAATCGGCATCACCTGCCAGGGCTAGAGCCGCGGCAGGATTGGGTAGGGGAATGGCAAAGCTTGTGGGCCCCTTTGGCTCTGCCATGGGGCGAGAGCTCAAGCTTCGGCGGTAGCGGCGGCTTCCGTAGTTGCTTCTTCGGCACTGGCGGCTTCCGCAGCAGCAGCTTCAGCAGCTGCCTTGGCTTCGGCGGCAGCAGCAGCTTCAGCAGCCTTTGCTTCAGCAGCTTCCTTGACAGCCTGCTTGGCTGCAGCTTCGCGGGCATCAGCCTGCTTTTGCTTGCCAACGACCTCGGCAGGGCGCAAGGTCTTCTCGATCAGACCACCCTTCTCCAGCAAGGAGCGCACCGTGTCGGTGGGTTGGGCCCCCTGGCTGAGACGAGTGCGGATCGCCTCGGTGTCGAGACGGGTCTCTTTGGTACGGGGGTTGTAGAAGCCCAGCTCCTCAAGCGGACGTCCGTCGCGGCGAGAGGTGCTGTTAGTGGCCACGAGGCGGAAACTCGCTTCCCGCTTCTTTCCAAACCGCTTCAGGCGGAGCTTGATCATCGTGGCCTTGCGCTAGGTGTCCAAACAAGCAATGTACCCGGTCGGGTGCTCATAGCTGCCCGAACCCCTTGCGTTTCTTGGCGGGCTTGGCAACTCTTTGCCCCGCCCCACCGCCACCCATGGGACCGGGCATGCCGGGCATTCCGGGCATACCCCCCATTCCGGGCATTCCTGGCATCCCGGGCATGCCGCCGCCGCGGGTCATCTGCTGCATGAAGCCGCGCATCTTCTGGAAATCGGCCAGCACCTTGTCCACCTCGGCCGAGCTGTGGCCGCAGCCAGAGGCGATGCGGCGCCGGCGGGAGGGTTGGGAGGCCAGCAGCTCCGGTTGCTGGCGCTCGACCTCTGTCATGGAGCCAATCATCGCCTCGATCTTCTTGAGCTGAACCTCGCCTTGCTTGAGCATGCCGTCGTCAATTTTGTTCATGCCCGGGATCAGCTTCATCAGCCCGCCCAGGGAGCCCATGCGCCGGATCATGCGCATCTGCTGCAGAAAGTCGGAGAAGTCGAAGCTGGCTTCCTGGAGTTTTTGCTGCATGCGGGCCACGTCGGCCAGCTCCACCTCCTTGGTGGCCTTCTCCACCAGGGTGAGCACGTCGCCCATGCCGAGGATGCGGCTTGCCATCCGCTCGGGATGGAAGGGCTGGAGCGCCTCCACCTTCTCGCCGGTGCCGATGAACTTGATCGGCGCACCGCTCACCTTGCGGATCGAAAGGGCTGCGCCGCCTCGGGAGTCGCCGTCGAGCTTGGTGAGCACGGCTCCGGTGATGCCCACCTGCTCGTGGAAGGCCCGGGTGAGATCGGCGGCCTCCTGGCCGATCATCGAATCCACCACCAGCAGCACCTCGTCGGGCTGCACGGCCTGACGGATCCGCACCATCTCCTCCATCATCGACGTGTCGATTTGGAGTCGGCCGGCGGTGTCTACCAGCACCGTGTCGAAGCCCTCCTCGCGGGCCTTGGCGATGCCGGCGGCGGCGATGTCCTCGGGCTTGGCATCGGTGCCAAGGCTGAATACCTCCACGCCGATTTGGGCGCCCAGGGTTTTCAGCTGCTCAATGGCGGCAGGTCGGTAGACGTCTGCTCCCACCAGCAGGGCCTTGCGCCCCTGCTCCTTGAGGTGCAGGCCGAGCTTGGCGGTGGCGGTGGTTTTGCCGGCGCCCTGCAGGCCGGCCATCAGTACCACCGAGGGCGCACCGGGCTTGCCGCCCGCCGCCAGGGGGGCATTTTCGCCGCCCATGGTGTCAACCAGCTGCTCGTGCACCAGCTGGATGAATTTTTGGTCTGGGCTCACCCCGCGCACCACCTCGGATCCAATCGCCTTGCGGCGCACCTCTTCGACGAAGTCCTGCACCACCGCCAGGCTCACATCTGCCTCCAGCAGGGCCCTGCGCACCTGTTTGAGCGCGCTCTCCACGTTGGTTTCCGTGATCGAGGCCTGCCCCCTAAGGCTCTTGACCGCATCTTCAAATCGCTGGGAAAGCTCGTCAAACATCGCGGTGCTGCTTCGGGGCCAGGGTGGGGGCTAGTGCCCCATATTCAAACGATCGTAAAAACCAGTCCGTCAACTGAGTCAGTTCAGCAGATGTGTCAGTTCAGCAAATGTGTCAGTTCAGCAAATTCTGGAGACCGGTTGATCACGGGGCCTTTTGGAAGCTCACTAGGCGCCAGATACCCCCGTCGCGGCCAAACACGTAAAGGTTGCGTAGCTCAATTTTGCTGGGTTCGCCCTGGGGATCACCCTTGGCGTTGAGCCGCTGATCGGAGTAGCGCAACCCCACCGTCGCGGCGATGCGATTGGCGTCCCGCTCGTCGATCACCAGGTTGGTGATGTCGGTGCTGATGCTTTGGGTTTCGCCGCGGGCCCGGTCGCTGTTGCGCTCTGAGGCGAGGCGATCCAGCTGGCTTGGTCGGGCTAGATCTTCCAGGGGAAGGCGGCTGTCCTTGCCCGCCAGGATGGCGGATTTGGCGTCTAGCCAGGCTTCGAGCAGGTCTCGCACTTGGGCTTCGCTCGGCGCCTCGTCCCGCAGGGGCAGGGGAGCCTTTGCGGGTGGGGTGGCCTTGACGGGGAGGGGTGGTGGAACTGGTTGGACGGCGATAGGAGTTGGGCCCGGGCCGGGTGCGGGAGAGCGCAGCTTCACAATCGAGGCGATGGCCAGCAGCGCCACCCCGGCGGCCACGGCGACTCCAGTTGTTGTACGCCGCGAGGGCTGCTGCCACCGCGGCAAGCGTTCCATCCAGGTGGCCGGTCCATGGCTATTCCAAGCTTCGCGCAGGCTCTCGAACCAGGCGGTCCTATCCCATTGCCGTTGTTCATCTTCTTCTTCTTCGGCTTCTTGCAGGTCGCCGCCTTTTGGGCTGCCGAGGGACGCGCTAAGCGGGCCGAAGTTCAAGTCAAGGACGCTTTTGGCTGGCGCTGGCAAGCGCTCTAGAAGAGCGTCGTGACGCTCGACATAGGACTGCACGTCCCGGTCGGCGAAGTAAGCCTCCAGATCCGGATCGGCCTCCAGATCCCGGTAGCCGGGCAACACATCCCGCGCCAGCCAGTCGCGGCAATAGGCGCAGAGTTGAGCCAGGGGATCGTTGCTCTGCTGCTCGGCCCAGCGCCTCAGTTCAGGCGTTGTTCCCTGCTCGAAAGCACTGCGTGCTCTCTCCACCTGACCGAGCAGCAGGTGCAGGCAGGCCAACAGCGGTTGCAATCCGTCTTGACTGCTGGCCGCCAGACGGTCTCGGGCTGCGGCGATCCGCTCGGGCTTGCGTTGGGCAAAGCCTGAGGCGGTGAGTGCGGTGCTGGCCAGAAAGTCTGCCGCTGCAGAGGCGGCTGCCCAGCGGCTGAACATATCCACCTGCTCCTGCACTGTCAGGAAGGCACGGATTTGCTTGAAGAAGGCTTGAAATTCCTCCGGTCCCATGCTCGGGTCACCGAAACCTTCAAGTCCGCCCCTGCGGTCCACCAGCTCTTCAAGCAGGGTGAGCCCCTCAGCGCGTTCAGCCTGGGCCGTGAGATTGCGGCTGAGCAGGTCAAGCACCCGGTAGGGCCGCAAACCATCTAGTTCGTCGCTGAGTTGCTGGCGAATGGCTGGCAGTTGGCCCATTCGTTGCAGTAAGCGCTGGCCCTGCTGCAGGGTCTGGGCGGCGGACTCATATCGCCTTTGCTGGTGCAGGTCGGCGGAGGCCGTTAGGCAGGCTAGGCCGGCCAGTAGGGCCAGGTCGGTCTCGCGGGTGCTGCCCAGGGCTGGGGTCTGGGGCGGCTGCAGGGCCCTGCAGGCCAGCTCAAAACATTCGAAGGCCTGACCCGCTTCCAGCAGCAGCAACAAGCCGCCCACCTCTTTGCTGCTGGGCACATCTAGGGCAGGCGTCCTTGCCGGCCCGCTGCCTGCAAGGGCGGTCAGGTCGGATTCGTAGGCCTGACGCCGGTTGCTGTTGCTGAGCAGGTCGGCGCTGGCGCGCAGCAAATCTTCGCGGGCTAGCAGGGTTTCCTGGGTAAATCCCTGCTCCGGGGCCCTGTCGATGCGCTGCTGCAGGGTGCGCAGCAGGGACTGCAAGTCCGTTGTCGGATTGACTCCGAGCAACCGGAAATGATCGATCGGCAGTTCCAATCCAGGCCTATCACCAGGGGTCAAGTGTAGGCAGGGTCAGTGGTTTTGCCAAAGATTGTCTGCTGCTGTGAGGACAGACCTCGTAGAGTTAGTTGAAGACGCAGGCGGACATGGGGCACGACATTGCGGCGGCACCCGGATCAGCTTCCGGAGCACCGTCCTGTTCAGCTGATGCAACCAGTCTGGTGGGAGCCCATGCTGAGCGTCTTGAGAACCTCTATCCCTCCGTGCCGGCCACGGTGAATCGCGAGGAGGGCTTGATGCTCTACCGCGACATGGTTCTTGGCCGTCGCTTTGAGGACAAATGCGCGGAGATGTACTACCGCGGCAAGATGTTTGGTTTTGTGCACCTCTACAACGGCCAGGAGGCCGTCTGCACTGGTGTCATCAGGGCGATGAAATTGCAGCACGATTGGTTCTGCAGCACCTATCGCGACCACGTCCATGCACTGAGCTGCGGCGTGCCTGCCCGTGAGGTGATGAGCGAACTTTTCGGGAAGGAGACAGGCTGCAGCAAGGGCCGCGGCGGTTCGATGCATCTGTTTTCCAAGCAGCACCATCTACTAGGTGGCTATGCCTTCATCGGCGAGGGGATTCCGGTTGCATTGGGTGCTGCTTTCACCAGCCGCTACAAGCGCGATGCCCTTGGCGATGCCAGCAGCGACTCGGTTACCGCCGCCTTTTTCGGTGATGGCACCTGCAACATTGGACAATTCTATGAGTGCCTGAATATGGCGGCGCTGTGGAAGTTGCCGATTCTTTTTGTTGTTGAAAACAACAAGTGGGCCATCGGTATGGACCACAACCGCGCCACCAGCGAGCCAGAGATCTGGCGCAAAGCCGCTGCCTTCGGCATGGTCGGCGAGGAGGTTGATGGCATGGATGTGCTGGCGGTGCGAGCCGCAGCCCAACGGGCGATTGAGAGGGCTCGGGCAGGCGAAGGCCCCACCTTGCTGGAGTGCCTCACCTATCGCTTCCGCGGCCATTCCCTTGCCGATCCCGACGAGCTGAGGGCCGAGGCTGAGAAGGAGTTTTGGGCGAAACGCGATCCGATTAAATCCCTGGCTTCCCGTTTGGTAGAGCAGGGATTAGCGAGTGTCGACGAGCTCAAGGCCGTCGATAAGGAGGTTGACGCCGAGGTGGTTGATTGCGTCGAATTTGCCCTGGCGGCTCCTGAGCCCAATCCCGAAGAGCTCACCCGCTACATCTGGGCTGAGGACTAAAGACCGTGCAGACGGGCTTGCTCAGTGGCGGCCCGAAACACCAAACTGTGGCGCTCCACCAGGGGACCTATCTCGTCGTACCCGCCACCGATAACGGTGGCAATCGGAATGTTTCGCCTCAGGCAGGCATCGAGCACCAGTCGATCCCTGTTCAGAAGCCCGCCGCTACTTAAGCAAAGCCGACCCAGACGATCGTCTCTATGGGGGTCGACACCAGCGTTGTAGAGCACCAGCTGGGGGCGGTGTTGATCAAGCAGGTCGGGGATTAGGTCGCCGATGGCTATCAAGTAGTCGTCATCCTCCAGGCCATCGGCGAGGGATAGGTCGACGTCGCTATTTTGTTTTCGCAGCGGAAAGTTGCTGGCACAGTGGGCTGAGAAGCTGAAAACTCGAGGGTCGCCGGCAAAAATTGCCGCGGTGGCATCGCCTTGGTGTACGTCGAGATCCACGATCATCAGGCGTGCGACCGCAGCTTCGGCTAGCAGCACTCGGGCGGCTACGGCGCAGTCGTTGAAGATGCAGAAGCCGCTGCCGTGGTCTGGAAAGGCGTGGTGAGTGCCGCCGGCGAGATGGCAGGCCACCCCATGGCGCAGGGCCAGTCGGGCGGTCAGAACCGTGCCTCCTACAGCCAGCCAGGTGCGGCGCACCAGGGGTGTGGTGGCGGGCAGGCCGATGCGTCGTTGCTCTGCCCTACTGAGTTGACCTTGGGCAAATGCCTGGTGGTAGGCGCGTCTGTGCACCAATTCAAGCCAGCGGCGGGGAGCCGGCAGTGGAGTGTGGAACTGATCAGCTGTGGCGAGTCTCTCATTTAGCAGCAGGTCGTGCAGCTGCCGAAACTTTGCCATCGGGAAGCGATGGCTGCTGGGCAGCGGGGCCGAGTAGGCCGGGTGATAGACGAATGGTGGACCCAGTTCCTTAGAGCGTGGTGGGGGTGCGGCGGGTGAGATTGCGCAGCTTGCGTAGAGCCTTCAGTTCCACTTGGCGCACCCGCTCTCGGGACACATCGAGCTGACGGCCAATCTCAGCCAGGGTGTGGCGATCCTCGCCCTCTAGCCCAAAGCGCAGCTGCAGCACCTGGCGCTCCTGGTCGCTGAGGTGGCTCAACCAGCGGCCAAGCTGTTCTTGGTGAATGCCCCGCTCAACCCGGTCGAGGGGCTCCTCCTCGGATGAGTCGGCAATTAGATCGCCTAGGAAGCTGCGGCCTTCATCGCCGTTTACTGGCGCATCCAAGCTCGAGGTGGTGAGTGACTGGCGCAACAGGCCATCAAGTTCTTCGATCGGCATGGCCATGGCCTCGGCGATCTCTTGGCGGCTGGGCATGGCACCGAGCTTGTGGGCAAGATCCAGGCTCACCTTGCGAATTGCCGTGAGGCGCTCGCTGAGGTGCACCGGCAGTCGGATCGTGCGCGACTGGCAAGCGATGGCTCTAGTCATGCTCTGGCGGATCCACCAGAAGGCGTAGGTCGAAAACTTATAACCACGGGTGGGATCAAATTTCTCAACGGCTCGCTCTAATCCAAGCGAACCTTCCTGGATCAAATCGAGCAGCTCAAGACCCTTACCTTGATATTTTTTGGCAACACTTACGACTAGCCGCAAATTGGCCTTCATCATGCGCTGCTTGGAGCGCTTGCCGATGCGCACGAATTTCTTTTCCTGGTCGCTGAGCTCCCTTTCTCCCTCCTCCATGAGGCGCATCATTGTCTGCACCTGATTGCCGAGTTCGATCTCTTCAGCTGGTGTCAAAAGCGGCTCGCGCCCGATCGTTGCCAGGTACCAGGTGATCGGGTCGCTACTTCGACGGCGACTGCTTTCACTGACCCGCGTGGGGGATGAAGTCATTGGGTCGCCTATCTAAGGCGTTGACTATCGAGGCAAATTGGGCGCAATCAGGGTGTTTTCAGCAACCCTTTAGCTTTCACTTGCAAAACAACACAGAAGCACTCCTGTGCTGGTCTGGCATTAGCCAATTTTCGTGTTGTGATCAACACAGGCAGGCCAGGTTTTGTGCAACTTGCATCGGTGTGAAGCCGCCCTCTCCCTGCTCCCCCTGCCGCCCCGCCTGGGCGTGGGCCAGTGCCGCTGCGGCAAGCCAGGAGGCGTCGGCGTTGCCGCTAGCGGCCAGGGCCATTGCCCCCAGCCCGGCGGCGTAGCCGGCCAGCACGTCTCCCAGTCCGGTTCTAGCGCTGCCGGGGCTGGCTTCGAGCAGCTGCCAGCGGCGTCCATCAGGGGCAGCCACGATGCTCCTGGCCCCCTTGAGCAACACGCAGGCTCCACTGCTGGCTGCCGCCTGGCCGGCCGCCTCCAGGGCGGGGCTGCCGGCGAGCTCGGGGAAGAGGCGGGCAAATTCGCCGGGGTGGGGGGTGATCCAGGTGGCCCCCTGACGCTGCTGGAGCCAGTGGCTTGCCTGCAGGCCGAGCCCCTGGGTCATCTGTACTTCCAGATGGTTGAGGCCGTCAGCGTCCAACACCAGCAGCCCTGGCCAGCCCAACAGGCTGCGCCAGTAATCAGGCTCGTCAGGACCGGCCTGGGGCATCGGTGGAGCTGTAGGACCTAGGCCGGGCCCGACCAGCAGGGCATCCAGCCGCTGGGGATCGAGTTCGGCCAGGGGATCGAGGCTCACCACTACTTGTGGGTGCTGCTGCCAGATGCTGCTGGCCAGGGCCTCCGGCAGGGCGGCTCGCAGGCTGCCGCAGCCGCTGCTGCTGGCGCCGGCCAGGGCCAGGCTGGCGGCACCGCGGTAGGTATCGCTGCCCGCCACCACCAGCAGCCGGCCGCGCTGATATTTCGATGCCGCTGGATTGAATTTGGGTTTAGGCCGCGCCGCCAGGTCTCGCTCGGCCAGAGCCAGGGGCGCATTGATGGGAAGCTGCTGCAGCAGCCATGGCGGCAGGCCCAGGTCGACCCAGTGCAGTGCCCCCACAGCCTCCAGGGCCGCGTCTTGAACCAGGCCTGTCTTGATGAGGCCGATTGCATAGGTGCTGATGGCCTGAGCCGTGTATGTGCCGGTGGCCTGGCCGCTGTCGGCGCAGAGGCCCGTGGGCACATCAATCGCCACGAGCGCATCCGGCCGCTGGCGCTGGCGCTGCTGCAGCAGGGCTTCGATCGCCTCTCCAGGCGCCCGCCGCTGGCCGCTGCCCAGCAGGGCATCGATCCAGAGGGCGGCACTGCTTGGATCGGGGCTTGACTCCAGCCGGTGAATGCCAAGCCACAGGGCGTGGCGCAGGTGGGCCGCGCTGAGCGGCTTATGGCGCTCAAACGGGCTCCAGATGGCCGTTGAGATGCCAGCCAGGTGCAGTTCCCTGGCGATCACCAGCCCATCGCCGCCGTTATGGCCTGGCCCCACCAGCACCAGCGCCCCATGGCGCCCCAGCCGCTCGCCGTGCTGCTCCAGCAGCAGCCGACTCACCGCCAGGGCGGCCTTCTCCATCAGGGCTTCCACCGGCAGGCCGCTGGCGAAAAGTTGCTCCTCCAGTGCGGCCATCTGGGCGCTGTTGACCAGCAGGTGGCGGCCATTGCGCTCCGGCCAAGGGGCTATGGCGGACGGCTCTCCCAACCCCATTCAGGCATCTGGGTTTCATGATGGGAGCACTCCCGCCGGCTGTCTGCCCTTTGCCTGCTCCAGTGGCTTCTTCCGCTTTTGTGCCGCCTGCCTCGACGCCGGCTGGTCAGGCCGCTTTAGAGCGGCTGCGGGCCTGGCCCGGGGAGCACCGCGTCGCGGTGGGCCTCTCCGGCGGTGTTGACAGCTCCTTGACGGCTGCCCTGCTGGTGGAAGCGGGCTGGCAGGTGGAGGGCCTCACCTTGTGGCTGATGAGTGGCAAGGGTGCCTGCTGCGCCGAGGGCCTGGTGGATGCCGCCGGCATCTGCGAGCAGCTCGGCGTGCCCCACCACGTGGTGGATTTTCGCGAGCACTTCCAGGCCCAGATCGTTGATTTTCTGGTGCAGGGTTATCAGGCCGGCGTTACGCCCCTGCCTTGCTCTCGCTGCAATCGGGAGGTGAAATTTGGGCCAATGCTCCAGTGGGCTGAAAGTGAGCGCAGCATCGGCCGGCTCGCTACGGGCCATTACGCCCGGGTGCGCCATGGCGCGAACAGCAACAACGGCCGTCACCAGTTGTTGCGCGGCTTAGATGGCCAGAAGGATCAGAGCTA
>ERZ888423.2184-NODE-2184-length-15168-cov-20.868259_pt1 | contig 15168 bp, 16 predicted proteins | sample MGYA00520523_ERZ888423 | MGnify/ENA primary metagenome ERZ888423 (study PRJEB32303, sample SAMEA104408611) | aquatic metagenome | biome: Brackish water; feature: Pelagic; material: water | place: Baltic Sea | collected 2014-06-08T10:24:00 | depth 30,27 m ...
GCACTTTATGAGCACAACCTGAAGAAGTAAATTTTATCTTTGTCATAAATAAAATTTATGTCAGAAGATTTACAAAAATGCCCATCATGCGAATCACCCTACGGTTATGAGAGCGGCGAAGGTCAATACACGTGTCCAGAATGTTCTTTTGAGTGGAAGTTAGAAGATGTAGCCGCTGCCGATGAACTTGTTATTTTAGATGCCAATGTATATTAAAGTCCTCATCTTGTTGGTCTGTTTAAATCAATATTTGGTTTTTTCGCAGTCCTATACTTCTTACTTTACCGGCTCAAGTCAAGACGCTCAAGTTTCTTCTTCGGGAGGCATTTGCCTTATGGGAGGTGCAACCGAAGATGATAATGCCATGCAGTGGTTTTTACAACGAGCCAATGGCGGTGACGTTTTGGTGTTGAGAGCAACAGGCAGTAATGGTTACAATAATTATTTTTTTTCTGGCTTAGGAGTAAGTGTAAATTCCGTAGAAACAATTGTTTGCCATTCTGCTGCAGCCAGTAATGAGCAGTACATTCTGTCGCGAATCAATCAAGCTGAGGCTATTTGGTTTGCTGGCGGCAATCAATGGACCTACATCGATTATTGGCGCGACACGCCTTTGAATGCTGCCATAAATGCTGCCATACTCAATAGAAATATTGTTATTGGTGGAACTAGTGCGGGCATGGCTATTCAAGGTGAATATTATTTTTCAGCACAAAACGGCACAATAACCTCCGCTGAGGCTTTAGCAAATCCGTATCATCCGAAGGCAACAGTATCTGGAGCCGCATTTTTACACAATGAAATACTTCGTCAGACAATAACGGACACCCATTTTGATAATCCTGATCGAAGGGGGCGTCTATTGAGTTTTATGGCTAAAATATATACCGATGAAGGTGTAGCCACTAATGGTATTGCTTGTGATGAATACACAGCAGTTTGTATTGAGCCTTCAGGTACAGCGCGTGTTTTTGGTGGAGCGCCGGCCTATCAGGATTATGCTTATTTTGTTCAAGTCAATTGCGAGTTAGCTGACCCAGCACCTGAAAATTGTCAGGCTCAAAGTCAATTAACTTGGAATTACAATTCAAGTGCATTGAAGATTTATCGCATCAATGGAAATGCAGCAGGGAGCAATACTTTTGATATAAACAACTGGTCTGGTGGGCAAGGGGGTACATGGTTAAATTGGTCAGCGCAGGCAGGCATATTCTCAGAAATTGCCGGACCAGCCCCAGATTGCAATAATGCTGCCATAGAACAGCCAGCTTTCAGCGATTTAAGTATTTTCCCAAATCCTTGTTCCGAGATATTAAATATAGAACTAGGTAGTGAAATTCCAAAAGATAAATTAACAATTCAACTTTTTGAGCAAGACGGTAAAGCAATCAGCTCAGCATTGTTAAATTGCACCGAACAACGCTATCAAATCAATACAAGTAACTTAAAACCGGGATTATATTTTTTGGATATTCACATAAATGGTGTCACACTAAAGCGGATATTTTCAAAAATGTAATGATTCACTTCGGAAGAAATAGGGGAAAGCATTGAAGTCTTGTGGAGGTTAAATAATTGTCTTATATTCAAGCAATTAATCGTTGAATATGTTCACTAATTCCTTCAAGTCTCGCTTTGAGAAGCTGACGCTCTACTTCGGTATTACCGCCTTTTTATTGCATATAGCCGTTATTTTTGCATTGCGCCTGGGTTTGCTTAATCCGCAATATTTTCCGGAGAATCTCTTTGGAAATCCATTCGCAGCCTTGTTTTCTCCCTTTAGCTCTTTACTTGTATACGAAGTCTATTTATTGATTTATTACTTGCGGCAGAGTTACACCAAAAGTGTGGCCAAGCAGCTAGAAATCATGGCGCTCATTCTTTTGCGAAACTGCTTTAAAGATATTGGCCAACTTACCGAAGGCAAGGTTACCTTATTGAATAGCGACTTAACAAAAGACCTGAGTGGTTTTGTAGCACTACTCTTACTGGTTTGGATTTTTTATCATTTAGATGCCAAACGAACAGAAGTCAAGTATGAACTCACGGCAGCATTTATCAAACTCAAGGAGCGTATGTCCGTGTTTCTTTTGGTGGTATTCTTCGCACTCTCGTTTTATTCCTTTTCTATTTGGTTGGTAGATTTAATTAGGTATGCCGACAACCACGCCGCACTCATGGATCCATCTCATATTTTTTATACAGAGTTCTTTACATTGTTAACTTTTGTAGATGTGCTTCTTCTTTTAAGTAGCGCAAAAAACCTACAAAATACAATCCTCATTATTCGAAATTCCGGATATGTACTAGCTACTTTTTTAGCTCGAATTTCTTTTTCATTAGAAGGCTGGGAGCGCATAATTTTAATTGTTTTGGGCGCAGCAATTGCGGTGTTTATGCTTTGGATCAGTAGAAGAAGTGTATTTATTGCTAATGCTGATAAGGCGTAGTAATTTAAAGAAAAGGTTATATTTCTTTAAATGATGATCTTATCTTTTTAAATCACTTACTTTCTTAAAACAATAATTCTCATGTTTAAAAAGTTTACATCAACGGATATCATTCTGATGGCAGCAGCCTTATTGTCAATTATATTTCCAGGCCACAATTCTTCATGTGAATATATTTTTGCTTAACTTTCGGTATGAAGTTTGTTATACAATTCAAAAATTAGTTCAATGAAGAAGTTTTTCCTTTTATCTGTATTTTTCTCGTTAACTCTGCACCTGAATGCGCAACGGCTCATGAATGGGTCTCGTTCAACTGTTGGCTATATTGAAAGTGGCCGAGTTACCAATGGGTCTCGTTCAACAATTGGCTACATTGACAACGGTAGAATAATGAATAGCAGTAGATCCACAATTGGCTATATTGACAATGGTCGGGTCATGAACGGTAGCAGATCAACAATTGGTTATATCGACAACGGCCGGGTCATGAACGGCAATAGGTCTACCATTGGTTACATAGACAACGGCCGTGTTATGAATGGCAATCGTTCAACAATCGGTTATTATGAAGGGGTGAGGGGAGAAGACGCCGCCTTATTTTTCTTCTATTTCTTTTATTGATCTAGCCTTTCAAGTAATTAGTTTTGTTCTTTTTTAATCTAAAGTAATTAGATATGAAATTCCTCATTTTCTCAACCTTTCTTCTCTTGATTTTTTCGGCCTGTGAAAAAACCACCTCTATTCGTTTTCAATTCAAGAATGATTCAAATTCACCAATCATTCTAAATGGTCATGATTTGATTCATAATTGGGCTATTCAAGATACCATTCTCGTTGGCGAAGAAAAAACTATTTCTAGTTGGTCAAAATTTGGCAAAGAATTGAGCTATTTTTCGCCAGTTGATTTTTTTGGTGATGATTTTTTGGTAATCAATATGCAAGGGGATACGCTTAAAAAAGACTACAAAGACCTCGAAAATTGGCAAATCGTCATCGATGAAGAGCGCAGTGTCGCAATACATGATTATTTGCTAGAGATGGAAACAACCGACTTTAATTAAGGAAGTAAAAATACAGCTGCTAATTCTAAATGATATGCTGCCACAATCTTAGACTATATACATTTTAATGTTGTGTCTATCATTGAAATAGATTGCTTCGTAAAACGCTAAGGCAACAAAGCTTTCATGGCTTTGGTTCGGGCAATAAAATACGGATTCACTAAATTGGCTTTGTTGTAGCGCAGTGGCTCACCGGTTTCGGCATGCACAACCTCTCCACCCAAGGCTTCTAAAATAGCCTGCCCTGCGGCGATATCCCATTCCATGGTGGGGGCAAAACGCGGATAAACATCGGCCTTTCCAAGTGCTAAATCAAAAAATTTAAGTGCAGATCCCTTTTTAATATAATTGATGTCGTGATTTGGTTCTTTAAGACCATTGATGAATTGCAGTACGGGCCCGCTATGGTGGCTTCTTGAACAAGCCATTACTAAAGGATAGTTCGTTTTCAGTGGCGGGGTAATTTTGATCCATTTCTCTTGCGCTTGCCAATCTTGAAAACGAAATATAAATACCCCGGTCTCTTTAGAACCCAATAAAACTTGTTCTTGAACAGGGGAGGCAATGAGTCCAAAAATGGGTTCACCATTTTTGATCAGGGCAATATTCACGGCAAATTCTCCATTTCGCTTGATGAATTCTTTGGTGCCGTCAAGAGGGTCAATACACCAACACTGCTGCCAAGATTGTCTTTGTTCAAAGGGCGCTTTGTCGCTTTCTTCGCCAGTGATCGGGATACCAAGCGGTTGAAGTATTTTTTCAATACAATCACTTGCAGCAATATCTGCATCGGTTACCGGGGACCCATCTTGCTTGATCACTTGATGAAAATCCTGATTATATACTTGAACAATAGCTGTTGAGGCTTCTATTGCGGCTTCAACAGCCCGTAAGTATATAAGTGGTAATTGCTGCAATTAAAGTGTCATTTCAGGAACAAATTCAGGAACGACTAAATCACCTTCTGTTTTGGAGATGATTTCCTCGACACTGACACCTGGTGCCCTTTCGATGAGGTGAAATTTGCCGTCTTTGATTTCCAAAACAGCAAGTTCAGTGACTACCTTTCTTACACAGCCTACACCTGTCAGTGGAAGCGTACATGCTTTAAGAATTTTAGATTCACCAGCTTTATTGCTGTGCATCATGGCAACAATGATATTTTCCGCAGAGGCAACTAGGTCCATGGCACCGCCCATCCCTTTGACCATTTTGCCGGGGATTTTCCAATTTGCGATGTCACCGTTTTGTGAAACTTCCATGGCGCCAAGTACGGTGAGTTGCACATGCTGGCCGCGTATCATGGCAAATGAGGTTGCGGAGTCGAAGAAGGATGCACCATCGCGAACAGTGATCGTTTGTTTGCCAGCATTAATAAGATCTGGATCTTCTTCACCCTCAAATGGAAACGGCCCCATGCCCAGAATTCCATTTTCTGACTGAAATTCTACTTCGATTCCTTCGGGAATGTAGTTGGCTACTAGTGTTGGAATGCCTATACCTAGATTGACATACCAACCATCTTGTAATTCTTGTGCAATGCGCTTGGCAATGCCGGTTTTGTCGAGTGCCATTTGCTTATTGTTTAGTGCGAACAGTGCGAACAGTGCGTTGTTCGATGCGTTTTTCAAATTTTTCACCTTGGAAAATGCGTTGTACGAAAATGCCAGGTGTGTGGATTTGATTGGGGTCTAAAGTACCTACCGGTACAAGCTCTTCTACTTCGGCAATGGTAATTTTACCTGCCATAGCCATCATCGGATTGAAGTTACGTGCTGTGGCTTTGTAAATAAGATTGCCCTCGGTATCGCCTTTCCAGGCTTTGACAATAGCGAAATCAGCGGTAAGCGCATTTTCTAAAATGTGAGGTTTTCCATTAAAAACACGAACCTCTTTGCCTTCTGCCACTTCTGTTCCGTAACCAGCAGGTGTAAAAAATGCAGGAATTCCTGCTCCACCTGCACGGCATCGTTCTGCTAGAGATCCTTGCGGAATAAGCTCTACTTCAAGTTCACCACTGAGCATTTGTCTTTCGAATTCGTCGTTTTCACCTACGTAAGAGCTCACCATTTTTTTGACTTGTTTGGCCTGTAACAATAAGCCTAGTCCGAAGTCATCTACACCGGCGTTATTGGAGATACACGTTAAATTTTTAGTTCCCATTTGAACCAGTTGAGCGATCGAGTTCTCTGGAATACCGCAAAGGCCAAAACCTCCAACCATAAGCGTCATGCCATCTTGGATGCCTTCTAATGCAGCTGCTGGGTCTTTTACTACTTTGTTCATGTTTAAAATTCAAATGGGAGTTCTGACTCGTCTACTGTTTCGGGTTGGGTTGCTACGGTGCAGTCATAAACAGCTGGGTCGTAATCAGCTGGAGGGCTGAAATCGCGCGTAGAAAGTGCAATGCCGGGGTCTTTGTATATGCGCTGCATGTAGTAGCCATAAATTGGTAAGGCCATTCGGCCACCTTGCCCCCAAGTCATGCTTTTAAAGCGCACAGCGCGGTCTTCGGCACCAACCCAAACCCCCGTAACAAGTTCTGGAGTTATACCTACAAACCAACCGTCAGAGTTGTTTTGGGTAGTTCCGGTCTTGCCTGCTGTGGGTACGGTTATGCCACCCCAACTGCGTCCGCCTCTGAGGCTTCCGGCTGTTCCGAAGTTGACTACACCTTTCATCATTTGTAACATTTCAAAAGCCACATTGGCATTCAAGGCTTGTTCGCGGTGCTCCGTTGCACTGTAGATCACTTTTCCGTTGCGGTCAGTAATGCGTTCAATGAAAGTAGGGCGGATATAAATACCGTCGTTAGGGAAAATACATTGTGCCGCAACCATTTGCAAAAGCGAAAGGTCCATGCTGCCCAAACACATGGACGGAACTACATCGTTTGGCTGGAGATTAATCTCCATTTTTTTGAGTAATTTCTCGATTTGGTAGGGCCCACCTGTTTTCTTGACAGGATTAAAACTACCCATTCGTCCCATGACTGCAACGGTAACTTTATTGGAAGATTGAGCAAGGCCGTCTTTAACAGATGGAGCGGCCGGCCCAGCCGGGCAATACTGCCCAACCACTTTATTGGTATTGTGGTCTAAGAGTTTTAGGCAGTACTCATCTGCAGAAAATCCGGTGCATGGATTTACAACTTTCATTGAAAGTGCGGCTGCATATACAAACGGCTTTATGGTTGAACCTACTTGGCGCTTCCCTTGCCGAACGTGGTCGTAACCGAAATGCTTAAAGTTGATTCCGCCAACCCATGCTTTCACGAATCCAGTTCTGGGATCAACAGAGACCATTCCAGCGTGTAAGAACGCTTTGTAGTAACGAATGGAATCATTCGGGCTCATGACGGTGTCTCGTTCTCCTTTTAGGCTAAAAACGGTCATCTCGACAGGTTCATTAAACACCTGATTGATTTCTGATTCAGCAAAACCAAGCGCAACATATTTTTTGTAGCGATCGGAATTGTGGCGCGCAGAAGTCATGATTTGCTCTACAATCTCGGGTTTGATACTATTTGAAAAAGGATAATTTTTGAGTCCTTTATTGTTAAGATCAAATTGAGGCTGGAGCTGTTCAAAAATGTGTCTTTCAACGGCGGCTTCTGCGTAGCGTTGCATGGTGGGATTAAGTGTAGTGTAGATTTTGAGGCCATCAGCGTCTATATTGTAGGTGTTGCCGTCTTCTCGCAAATATTTAAAGGTACCATCTGCTTTTTTAGCTAATAAAATAGACTGCACCTCTGTTCGCAACTCTTTTCTAAAATACGGAGCCATTCCTTCTTTGTGGTCCAAAGAGCGGTAATGAACTACAATTGGTGTTTTAATCAGTTGATTGTATTCCTCTCTTGTTATTTGAGTGCGCAATGCTTCGTTGCTCTTTTCGCTGTTTTTGAGCCATTGAAAAAGCACTTGGTTGCGTCGAGAATGTGCAATTGTTGAATCTTTGGCACGTGCCGCTAAGATTTCCTCTTTTGTTACGGCACTTAGAGCAATGCCTTTATTTTCAGCGATTCTTGCACGGTAGTTTCTTATTTGATAACTGTAGGGATTGTAAATGGTCGGATTCTTGCAAAGTCCGACTAAGGTTGCCGCTTCAGATTTATTGAGGTCTTTTGGTCGTTTGTTAAAATACACGCGCGCTGCACTTTCTATACCCACAGCATTGTATAAGAAATCAAACTGGTTGAGGTACATAGTGATGATTTCTACTTTGGTAAAACGCTCCTCAAGGCGTTTGGCAATGATGTTTTCACGGGCCTTTTCACCTACCCGTCTAAATTTACCTAGCAACCCTCCAACATACGGAAGTTCTATTCTAGCGCCGCTGGCACGCGCAATTTCTTGCCTTTGCCTTTGTTGTAAGGTGAAGAGCAGCTTGGCTAATTGCTGCGGAATTGTTGAAGCCCCGCCAGACCGACCAAAAGATGTGAGCGAACGCGCTAGCGCACGAAAGTCGACACCTGCATGTTGCATGAAACGCTCATCTTCGGTAGAAATTAAGGCATCGGTTACAAAAGGGGAGATTTCTCGATATTTTATACTCGTTCTGTTGACTTGCCAAAAACGCCCTATAACGGTATCTTCTTTTATACTTTTCTTGGCAAGAATTAAAGAAGCTTGAAGTTCAGGCGGGTTATCAAGCATTGAAACTGAGGGTAGATCTTCTTCGGACTGCAATAAAAACAAGCTCAGTACCATGACAAAGGGCAACAAGGCAAAAACCCAGAATAATCGTGTCATTTTTTTCTGCTCTTGTTCAGAAAGGACGGTTGCTTTTCTTTTCATAGTTTTAATTTACAACTAATTAGCGTAAAACTTCTTTGCGCTGTGCGTCGAGTTTTAATAAAATAAATAACATTACACTGAAAGACATCATTGAAGAGCCACCGTAACTAAAAAAAGGCAGTGGAATCCCGATGACAGGTGCAAAACCGATATTCATGCCAATATTAATGGCAAAATGATAGAATAAAATCATGGCAACACAATAAGCATAGATGCGATTGAATGCAGCACGTTGCCGTTCGGCAATAACAATGATTCTAAAAAGCATGAGGAGGTATAATGCAAAAAAGACCAATACCCCAACAAAGCCCCATTCTTCTGCATATGGACAGAAAATAAAGTCTGTTTCACTTTCTGGTACGTGATTGGAGCGCACACTCGAAACGGATGCTTCTCTGTACCCCTTTCCGAGAAGCCCGCCAGAACCCACGGCAGCCATGGCCCGATTTCGGTTGTAGTCGTCGCCGTTCGGGTCTTCGCGCAGCCCTAAAAAAAGTTCTATTCGATCTTTTTGATGCGCGCGCAGCATGCCAAATCCCTTGTCTACACCAAAACTAATAGCACTGCTAATGAGTAGCCCGAGGGTCAAAACCACCATCATGCGCGTCCGCTCTCGTCGCGTACTAAAACGCTGCATGACGAGCCAAGAAATCAAATAAATAAGTAATAGCCCAAAAATTACTCCTGTGGACCCACTGAGTTCAAGTGCGAATCCAAAAAGATTTAAATTCAGTACAACGCTGTCCAAGAGGAGCGTGATGATACTCAAAAAAACAAGTCCAAATAGAATTGGAATAAAGTGAGACCCTACCCAGGTTTCTTTGTAGCGCACCCCTGGAATGGTATTGACAAATTTGAGCAAAATTGGATCAAAGGTGAGCCCCTCGCGATACATCACGAATAGAAAAGAGGTAAAGACGACGAAAGTTCCTGCATCGGGTTGCAACAAAATCAATACCATTGGAATCAACAGTATACCGCTAGCGGTAAGTACCGTGCCTGTTGTTTGTTGCTTGACCGTAAGTCCGGAAATATACTTGGCTAGCAACAAGGAGGTAGAAATTTTTGCAAATTCTGCAGGCTGCACCCCAAAAGAACCTACGCCTAACCATGCATGTGCTCCGTGGACCGCAGGCATGAACAATACAACCACGAGCAAAACAAGCGTCGCGAGGTAAATTGGAATGGCAAATTTTCGATAAATATCTGAGTCAATTAAGAAGACCAAAAGCCCTAGAAACAAAGAAAATAGAATCCAAAAAAGTTGACGACCATACTTTTCTGAGAAGTTAAATATAGAGGGTACGGCTTCATTAAAAGCCACTGAGTAAACAGTAGCTAAGCCCATCAATAACATGGCAATTAGCGCTGCGAAAAGCGGCCAGTCAAGGTATTCGGTGAGGCTTTCTTGTTTGCGCATTAATTATTCGTTTGATAAGCAATTTGCGCTTCTAAAATAAGCTTTTCTTTATCGAGATCAGAAACCATTCCTTTAAGGTATTTCTCAATAATTAAAGAGGCAATTGGAGCTGCCCAGGTGCCCCCCCAACCTGCATTTTCTACAAAGACAGCAATTGCAATTTTGGGTTTGTTCATTGGGGCAAAGGCAAAAAACACGGAGTGGTCTTCACCATGTGGATTTTGAACAGTCCCTGTTTTACCACACACCGTTATATCGCTTAAACGTGCCATTTGGCCCGTTCCACCTTCTTCATTGACTACCCTGCGCATCCCTTCAATTACGGGGTCAAAGTGGCGGTAATTGATCATGGTCCAGCGCTTTTTCTCGAATTGCGGCAGTGCTCCATTTTTGCCAATAGAACGAACAAAATGCGGGGTGTAGTACCACCCTTTATTGGCAATTATAGCTACAATATTGGCCATTTGTAAAGGTGTAAGTTTCACTTCTCCTTGCCCAATAGAGATTGATCGAATGGTAGAAAAAGCCCAAGTATGGTGGCCATACCATTTGTCGTAAAAGGCAGGGCTTGGAATGAGACCTGGTCTTTGGCCGCTAACATCGGTGTCAAAAATACCACCGAGACCAAAACTGCGAATGTATTTATACCATTTGCCAAGGCCATATGCTGCATCGGCAAAGTTGTTTTTTTTGACACCCTGTTGTATGATGCGCCGCACGGCCATGTAGTAATAAGGGTTGCAAGAATATTGGATGGCTTCAGCAATATTGCGTGCCGAGGGATGATTGTGGCACCCCACTAAACTTTTATCACAAGCAAATCCGGTATTGGCCGTTATGACACCTTCTTGCATGGCAATTAAACTTTGCACTAATTTGAAGATGGAACCAGGCGGATACTCTGCTTGTAAAGGTCTTGGAAAAAGCGGAAGGTTGGGGTCTCGGGCTAACTTGGGGTAATTGGCACTAATGTTTCGCTTCCCGACCAACAAATTGGGGTCGTAGGATGGTGCAGAAACCATACTCAGGATTTCACCGGTTGCGGGGTCGATTGCAACGATACAGCCTTTTTTCTTTTGCATAAGCTGCTCGCCATATGTTTGTAATTCGACGTCCATGCCCATTTTCAAAGGCGGAGCTTGTCGGGCAATGGTATCGTATTTACCATCGGCATAGGATTCAATGGCATTGTTGAGCGCTGAGGTAACGATATATTTGATGCCTTTGACACCTCGCAACTCCTTCTCGTAAAACCGTTCAATGCCCGATCTACCAATATTGTTTCCAGGTTTGTAAAAGCGATCTTCTTCGATTTCCTCTCTGTAGACCTCCGATAAGTAACCCAAAATATTTGCTGCACTTTTGTATGGGTAGTTGCGGGCACTCGTCGCTACTTCGTAAAAGCCCTTAAAATTGGCAAGATGGGGGGCAATTTTAGACATTTCTTCAAGGGTCAATTCTTTGAGAAACGGATAAGCTCTTATGGTTTGATAATTGGGTGTCCGCTTTCCGGAAATTTTGTTGAAGTAAGTACCTTCTCCTTCGACTATTTCTTTAAAACGATTGCGCACCTCTTCGGTAGACCACCCAATTAATTTGGCAAAAGCAGCAGTATCTAGGTTTTGAATACTGTCCTCAACCATCATGAGGTTGTAGTAGGTTTGATTGGTCACAATTTTTTTGCCATTGCGATCAAAAATGACGCCTCTTGGCGGAAAAATTTCTTTGCGTTTTTCGGCAATTTCCTGTGCTCTTAAAGCCCAAGTTTCGTCGATGACTTGCATGTAAAATAACTTGAATAGGTAGATGCCGATCACCAAGAAGATGAAGACGAGAATGACATTTCGGCGCGCGTCTAGGTTCATTTTTTCTGTGTACTATTCAAAATGAAACTTTGAATGAGGAGCGCTAAAAGGAAGGACAGCAAGCCGCTAAAAATCGTTTTTTGCAAGATAAATCCGATTCGGCCAAGTTCAAAAATTTCGAGTAAAAAGAACCAAAAAGAGTGGAGTCCGAGAAGGATGCCATAAACCACAGTAAACCAACTAGCGCCCATATCTTGAGAGGTGGGCTCTTTAAGTGGGTCATAACCTTCTCTTGGCCCATAAAACTTAAACACAATAGGTCGTAAATAAGCCATAAGGACCAACGAAGAAGTATTGAGCCCGTAAGTGTTGGAAATGATATCTATGACTAAACCCATCAGAAAGGCAATCCCCATCATGGGTATGACCGTTAACTCGAAAGGAAGTAGCATGATGTACAAGGGTTGTATCATCAGATGAATTCCAAAACCAATATTGAGCTGATTAAAAACCATTGCTTGTAAAAAAGCAAAGATGACAAAGCGAATGGTGTGTTTGTAAACGACGTTCATGTTAGTCTTCTTCTGGAATACGGGCTTCTAATGCGGTTTGTTCAGCTAAATGTAAGTTTTTAATGACATATACGCGTTGCAAACGTCGGTAATCGGCGGCAAAGCGGATTTCTACTTTCCAAAGGGCTTCCCCTTCGATCGGCTCTGTAAAACTGACTTTGCCAACTGGAAGCCCCTTAGGGAAAATACCTGAACCACCCCTGGTTTCTACTCTCGACCATTTCTTGATGTGCAAATCATTGTTGATACCGGTGATCATGCCATAGCGCGGATCTTGGCCATCCCATTTGAGCAACCCGGGCAAATCTGTTTTTTTCATTCGTATGCTTACATCTATATTGATGTCTTTGGTCAGAACTGTCTTTACTAAGCTGTAGTGTTTGCTGACGTAGTGAATAATGCCGACAACGCCTTGCTGGCAAAATACGCCCATGCCGCGCTTGATGCCTTGTGCAGCCCCTATATTGAGCGTGAAATAGTTGTTTCTTCGGTTAACACTCGAATTAATAACTTCAGCAGGAATATAGGTGTATTGTTGCTCGTAGAGGGTATCGCTGATTTTGACTTTCCCTCTTGAAAGCTGATACATAAATTGAGGTTGTCTTTTGCGCCAATAAATATTCTCCCATTGTAAATCGGTATTATTCTTGCTGAGGTTAAAATGCTTGGTGAGGTCATGCTCCCATTCGAGCAATTGAATAGCGATATGATTATTGGTAGTGAGGTATTGATTGCGCGGAAAACTTAAAAAAGTGGTATACCACAAGAGCGCAAGAAATTGCAGCAATGCAAAGACCAAAAAGATCCTAAAACGTTGCAGAAAAGCGATTAGGTTGCGCATATAAACAAAAGTAGTAATTCTAGGTGATTTTTCCTTAGTCGAAACCGATTGTGTACCTTCGTTTCATGAAGACTTTTCAACCATTGTTAGCAACTTCCAGACTCCACCTGATCTCTTTTGATCAACAGACATTTGATACCATATTTTCTTCTGCTGAGAAGCAAGAAATCATGCAAATCTTTGGGCATCAAAATGACGAAGAATACGAGCTGGAATGCAGTCGTTATAAAGGCGGTTTCTCCACATACAATCTGACTATTCAATTTTTTCAAATAGTTGAAAAATCTACCGGAATAGTTATCGGATGGGCAGGATATCATTCTTGGGCTCAACAACACTATCGCGCAGAACTTTTTTACAGTTTGAAAGCTGATGAGCACAAACGCAAAGGCTACATGTCTGAGGCACTTGACCCGATTCTTGAATATGGTAAAAACGAAATGCAACTTCGAAGAATTGAGGCTTTCGTGGCAACAGATAATATCCCTTCAAATCGCCTAATGGAAAAATTTGGTTTTCAAAAAGAAGCGACCATTAAACACCGTTATCAGTTTGGCGATGAAGTGGATACAGATCATATGTACAGTTTATTTCCAAATCCTGATTTTCAGTAAATGATTTTAATATGAAAAGAACCCTTTTGACTATTTTGATTTCATCGACATTCGGTTTTACACTTAACGAACTGATGCACCAATCAACGCAAAGTAAGCAAACAAAGAAAGTAACTGGCATTGGCGGGATCTTTTTTAAATGTAAAGACCCAAAAGCTTTGCGTCAATGGTATGAAACTAATTTAGGGCTTAATACCAATCAATATGGAGCTGTATTTGAATATTACAGGGGTGGAGATAGCACTCAAAAAGGCTTCTTACAATGGAGCCCATTCAAAGAAACAACTACTTATTTTGGACCTTCGAGCAAAGAATTTATGATCAATTATCGTGTTGCAGACCTTGAATTTTTATTGACCGAATTCAAGAAAAGTGGCGTTGAAGTTCTTGATTCAATCGAAGTATATGAATACGGCAAATTCCTACACATTATGGATTTGGAAGGAAATAAAATTGAACTTTGGGAACCCAATGATATTGCCTTTGAAAAAATGGGTTTAGACATGGGCCTCAAAACGACTTTTTAGATGAGAAAATTTGGAATTTTTATCGTTTTTATCTTCGTTTTTGGAACCACCAATTATTCTCAAAACCTCGACATCGACCTACTCAGAAAAATAAACCTTGAGCGAAACCAAGCCTTAGACCCTACGTATAAATTCATCACCAATTCGGTTGCTCCCATTGGTTTTTAGCCTTACTTACACTTATCCAAGCTTTGAAAGGAAAACCACTGTTTTGAATAGACTCATTCACGGCAGCGGCAACAGATAGAAACGCCCAAATAATTCTTCAGAATACCAATTGAGTTCTTTTGTTTTTTTGATGGCTTCCAGGTGCTGGGGATTTTTGTAGGCGTAGGCACGCATGTGTTCTTGTGTTTCCCATATACTCAAGGTGGCTTGATAAATGAGTGGGAGTTCACCCACACCAATACTGAATAATCTTCCGTCTATCTGCGTTAATGCCTCGCTCGTGCTTGGTACAAAACGCCAAAAGTTTCGGATTTGAGACCAACGAATTTTTGCCCGGGTTAAAACGATAATTTTTGAACCTGCTAACAAAGGATCTGGAAAGGCTGTAAATGGTTCAGCACCATCCCACTTGCCATGAACTTGAAATGCTTGACCATAAAATTTGTCTACGCTCGATGATATTTTGGTGTATGCTGCAAACATACGGTTGGAGGCTTCGAATTTTTTCATTTGCTCAAGGCTATCCCAAACCATGATGGAAGCGTATAGTTTAAAATTTGGACTCAGGCCAAAACCTAACGAACCACCACCACTACCCATAATTTTGGCAAATGAACAACCTTTAGCCCTACGCAGCAAAAAACCGGCATATGCCATTTTGACCAAAGCACTGTATTGGTGTTTTGGTGTGATATGAAAAATATAGAAGGCAGTGATTTGCATAAAGATTTCTTCTATTTAATAGGAGCTTTAAAGGTCCTATTGACTTGATGCTGAATACCGGTAAATGACTTGATATCCAATATTATGGAAAACAGGACGCAATGACAACGTCAAAAGGTCTTCTTTGTTCAGTTTGAAACAAAAAAGCCAGCCTATCGGCTAGCTTTTGAATACTTTGGCGGAGAGGGCGG
>ERZ888423.2185-NODE-2185-length-15167-cov-8.628507_pt1 | contig 15167 bp, 13 predicted proteins | sample MGYA00520523_ERZ888423 | MGnify/ENA primary metagenome ERZ888423 (study PRJEB32303, sample SAMEA104408611) | aquatic metagenome | biome: Brackish water; feature: Pelagic; material: water | place: Baltic Sea | collected 2014-06-08T10:24:00 | depth 30,27 m ...
TGGTCGCGGCGCTGGCCTACCCGGTGTCGAACGTGGTCACGTTGACGGTCGCGACCGTGGTTCTGGTGCGGTCAGGTGCGGGTGCGCGGTCGACGCTGGCACTGCTGACCCTCGGCCTGATGTGTATGACGCTGGCGGAGAGCGTCTTTGCCTACTTCGCCAGTGGTGACGGGCCGTTCAGCGCCGGTCATCTGATCGAGATCGGCTGGACGGCCGGGATGCTGCTGATCGCCGTGGCCGCCGCCGCCGGGCGGCAGACGGTGTTCGGTGAGCGCCCCGACGAGGCCAAGGGCTGGGCATCGGTCTGGCTGCCGTACGCGCCGTTCATGCTTGCGGCGCTGGCCGTCGCGGTCGCACCGAGCGAGGCCCTGAACGACGGTGTGGTTCTGGTCGCCGGCATCGCTCTGGTTCCGGTGGTGCTGGCGCGGCAGTTTCTCGCGGTCGCGGAGAACAAGCGGTTGGTCGCCGCCGTCACCGATCTCGCCCTGCACGACCCGTTGACCGGGCTGGCCAACCGCACCCTGTTCGTGGACACGCTGACCCGCAGCCTGGCGTCGCGATCAGGTCCCGGGGACAGGCCGTTGTCGGTCCTGTTCGTCGATCTCGACGGTTTCAAATCGCTCAATGACACGCGCGGCCACGCGTTCGGCGACGAGGTGCTGATCCTGGTGGCGAAACGGTTGTGTTCGGTTGTCGGACCGGACCATATGGTGGCCCGATTGGGGGGCGACGAGTTCGCCGTTCTGCTGCAGGTTCCGGCCGCCGAGGCGCACGCGATCGTGCGGCGGCTGTCTGCTGCCTTCGACAGCCCCTTCCTCGCTGGTGAACGCCAGGTACGGGTGGGTGCCAGCGTCGGTCTCGCAGTGGCCGGACCGGATGATGTCGGCGCCGATGAGTTGCTCAACCGGGCGGATCTGACGATGTATGCGGCCAAACGAACCCGGACAGCAGGGCAGGGTTTGACCGGGCAGCATGACGCGGCGTCGGCCCGCCTTCTCGAGGAACTTCGGCAGGCCGTCGATGATGAGCGGCTGAGCCTGGTCTACCAGCCGAAGGTCGACCTGCTCACCGGCGGCGTCGTCGGGGTGGAGGCGCTGCTCCGGTGGCCGCACCCGGACCACGGGATGTTGGCTCCGGCACATTTTCTGCCGGTTGTCCGCAGCCCCGAACTGATGACGGCCATCACCGATCTCGTTCTCAGGCGGGCACTCGATGATGTCCGGAACTGGATGCGGAGCGGGGTCGATGTTGCTGTCGCGGTCAACGTGTTCGCGCCGGTGATGGCTGACCTCGCCCTGCCGGACCGGGTCAGCAGGGCACTCGCCGAGCGGGATCTGGGACCCGGAATCCTGACTGTGGAGGTCACCGAGGACTTTCCGATTGGGCGTATCGGCCCCACCAAGATCGTGTTCAGCGAACTGCGGCGGCGAGGAGTGCGGGTCTCCATCGACGACTTCGGCTCCGGCTACCCGGCACTGTCCTACCTGTGCCATCTGCCCATCGACGAGGTCAAACTCGACCGCAACTTCATCGGCCCGCATCTGACGGACCCACGGGTGGAGGCGGTGGTCCGATCGGTGGTCGGGTTGGCCGGCCAACTCGGGCTGACCGTCGTGGCAGAGGGGGCCGATGATGCCGGCACCGTCGCCCGACTCGTTGGGTGGCATGTCGGTATCGCCCAGAGCGACTACCTCGGTGCGCCGGTGGACGCCGGGGAGGTCCCCGGCCTGGTGCGTCAGTCAGCCGTCGGGTCAGGCGTGGCACCATAGGCCCATGGCGAGATTGGATTACGACACGCTCAACGCCACCATCCGCTACGTGATGTTCTCGGCGTTCGCCGTCCAACCCGGGGTACTGGGCTATGACGACGAGTCCCGGGCCGCCGTGGTCGACGAGACCTCGACGTTCCTCAAACAGCAGGAGGACCGGGGGGTGGTGATCCGGGGCCTCTACGACGTGGCCGGGATGCGGGCCGATGCCGACTTCATGATCTGGAGCCACGCCGAGCGGGTGGAGGACGTGCAGGCCACCTACAGCGATTTCCGGCGCACCACCACGCTGGGCCGTGCCACCAAACCGGTGTGGAGCAGCGTCGCACTGCACCGGCCCGCTGAGTTCAACAAGAGCCACGTTCCGGCCTTTCTGGCCGGCGAGGAGCCGGGCAACTACATCTGCGTCTACCCGTTCGTGCGGTCGCTGGAGTGGTACCTGCTGCCCGACGACGAGCGTCGCAAGATGCTCGCCGACCACGGAATGGCAGCCCGGGGCTACAAGGATGTCCGGGCCAACACCGTGCCCGCCTTCGCGCTCGGAGACTACGAGTGGATTCTGGCGTTCGAGGCGCCGGAACTGCACCGCATCGTCGACCTGATGCGAGACCTCCGCGCGACCGAGGCGCGTCTGCACGTGCGCGAGGAGATCCCGTTCTTCACCGGTCCGCGAGTCGGCGTCGAGGAGCTCGTCAACCGGTTGCCCTAGTCGCCGGTGGGGTTACGCTTTCCTAGCAGGTAGCACCGCGGGGAAGGGGGCCGGGTTTGCCCAGAGCCGCCCACGTCGCTCTTTTCGCCGCCGTGGTCCTGGTCGTCTACTCGGTCTGGAACATCGGCGGCTGGTCGCACGGAACCGCGCTGCTCGTCATCGCCGACCTCGCCTCGCTTGCGCTGACGCTGACCGCGGTGGTCTTTGCGGGGCTGGCCGCGTGGTCGGCTCGGGGCCGGTTGCGGGCCGCATGGACGGCGCTGACGGTTGGTCTCATCGGTTGGGCGGCCGGCGATGCGATCTGGGCCTATCACGAACTGGTTCTCAACCGGTTTCCGTTCCCCTCTGCGGCTGATGCCGCCTATCTGCTCCTGCCCATCGGTGCGTGCACGGCCATGCTGCTGTTTCCCACCGCCCGCAGTATGCAGTCCCAGATCCGACTGGTCCTCGACGGCGTGATCGTGGCGGCGGCACTGTTCCTGGTGTCCTGGTTCACCGTGTTGCGACCGGTCTACGAGGCGGGGGCGGAGAGCCGGCTCGCCATGGCCATCTCACTGGCCTATCCGGTATCTGATCTGCTGGTGCTCACCGTGTCGGCGTACGTGTTGGTCAGGTCGGGTTCCTATCAACGGCCGTCATTGATCCTGTTCTCCCTGGGCATGGCGTGTATCGCGGTGTCCGACAGCGTCTTCGCCTATCTGGCGGCGAACGGGCGGTACAGCAGCGGTGATCCGATCGACATCGGATGGGTGGCCGGTGTGCTTCTCATCACGGTGGCGGCCGCGGTGAGTCGCGGGGATCGCACCGGCGAGCGTGATCCGATCCAGCTGCCCAGTTGGGCGTCGGTCTGGTTGCCGTATGCACCGCTGATGGCCGCGGGAATCGTCGCCGCCGCCCAGCCGGTCGAGTCTCTTGGATCCGCGACTGTTCAACTGGCCACGGTCGTGCTGGTGGTGACCGTGCTGGCCCGCCAGTTCCTGACGGTCGCCGAGAACCGGAAGCTGGTGGCCACCGTGGCCGACCAGGCGCTACGGGACCCGCTGACCGGTCTGGCCAACCGCGAGCTGTTCCAGGATCGGCTCAACCATGCCATGCAACTGCGCCGGCGGGACGGACGTACGGTCGGAATACTCGTTGTCGACCTCAACGATTTCAAACTCGTCAACGACACCTTGGGGCATCCGGCCGGTGACGAGGTGCTGATCGGTTCGGGGGCGAGGATTCTCGGCTGCGCACGCATCGGCGACACCGTGGCCCGGGTCGGCGGCGACGAGTTCGCGGTCTTGGTCGAAGGCGATGTCGATCGATGTCATCTCATCGCGCATCGGCTGGTGGCGGCCTTCGACCTACCGTTCGTGATCGAGGGTGAGGATCTGCTGATGCGGCCGAGTGTGGGCCTGGCGATCGCGGGCGACAACGATGCGGACCTGTCGGCGGAGGACCTGTACAAGCGCGCGGACAAAGCGATGTACTCGGCCAAGAGGTCGGGAGTCGGCGGAATTACCGCGTACGCCCCGGAGTTGGAAGCCATCTCTGTTCTGACGGGGACGGAGACCGGAGCGGGCTTGGTGCGGTTGTTGGGGCAGTTGCGGCACGCGATAGACCATTCCCAACTCGAACTGGTCTTCCAACCGCAGGTCGACCTGGGCACCGGAAAGATTGTCGGGGTCGAGGCGTTGTTGCGGTGGCCTCATCCTGAGCGGGGCATGCTGGCGCCGGAGGAGTTCCTGCCCCTGGTCCGCCGACACGGATTGATGGGACCGGTGAACGCCTTCGTTCTCAGCGGGGCCCTCGATGAGGCGATGCGGTGGCACTCCGCAGGTGCGGACGTTCCCGTCGGGATCAATCTGTTCGCCCCGGCGATCGAGGACTTGAGCCTTCCCGACCGGATTTCGCGAGAATTGAGCGGCCGAGGACTCGCCGCGACCGCGGTGACCGTCGAGGTGACCGAGGACGTGATCGTGAGCAATATCGACAGTGTGCGCACTGTGCTGAACCGGTTGCGGGGGAGCGGAACCCGGGTTTCGATCGACGATTTCGGAAGCGGCTACTCGGCGCTGTCCTATCTCCGCGACCTGCCCGCGGACGAGGTCAAACTCGATCGCAGCTTCATCTCGTCGATCTTGTTCGACGGTCGGGCGGCGGCGGTCGTGAGCGCGGTCGTGGAGTTGGCCCATTCGTTGGGCCTGACCACAGTTGCCGAGGGCATCGAGAACGCTGCCACCGCGGATCGGCTGCGGGAACTGGGATGTGACGTGGGGCAGGGTTTCTACTTCAGCCCGCCCCTGACCGCAGACGAGATATTCGATGCTCTGGCGGCCGACCCGGCCTCGCTACCCGTTCGCCGGTAGCAGCCGCAACGAGATCGAGTTGATGCAGTACCGCTGGTCGGTGGGTGTCGGGTAACCCTCACCGGTGAACACATGACCCAGGTGGCTGTGGCAGCCCGCGCACAGCACCTCCACCCGGCGCATACCGAGCGAATCGTCCGATCGCAGGATCACCGCCTCGGAGTCAGCCGGGTCGAAGAATGACGGCCACCCGCAGTGAGACTCGAATTTCTCTGTGCTGCGGAACAACTCGGCGCCGCAGGCCCGGCACTGGTAGACGCCTTCGGTCTTGGTGTCGGTGTACTCGCCGACGAACGGACGCTCGGTCCCGGCCTCGCGCAGCACGTGGTACTCCTGCGGGGACAGCCGGGCCCGCCACTGGTCGTCGGACAGTTCCACCCTGGGGGCCGGAAGCGAACTCATGTGCCAACGCTAGCGCGACGAACGTCCGGATGCGACGCCATCCACGGCGGGTCGATACCTGCATCCGGGTCCCGGTCGAGCCGGCCGTCCTCCTTGGCGTCGAGGTAGCGGAAGTACAGCACACAGAACACCACGACGAGCATCAGCGACCAGCCGTAGGTGATCTTCATGTACTCCAGGAATCGCCCGGTGGTCGGCCAGCGCCACATCAGCCAGCGGTCCAGGGTCAGGAATCCGTAGGTGGCCAGCCAGGCCGGCCAGTTTCTCAGCACCGAGTTGGGCAGCACCACGGTCATCAGGAACGGAAACAGCATCATCGAGTAGTAGCCCTGTGCCAGGGACAGCACCAGCCAGGAGGCAATCAGCAGAACGCCCGAGGAGGTCAGCGCCCAGAACAGCGGGTCGCGGGTGCGGTAGTAGCGGTTGAGCATCCAGAGGCTGGCCACCGCCAGGGCCACGAAGAGCACCCTCAGCGTGAGGATCAGCCACATCGGCAGCCCGTAGTACACCCCATTGCCGAGCACGGAACTGTTGAAGTAGTCGCGCGTGGCGGAGAGGTAGGGCAGGGTCCGGTTGACGAAATTCATCCGGTCGGACACCAACGGCCAGGCCACCACGTTGAACGCCACCGGAACTGCGACTGCGGCGGCCAGGGTGCGCCACTGCCGGTTCAGCAGCGGCAGCAACAGCAGCACCGCGAGCACCGGCTTGACCACCAGCGAGAGGCCGATCGCGATGCCGGCCAGCCACTCCCGGCTCATCCGGCCGTCCAGAAGCCATCGGAAGAACAGAACCTCCAGAAACAGGATGACGCCGTTGACATTGGTGAACACCAGGGTGTTGGTCACCGACTCGGTGACGAACATCGCCGCCAGCAATGCAGGCAGCGCCACCGACGACAGCGGAAACCTGAACAGCCGCACCAGCAGGACCGCAGCGCCGATGATCGCCAGAGTGTTGAGCAGGATGAACCAGTTGCGGGCGGCGAACTCACTGTCGATATAGCCGAACGGGGCCATCAGCAGGGTGCCGCCCGGCGGATACAGGTAGTGCGGATCGACGTGGTCGAAGTTCTCGTTGTAGATGTCGGCACCGGCGCGGAAGTTGCGCACCGCCCGGTAGACCGGGGCCCAGTCGTCGGTGATGTAGCCGTTGGAGGTCAGCACATAGCTGCGGTGGATGATCGACATGATCGCGATCGGCCATAGCGCTGAACGCAGGACCGTCGCGGTGCTCGGGGGACTGGAGCGGGGCCTGAAAGCGTTCACCATGCCGGCGCGGATCGAGTCAGCGACTGCCACGACCGCACCGTACACCGGCCGGATGCGTCAGGCGCTCAGGCGGGGCAGAAGGTGTCGGTCGGTGGGACGCCCCCGGTCTGCAGATAGCCCAGCACCGGCGGCAGCGCGCAGGCTGAGTAGATGCTCGCCCCGTGTCCGGTGCCCTGCCACATCACCCGCCTGCTGGTGGCGCCGGCATTGATCAGGGTAGCCGCCGTGGCGGGCACTCCCTGGCCACCGGCGATCGGATCGTTCTGGACCCCCAGCAGCAGCACGTCGATGCTGAGATTCTTCGGGTCCGGCGGCGCCGATCCGCTCGGCCAGTTCAGGCACTTCACCAGATTCAGGGCTGCGACGGTGCCGAACTGGGGGTATTCCTTGCCCCAGGCGACGACGAGTTCGCGCACCCGGTCCGGGGAGGGCCGGTTCAGGGAGTCGCTGCAGGTGTTGACGAATTGTCCGTCGGTGCCGCGCACGGCTTCGGCCTGGTTGATCAGGCTGTTGAGTTGATTGGTGTCGCCGGTGCGCGCGGCGGCCAGGGCGTCGGCCAGTTTGACGGTGCTGGTGATCCGGTCACCGGACGGATAGCCGAGGGCGGTGATGATGGCGTTGGCCAGCACCGCGGTGGAGACCCCGCCCGGCCCGCGCCCGGCCCGCGCACGTGCCATCAGCTCATCGACCGCGCCCTTAGGGTCGGGTCCCAGGGCGCAGTTGACGGCGACGCACTGGGTGGCGAACGCGTCCAGTGCCGACTGTTGGGCTTTGACCTGGTCGTCGGCGGCCGACTCGGCGCTGACACCGGGTGGGATGGGGGAGTCCAGCACCAGCCGGGCGACCTTGTCCGGGTGTGACCCGGCGTAGGCCAGCGCCACCTGGGCGCCGTTGCCGATGCCGATCAGTGCCAGTGCCGGCACGTCCCAGGTACTGCGCAGCCGTTCGAGATCCTCGGCGGCCCGGGCGTTGTCATAAGCCGAGTCGCCGGGTGCGAGGGTGTCGGTGCAGCCGGTGGTCGCCGTCAGCGTGATCGTGCCCAGGCTGGCCACTTGGTCGTCACCGGACTGGAATTGGGCCTGTTCGCGCATTTCCTGGCGGTCGTACTCGTCCCGGCAGTCGATCGGGCTGGACATGCCCATACCGCGGCGGTCGACCGCGACGATCGGGTGGGTTTTGAGGACGTCGGCCCCCGACCGGGACAACCACACCGGCAGTTGCAGCGAGGAGGGCAGATCCGATCCGGTGGTCATGACCACCGGCCCGGCGTCCGGAGGGGTCTGCACCGAGCGGGCACGCACCACGCCGATGGTCAGGGTTCCGGTTGCGCCGGCCACCGGGTCGAGGTCGGCGTCGTAGTCGGCGCAGTCCAGCATCACACCGGGCAGCGGCTGGGTTCCGGCGTCGCCGAACATCCTGCCGGTGCAGTCCCGCCAGACCAGATCGTTTTTCGGCGCGGTGATCGCCAGTGGGCCGCCCGGGGCCGCGCCGCTGGTGGGGACGGTGTTCTGGTTGTTCGCCGAATCGGTGGCGAATTGCGGGTTTGCCGCCAGCCATGGCGCACAGCCGGTCAGCAAGGTCAGCGTGGTGGCTCCCACGCTGACGGCGGTGAACACCCGACCCTGCCGATGCATGGCACCACAGTAGCGACCGGCGGGCGCGCGTTCGGCGGCAGCGACCCGGCCGCTCAGTCCGCCCGGGTGTAGCGCGAATACAGGTAGCCGTCGTCGTCGGCAAGAAGATGTGCGCGGCGCATCCGGCTCAGCACGTCGGTCGCGTCCGCCGCGATGCGCACGGCCGTCCCGCCGACCAGCAGCGGCGCCGAGGTCAGACACAGCTCATCGAGCAACCCGTCAGCGACGAAGGCGCCGAGCAGGCTCGGGCCGCCCTCGGTGAGCACCCGCAGCAGGCCACGCTCGGCGAGCCGTTGCAGGGCCACAGCCAGATCCACCACATCAGGGTCGGTGCCGGAACACTCCAGCACCTCGGCGGCCGCGCCGAGCCGGATTCGGGCATCGCCGGCGGCCGAGCGGCAGGTGAGGACCAGCGGCGTCACCTCGCTTCCGGTCAGTACCGGCAGGTCGCGGTCGAGCAGGCCCGATCGGGTCACCAGTGCGATCGGGGGGATCTCGCCCTGGCCGCGGTGCTGCCGGGATATCCGCTGGGCGGCGGTCAGACGGGCCCCGCGGTAACCCTCGGCGCGGGCGGTGCCGGCACCGACGACGATCACATCGGCAAGTTCGCGCTGCAGCGCGAACAACCGGCGGTCGCCCGGACCGCCCAGGCCCCCGGACGTTCCGCCGGTGGTGGCTCCGCCGTCGAGGCTGGCAATCGCGTTGCCGCGCAGCAGGGGCCGGGTCAGCCCGTCCGGGTAGGCGTAGAGCCGCACCAGGGTGTCATCGTCGACGCCGTTATCCGCGTTGGTGGCCATGCCGGTCTCAACGCCCACCCCGCCGAGCAGTGACAGCCGCACGAAATCGGCGTTCCCGCCGCCCAGGCCCGCAGATGACTCCATGACACGATTGCAGCACGTCGGGGTGATGGCCGTCGATACAGTGCCTGCCATGGCCGGACATCTGGTGGACCGTCATCCCACGGTGTCGCCCCAGCGACTGATCGCCCAACTGGTGCCGCCGCCCACCTTCGGCGGGGTGAGCTTCGAGACCTATCGGCCCGATCCGGCCGAACCGACCCAGGCCGCCGCGCTCGCCTCCTGCCTGAGCTTCTGCGACCAGGCGGTGCGCCGTCGCGCCGGCCGCAAGAAGCTGTTCGGGCGGCGCGAGACGCTGCCCGGCGTGGGCTTGTACCTCGACGGCGGATTCGGTGTCGGCAAAACCCACCTGCTGGCCTCGGCCTACTGGCGGCTGCCGGAATCGGCGGAGCATCCCAAGGCGTTCGCCACCTTCGGCGAGCTGACCCAGCTTGCCGGGGTGTTCGGGTTCGTCGAATGCATCGACCTGCTGGCCGACTATGCCGTGGTCTGCATCGACGAGTTCGAACTCGATGACCCGGGGAACACCACGCTGATCTCCCGGATGCTGTCCCAACTGGTCGAGCGTGGTGTGTCGGTCGCCGCGACATCGAACACGCTGCCCGAACAACTGGGCGAGGGCCGCTTCGCGGCCCAGGACTTCCTGCGCGAGATCAACACGCTGGCAAGTATTTTCACCACCGTTCGGATCGAGGGACCGGACTACCGGCATCGGGGGCTGCCGCCCGCGCCGCAGCCGCTGACCGATGACGAGGTCCGGGCGCGGGCGGATCGGATGCCGGCGGCCACTCTTGACGATTTCGATGCACTGTGTGCGCACCTGGCGACCATGCATCCCTCGCGCTACCTTGCCCTGATCGAGGGGGTCTCGGCGGTGCACATCACCGGTGTTCACCAACTCGACGACCAGAGTGTCGCGCTGCGACTGGTCTCGTTGACCGATCGGCTCTACGACGCCGGTATCCCGGTGGTCGCCTCGGGGCAGAAACTGGACACGGTCTTCTCCGCGGAGATGCTCGAGGGCGGCTACCGGAAGAAGTACCTGCGTGCGACCTCGCGGCTACTCGCGCTGAGCAGCGCCGGGTTCGCCGCGGCCTGACTGTCCCTAGAGCGGTCGCACCATCACGAAATCGTCCTCCAGTGCCGCGCCCAGCCGAAAGCGTCGGGTTCCGGTCACCTCGAACCCGTGTTTCCGGTAAAACCGTTGCGCCCTTTGATTGTGCTGGTTGACCCCGAGCCACAACGCGTATGCGCCGCAGTCCGTGGCTCGGTCGATGCCGGACCGGATCAACGCTGCCGCCGCGCCGGTGCGGTGATAGTCCGGCAGCACGTACATCTTCGACAGTTCCACGGCCGGCCGCTGCCGGACGTCATCGGCGACGGCGGGGTCGTCGCCGACCCCACGGATCAGCATGGCGTATCCGATGATTCGTCCCGCGTCGGCAGCAGTCAGCACCACCCGCTCCGGATCGGTGCGGTACTCGGCGAAGCGCTGCTCGGACAGATTGGCCGCGATGAAGGCGGAGATGTCCGCCGGTGCGGCCGACGGCGGGCAGGCCAGCGGGAAGGTCGCTGCGGCCACCGCCGCCAAATCGGCCAGGTCGCACTCTCGTGCTGCGGTGACATGAAAGTCGGCGCCGCCGTCCATCGGATGCCACTATCCCCTAGAACGCGATGCCGCGGTCGTATTCGACCAACGGCCGGTCCAATTTCATGAAACCCCCGTCGTCACAGCTGTGTCTCAAGTCTGCCTCAACGTCGTCGCCGAGGCCTATCAGCAGGTCAGACGGCACTACGATCGGAGTTCAATCGAGAGATCGGAGTGGGTCCGATGGGGATCGCCAATCACAGGTTCGGGTCGGCCATGGTCGCTGCGGCGTTCTGCGCCGGCGCGATCGGCCTCGCCGTCCCGGCGGCACCCGCGTACGCAGACCAGACCTGCCCACCGGGTCAGGTGGAGGACACCCTGACCCCCGGTTTCCAGTGCGTCACGGGTTGCCCGTGGGACACGCTCCTGGACGCCGTGAGCGGGTCATGTGTCGCAGCGCCGGGTGTGCCGCCACCACCGCTGCCCTGACGCTGGCGGCCCGATGGGCGTTTCATAGACTCATTTCATGGCAGGCCTGCACAAATCCCAAGAACGCCTCGATATCGGCAAGATAGACAACCGGGCACCGTCGGTGCCCAGGATGTTTCTCGACCGCGTTGCGGCTACCCCCGGCGGCGAGGCGTTCCGGTATCCCGGCAACGGGGGATGGGCCAGTGTCACCTGGCAGCAGGTAGGCGATCGGGTGACGCTCATCGCTGCCGGCCTGATCGCGCTCGGCGTCAACCCGGAGGACCGGGTGGCGCTGGCGTCCGGGACCCGTTACGAGTGGGTCGTCGTCGACTTCGGCATCCTGGCGGCCGGTGCGGCCACCACCACGGTGTACCCGACCACCAACGCCGAGGATGTCGCCTACATCGTGGCCAACTCGGGCAGCCGCATCGTGATCGCCGAGGATCAGCAGCAGCTGGACAAGCTGGTCGCCCGCCGCGCCGATCTGCCGGCGGTGGAGAAGGTGGTGCTGATCGAAGGCGTCGGTGACGGCGATGACGGCGACTGGGTGATGAGCCTGGATGATCTCGAACAACTGGGCAAGCAGTTGCTGGCCGACTCGCCGACGGCGGTGACAGACCGCATCGACTCGATCCGGCCCGATCAGCTGGCCACCCTGATCTACACCTCCGGCACCACCGGAAGACCCAAGGGCGTCCGGCTGCTCCAGCAGTCGTGGACCTACACCGCGGCCGCGATGGACTCCCTCGGCGTGCTCTCCGAGAAGGACCTGAACTACCTGTGGCTGCCGCTGTCGCACGCGTTCGGAAAGGTGATGTTGGCGCTGCCGTTGGTGGTCGGTTTCCCGACCGTCATCGACGGCCGGGTCGACAAGATCGTGGAGAATCTGGCGATCATCCGGCCGACGATCATGGGTGCGGTGCCGCGCATCTTCGAGAAGGTGCATGGCCGTATCAACGAGATGATGGCCAAGGAGGGCGGCATCAAGAAGGCGCTGTTCGACTGGGCCGTCGGTGTGGGTCTGCAGGTGTCGCGGGCCAGGCAGGCCGGTGAGCGGCCGTCCGCGCTGCTGGCCGCACAGTACAAGCTCGCCGACAAGCTGGTGCTGAGCACCATCCGCGAGCGGTTCGGCGGACGGCTCCGGTTCTTCATCTCCGGCTCGGCCGCGCTGGACCGCGAGATCGCCCAGTGGTTCGACGCCATCGGCATCCCTGTGCTGGAGGGCTACGGGCTCACCGAGACCTCGGCGGCGTCGTCGCTGAACCGGCCGCATGCGTACCGGTTCGGCACCGTCGGATGGACCCTGCCGCAGACCGATGTCAAGATCGCCGCGGACGGCGAGATCCTGCTCAAGGGTCCGGGCATCATGAACGGCTACCACGACCTGCCGGAGGCCACCGCCGAGGCGATCGAGGCCGACGGGTGGTTCCACACCGGTGACATCGGTGAACTGGACGCCGAGGGATTCCTGCGGATCACCGACCGCAAGAAGGACATGTTCAAGACCTCCCAGGGCAAGTACGTCGCGCCGTCGGCGATCTCCGCCCAGTTCAAGGGGATCTGCCCGTTCGCCAGCGAGATCATCGTCTACGGCGAGGGCAAGCCGTACTGCGTCGCGCTGGTGACCCTCGACGGAGATGGGATCAGGGAGTGGGCGGCCGACAACGGACTGGAGGGTAAGACCTTCGGCGACATCGCCCGCGATACGAAGACCCGCGACGCGGTCGCCGGCTATGTCGAGGACCTCAACAAGCACCTCAACCGGTGGGAGCAGGTCAAGCGGTTCGCGATCGTCGACCGTGAGCTCACGGTGGAGGCCGGTGACCTGACCCCGAGCCTCAAGCTCAAGCGCAGGGTCGTCGTGGACAACTTCCACGACAAGATCGACGCGCTCTACGAATAGGTGGCGCGTGCCGGCCTGAGCCGGTCCGCCGGGCGTAGCGTTCTGGGTGGTGACCCAGGAATCCAACCACCGCGCGACCGATGCGGGCACGGCCGACCAGATACAGGTCGGCCGGTGGGATCGCGGTCTGACCCGGCATGTGGTGGATCTGCTGCGGCCGATCGTCAAGGTGTACCACCGGTCCCAGGTGCGCGGCCTCGAGCGCATCCCGCTGGGCCGTTGCCTGCTGGTGGGGAACCACTCCGGCGGGCTGACGACACCGGACTTCGCGGTTTTCGCGGTGGACTACTACCAGCGGTTCGGCTACGAGAAGCCGCTGTACGTGTTGGCCCACGATTCGTTGTTCCACGGCCCGGCCGCCGAATTCCTGCCGCACCTCGGTGTCATCCGGGCCAATCCGGCCAATGCCGCGGCGGCCCTGGCTACCGACACCGCGGTGCTGGTCTTTCCCGGCGGGGACCTCGAGGTCTACCGGCCCACCATGGTGGAGAACATCATCGACTTTGCCGGGCACACCGGCTACGTGACGAGCGCGGCCTCGGCTCGGGCGCCGATCGTCCCGGTGGTCTCGATCGGCGGCCAGGAGACCCAGATGTATCTGAGTCGGGGAACCTGGCTGGCCCGGGCGCTGCATCTGGACAAGCTGGAACGCCGCCTGCTGCGTACCGACATCCTGCCGGTGTCGTTCGGGTTTCCGTTCGGGCTCAGCGTGCTGATTCCGGTGAATATGCCGCTGCCGTCGAAGATCGTCAGCGAGGTGCTCGAACCGATCGACGTGGTGGGCCAGTGGGGGGAGGACCCAGATGTCGAGAAGGTCGACGGCCGCATCCGCCGGGTGATGCAGGCTGCTTTGGACCGGTTGGCTCGGCGGCGCCGCCTGCCGATCATCGGCTGAGGATGTGAGAAACAATGACGTGGGAAACGATTCGGTGCCGGATGACGATAAGGCTTCACGTACTGGTCCGAGCGGGGAGCGAAGCATGAAGCGGTACCGCGCTGTGGGATACGCGATGGCGGTGGCCGGGGGCGTCCTGTTGCCGGCCGTGGCACATGCCGATGTCACAGCCCCCGCCGTCGGCTCGCCATGCGCGGCTGAGCTGGCCGACACGATGACCCTGCTGCCCGACGAAAGCACTTACGTCAGGTGCCAGCAGGTCGGGCCGGGTCAGGAGTGGGCGCAGGTCCAGACCCCGTTCGAGCCGAGTGACAGCTGGCTGAGCTACGGTCCGGCGATCACCCTGCACGGTCAGGGCATGCGGAACCCGAATCTGACCTCCGGCCGATGGGCCGCCACCCCGGTGAACCCCGAGACGACATGCCGGGCCACCCAGACCACGGTGGTGGAAGCCGGCGTCCTGGCTCAACCCGTGGTCACGGCAGGAGAGCAGGGCCGTCCGCTGGAACTGGAGATGTTGCCGAGGCTGTTCTACGTCGAACTCGAGGGCGAGTGCCTCTGGGAGCGCACCAGCTGGGGTTTCTGAGTGTTGGACCCGGTGCGTGTGGTCGGGGCCGGAAAGGGTCGGCCCGCCGAGCACGGGGGGATGGCTCGACGGACCGACCGGATTATTGTCAGTCAAACGGACTACAAATGCGGGATTTCCGCAGTCGTGTCCGATTTCCGCCAGGCGACTTCCCTCCCGGGTGATCCCAACAACACGCCGGCCCGGCACCTGACGGTGCCGGGCCGGTGTGTGCGGCGGACGTCGGACTTACCCGCCGCCGGTGATGACGTTTCCAGGCAGTGCGGTCGGCGCCCCCGGTGCCACGACCGACGGAGTGAATGAATTGGGCCCGCCCGGGGTGAGCGTGGGGGCCTTCTCGGTGGGCGATGCCGTCGGGCCGCCGGGTGCCGGCGAACTGCCCGACGGCGCCGGCGCCCCGGAGGTCTTGGTCGGCTCCGGGGTCTCGGACGGCTTGTCCTCGCCCTTGCCGCATCCGGCCGTCATGGCCGTCATGCCGACGATGGCAACCCCGCCGATCAGTAACCCGATTCGGCAGGACACATCACGTGACTTCATAAAAACTCCTCCCAATGATGCGCACGAGCGCGCCTACCACCATTGAACGCCATCAGCGCCGGGTCCGACTAGGGCCCAAAGTCGCCGATGAATCGGCCCGGTGGGGTCCTCAGCGTGCGGGATTCCGCGGCGCCACGCGGACGGCGATGTCGGTGAGCGCCTCAGTGACCTCCACGTAGCGGATCGACTGTCCC
>ERZ888423.2186-NODE-2186-length-15166-cov-29.726822_pt1 | contig 15166 bp, 11 predicted proteins | sample MGYA00520523_ERZ888423 | MGnify/ENA primary metagenome ERZ888423 (study PRJEB32303, sample SAMEA104408611) | aquatic metagenome | biome: Brackish water; feature: Pelagic; material: water | place: Baltic Sea | collected 2014-06-08T10:24:00 | depth 30,27 m ...
GCCGGCCTCGCCGCCGTACCAGCTGCGGCGCTGCCGCCACCTGAGCTGCTGGCCGCGCTGATCGCGGCCGCGGGCACGGCCTGGCCAGGCCGGGGCGGCGCCACGAACTGGGCCTGATAGTTGAGAAGAGAGCGCCACAGGCGCGGATTCTTGGCGCTCGCCACCCGGCCGGTGGCGTGGTCCCAGAGGGCATAGGCGCGGTCGCCGCAGATTCCCCCTGCGCCTATCTCCAGCTGGGGCAGGCACTCGCCCAGCATCGATTTCACCGGGTAACGCCAGAGCGCTTCCACCCGTCCCACCAGCCTGCCGTTCATGGGGCCCGCCCGTAACGGGCTCATCCAAGCGTTCAGCGCCGCCGGCCGCCGTTCAGGGCGTACCGCTGGTGTCGGTGTCGGTGACGGTGTCGGCGGCCATGGCGATGCCGGTAAGGGGGCCGGGGGGCGGGCTCCAGGCCGGGGTGCGGGGGTCTTCGCGCAGCCGCGGCAGCAGCTGCACCAGGTTGCAGGGGCGGGTGGCGGGGTTCAGCTGGGCGCTGATCAGCCGGTCCCAGGCGGTGCTCACGGCATCGAGCGAGCCGGGCAGCACAAAGATCACCGTGCCGTTGGCCACCCCCGCCAGGCAGCGGCTCTGCAGGGTGCTGGTGCCGATCGTCTCGTAGGAAAGCAGACGGAACAGCTCGCCGAAGCCCTCGATCGTCTTGTCGAGCAAGGGCGCGACCGCTTCCGGTGAGCCATCGCGGCCGGTGAGCCCGGTGCCCCCACAGCTGATCACCACCTGCACCACCGGCGTGGCGATCCAGCGGCTCAGCACCGCCCGGATCGCGTAGCGGTCGTCGGGCACGCACAGCCGCTCCACCAGCTGGTGGCCATCGCGCTCCAGGCGCGCGCGCAGCGCATCGCCGGAGGGATCGTCGGCGCTGGGATCGGCGCTGCGCCGGTCGGACACCGTGAGCAGGGCGATGGCGAGACTCACAGGGCAACGCGTGGCGACGGCCTGAGGCTAGGCAGCCCCGCTGCCAGGCCCATAGCCTGGGCCGATGGCACTGAGCGCAGCCCCAAGCGAAAGCTTTGATCTGATCGTCGTCGGCGGCGGCCATGCGGGCTGCGAGGCGGCGCTGGCGGCGGCGCGGCTGGGCATCGACACCGCCCTGTTCAGCCTCAACATCGACCGCATCGCCTGGCAGCCCTGCAACCCGGCGGTGGGTGGGCCGGCCAAGAGCCAGCTGGTGCATGAAGTGGATGCGCTTGGCGGTGTGATCGGGCGACTGGCCGATGCCACCGCTCTGCAGAAGCGGGTGCTCAACGCCAGCCGGGGGCCTGCGGTGTGGGCCCTGCGCGCCCAGACGGACAAGCGCGCCTACGCCCGCCAGATGCTGCAGTTGCTGCAGCACACGCCGCATCTGCACCTGCGCGAGGCGATGGTCACCGGCCTGGAGGTGGCCGACGACCGGGTGATCGGTGTGAGCACCTACTTCGGCAGTGTGTACGCCGCAGGCGCCGTGGTGCTCACCACCGGCACTTTTCTGGGCGGCACGATCTGGGTGGGCAACCGCTCGATGCCCGCTGGCCGCGCCGGCGAAGCCCGCGCCGAGGGGCTCACCGAGGCGCTAAGGGCGCTGGGCTTTCGCACCGATCGCCTCAAGACCGGCACGCCGGCGCGGGTTGATCGCCGCAGCGTGCGCCTCGATCAGCTCGAAGAGCAACCCAGCGATGCCGCCGATCGCTTCTTCTCCTTCGATCCGGCCGCCTGGGTGAGTGGCGAGCAGATGGCCTGCCACATCACCCGCACCACTGCGGCCACCCACCAGCTGATCCGCGACAACCTTCACCTCACGCCGATCTACGGCGGCTTCATCGACAGCAAGGGGCCGCGCTACTGCCCCTCGATCGAGGACAAGATCGTGCGCTTCGAAGGCAAGGACTCGCACCAGATCTTCCTGGAGCCGGAGGGGCGCGACACGCCCGAGCTCTACATCCAGGGCTTCTCCACCGGCCTGCCCGAACGGCTGCAGCTGGAGCTGCTGCGCACGCTGCCCGGGCTGGAGCAGTGCGTGATGCTGCGGCCCGCCTATGCGGTCGATTACGACATCCTGCCCGCCACCCAGCTGCTGCCCTCACTGATGACCAAGCGGGTGGAAGGGCTGTTCAGCGCCGGCCAGCTCAACGGCACCACCGGCTACGAGGAGGCGGCGGCGCAGGGGCTGGTGGCGGGGCTGAATGCGGCGCGGCTGCTGCGCGGCCAGAGCCCGGTGCACTTCCCGCGCGAGGGCAGCTACATCGGCACCTTGATCGACGATCTGGTGACGAAGGACCTCAAGGAGCCCTACCGGGTGCTCACCAGCCGCAGCGAATACCGGCTGGTGCTGCGGGGCGACAATGCCGATCGGCGCCTGACGCCCCTGGGCCATGCGCTGGGGCTGGTGGATGGGCGCCGCTGGCAGATCTTCCAGGCCAAGCAGGCGGCGATCGAGGCGGAGCAGCGCCGCCTCGACACCGTGCGGCTGAAGGCGTCCGACCCTGCTGCCGCTGCAATCGAAGCGGAAACGGGCGCACCGATCCGCGGCTCAATCACCCTGGCCGATCTGCTGCGCCGCTCCGGGGTGCATGCCACCGATCTGGTGCGCCACGGCCTCTGTGATCCGCAGCTGCCGGCCGATGTGCGCGACAGCGCCGAGATCGACGTGAAGTACAGCGGCTATCTGGCCCGTCAGCATCAGGAGATCGAGCGGGTGCGCAAGCAGGATCACCGGCCGATTCCAGACGGCATCGATTACGCCGCCATCGCCACCCTCTCCAAGGAGGCGCGCGAACGGCTGGCGGTTGTGCGGCCGCTGAATCTCGGCCAGGCCTCCCGCACGCCGGGCGTCAGCCCCGCCGATGCCAACGCCCTGCTGCTGTGGCTGGAGCTGAACCGGCGGCGGGAAGCAGCGCAACGGGCACCAGTGCCCTAACGTCGCGCGTCACCGACGCCAGAGCCTCAGCTTTCATGGCGAACCCTCCTTCCGTCCCCACCTCCAGAGCCTTCTGGGATTTGAAGGCTGAGCAGGTGATGGACCGGGTGTTCGCCAAAGGTGCCAACCGCACCAGCGTGGCGCTGCTCGACCACACGCCGATCGATGTGGTGGTAAGCGAGGCCCCGCCGCGCGCACCGGCTCCACCGCCACCATCCCGTGCCACCCGCACGGCCATCCCCCTCTGGCAGCGCTCCTGGCTGCTGATCCTTGCTGCCCTTGCCCTGGTGGGGCTCACCTCCTCGCTGCTGCTGTGGCGCAACTGGCAGGTGGCCAACCGGGCGCTGGATCAGGAACGCAACCTCAAGCTGCTGGAGCGTCTGCGCGATCTGGTGCCAGCTGCCGCTGAACCTGTCGCGTTGCCCGCTGGCCACGTGGCCGGGGCGGCCGCCACCCCTGATCCCAGCCTGCCGCCACCCCCCCCGGAGGAGCCCTGGGTGCAGGAGCTGGCGCCCCTCTCCGGTGGCACCGCCAGCCAGGCCTCCACGGCGCGGCCGCTGCGGGTGCCCGTCAACGGCACCATCACCCGCGCGGCCCCCGCTGCCTCTGTCGGCGGCAACGGCTGGGCGGTGGGCGACACCGTGGGTGGCTTCGGCAGCCCCAAACCCGCTGCGGCCTTGCCGGCGGTGAGCGCAAGCTCCGGCCCGGCTCCCGAGCTGATGGGCGTGGTGCAGGTGCAGGGCCGTTCCGGCGCGGCGATCTTCCAGCTGGGCGGTACCACCACGAACGTATTGGTGGGAGAGCCGATCGGCGCCAGTGGCTGGCGGCTGCAATCTGCCAGTGGCGATTCGGTGGTGATTGAACGCCAGGGCCAGCAGCGTCAGGTGAGCATCAGCACCGATGGGCCCTGAGCTGGAGTTCCTGCGGAGGCGGTTCCCCTGCTCTCATTGCCCTCTCCGGCTTGCGTAGCGTGAAACACCAGTGCTCAGCCCGATGAGCGGCACGCTCTGCCCGTCCTCCGCCCGCTCCCATGAGGAGCGCTCCGTCTTCCCCCGGGAGCAGCCGCCTGCTGGCGGTGGCGGCACACCGTTCCCCTCGCCGCACGCCCTCTGGTCGGCCCCGCGTGCGGTGGTGGAGGCAGGCCGCACAGCGGCGGGCCTGAGCGGTGCCTGGCAGCTGCTGCTGCTGGGCGATGGCAGCCCCACCCGCCATCTGCAGCTGCTCACCGGTGCCCCTGTGGAAGTGGAACTGATCGCCATGGCGCCCGATGCGGGGGATGGCGATCGGATGCCTGCGGAAGTGGCCGGTCTGGACTCGCCGTTGCTGCGGCGTCAAGTGTGGCTTCGCTGTCACGGAGAGGCGCTGGCCTGGGCCGAAAGCTGGTGGAACCAGTCAGAGGCCGAGGAAAATCTGCGCGACCGCCAGCTGCCGATCTGGCAGAGCCTCACGGCGGATCGCGCCGAGCTGTTCCGCGAGGTGGATGGGTTGGCCAGGGTGACAGAACCTTGGCTGGAACAGGGTTTTGGCTGCAGCGGTCCGTTCTGGAGCCGCCACTATCGCTTCTTCCGCGGCGGGCATCAGCTCACGGTGATCCGGGAGGTCTTCTCCCCGGCGCTGGAGCGTTGGCTGGGCCCCAGTGGCTCCTGTGAAGATTTGTCAATATTGTCGCCGGACGTCCCGCGGACGCATTGACAAGTTGCGAGGTGCCCCAATCCGGGCAGCATGTTGACGTTCGACTTGGGTTCGCCCGATGGTCCCGTCCACGTCCTGGCTCAGCCTCACCGATCTGGGCCGCCTCTACGGCATCTCCGCCATCTACTGCGGCCGCCTGCTGATCGAGGCCGGTCTGCGCAACCACGACGGACGCCCCAGCGCCGAAGCCCTGGCCAACGGCGTGGCCCAGGTGGCCTGCTCCAGCCACCGCAATGTGGACACCCTCTGGCACGAAAACGGCTGCCGCGCCGCCCTGGAAGCCCGCGGACAGATGCCTCTGGCACAGCGCACCTTGGTGGCGCAGTGGGCCGAGCTGCTCTGGGCGATGAAGCAAGGCTCAGCGGCGATCAGCACCTCCGCCGAGCAGATGGCCGAAGACCTCCCCGGTGAACTGGTGGAGCCCGTCAACCAGCAGCTGCGTGTGAACGGCTGGGACTTCCAGGTGCCCCGCCCGCACCACAGCGGAGGTGGGGCAGGGCCAGGTGAAGGGCACAGCAATGCTCCCGCGCGGGCCCGGAACCATCCCGAAGAACTGGCCAGGCACCACCGCAAAGCGGCCGGCTGAAGGCCGGCACCGGCACTGGCCGATTGCTGGCAGGTGCCGGTGCGGTGTGCCGGTGCTCAGCCGAGCCGCAGGGCTTCGGCTTGCTGGCGGGTCTTGTCGAGCAGCTCGCGCAGACGGTCTTCGTCGGTATGGCTGAGGCTGGTGCGCAGCAGCTTGGCGTGGGGGGCGAAGCTGCGCAGGCGCTCCACCACCCGATCGGGGGTGGCTTCACGCACCAGCAGGCAGAGGGCGGCGCTGCCCTTCGGCAGGGTTTCGCCCACCTCGCGCAGAAAGCCGTCGCTGATGCCCAGATCACTGAGCGCGCCTGAGGCGGCCCCGACCCCGGCACCCAGGGCAGCGCCCAGCAGCGGATTGAGGAACAGCAGCCCCACCAGCGAGCCCCAGAAACCACCGCCCAACGCGCCGGCGGCGGTGAGGTTGATCGCTTGGCGCAGGTGCACCTCCCCGGCGGCGTCGTGCTCAACGACCACCGCATCTTCCAGCGAGATCAGGTGCTCCTGCTGGATGCTGACCAGCTCGCGCCGCACGGCGTCAGCGTCCTCGGTTTTCGGAAATCCCACCACGATCAGGTTACTCATGGACGCAGATCCTTGGAAGCGGTTGATGAAAATTAAATGTAGGTGGCATGGGGTGGCCCTTCGCCCGGGACGAGCGGTTGTGCTCCGCCGCAAGCCCGCTCAATCGCGCCGTCGGCTGGAGCGGGGCAGGGGACGCTGGCGCGTGGGTGCCGGCGCGGGGCCTGCGGCGGCCGGGGGTGCGGCAGGCCCCGCGCTGGGGCGCTGCCAGCGGGGCAGGCGGAAGTTGTCGTCTTCGGGCCAATCGTTGCTGTCGGGGGCGGGCGGCAGCAGCGGGGCGCTGCGGCGGGAGATCGCCTCCAGGGGCCGCCGCCGGCTGCTGCCGCGGAACGGCTCGGCGGCGGGGAGGTCGTCGCTGCCGCGGCGGGGCAGTGGGGCCTGCACCTCCCGCTCCTGCGGCGACGAGCGTTCCTGCCAGGGTTCGGGCCAGTCGTCGTCGCCTTCGAGGAACCAATCGAAGCGCTCGCCCACCCAGCGGCCCAGACCATCGAGGCCCGGGCGTGCACCGGCGCGGCCCCCGGCTCCACGCGCCTGGGCACGCGAGCCCGGGCGAGCCCCGGACACGCCGTTCACCAGCTGCCGCCCTGCCACCATCCACTGATCGAAGGTGCCGCCCGCTGCGGGCGATCCCTGGCGACGTCTGCCGCGGCGGGAAGGGTCGCCGGAACCGTTCATGGCTCTGTCCTGTGTCTGTCCTGATGGGCTCGGCTCTGCCCTGAGACCCGTTCCATCACGACCCTAACGGCTGAGGCGCAGGGCCCAGCGGCGGCGCAGCCAGCGTTCGCGGCCCAGACCCACCACGGCGATCGCCAGGCCGCCGCACTGCAGCACCCCCAGGAACAGTTCCATGCCAAGGGCGCGATCCATCGGGCGAACCCTAAGCGCCACCTGGTTCGAACACGAGCTGGCAGCTGGCGTGCCACTGACCGCTGTGCAGCCGGTCGCAGCAGAGGCGGCAGGCCACGCCCCGCACCCGCCGGCGGTAGGGAGCCGTGACGCCGCAGCTGGGGCAGCGGGCGAGCCAGCGCACCGCGGTGACCGGCACCGGATAGCAGTGGCGCAGGCTCACCTCGAAGCTCGACTGCGCGGCGTTGATGCGGGCCATGCGGGCGCGGAAGTGGGGCCCATGCACCTCGCGTACGCCCAGCACCCGGTCGATCCAGGCGTGGATCATCTCGTGGCAGAGCGTGCCGAGTGTGGCCTCGCGGGGCAGGGGTTCGAGCACCGGCCGCGACAGCACGATCTCGCACAGCGGCGTGCCATCGCGCAGCCGGCCGCTGCGGTACAGCCCGGCCGTGCGGTTCATGCGGCCATCGCTCCAGCGCACCGCCACCAGGCTGCGGCCTTGCGGCGCCAGGGTGCCGTCGAAGTGTTCCCGGTCGAGGCGGTGGAACAGCGGCAGCAGGGATTCAAGGGGCATGCCGCTTCAGGGCGTTGGCACCAGGCCGGCAGTCTGGCGGGGCCGTCGGTCAGACTCCAAGCTTGAGATGCGCGCTTTAGCAATGGATTGGGGTCTGGCACAGACGATCGGCACCAAGGTCCTGTTGGCCGGCGCCGGCGCCCTGCTTCTCTACTGGACCTACACGGCCGTGAAGCTGGTGATCAGTGCCCGCGGCATCAACCCCCTGCTCAAGCAGTTCTTCACCCAGGTGGCCTCGGGCCAGATCGATGGCGCCTATCTGCTCACCACCAAGAACTACCGCTCCCACGTGACCCGGCAGCAGTTCATCCGCTTCCTGGCGGGCCTGCAGCTCAACAAATACCGCAACCTCAAATCCGGCCGGCCTCGCATTCAGGACGGCCAGATCATCCTCACGGTGAAGTTGAAGTCGGAGGCGAAAGAGGAACTGCCGCTCGATTTCACCTTCGTGAAGGTGGAGGAAGCCTGGCGGGTGGATCGCATCAACAAGCTCGCCGCCGCCTGACGCCGCTCCTTGCCTACGCCGCCTCCCATGCTCGACGCATCCCCTGAGGCCCGGGCCGAGGAATTACGTCGCCTGCTGGAGCGGGCGGCTCACGCCTACTACGTGCTCGATGCCCCGGAGCTGGAGGACACGGTCTACGACCGCCTCTACCGCGAGCTGCTGGAGCTGGAGGCGGCCCACCCTGAGCTGGTGCGCCCCGACAGCCCCACCCAGCGGGTGGGCGGCACCCCCGCCGCAGGTTTTCACGCGGTGGAGCACCGCATCGGCCTGCTCAGCCTCGACAACGCCTTCGATGCCGCCGAGTTCGCCGCCTGGCACCAGCGCCTGCTGCGCGTGCTCGACAAGGCGGTGGCAGCGCCTGAAGCTGAGGCACAACAGGGGGATCGCGCCGGAGATGGGGATCTGGCCCTCGTCTGTGAGCTGAAGATCGACGGCAATGCCCTGGCGCTCAGCTACGAGCGGGGTGTGCTGGTGCGGGCCGCCACCCGTGGCGATGGCAGCAGCGGTGAGGAGATCACCGCCAACGTGCGCACGATCCAGAGCGTGCCGCTGCGGCTGCAACTGGTGGATCCGCCCGAATGGGTGGAGGTGCGCGGGGAAGCGTTCATCCCTGATGCCACCTTCGCGGCGATCAATGCCGAACGGCTCGCCCGCGACGAACCGGCCTTCGCCAATCCGCGCAACGCCTGCGCCGGCACTCTGCGCCAGCTCGACCCGAAGGTGGTGGCGACGCGGCGGCTGGATTTCTTCGCCTACACGCTGCATCTGCCCGCGGCGGGGCCGCCCAGCCAGTGGGCCGCGCTGGCGTGGCTGCGCGCAGCGGGTTTCAGGGTCAACCCCAACTGCGCCCGCTGCCCGGATCTGGACGCCGCCCAGGCCTTCTTCGCCGCCTGGGAGCAGAAGCGCCATGGCCTGCCCTATGCCACCGATGGGGTGGTGGTGAAGCTCGACGACCTGGCCCTGCAGAAGCGGGCCGGTTTCACCCAGAAGGCGCCGCGCTGGGCGATTGCGCTCAAGTACGCCGCCGAGGAGGCGCCCACGCGGCTGCGGCGGCTCACGGTGCAGGTGGGCCGCACCGGTGCGGTGACGCCGGTGGCTGAATTCGAGCCAGTGCCGCTGGCGGGCACGAGCGTCAGCCGCGCCACGCTCCATAACGCCGACCGTGTGGCGGAGCTGGATCTGCATGCCGGCGACACGATCGTGGTGCGCAAGGCCGGCGAGATCATCCCCGAGGTGGTGCGGGTGCTGAGCGAGCTGCGGCCGGTGGGCGCCGAGCGGCTCGGCCTGCCCCACACCTGCCCGGAGTGCGGCTCGGAGCTGGTGCGGGAGGAGGGCGAGGCAGCCACCCGCTGCGTCAACTCCAGCTGCCCGGCGATCCTGCGCGGCTCGCTGCGCCACTGGGTGAGCAAAGGGGCCCTGGATGTGGATGGGCTGGGCAGCAAGTTGGTCGAGCAGCTGGTGCACCGGGGCCTGGTGCGCTCGATCGCCGATCTCTATCGGCTGGATGCGGCCCTGCTGGCCAGCCTCGAGCGCATGGGTGAAACCTCCGCCGCCAAGCTGGTGGCAGCCCTGCAGGACTCCCGCCAGCGTCCCTGGCACCGGGTGCTCTACGGGCTGGGCATCCATCACGTGGGGGCGGTCAACGCCAAGGCGCTGGCCCGCGTTTTCCTCGGTGCGGCGGAGCTGCAGGCGGCCGCCACCGAGCAGCCCGAGGCGATCACGGCGGTGTTCGGCATCGGCGAGGAGATCGCCCAATCACTGGCGCAGTGGTTCGGCACCCCCGCCAACCTCATGCTGCTGGCGGCCCTGGCGGAGCTGGGCCTGACGCTGCAGGCCAGCGAGGCCGAGCGGCAGGCGGCGGCGGAGCTGGCCGGTGCCGGCGAGGCGGCCGGCGGGCCGGAGCGACCCCTGGCCGGCAAGACCCTGGTGCTCACCGGCACCCTGCCAACGCTCAGCCGCAGCGAGGCGCAGGCGCTGATCGAGGCGGCCGGCGGCAAGGTGAGCAGCTCGGTGAGCAGGAAGACCAGCTATGTGGTGGCCGGCGCCGAAGCCGGAAGCAAGCTCACCATGGCCGAGAGCCTGGGGGTGGCGGTGGTGGATGAGGCGGGCCTGCTGGAGTTGCTGGAGCCCTGAGGCTGGCCCCATTGGCCCTGCCTGGGGCTGCGGCGGGCGCTTGGCGAAATCGGTAGCACGGCGCGAATGATTCACGCCGCGCAATCTGTGTTGGCGGAGATAGGAGGCATGGCGCAATAGCCACGCCCTTGCCTCGCTGTTGTTCTTGCATTTGCAGGCGTGAGCGTTATCACGGTGCCCTGTGCCAGGGAGCACATTTCGCTGCCGAACGGCACTGGCTTAGCCAGGCGTTAATCGGCTCTTGAGATGGGGCGGTGGGTTGTGTGGATCAATGAGGGGTGAAGTCAACGCACTTTTTGGGCAATGTCTCTGATTTTTTCCGCGATTAATCCTGCAATTGCGGCAAATGGGGGCATCTTGGACATTGGCTCACTGGAGGCCAACGCAGAGATATCCGCTTACAACCCTCAATCTGGATTCCTCTATACCGTAGGCGGCGGATCTGGGGCGATTGTCGTCAGCGATCTGCGCAATCCGGCCAGCGCGCAGGTGGTTTCAGTCGCGCGCCCCGATACGCAGCTCCAAACCCTTCAAAGCGCAGCCGTTTCCGGTAATCTCCTGGCGATTGCCGTTGAAGATTCTGCCGGCACTGGTTTCGTTCAGTTCTATGACCTGACGAATCCAGCCATTCCTGTTCACGTCAGCACCGTGACGGTCGGCGCCCTGCCTGATGCGGTCAAGTTCAGTGCTGACGGCACCAAGCTGCTGGTGACCAACGAGGGCGAACCGAATTCCCTCTACACGATCGATCCCGAGGGTTCCATTTCGGTCATCGATACCAGCAGCTATCTCGCCGCCACGCCTGTCGCACCCAGCCAGGCGGATGTGCAGACGGTGGGCTTCGGGGCCTGGGAGGGTCGCCGCGCCGAGTTGATCAACCGCGGCATCCGCATTGGTACCCGCCTGGGGGTGACCACCACGGTGGCCCAGGACATTGAACCGGAGGCTGTAGCCATCAGCGACGACGGCAACACGGCCTGGATCTCCCTGCAGGAGAACAATGCCATTGCTGTGCTTGACCTGAGCGGCGCCGCGCCGGTGGTGAGCTCCATCTTCTCTGCCGGTATCAAGGACTGGAGCCGGGGCACCCCCAGCGCAACCAACTTCACGGTGGAGCTTGAGTACGCCAATGGGGAGGCCAATCGCCCTGAGGGAGTCGAGGCCGGCGGTTTGTCTGGCCTGTTCTTCGCGGGCCGCGAAACCGTTGCTGGCCAGGAGCTGGACATTTACTTCACGGTGACCGATCGGGGCCCCAACGGTGACCTGATCGATGGCAAGCGCCAGTTCCTCGATCCAGATTTTCAGCCCACGATCTACAAGCTTGGCAAGGATCGCAGCACCGGTTCGATCTTGGAGTTGGATCAAATCGGGCTCAACCGCGCCAATGGCACCCCGCTCACTGGACTTCCCCAGCTTCCCGGCATCGATGACACCCCCATCGACGCCAACAACCAAGAGCTTGCTTTTGACCCTTTCGGAATTGATTCGGAAACGGTCTCTATCTTTGATGTCACCATTGCTGGTGAATCACGCAAAGTGTTCGCGGTTGGCGATGAATACCGCGGGCAGATCGCTCTGTTTGACTTCACGACAGGTAATTTGATTCAGCGTTATATTCCGGCCGGCCAGAAAGCCTTGCTGGAAGCCCAGCACCCCGGCCAGATCGGCGCTGAAACGATCGACAGCCTGCCAGCTGTCTATGCCAACCGTTGGGCGAACCGTGGCATCGAGGCCATGGCTCTCAACAGTAGCGACGGCCTGCTTTACGCCTTCATGCAGAGCCCCCTGGATGTGGTCACGGAGGCTGGCGCCCGCAGCCGTAGCCGCTCCGAGCTCACGCGCATCCTGGCCATTGATCCGGCCACCGGTGTGGCGGTGAAGGAGCACTTCTATCTGCTCAGTGGCCGCCCCGGCCAGGACAAGCTCGGTGACGCTGTGTTCGATCCAGCCCGTGGGGTGTTCTATGTGCTGGAGCGCGACAGCGGCCGCGACAGCCTCACCGCTGCCAAGCACGTCTATGAGGTGGATCTGCGCGGGGCCACCAACACGCTGGCTCTCACCACAGCCACCAATCAGGCCACAGACGGCTGGCTTGCTGCCATCGGCGTGGCACAGCCGGAAAACCTCGACAACCGCCGCGTTCTGATCGACCACGACAGCGATTCGACCACACCCGACATTTTCAGCCTCTCCAGCGCTGACGTGCTGGCCAACGCCGGCATCCGCCTGGCCTACAAGGCGGAACTCTTCAACTTGCCCTCCATCGGTGGCAGCCTCGCCTTCGACAAGGCCGAGGGCCTGGCGTTGCGCGACGACGGCGCGCTGGTGATCAACTACGACAACGACTTCGGCACCGAAGGTGCCAGCGGCAACACCATCACGGTGGTGAACTTTGATGGCATCGGCCTCGACAGTTCAGACCGCGATGTGGATGGCAGCGACGTCGGTGGCAACCGCTACTTCCCCATCTCCGGTCTGCCAGTCTTTGGCCTCACCATGCCGGATGGCATCGCGACCTTCACCGACCCCCAGGGACGGCGCTTCCTGCTCGCCGCTGGTGAAGGTGATTCCAGGGAATACCAGCCGGACATCGGTGATGTGTTCTTTGACCTCACCCGCGCAAGTGATGGCGTGCTCGTGAATGGAACCCCCTTCCGCGACCATCCCGGTGTGGCCGCGCTGAATGCCGCTTTTGAAGCCGCCACCGGCATCAGCCGCACCCGCCTCAACCTGCTCAACGACTACGGCGACATCACCGGTGATGGCCTGATCGACAAGCCCTTCACGATCGGTTCCCGTTCGCTGCGCATCTTCGATGACCAGGGAAACGTGGTGTTTGACTCCGGCAATCAGCTCGAAGAGCTGGCCAACAGACTCGGCCTGATGGCCGGCAACCGCGACGACGACAAGGGCACCGAGCCCGAAATGGTGGAGATCGCCACCGTGGCCGGCCGCACTTACGCCTTCGTGGCCCTGGAGCGCACCACCACCAGCGTGGCAGCGGTGTTCGATGTCACCGATCCGTACAACGTGGTGGCGGTGGACCCGGTGGTGTTCCCCGGCGCTAGTCGCATCGAGGGCATCACCTTCCTGCGCAGTGCCGCCGGCGAACCGGCTGGCGTGGTCGCCAGCAGCGAAGGCAACGATGTGGTGAGCTTCACCACCGCCACGCCGCTGCCCACCGGCAGCGCTTTCCGCCTGCAGCTGTTCCACCTGGCCGACCAGGAAGCCGGCATCTCCGCCCTCGATGACGCCCCTCGCCTCTCTGGCGTGCTCAACGCCCTGCGCGCCCAGGACATCGACCTCGACGGCATCCCCGGCTTCACCAACACGCTCACCCTCTCCAGCGGCGACGCCTGGATTCCCGGCCTGGTGTATGGCGCCTCCGCCCAGGCCTTCGGCGCCGTCGGCCGCGGCGATGTGCTGATCCAGAACGCCCTTGGCGTGCAGGCGATCGCCTTCGGTAACCACGAGTTCGACCAGGGCACCACGGTGATCAGGAACCTGATTGCTGGCGCCTCCGCTGCGGGCTTCCCCGGCACCGCCTTCCCCTACCTGAGCGGCAACCTCGATTTCTCCACCGACGCCAACCTCGCCGGCCTGGTGGTGCCCGCCGGCCAGGCGCCGCTGCCCGGCAGCATCACCAGCAGCGTGGTGTTCGATGTGAATGGCGAGCAGGTGGGTGTGGTGGGAGCCACCACCCCCTGGCTGCGCACCATCTCCAGTCCTGGCAGCGTCGGCATCGCGCCGGCCGGCTTCAGCGGCATCCCCACGGCCGCCGAGCTCGATGCCCTCGCCGCCGAGATCCAGAGCGATGTGGATGCCCTGATCGCCGCCAATCCGGGCCTGAACAAGGTGATCCTGCTGTCCCACATGCAGCAGCTCAGCATCGAGCAGGCCCTGGCCGAGCGCCTGCGCCACGTGGACATCATCGTGGCCGGCGGCTCCAACACCCGCCTGTTCGACAGCAACGATCAGGCCCGCCCCGGTGACAGCAACCAGGGCATCTATCCGATCGTGAAGACCGACGCTGATGGCAAGCCTGTGGCGGTGGTGAACACCGACGGCACCTACAAGTACCTGGGCCGCCTGGTGCTCGATTTCGATGCCGCCGGCGTGATCATCCCCGAGAGCTACGACCCCACCATCAGCGGCGCCTTCCGCACCGATGCGGCGGGTGTGGCGGCCCTCAACGCCGAGGCCTTCATCGATGCCCGCGTTCAGGAGGTGGTCGACGAGTTGCGCGAGGTGATCATTGCCCAGGAATCGGAAACCTTCGGCATCAGCGAGGTGTTCCTCAACGGCAACCGCAACCCCGGTGTGCGCAGCGAAGAAACCAACCTCGGCAATCTCACCGCCGACGCCAACCTGACCTACGCCCGCTCGATCGACGCGACGGTGATGGTGTCGCTCAAGAACGGCGGCGGCATCCGCAACTCGATTGGCCAGTCGGTGGTGCCCACCGGTTCGGTAGACGGTGTGCCCGACCTGCTACCCACTGCGGCGGTGTTCGACGCCCAGGGCAATGAAGTGAAGCCGGAGGGCGGCATCTCCCGCAACGATATCGCTAATGCCCTCAGCTTCAACAACGGCCTATCGCTGGTGAGCGTCACCGCGACCGAACTGAAGGAGCTGATCGAGTTCGGCGTCGCCGCCGGCGCCGGCGGCGGCCGCTTCCCCCAGGTGGGAGGCATGGCCTTCAGCTACGACCTCAGCCTTCCTGCTGGCGCACGGGTGCAGACCCTGGCGATCCAGGATGACGCCGGCAACGATCTAGACATCGTGGTGCGCGGCAGCGTGGTGGTGGGCGATCCGGCCCGGTCTATCCGCATGGTGACGCTCAACTTCCTGGCCGGAGGCGGAGACGGCTACCCCTTCACCAGCCTCACCAACCCAAACCGGGTGGATCTGACGGCGAGCGACACCGCCCCCCGCACGGGCGTGGCCACCTTCGCTGCCGACGGCTCCGAGCAGGACGCCCTGGCCGAATTCCTGGCCGCCAACCACTCCCCCACCACCCCCTACGACGAAGCAGACACAACCCAAGCCCTCGATACCCGCCTGCAGAACCTGGCTGTGCGCAGCGATGCGGTGATCGATCCGGTGCTGGTCGGCACCAGCGGTGACGACACCACCCTGCCGGGCGCCTCCACCATCCCCGGCTTCGACGGCCGTCTCGACACGGTGTTCACCGGTGCCGGTAACGACGAGATCGACGTTGCTCTCACTGGCGGCGGTAATAACACAATCTTCACCGGCTCCGGTGCCAATACCGTGTTTGCCGGCACTCGCGACGTGATCACCG
>ERZ888423.2189-NODE-2189-length-15129-cov-14.634536_pt1 | contig 15129 bp, 11 predicted proteins | sample MGYA00520523_ERZ888423 | MGnify/ENA primary metagenome ERZ888423 (study PRJEB32303, sample SAMEA104408611) | aquatic metagenome | biome: Brackish water; feature: Pelagic; material: water | place: Baltic Sea | collected 2014-06-08T10:24:00 | depth 30,27 m ...
TTTTTATCGCTGAAACAAGCTGCGCTGCAGTCGATCTGGGTTTTTCAGGAGTCCCCATGTTACAATTAAGGCTTAAAAAGAACACATCAGTAGCCGCAAGTTACAAATTCTATCCAACAAAAAATATTCACCCCCGTTGATATTGCGTCCGCTGGCCTTGAGATGAAAGAGCAAACCCCCCACACGCAAGCCACCGCTAAGACCACCGTGCCACCCCAGATCGGCACAAGTGATTTCGTCCTTGTTTACCACCGCTCACCCTATGACGAAACAATCGATGCCGAAGGAAAGCGCAAGTGGGTGGATCAGAAAAGCCCGAACGGGATCATCCCCACGCTTCGCAGCCTTTTCCAAGAGGTGCGTTCCGGCGCCTGGATTTCGTGGCGGGAGGATTCCAGCGAATCCATCACCGAAGACCAACGGCTCACACTTCCGCCGCCTGACACTTACATTCTGCGACGCCTGCCGCTGACGCCTGCGAAGATCAAGAGTTTTTATCACGTCATCTCCAAGGAATCTTTCTGGCCGATTCTTCACAGCTTCCCAGGCTTGTTCAATGTTAAAAACTCAGATTGGAAGATCTTCGCTGAAGTCAACCTATCCTTCGCTCGCGCCGCCTGCGAAGAAGCGGCCCCAGGAGCGATAATCTGGATTCACGATTACAACCTCTGGTTAGTGCCAGCCCAGATCCGCGAGCTGCGGCCTGATGTGCGCATTGCCTTCTTCCATCACACGCCGTTCCCCTCCAACGACGTGTTCAGCATCCTGCCGTGGCGAGATGAAATTCTTGACAGCCTGTTGAGCTGCGATCTGGTGGGCTTCCACATTCCCCGCTACGCAGACAATTTCTCCCGCACCGCCATCAACCTGCGCGGCGCTCGCTGCGGCGAACCGGTGCCCGTAGCCGAAAAGTTCCGCCGCCATGGCAGCGCTCTGGCCCAACCCACTGTGCTGCCCTGGCTCGATTACAACGGCCGCCGCATTCACGTCCAGGCCTCGCCCGTGGGAACCTCGCCAGGCACGATCAGGGAGATCGCCGCCTCCGAGAAGGTGCTCACCATGGCCGCCCAGATCGCCAAGCAGCACACCGGCCGCAAGCTGATCATCTCCGCCTCCCGGGTGGATTACACCAAGGGCAACGAAGACATGCTGCTCGCCTACGAGCGGCTCCTAGAGCAGCAGCCTGAATGGCAGGGAAAGGTGGAACTATTTATTGCCTGCGTGGCCGCCGCCAGCGGCATGCGCATCTACGACGACATCCAGCGGTCGGTGGAAGAGATCGTGGGCCGGATCAACGGCCGCTTCAGTCGCATCGACTGGCGCCCCGTACGCCTCTCCACTCGCCGCACCCCTTACGACGAGCTGATCGCATGGTTCACCAAGGCGGATGTGTGTTGGATCACGCCGCTGCGCGATGGCCTCAACCTTGTGGCCAAGGAGTACGTGGCTGCCCGACAGGGGCGTGACGGCGTGCTGGTGCTCTCCGAATTCTCCGGAGCCTCGGTGGAGCTAGAGGAAGCGGTGATCACCAATCCCTACTCCCACAGGAGCATGGACAACGCCATCCTCACCGCCTTGAGGATGCCGAAGGACGAGCAGGTGCTCCGCATGGCCTCCATGTCGAAAGCGGTGGAGGAGTTCACTGTGCAGCACTGGGCCGAGCAGGAACTGGGCGCAGTGCGGACGATTTGATTCGGAACGCCCGGCCGACACTGCAACGCCGCGGGCTGGGCCAGGCCCTGGTGCTCGGCCTGGCGCTCTCCCTGCTGTTTGGCGGCTGGGTCTGGGCCCGGGCACCGATCACCGTGCGCGTACTGATGCCAGCCCCCTTCGCTGACGCCACCGCCGGCCTGGTGAACGCCTTCAACCGGGAGCATCGCGATCTGCGCATCGCCGTGACCCGCGGCCCCTTCGAAACCGAATCGGTGTCCGACCTTGCGGTCAGCAGCCTGCTACTGGGCAACAGCCCGTATGACCTGCTGCTGATGGACGTGACCTGGACGGCGAAATACGCCGCCGCCGGTTGGCTGCTCCCGCTCGATGCCTGGCTGGGGCCGGAGCCCCTGGAATCGTTGGCGCCGGGGGCCCGGGTCGGCAACCGCATCGACGGCCAGCTCTGGCGTCTGCCCCTGGTGGCAGACATGGGACTGCTCTACTGGCGCACTGACTTGATGCAGGCCCCACCGCACACTCCGGCGGACTTGGTTTCCATGGCGCAACGGCTCCAGGCCGACGGCAAGGTGCGCTGGGGGTATGTCTGGCAGGGAAGGCAGTACGAAGGCCTCAGCTGCGTGTTCCTGGAAATGGTGGAGGGCTTCGGTGGCCATTGGAGCAGCACGGAAGGAAACGGCATGGGTCTGGATCAGCCCCCCGCAATTGCCGCTGCCGCCTGGCTGCAGAACCTGGTGGCGAAGGGGGTCACACCAGCGGCCGTGGGCAACTTCGCCGAGCCCCAAGCGCTGCAGAGCTTCGAGGCCGGCGAAGCAGCATTCATGCGCAACTGGCCCTATGCCTGGCAGGAACTTCAGGGGCCAGGCAGCGCCGTGGCCGGCAAGGTGGGGGTGACGACGATGGTGGCGCAACCGGGCGCCCCCCACGCGGCCACCCAGGGGAGCTGGGGGTTGTCGGTCCTGCATGGCAGCCGTCACCCGGCGGCGGCGGTGACCGTGCTCAAGGCCCTCACCGATGAGGCCAGCCAGCGCCAGCTGGTGCGCGAATGGGGGTACACCCCCACCCTGGAAGCCCTGTTCGAGGATCCGGAGCTGGTGGCCGAGCGTCCGCTGCTGCCCCAGTTGCGCACCGCCCTCGACGCCGCCGTGCTGCGGCCGATCAGCCCGGGTTATGCCCAGCTCAGCGACATCCTCCAGCGGCAGCTGAGCGGCGTGATTGCCGGCGGAGAGCCCCCGCACACCGCCATGGACCAGGCCGCCCGCGCCAGCCGTCTGCTGCTGGAGGCCAACGGCCAGGGGGAGCCGGCATGAGCGCCCTGCTGCTGATGGCACCGGCCCTGCTGCTGCTGCTCGCGGTGTTCGTCTGGCCACTGCTCGATTACGCCTGGCTGAGCCTCCAGGCCCAGTCGGTCTTCACCGGCCTGCAGCCCGAGCCGGTGGGGCTGGCCAACTGGCAGCGGCTGCTGGCGGATGGACGCTTCTGGCAGGACGCCGGCCAGACCCTGCGCTTCGCCGTTGTATCGGTGGGACTGGAACTGGTGCTGGGGTTGGGATTCGCCCTCCTGCTGCACCAGCGCTGGCGGGGCCGCGGCGTGGTGCGCACCCTCACCCTGCTGCCCTGGGCCCTGCCCACCACGGTGATGGCGCTCGGCTGGCGCTGGATCTTCAACGACCCCAACGGGCCGATCAACGCTCTGCTGCAGAGCCTGGGCCTGGCCAGCGTGCCCTTTCTGGCCTCGCCCCAGCTGGCGTGGCAGACCACCGTGCTGGCGGACGTCTGGAAGACCACCCCGTTCGTGGCCCTGCTGCTGCTGGCGGGGCTGCAGATGATCCCCGCCGACCTCTACGAAGCCTTCGCCCTTGAAGGCGGCAGCCCCTGGCAATCGCTCTGGCGTGTCACCCTGCCGCTGCTGAGGCCCTACATCTTCATCGTGCTGCTGTTCCGCCTGGCCCAGGCCCTGGGGGTGTTCGACCTGGTGGTGGTGCTCACCGGCGGCGGGCCGGCCAGCAGCACCGAGAGCCTGGCGGTGTACGCCTACCTCAATGCCATGCGCTTCCTCGACTTCGGCTACAGCGCCACGGTGATGCTCGGCATGTTCGTGCTGCTGCTGATCAGCTCCGCCGGGCTGCTGCTCCTGCAGCGCCGTGTGCAGGTGCGGGCATGAGCGGCACCCATCGGCAACGGATGGCCCTGGGACGGAGTGCTCTGGTGGCCCTGCTGCTGCTCTGGAGCCTGGGGCCGATGCTCTGGCAGTTGTACACCTCCCTGCGCAGCGCCGATGCGCTGCTGCTCGGCAGCGCCGGCCTGGGGGGCGGCTGGACCCTGGCCAACTACACCGACGTGCTCAGCGGCGATCCCCCCTTCTGGCGTTACATGCTCAACAGCACCGTGGTGGGTGCGCTCAGCACCCTGTTCACCCTGGCGCTGGCGATCCCTTGTGCCTATGCCCTCAGCCGTCGCGGCGGCCTGCTGCGGCTGCTCGTGGGCGGTGGGCTGCTGGCGGCGGCGGTGTTCCCCTACGTGCTGCTGTTCCTGGCGCTGCTGGAGGTGGCCCGCCAGCTGGGGCTGGCCAACAACCTTCTGGCCCTGAGCCTGCCCTACGCGGGCTTGTCCTTGCCGCTGGCGGTGCTGTTGCTGCAGGCGGCTTTCGCCGAACTGCCGGTGGAACTGGAGGAGAATGCCCTGCTGGAGGGCTTCAGCCTGCTGCAGCGTCTTCGCTGGATCCTGCTGCCCCTGATGGGGCCGGCGGTGGCGAGCACGGGGCTGCTGGTGTTCCTGTTCAGCTGGAATGAGTTTCCGATCGCGCTCACCTGGTTGAGCCGCAGCGAACTGCTCACCCTGGCCCCGGCCATGGCACGGATCGCCGGCTCCTCGGTGTTCACGGTGCCCTATGGCGCCTTCGCCGCCGCCACCGTGCTGGGCAGCCTGCCGCTGCTGGCCCTGCTTCTGCTCTTTCAACGGCAGATCGTGGCGGGCCTCACCCAGGGAGCGATCAAAGGATGACCACCCCGACCACCATCAGCACCACCACCGCCGCCGCCCCGGCCAGCCTGCGGCTGGAGAACCTCGGGCGCCGCATCGGTGACCGCGCCATCCTCGACGGGGTGAATCTGGCGGTGGCGCCGGGCGAATGCCTCGCCCTGCTGGGCCCCAGCGGCTGCGGCAAGAGCACGGTGCTGCGGCTGATCGCCGGTCTCGATGCCCCCGATGCGGGCAGGATCCTTCTCGACGGCGACGACATCACCGAGCGACCGCCGGCGCGGCGCCAGGTGGCCATGGTGTTCCAGAGCTATGCGCTCTACCCGCACCTGAGCGTGGCCCGCAACCTGTCGCTGGGGATGGAGGTGCGGGGGGTACCAAGGGGCGAACGCGACCGGGAAGTGGCGACGGTGCTGCAGCTGTTGCAGCTGGCGGAGATGGGGCAGCGGCGGCCGGCGGAGCTCTCCGGCGGCCAGCGCCAGCGGGTCGCCCTGGCCCGGGCCCTGCTGCGCCGTCCGCGGGTGTTCCTGCTGGATGAGCCGATGAGCAACCTCGATGCCCAGCTGCGGGAGGAACTGCGGCCCCAGCTGCGCGCGATCCTCTGCGGCGGCAGCGCCCCGGTGGTGTACGTCACCCACGACCAGCAGGAAGCGATGGGGATCGCCGATCGGATCGCCGTGTTGCAGGACGGGCGGGTGCAGCAGTGCGGCACGCCCCAGGAGCTCTACCAGGCGCCGGCCAACCTGATCGTGGCCGGGTTCATCGGCCGGCCCCAGATCAACCTGCTGCCACAGCCCGATGGCACGGTGCTGGGTCTGCGCCCCGAGCATCTGGTGGCGGTGACGGAGGGTGGCCTGCCGGTGCGGGTTCTGAGCCGCGAATGGCATGGCGCCAGCCAGCAGCTGCTGGTGGCCAGCCCCCAGGGTGAGCTGCGCTGGACCTGCGCTGGAAACCTCTCGATCGGGGCGGAGCTACGGCTGGGCTGGGCGCGTGAACACGAGCATCGCTTCGTGCAGACGACGGGCCAGCGCTGCTGAAGACGGCCGTAGGTTTTTGCTTCACCCAGCGCGATCAGGGGCAGCCCGCATCGATGGCAACCAAATCGATGGCAACCCAATCACCGCCGTGGTGGGAAGGCTGCGTGATCTACCAGCTGATGCCGCGCAGCTTCGCCGATGCGGATGGCGACGGCATCGGTGATCTGGCGGGGATCACCAGCAAGTTGCCCTACCTGGAATGGCTGGGGGTGGATGCGATCTGGCTCACGCCGATCTACCCCTCACCGCTCAAGGACGGCGGCTACGACATCACCGATTTCACCGCCATTCACCCCGACCTGGGCGATCTGGATGACCTGGTGGTGCTGCTGGAGCAGGCCCATTCCCATGGGATCCGGGTGATTCTCGACCTGGTGCTCAACCACACGAGCGTCCTGCATCCGTGGTTCCAGCGGGCCCGCTGGGCGGGAAAGGGCAGCTCCGAACGCGATTTCTACGTCTGGCGCGACGACGACCACAGCTATGCAGAAGCGCCGGTGCTGTTCTGTCACTTCGAGCAATCGAACTGGGAGTGGGATGAGGTGGCCGGCCAGTACTACCTGCATCGCTTCCTGCGCCACCAGCCCGACCTGAATTACGACAACCCCGCCGTGCAGGAGGCGATGCTGGCAGTGGTCGACTTCTGGCTGGCGAAGGGGATCGATGGATTCCGCCTGGATGCGGTGCCGTTCCTGTTCGAGCAGGAGGGCACCCGCTGCGAGGGTCTGCCGCAGACCCATGCCTTCCTGAAGCGGCTGCGGGCGCGGGTGGAGGCCTGTGACCGCGACGTGCTGCTGATCGCCGAGGCGATCCAGCCGGTGCACGAATCAGCGCCGTACCTGGCCGACGACGAACTGCATGCCGCCTTCGACTTCGCCCTCACCGCCAATCTGTTCGCCTCGCTGGCCCACGGCCAGGCCAAGGAGCTGCGCAACTGCCTGACCCAGGCCCAGGCGATGGTGCCGGGTTGCCGCTGGGCGCTGCCGCTGCGCAACCACGATGAGCTCTGGCTGGGGGATGGCCACCTGGTGGCCGACGATGTGATCCAGACGGTGCTGGCCGGGTTTCCCACGGCCCAGGGACACTGGTTGAACTGGGGCATCAACCGGCGCCTGGCGCCGCTGTTGAACGGTGATCCCCGCCCCAACACCCTCCTGCATGGGCTGCTCTACAGCCTGCCGGGTCTGCCCTGCCTCTACTACGGCGATGAGCTGGGCATGGGCGACTGGCCGGGGCTGCGCGACCGTGACACCAACCGCACCCCGATGGCCTGGACCGGCGAACGCAACGGGGGCTTCTCCACCGCCCCCGACCCCCTGCTGGTGCTGCCGCCGATCACCGCCCCCGGCTACGACTACCGCGTGGTGAACGTGGCGGTGCAGCAGCAGCTCTCCGGTTCGCTGATCAACTGGCACCACCGCATGCTCACCAGCCGCCGCCTGCTGCCGGCCCTGCGTCATGGAGCGTTCCAGCTGCTCGAGAGCCACCACCCAAGCGTGCTCTGCTACGCCCGCACCAGCGCGTCCATGACCCTGGTGGTGGCGGCGAATCTGGCGGCCACCGGCGCCTCCACCCACCTCGACCTCGGGGACTGGAGCGGCAGCCGTGTGCGTGAGGTGCTGGCTGGCTGTGAGTTCCCGCCGGCCAGCGACGCCTGGTTCGTTTATCTGCCCGCCTATGGATTCTTCTGGTGGCTGGTGGGGGAGGAGGGCTGCGCTGAAGACAACTCCTGATCCAGCAGATCCTGGACCACGGGCCTGAGGCGTTCGGCCTCCGCGCGGTCCACGAAGTCCAGCCGGCAGCGACGGGCCAGCACATCATCGGCAGTGCGAGCCCACTCGTAACGCACCGCGTGGCGCACTTCGGCGGCAGTGATGGGAATCACGGCACTGAGCGGCACCAGCTCAGCGGGGCTGGCGGCACAGGCCAGCACCGCCTCGGCCCCCAGTCCGTGGCTGGCCAGCAGGTGCTCCACCAGCGCCGGGGTGGGCTGGGGCAACAGGTGGGGCAGGCGGGAACGCAGCTGTTCCAGCCCCGCCAGGGTGGCCTGCGCACTCACGGCGGCTCCCTGCAGCGGGAAGGCGGCCCGTTCCGGAAGCGGCTCGGGCAGGGGGCCATCCAGCAGCGCGGCCGCCGCCTTGAGTCCGTCAAGGGCCATCGGCCGGCAGGTGGTCCACTTGCCGCCCATCACGCTCACCAGCCCGCAGGGCAGGGTTTCGACCACGTGCTCCCGCACCACGCGGGAGGTGCCGTCCGCCCCGTTTCCGGAGGGCTCCGCATCACGCAAAAGCGGCCGCCCCCCCGCCCAGCGACTGCTCACCACCGGTGTGGCGTGGCCGGGGAACCAGCGGCGCACATAGTCGAGCAGGTAAGCCTCCTCTTCGGCACTGGGCTGCTCGGCGGCGGCGCCCGGGCAGGCGGTGTCGGTGGTTCCCACCAGGGTGCGGCCATGGAACGGCAGCATGAACAGCACACGGCCGTCCTCGGTGGCGGGAATCAGCAGGCCGGTGCCGCCGGGGCAGAGATCAGCCTCCAGCACCAGGTGCACGCCCCGGCTCACCCTCACCCGCGGGAGCACGTCAGGCTGGGCGAGGCGGCGGATGGCATCGGCGCCGATGCCGGTGGCATTGATCACCACCCGGGCCTCCAGCCGATGCCGTTCCCCGCTGCCGGCGTCCTCCAGCACCGCTCCACTGAGCCGATCGCCGTGGCGGATCAGCTCCACCACCGCAGTGCGGGTGAATACCTGTGCCCCCATGGCCGCAGCGGTGCGGGCGATCAGCAGATTGAGACGGGCATCATCGAACTGCCCATCGCTGTAGGCCACGCCGGCATACCCCGGCGCCAGGGCGGGCAGGGCCTGGTGCACCGCCTCCTGGCGCAGCCAGCGGCTCGCCCCGATGCCCTGCCGGCCGGCCAGGGCGTCGTAGAGGCCCAGGCCGATCCCGTAGTAGATGGTCTCGAAAGGTTGGGCCGTGGGCAGCAGCAACTCCAGGCGCTGGGCCAGGAACGGTGCCGCCGCCAGCCAGTGGCCCCGCTCCGCCAGGGCCTCGCGCACCAGTTGCAGCTGGCGCCAGTCGAAGGTGCGGAACGCCAGTTCGAGATAGCGCACCCCGCCGTGCAGGAGCTTGGTGCTGCGGCTGCTGGTGCCGATGGCGATATCGCCCGCCTCCACCAGCGCCACCTTCAGGCCCCGTCGGGCCCCCTCGAGCGCGAGGGTGGCACCGGTGGCACCCGCACCGATCACCAGCAGATCCACGCTCATCAGCGCTCTAAATGCCAGTGGAGGCTGCGTTCTACAGCCGAACGCCAGCGGCTGCGCCATTGCTCACGCCGCTGGGCATCGAGCACAGGCGTAAACCGCTGTGGCGCCGCGTCGCCGGCGCCAGGCCGCCAGGCGTCCAGCGCCGGCAGCACGCCGGCCTGCACACCGGCCAGCAGAGCCACTCCCCGGCTGGTGCTCTCCAGATCAGCGCGGCGGCGCACGGGCACGCCGATGGCATCCGCCTGGGCTTGCAGCAGCAGGTCGGCGGCGGCGGCACCGCCATCGGCGGCCAGTTCCCCCAGCGGGTGTCCGAGGGCCTGCTCCGCCAGCTCCACCAGGGTGGCCACCGCCTGGGCGATCCCTTCCAGAGCGGCACGGGCGATCTGGGGGGGGCCGCTGTCACGGGTGAGCCCGATCAGCAACCCGCGTGCGCCCGGATCCCAGTGAGGGGTGCCCCAGCCTGTGAAGGCCGGCACGAGCATCACGCCGCCGCTGCTGGTGCAGGCCGCCGCCAGGGCGTTCACCTGGTCGGACCGCTCGATCAGCCCGAGGCCGTCGCGCAGCCACTGGATCACGGTGCCGGCATTGAACAGACTCCCCTCCAGGCAATAGGTGGGCCGGCCCTCGGCATCACTCCAGCCCACCGTGCTCAGCAGGCCCGCGTCGGAGCGGCGGATCTCACCCCCGGTGTTGATCACCAGAAACGCACCGGTTCCATAGGTGCACTTGCCCTCACCCGGCGCCAGGCAGCTCTGGCCGAGGGTGGCGGCCTGCTGATCGCCGAGCATGGCGGTGATCGGCACCCCGGCGAAGGGCAAGCCGGCGGCGATCGTGCCGAAGGCGGCGCGACTCGACAGCAGCTCGGGCAGGGCGTCCATGGGCACCCCCAGCAGCGCTGCCAGTTCGGGATCCCACTGGAGCCGCTCCAGATCCATCAGCAGGGTGCGGCTTGCATTGCTGAACTCGGTGGCGTGGCGGCGGCCCGCCGTGAGCCGCTGCAGCAGCCAGCTGTCCACCGTGCCGAAGCAGAGGCTGCCGGCAGCGGCGGCGGCGGCGGCGGCCGGCAGCTCGCGCAGCAGCCACACCACCTTGCTGGCGCTGAAATAGGGGTCGACCATCAGGCCGGTGCCCAGCCGGATCCTGGTTTCGAGCCCCGCCCGTTTCCAGTCGGCGCAGATCGGGGCGGTGCGGCCGTCCTGCCAGACGATCGCCGGCCCCAGCGCCGCCCCGCTGCCCCGCTGCCAGAGCACGGTGGTTTCCCGTTGGTTGGCGATGCCGCAGGCCGCCACCGCACGGCGTTGCTCGGGACTGATGGCCTGCTCCAGCTCGGCCAGAGCCCGCAACTGGCTCTGCCAGATCGCCTCGGCATCCTGTTCCACCCAACCGTCATCTGGGTAATGGCTTTCGAGCGGCGCCGTGCAGCTGAGCAGCCGCTGGCCGGCGGCGTCGAAGAGGGCGGCGCGGGAGCTGGTGGTGCCCTGGTCGATGGCCAACAGCAGGGTGGAGGACATACCGGCGGCCGAATGGCTTCTGCTAGCACTGAAAGGAGCAACGGAGTGGGCTGCTGATGGTTTTTGATACGCGCCGAGCGCCTGCGACAGCTCCCTCGTGGGTGGCCGATGCCGTGGTGTATCAGATCTTTCCCGATCGCTTCCGCCGCAGCGGCCGTGTCGAGGCCCAGCGGCAACTGGCCCTAATGCCCTGGGGCAGCGACCCCGCCGCCCAGGGCTTTCAGGGGGGCGACCTCTTTGGAGTGATCGAGGCGCTGGACCACTTGCAGGAGCTGGGGATCAGCTGCCTCTCGCTGAATCCGGTGTTCAGCTCCGCCGCCAATCACCGTTATCACGCTTACGACTACCTGCAGGTGGATCCGCTGCTGGGGGGCAACGCGGCGCTGGAGGCCCTGATCACGGCCGTGCACGCGCGCGGCATGCGGCTGATCCTCGACGGGGTGTTCAACCACTGCGGTCGGGGATTCTGGGCCTTCCACCACCTACTGGAAAACGGCGAACGCTCTCCCTACCGCGACTGGTTCTACATCGATCAATGGCCCCTGCAGCCCTATCCCCGGCAGGGAGAGAACTGCGGCTACCACTGCTGGTGGAACGATCCCGCCCTGCCCAAGTTCCGCCACGACCATCCGCCGGTGCGGGAGTACCTGCTCGGCGTGGCCCGCCACTGGATCGCCGCCGGCATCGATGGCTGGCGGCTGGATGTGCCCGATGAACTGCCGCCTGACTTCTGGAATGCCTTCCGGCAGGAGGTGCGCCGCCTCAACCCGGATGCCTGGATCGTGGGCGAGATCTGGGGTGATGCCACCACCTGGCTGGGAGGCGACCGTTTCGACGGAGTGATGAACTACCCGCTGACCTGGAGCCTGCTGGGGTATTTCGGCGCCCGCACGGTGCGGCGAGAGCTGAAGCTAGCCCCCCTGCCGAAGCCGCCCTATCAGCCCCTGGATCGTGCCGGCTTCCAGCAGCGTCTCGAACAGGAGCTGGCCCGGTATCCGCAAGCGGTAATCCGGAGCCAGCTCAACCTGCTTGACAGCCACGACACCCCCCGGGCCCTGCACGCCCTGGGCGGCGATCAGGAGGCCCTGCGGCTGGCGCTGCTGATGCTGTTCCTGCTGCCGGGCGCCCCCTGCCTGTACTACGGCACCGAGATGGGCCTCGACGGCGGCCCGGAACCGGGTTGCCGCGAGGCCTTCCCCTGGGAGGCGGCGCCAGGCCCGCTGTTCGGCTGGCTGCAGGAGCTGGCGGGCCTGCGGCGGCGGCTGCCCGCCCTGCGCTCGACGGCGCTCACTCTTCCTGCCAGCCCCGACGATGACCTGCTGCTGCTGACCCGCGGCGAGGGCAGCGCGCGGCTGTGGGTGGCGATCAACCGCAGCGATGCGCCCCTCCTGCTGCCCCTGCCGGCCGGCCCGGTGGAGGTGCTGTGGAGCCACCCCTCCCCGCCGGGCTGCCAACCGCTCGCCGCTGGTTCCTGCCTGCCGGGACGGGGGGCATTGATCCTGGCGGCCCCGACCGGCTGATGGCCGAACCCTCCCCACTGCCCCCCCCACACCCCTTCGCCATGACCCAGGCCAGCCCGCTGCACAGCACCGACGACCTGCTGGAGGATCTGGCTGGCAGCGGCGAGCTGCTGATCGTGCAGGACCTCGATGGCGTATGCATGCCGCTGGTGCGCGACCCGCGCCGGCGGCAGCTCGATCCGGGCTACCTGCACGCGGCCCGGCGCATGGAGGGACACTTCGCCGTGCTCACCAACGGCGAACACGGGGGCAGCCGTGGCGTCAACCGTCTGGTGGAACGGGCCCTCGACGGCCAGGCCGATCCCGCCCGCGAGGGGCTGTATCTGCCGGGGCTGGGGGCTGGTGGGGTGGAGCTGCAGAACCGCTTCGGCCAGGCAAGCCACCCCGGTGTGCAGCCGTCTGAGCTCCGCTTTCTCGCAGCCGTGCCGAAACGGCTTGCACAGGCGTTGCGCGAGCGGCTGCCCGCCCTGCTGCCCGAACTCCGTACCGAGCGGCTGGAGGTGCTGCTAGACGCCGTGGTGCTCGACAACACGCTCTCGCCCAGCCTCAATCTCAATGCCCTGTTCGCCGCCATGCCCGGCGATGCGGCCCGGCAGCAAGATCTGCAGTCCCTGGCCCGGGAGTTGATGGAGGAAGTGATGGAGGAGGCCGCCGCCAGCGAGCTGACGGCCTCCTTCTTCCTGCATCTTGCCCCCAACCTGGGACAACGCGAGGGTCGCGAGCAGCTCAAGCCCGCCGGGCCGGGCGGCACGGGAACCACCGATCTACAGCTGATGCTGCGGGGCGCCCTCAAGGAGGTGGGACTGCTGGTGCTGATCAACCAGACGATCGCCCAGCGCACCGGCCAGGCGCCGCTGGGGGACGACTTCAATGTGCGCACGGCCCCTCACGACCATCCGAGCCTGCTGGCGCTGGCCCGCAGCGCCATCGATCCGGCCCAGATGCCGCGGCTGGTGGGGGTGGGCGACACGATCACCTCCGAGACCGCAGCCGATGGCCGCAGCTGGTTGCGGGGCGGCAGCGACCGGGGTTTCCTCACCCTGCTGCAAGAACTAGGCAAGGTGTTCGGCACGGCCAACCGAGTGGTGCTGGTGGACAGCAGCGGCGGCGAGGTGGACCGTCCATCGCTGGCCGATGGACGCCTGAGCGGCATCAGCGACCCCAAGGATCCCCTCAAGATCGACCTGATGATTCCTGGCGGCCCGGCCGACTACGTGCGCTTCTTCAAGGCACTGGCAGCGCGGCAGGCACGCGGCTGAGCGACCACGGATGGTCGGCAGGAACCGATCGAGGAATGGAGCGCCATGCGGCGGGAGCCTTCAAGACGCCACCGGCTCGAAACGCATGCTCAGATCCAGCCAGGCACTGCGGGTGATTGGCGCGCTGGTGGAGATCAGATCGATGCCCGTGGCGGCGTAGCTCCGCAGCTGCTCGGGTTGCACGCCGGAGGCCTCCAGCACCAGCTGCCGCCCCTGGGCAAGTGCCCGCAGCTGGGGCACCAGCTCCGCCAGCTGGGGCGTCGTGAATTCATCGAGCAACACCCCATCGGCCCCGGCGCGCACCGCGGCTGCCGCTTCTGCGGCGGTTTCCGCCTCCACGATCACCCGGGCCGGCCAGGGTGCCGCGGCCCGCACCGCCGCGATCGCCGCCTCCACCCCACCGGCCACCCCACCCGCCCAGGCCAGGTGGTTCTCCTTGAGCATGGCGGCGTCATCGAGGCCTTGGCGGTGGTTGATGCCGCCTCCGCAGCGCACGGCGTACTTCTCGAGCACCCGCAGACCCGGTGTGGTTTTGCGGGTATCGGCCAGGCGCACGCCGGTGCCCTCCAGCTCCGCCACCAGGGCCGCCGTGGCGGTGGCGATGCCGGAGAGCCGCATGGCCAGGTTGAGGGCGGTGCGCTCGCCGGCCACCAGGGCTTCTGCCGCTCCCTCCAGCTCCAGCAACCGCTGGCCCGCCGCCACCGCCACCCCATCGCGCACCAGCAACCGCACCACCACACCGGGATCCAGCAGCTGGAACAGGCGCTCCACCAGCACGCCGCCGCAGAACACCCCATCCGCCTTGGCGCGCCAGTGGGCCCGGCCGCTGCAGCCCGCCAGAGCCGCCGCCGTGAGATCGCCGCGGCCCAGATCTTCCGCCAACCAGGCGCGCAGCTGGGCCTCCAGCTGGGGGGTGAAGGGCAAGCAGGTGGTGGTCATTGCCCCTTGGAGCCAGGCCTACCAATGATGCGGCGAAAATGAGGTGGCGGGATGGGTCTCCCTCCCCCAGCAGGGGCCGCTGCTGGGCCCGCACAACGCTCCTGCATTCCGATGCTCCTATGCATGTCAACAGGGCTGCGCCTGTCCAGGGATGCAGGTGCTGGCCTGGCCATTGAGCGGCACCAGCAACCTGTAGACCTGCCTGGCGATGAACCGTTTGAGGCAGCGGATGATCTCCAGCTTGCTTTTGCCCTCTGCGGTTCGGCGTTCTGCGTAGGCGCGGGTGGCCTCATCCCAGCGCAGGCGGATCAAGGCAATCCGGTACAGGGCGCTATTCGCTTGACGGTTGCCACCTCGGTTCAACCGATGCCGATGGGTTTTGCCTGAGCTGGCGGGCATGGGTGCCACACCGCACAAGGACGCAAAGGCCGCTTCTGAGCGCAGTCGTTGGGGGGTTGTCGCCCGCGGCGATCAGCAGCGAACTGGCGTTGTCGGTGCCAATGCCCTTGGCAGCCGTGAGCTGTGGTGCCAGCTCGTTGGTGATGGCATCGAGCTGCAGGACCAAGGCCTCAATTTCAGCGCTGAGCTGCTGGATGCGCCGCGCCAGTGAGCGCAGCGCCAGTCGTGCGGCGGCCAGGGGTGTGGCGATGGCACCGGGCCGCAGCTGAGCGCAGCGCTCCAGCAGCTCCTTGTTGCGCAGGGTCTGCAGCTGCTCGCGCAGGGCCGTTGGCACGGTGACCAGCAGAGCCTTGAGCTGGTTGATCGCTCTGGTGCGAGCGTGCACAGCGGAATCCTTGGTGCTTTTCAGCAGCCGCAGCATCTCCACCGGACCATCGCTGGTCTTGGGTTCTGCGGTGGCGGTACCGGCCAGCAGAGACCGTGCCGCCATCTCGGCATCAATCCAGTCGTCCTTGCCGTGCTGACGGCGCAGCTGACGGTTGGGACGAC
>ERZ888423.2190-NODE-2190-length-15114-cov-6.798459_pt1 | contig 15114 bp, 11 predicted proteins | sample MGYA00520523_ERZ888423 | MGnify/ENA primary metagenome ERZ888423 (study PRJEB32303, sample SAMEA104408611) | aquatic metagenome | biome: Brackish water; feature: Pelagic; material: water | place: Baltic Sea | collected 2014-06-08T10:24:00 | depth 30,27 m ...
TGAACGCCGCGATCGAGGCATCAATACTCTGCGCCTGCGAATCCGAAGACCCCGGCGCCAACGTCGGATACCCGCCCCAAGCAGCACTACCATCCGGAGCCGCCTGCAGGAACCCCAGAGTCAACAACGACACCCCGTAGTCCTGGGCGACCTTCACCAAATCCGGAACCGGCCAACCCGCCATATCAACATAAGGCGCGAAATGCTCCTCGCCCCACAACGCATCACCCACGTTGCCCGAATTGATCCCACCAGCGAGGACTGGATCAGTAACGACCGTGTCGTCGTCAGTGATCGTGCCTATCGCGGTACCGCCGGCGATAGTGGCGCCGGCCGGATTCGACAAGGTCACCGTGAACGTCTCGTTGGACTCCGCGACAGTGTCTCCATGGACGTCGACATGCACCAGTTGCGACGTAACACCCGGCGCAAACGCGATCGTGCCTGACGCAGCGCTGTAGTCGCTACCGGCGACCGCAGTGCCGTCCGCGGTCGCATAGTTCACTGTCACCGGGTCAGTTGACGCCTTGTTCAACGTCGCCACGAACATGAAATGGCTATGTTGTCCATTGCCTTCGACCACAGCAAGATCGGCGATCGAAACCGCCGGCGGTGTAGCCGGAGCAACGTCGACGTCGTCGTTGATAATTGTGCCCGTGGCGATGCCGTCGCCGATAGTCGCATTGACCGGTGCGGACAGGCTCAGCGTGAACTGCTCATCGAGCTCCACCATCGCGTCGCCGGTCACCATCACATTGACGAACTTGGATGTCTCACCCGGGGCGAACGTGACCGTACCCACCGTCGGCGCATAGTCGAGGCCAGCGGCAGTCGCGCTGCCGTTACTCGTGGTGTAACTCGCCGTCACCGCATCATCAGAGGCTTCGGACAGCCTCACCGTGAAGACCATATTAGACGTGCCGGCATCACCCTCGGCCCCGCCGGCGTCGTCAACCGACAAACGCGGCGACGGAACTTGAGGCAGTGCATTGAAAATCAGGTTCTGCCACTTCGTGCGAGTCCCGTTGTCGAGCGCGATGATGTTATTGGTCTGCAGTTCGTTGAGCGCAACACCATTGAGCTTGTAGGTCTGGCTGTTGTTGACGATCGCGATCTGGGTCGAGCCGGCCTGCTCGGTGACGTCGAAGTTGTCTGCTTGGAACCAGCCGAAGTCCAGCTTGTCCTTGGCCGGATCGAAGTCAAGCACTGTGTCGGTGCCCCAGCGCCAGCCGATGACTGTAGTCGTACCGGTCTCACCTACTGGAGGGGCACCATTGCCGGCGGCGATGGGCCAGTTGTCGGTGCCGGCGATCGACACCCCCTGGGGCAGAACCTGCGAATCGGGCAGCGTGACGAAACCCAGCTGTTGGTGCAACCTGTCCTCGTACACCTGGGCGGGGTGGAAGACGAAGTTCTTGGCGCTGAGTTCGTCCTTGGTGGCCCCTTGCAGGATCAACGCCTGCCCGGTACCGGCGTTTGAAATGATGACGCCTTCTGGGCTGTCGGCCATATTGATCTGTTCGCGGGAACCGTAGTAGCGGAAGTCCACCACGTCGGTGACCGCGTCGAAGGCCACATGGTCGATCTGACCGGCTTCGTGGGAGCGGACGTAGACTGTGTTGGGCAGGGGAGTAATCCCGCGCTCCCAGGCCAGAGCGCCCGAAAGATCCTGGCGCAGATGGTCATTGATGATCGGTGCAAAGCTGTCGACGGTAAGCTGGCCTAGCGATACACCTTGGACGATCAGCGTATCGCCTGTCCATGGACTGCGGAAGCCCACACCCTCCGGTGTGTCAACGACAATGAAGTTGTGCACCGAGGCGTCGCCTAGATCGAGCTTGTCCCTCGTTGGATCGAATTCGACGATGTCGGGTCCGGACGTCGTGACCTGATACATCGTGCCGGAAGAGGCAGCGGCAGCGGCGGAAGCCGTAGCGACCCTGAAGGTGGACGAGTCCGGCAGTGTCATCGGAGAGGTAAGCGCCATCGGTGCCGCAAGTGTCGCCGGCGCCGCGAGTGCCATCGGAGAAGCGAGTGCTATCGGTGAATCCGTCTGCAGTGGAGCTATATTGGCGCTCAGGGCCATCGCCACCGGCACTTGGACCGCTTCGTCGGCCAACCGGTCATCCTCGGGGTCGGTCACAGTGATTGCGGCGGTGACTACTCCCGGGCCGGCCTGTCCGGTAAGGGCTGGGGCTGCAGTGGGACCGTCATTGGAAAACAGTTGGTCGATCTCACGGCGAATCGCGCCCAGCACCACAGTGACGAATTCGAACGTCGGCAACGGCACCCCGCCGCTGGCTGCCGACGGCCCTATCCCTAGCACTGCCAGGAACTTTGACACCATTCCCGCTAGTCCCGTCGACAGTGCGGCAGTCTCTGGTGTTGCCGCCGCGAGTGTGGGGTCCGCCGAAGCAAATGACACGGCCGCCGGGGTCGCCGCAGGAATATCAGTCAGCTCGGAATCGACTTCGGCGTCCGCTTGTGCTGCCGGCAAAGAGTGCCGATCGGCGACTGCTGCACCGTATGGGTCATCGGTGCCACGCACGTCGCCATCGGTGCTACGCGCGTCGTCGGCATCGACCGTGTCGGTCAACTCGACGGGGTCAGCGCCTGAGCGCGACGCGGCCTCGCCGCTGTGTGTATCCGGTGATTCTTCCGCGCCCTCCGCGTCCGAAGCACCGACTTCAGCGGGCGCGGGCCCGTCGTCCGCCTCCTGCGATGATTCGACGTCTGACTCTGAACCTCCCGCAGACCCTGACGGGTCCGCTGTATCGGATTCTTCCGATGCTCTGGAGTCGTCGAGTTCTGCGCCATCAACTTCTGCGCCATCAACTTCTGCGTCGTCGAGTTCTGCGTCGTCGAGTTCTGCGCCATCAACTTCTGCGTCGTCTACCGGTGTCGACGAATCATCGCTTAAGGAATCGTCGGTCGACTCCGTCGCGGATGTACCTGCGTCCTTGCCCTCGGCACGTGTACCTGCGGTATCGGCGCTCGCGCCGCCCACACTCGTCTCGTCGGCAGGATCAGCTGCCGCCACCGCGGGGGCAGCCAGGCCGATCCCCAGCGCCACCGCCAACGCACCAACACGGCCCACAAATCGTCCGTAGCCCACGGCAACGCACCCCTAATCCACTCTATTGAGATCTATTGAGACCAACTCTGCGGAAACTCGACCGATCACGGTCCGATCACGAAACGATATTGAAGAGTGCGAAACGCTATAAAACCATCAGCCTTCGCAAAGCGTCAAATAAATAGGATTCCAGACCGGCAAGCGTTCGCGCGGCGGTCGTGGACCTGTGAAGTACCTGTTCAAGACAGACGATATACGTCGTTCCTACTGGTACAAAGCGAATTTTACAACTGACAGTGTCCTCACAGCGGTCGCACAGGAACTGTACAGTTACAGACAGCAACTTCACAGATAAGGCATGGCCGGAGGCTGCGGTGCCGAACACACGTAGCGCGATTGAGACCATTTCAGACGCGAATTCGTCAATGTAGTGAATAAATTAGTGGGCGACCTCAACATCGAATAAATCGCATTGATGGTGCTAATCGGCCTAGTCGGCATCGGCGCAATACCTGCGGTACGTCAGTTAGCAAATCATGGCGAAGGGCGGGCAGTAGCGCGGAAGCTGTCGAGCGCCCGCGTGTCAACGACGACTTGTCGGTGCTGGTGTTAGGGTGAATTTCCGTGGGTCGGCAGGCCCCGAAACCGGGCCCAACTTCCGAGAAGAGCCCAAAGAAACTAAGCCCTGCCCGTCGTCACGGAGGTTGCTCTTGCCCGCATTACGCAAGCACCCGCAGGCTGCCACCAAACACATTTTCGTGACCGGTGGCGTGGTGTCTTCACTCGGCAAGGGGCTGACAGCGTCGAGCCTGGGGCAACTGCTCACTGCGCGCGGCCTGCAGGTGACGATGCAGAAGCTTGATCCGTACCTCAATGTTGACCCCGGCACGATGAACCCGTTCCAGCATGGCGAGGTGTTCGTCACCGAGGACGGCGCAGAGACTGACCTGGATGTCGGGCACTACGAACGCTTCCTTGACCGCAACCTGTCCGGCTTCGCGAATGTCACAACGGGGCAGGTTTATTCGTCGGTGATCGCCAAGGAACGCCGCGGTGAGTACCTTGGCGACACCGTTCAGGTGATCCCACACATCACCGACGAGATCAAGAGCCGCATCCTGGCGATGGCTGCCGGTGACAGCACGGGGAGACGACCCGACGTGGTGATCACCGAGATCGGCGGAACGGTGGGGGATATCGAGTCCCTGCCGTTCCTGGAGGCTGCACGTCAGGTACGTCACGAGGTGGGCAGGGAGGACTGCTTCTTCCTGCACTGCTCGCTGGTGCCCTTCATGGCGCCGTCCGGTGAGCTCAAGACCAAGCCGACGCAGCACTCGGTGGCCGCGCTGCGCAGCATCGGCATCACACCGGATGCGTTGATCCTGCGCTGTGATCGCGACGTGCCCGAAGCGCTGAAGGTCAAGATCGCACTGATGTGTGACGTCGATATCGACGGCGTCATCTCCACCCCCGACGCTCCGTCCATCTACGACATCCCCAAGGTGCTGCACCGCGAGGAACTCGATGCCTATGTGGTCAGGCGGCTGAGTTTGCCCTTCCGCGATGTGGACTGGACGCAGTGGAACGACCTGCTGCGTCGAGTACACGAGCCGCGGGAGACGGTGCGGATCGCGCTGGTGGGCAAGTACATCGACCTTTCCGATGCCTATCTGTCGGTCGCCGAGGCGCTGCGGGCCGGTGGCTTCGCCCATCACACCAAAGTGGAGATGCGCTGGGTGGCCTCCGACGACTGCGAAACCGACAGCGGTGCCGCGGCGGCACTGGCTGACGTCGATGGTGTCCTGATCCCAGGCGGCTTCGGAATCCGCGGCATCGACGGCAAAATCGGGGCTATCCGGTACGCGCGCAAGCGCGGTCTCCCGGTGTTCGGCCTGTGTCTTGGCCTGCAGTGCATCGTGATCGAGGCCGCCCGATCGGTGGGTCTCACCGAGGCCAACTCCGCGGAGTTCGACCCGGCGACGCCAGACCCGGTGGTGTCCACGATGGCCGACCAGCGGGAGGTGGTTGCTGGCGAAGCCGACCTCGGCGGCACCATGCGACTGGGTGCCTACCCGGCTGTGCTCGAACCGGATTCCCTTGTGGCACAGGCATATGGATCTACCAATGTGTCCGAACGGCACCGGCACCGCTATGAGGTGAACAACTCCTATCGGGACCGCATCGCCGAGAGTGGGCTGCGGTTCTCGGGCACCTCACCCGACGGTCACCTAGTCGAGTTCGTCGAATATCCCGCTGATGTGCACCCGTTCCTGGTCGGCACCCAGGCGCACCCGGAACTCAAGAGCCGCCCAACTCGGCCGCACCCACTGTTCGCAGCGTTCATCGGTGCATCGCTGGATTACAAGAACGAGGAGCGGTTGCCGGTAGAAATTCCAGAACCCCCCGAAAAGCCCGAAAAGCCCGAAAAGAAGGCGAACGGCGCCGAGCACGCCCGCGAAGACACCCGGGTCCGTGGCTGACGGCGACTCCGATAACTGTGGCTCCGATAACTGTGGCTCCGACACACAGGGCAGCCACGAGTTCTCCGTCGCCGAATCAGAAACCCTTTACGTCGGAAAGATATTCGCGCTTCGCGCCGACGTGGTGCGCATGCCGGGCGGGGGGACGGCGCGCCGGGAGATCATCGAGCACTACGGTGCGGTGGCCGTCGTCGCGATTGACGACGAGGGCCGCATCGTGCTCGTCTTCCAGTACCGGCACGCGTTCGGCAGAAGGCTGTGGGAACTACCTGCCGGACTGCTCGACGCCGGCGGGGAAGCGCCCCAGGTGTCGGCAGCTCGCGAACTCGCTGAAGAAGCGGGCCTGCAGGCCCGTACCTGGCGCACCTTGGTAGATCTGGACACGGCGCCCGGGTTCAGCGACGAGAGCGTGCGGGTATTCCTGGCGACCGGGCTGAGCGACGTCCCCCGTCCCGAGGTGCACGACGAAGAAGCCGACCTGACGGTGCACCGCTTCGCTCTCGACGATGCCGTCGCCAAGGTCTACTCCGGTGAAATCGTCAACTCGCTAGCGGTCGCCGGCATCCTGGCGGTGCACGCCATGCCCTCCCTCGGTTCGCTGCGCGCCGTCGACGCGCCGTGGGTCGACCGCCCCACGGCGTTCGCGCGCCTGAAGGGGCGTATATGAACCCCACGTCGCTATCCCGGCGGTCCACACTGCAGGACCAGTTTCAGGGTTACCTCGACCACCTGGCGATCGAACGGGGCGTGGCGGCCAACACGTTGAGCTCCTACCGCCGCGATCTGAGGCGCTACGCCGAACACCTGAACACCCGTGGGATCGACGATCTGGCGAGCGTGGTCGAGACTGACGTCAGCGAGTTTCTGGTGGCCCTACGCCGCGGCGACCCCGACAACGGGGTGGTGCCGCTGTCTGCGGTCTCGGCAGCCAGGGCACTGATCGCCGTACGTGGCCTGCACCGATTCGCGACCGCGGAAGGCATCGCGGCCCTCGACGTCGCTCGTGAGGTGAAACCGCCGACACCGAGCCGCCGACTACCCAAGAGTCTGACCATCGACGAGGTGCTGGCCCTGCTCGACGGAGCAGGTGGCGACAGCGAGGCTGACGGGCCGTTGACGCTGCGCAACCGCGCAATGCTGGAACTCCTGTACTCGACGGGAGCCAGGATCTCCGAGGCGGTCGGACTGGACCTCGACGACGTCGACACCCATGCCCGCTCGGTGTTGCTGCGCGGCAAGGGCGGCAAGCAGCGACTCATTCCGGTCGGTCGCCCGGCTGTCAGCGCGCTCGACGCCTACCTGGTGCGCGGGCGCCCTGATCTGGCCAGGCGCGGCAAGGGCACAGCGGCTATTTTCCTCAACGCGCGCGGCGGGCGACTGTCGCGGCAAAGCGCGTGGCAGGTGTTGCAGGACGCCGCGGGGCGGGCAGGCATCACCGCGACGGTGTCCCCGCACGTGCTGCGGCACTCATTTGCGACCCATCTGCTCGACGGCGGCGCTGACGTCCGCGTCGTGCAGGAACTACTCGGGCACGCTTCGGTGACCACGACGCAGATCTACACCTTGGTCACGGTGAATGCGTTGCGCGAAGTGTGGTCGGGCGCGCACCCCCGGGCGCGGTAATTTAGCCCAGGTATTCCGACTCGAGCACCAGGTCCGGCAACAGGGACTGGTACTCGACGTGGGTCTTGTGCTCGATGGTGTTCCACAAAGCGCCCTGGTGGTCACGCATGTAGGCGCGGTACTTCGGTGCGCCGGGCACCCGGACATTGTCGGCGACCACGATCGACCCGCGATGTAGCCATCCCCGGTCGAGAACGCTCTGCAGGTCGGACAGGTAGGCACGCTTGTCGTGGTCGATGAACAGCAGATCCAGGCCGGCCGGCGAGAAGTCGTGTTCGCTGGCGAGGGTGTCGAGGGTGCGCCCGCCGTCGCCGAGGGTGCCGACCACGCAAGTGATCCGGTCAGCGAGGCCGGCGTGTGCCCAAATGCGTCGTGCCACTTCGGCGTTGGCCGCGGAGAACTCGATCGAGCAGACGCGGGCCGAGGGCGCCGCCCGGGCGATCCGCAACGCGCTGTAGCCGCAGTAGGTACCCAGTTCCAGCGCCAGGCTCGGGGCGGCGCGGCGCACGGCGGCGTCGAGCAGCAGTCCCTTCTCATCGCCGACGTTGACCAGCAGCGCCTTCTCGTAGGCGAACCTGTCGACGGCGGCCAGCACATCGTCTATGTCACCGCGGCGGGCGTTGGTCTCCACGTACTGCGCGCAGGCGGCCTCCCGACCGTCGCCGATCTGACCGGTGCGCAGGAACGCCGGCATACCCACAGCGAGGCGCCAGATCGACAACCGCAGGAAGGGCAAACGCTGTTTGAGGCTCATAGCGCCAGCCTAGATACCGGAAGCCAGCCTCGTCGAGTGTGCGTTCAGGGCGATTTTTCAGCGGATTTCTCGCCCTCAACGCACACTCGGCACAGCCCGCCTGCGATATTGCCTGCGGGTCTGACTCACCAGCGTGAGCCTCTTCGTTAAGATTGCCCGGATGTCCGCCAAGTCGTTGCGTTGCCTGACCAGCCAGTGTCTGGCATGACCGACGACGAGGGCGCCGCCGAGCCCACTCCCGGGTTGACGGGCCGGCTACCGCGGCCGATACCGGAGCCTCGGCCCCGAAGCACCCACGGCCCGGCCAAGGTCGTGGCGATGTGTAACCAGAAGGGCGGCGTCGGGAAGACGACCTCGACGATCAACCTGGGCGCCAGCCTTGCCGAATACGGGCGACGCGTGCTGCTGGTGGACCTGGATCCGCAGGGTGCGTTGTCGGCGGGACTCGGTGTGCCGCACCACGAACTCGACAACACTGTGCACAACCTGCTGGTCGAGCCGCGGGTGTCCATCGACCAGGTCCTGCTGAGCACCCGGGTGCCGGGTATGGACCTGGTGCCGAGCAATATCGACCTGTCGGCCGCTGAGATCCAGCTGGTCAATGAAGTCGGCCGCGAACAATCCCTGGCCCGGGCGCTGTATCCGGTGCTGGACCGCTACGACTACGTGCTGATCGACTGTCAGCCGTCGCTGGGCCTGCTCACCGTCAATGGGTTGGCCTGCGCCGACGGCGTGATCATCCCCACCGAGTGCGAGTATTTCTCGCTGCGTGGTCTGGCGCTGCTGACCGACACCGTCGAAAAGGTGCACGACCGGCTGAACCCGAAGCTATCCATCAGCGGAATTCTGATCACCCGCTTTGACGTCCGCACGGTGAACTCCCGCGAGGTGATGGCCCGCGTTGTGGAGAGGTTCGGTGATCTGGTGTTCGACTCCGTCATCACCCGCACCGTGCGGTTCCCGGAAACCAGCGTGGCCGGTGAACCCATCACCACCTGGGCGCCGAAATCAGCTGGTGCCGAAGGATATCGGGCGCTGGCGCGTGAGGTTATCCACCGGTTCGGCGCGTGAGCGAGACACCGGCCAGCCAGGAGACTGAAGAATCAGGGTCGGTAACGGCCGGCTTCCAGGTCCGGCTCAGCAATTTCGAGGGTCCGTTCGACCTGCTGCTGCAGCTGATCTTCGGCCACCGACTCGACGTCACCGAGGTGGCGCTGCACCAGGTCACCGACGAGTTCATCGCATATACCAAGGCGATAGGACCCCAACTCGGGCTCGATGAGACCACGTCCTTCCTGGTGGTCGCGGCGACGCTGCTGGACCTCAAGGCCGCACGTCTGCTGCCCGCAGGTGAAGTCCACGACGAAGAAGACCTGGCGCTGCTCGAAGTGCGCGACCTGCTGTTCGCCCGGTTGCTGCAGTACCGGGCGTTCAAGCACGTCGCCGTGATGTTCGCCGAACTGGAGGCTGCGGCCCTGCGCAGCTACCCCAGGGCGGTGGCGCTGGAAGATCGCTACGGGGATCTGCTGCCCGAGGTGATGCTCGGGGTGGACGCCGAACGCTTCGCGCAGATCGCCGCCGCGGTCTTCACCCCCCGGCCGGTGCCGACGGTGGGTACCGACCATCTGCATCAGGTGTCGGTGTCGGTACCAGAACAGGCGGCCAACCTGCTGTCCCTGCTCGAGGGCCATGGTGTCGGCGCGTGGGCCTCGTTCTCTGACCTGGTTGCTGACTGCCAACTGCCGATGGAGATCGTGGGACGGTTCCTGGCGCTGCTCGAACTGTACCGAGCCAGGGCGGTAGCATTCGACCAATCAGAACCGCTTGGTGTGCTCCAGATTTCGTGGACCGGAGAGCGCCCTAGCGACCAACCGTTGGCGACTGCTGGCGCGGGATAGACAAGACAGATGGCTAACGAGATTTCAGACGACTCGACGGACGACTCGGTCGATACCGAGACTGCGGTTGCCGAGTTGGATGGCGCCGAATTGATCTCGGTGCTTGAGGCGCTGCTACTCGTCGTGGACACACCGATCGCCACCGATGCGCTGGCCGCGGCGACGGATCAGCCGGCGTCGCGGGTAGCCGAGGCGCTGCACTCGATGGCCGACGATCTCGCCGCCCGAGACAGCGGCATCGACCTGCGCGAAGCCGGCGGCGGTTGGCGGATGTACACCCGCGCGAAGTTCGCGCTCTACGTGGAGAAGCTGCTGCTCGAAGGCGCGCGTTCGAAGCTCACCCGGGCGGCCTTGGAGACGCTGGCCGTCGTCGCCTATCGCCAACCCGTTACCCGGGCGCGGGTCAGCGCAGTCCGCGGTGTCAACGTCGACGCGGTGATGCGCACGTTGCTGGCCCGGGGCCTGATCACCGAAGCCGGAACCGACACCGACTCCGGCGCGGTTGCCTTCGCGACCACCGAGTTGTTCCTGGAACGGCTCGGCCTGACCTCGTTGACCGACCTCCCCGATATCGCGCCGCTGCTGCCTGATGTCGACGTGATCGACGATCTCAGCGAAACTCTTGGCGAAGAGCCACGTTTCATGAAGCTCAACGGCGCTCCCACCCCCGAGGCAGCGGTGTCCTTCGATGTAGACCGGGAGTGAGAATGGCCGACGACGAAGGCGTGCGTCTCCAGAAAGTGTTGTCGCAAGCGGGAATTGCGTCCCGCCGCGTCGCCGAGAAGATGATTCGCGACGGCCGGGTAAAGGTGGACGACGTGGTGGTCACCGAGATGGGCACCCGGGTGGACCCCGCTTTGTCGGTGATCCGGGTCGACGGCGCCAGGATCACCGTCGACGACACGCTGGTACACCTGGCCATCAACAAGCCGTTGGGTATGCACTCCACGATGTCTGACGACCGCGGCCGCCCCTGTGTCGGTGACCTGGTCGAGCATCGGGTCCGCGGCAACAAGAAACTCTTCCACGTCGGACGCCTGGATGCCGACACCGAAGGGCTGCTGCTGCTGACCAACGACGGTGAGCTCGCCCACCGGTTGATGCACCCGTCGTTCGAAGTGCCCAAGACTTACCTCGCGACCGTCGTCGGCACGGTGCCGCGCGGCTTGGGCCGTAAGCTGCGCGACGGAATCGAACTGGACGACGGACCCGTACGAGTCGATGATTTCGCGGTGGTGGACGCGGTGCCCGGTAAGTCGCTGCTGCGGGTGACCCTGCACGAGGGCCGCAAGCGCATCGTGCGACGACTTCTGGCCGAAGTTGGTTTCCCAGTGCAGGAACTGGTCCGCACCGACATCGGCGAAGTATCGCTCGGGGATCAGCGGCCGGGCAGTATCCGGGTGTTGACCCAGAAGGAGATCGGCGAACTGTACAAGGCGGTGGGGCTGTGAATGATGCATTGGTCATTGCGATCGACGGTCCGGCCGGCACCGGAAAATCTTCGGTAGCAAGGGGTTTGGCCACCGCGTTGGGTGCGAGGTATCTGGATACGGGCGCGATGTATCGCATCGTCACGCTCAGTGTGTTGCGTAGCGGTATCGACCTCGGCGACGCGGCGGCTATCGCCGAGGTCGTCGGCACCATCGAATTGGCTGTCGGTCACGATCCAGGGGAGGACCGCTGCTACCTGGGCGGTGAGGACGTGTCGGCCGAGATCCGCGGCGATGCCGTGACCAAGGCGGTGTCGGCGGTGTCGGCAGTACCGGCGGTGCGGACCCGCCTGGTCGTTCTGCAACGCGCGCTGGCTCAGGGGCCGGGAAACTTGGTGGTCGAGGGACGCGACATCGGGACCGTCGTGCTGCCTGATGCCGGTGTGAAGATCTTCCTGACAGCGTCGGCGGAGGAACGGGCACGACGGCGCAACAGCCAGAGCGTCGCGGCTGGATCGGCCGACGACTACGAACGGGTGCTCGCCGACGTCCAGCGCCGAGATCACCTGGACTCCACGCGTGCGGTGTCACCGCTGCGGGCAGCCGAGGATGCGATCATCGTGGACACCAGCCAGATGAATCAGTCCGAGGTCATCGCTCATCTGACCGAATTGGTCGAGCATAAAGCCCCGTGTGGCGATGAGCGCTCGCGCGAAGAGCAGAAGGCACAGCAATGAGCGACGATGCGGACGGCACTTGGGTCGATGAAGGCGACTGGGAGTTGGGGGCCAACGAGGTCGCCGACGCTATCGAGGAAGTAGCGGCGCTGCCACCGGTCGTGGCTGTCGTCGGTCGGCCCAACGTCGGGAAATCCACACTGGTCAATCGGATCCTGGGACGGCGGGAAGCGGTGGTTCAGGACATCCCCGGGGTGACCCGCGACCGGGTGTCCTACGACGCGCTGTGGTCGGGCCAACGGTTCGTCGTGCAAGACACCGGCGGCTGGGAGCCCGACGCGAAGGGCCTGCAGCAACTCGTCGCCGATCAGGCGTCGGTGGCGATGCGCACCGCCGACGCGATCGTCTTCGTCGTGGATGCCATCGTCGGGGCCACCGCAGCCGATGAGGCCGCCGCGCGGATCCTGAAGCGGGCCGGCAAGCCGGTGTTCCTGGCGGCCAACAAGGTCGACACCGAACGCGGTGAGGCCGATGCCGCCGCGCTGTGGTCGCTGGGGCTGGGGGAGCCGCACTCGGTCAGCGCGATCCACGGTCGCGGCGTCGCCGACCTGCTCGACCTCGTCGTCGAGGCGATGCCGACCATTTCGGAGGTCGGCGGAGGTGTCGGCGGGCCCCGCCGGGTGGCGCTGGTAGGCAAGCCCAACGTCGGCAAGTCCTCGCTGCTCAACCGGCTGTCCGGCGACGAGCGATCGGTGGTGCATGACGTTGCGGGAACCACCGTCGACCCGGTCGATTCGCTGATCGAAATGGACGGCAAGCTTTGGCGATTCGTCGATACTGCGGGTCTGCGGCGCAAGGTCGGACAGGCCAGTGGCCACGAGTTCTATGCCTCAGTGCGCACCCACGGCGCGATCGACTCCGCCGAGGTGGTGATCGTGCTCATCGATGCATCCCAACCGTTGACCGAGCAGGACCAACGGGTGCTGTCGATGGTTACCGAGGCCGGTCGGGCGTTGGTGCTGGCGTTCAATAAGTGGGATCTGGTCGACGAGGACCGCCGCTTCCTGTTGGATCGCGAAATCGACCTGCAGCTTGCGCAGCTGCAGTGGGCGCAGAGGGTCAACATCTCGGCTAAAACGGGCCGCGCTGTGCAGAAGCTGGTGCCCGCCCTGGAATCGGCGCTGGCATCGTGGGACGCCCGGGTGTCGACGGGACGCTTGAACACGTTCTTCAAGGAGATCGTGGCGGCTACGCCCCCGCCGGTCCGTGGCGGCAAGCAGCCGCGAATTCTGTTCGCCACCCAGGCCACCGCGCGTCCACCGACCTTCGTGCTGTTCACGTCCGGTTTCCTGGAGGCCGGGTATCGGCGCTTCCTGGAACGCAAGCTGCGGGAGACCTTCGGCTTCGAGGGCAGCCCCATCAGGATCAACGTCAGGGTCCGGGAGAAGAGGGGCGCCCGCTCCCGAACCCGGTGACCTCGGCGTGATCGCCGACAGCCGTTGACGAGCACGCCGAAATCGCTCATTTAAGGTTGCCGAGTGCCCATCGTCGACATGATCGTGATTGCGCTGGCGGGGGTGGGGGCCGGCGCCATCAACGCCGTCGTCGGGTCCGGCACGCTGATCACGTTCCCGACGCTGGTGGCGCTGGGTTATCCGCCGGTTACCGCCACCATGTCCAATGCCGTCGGGTTGGTAGCTGGCAGTGTCTCGGGGACCTGGGGCTACCGCCGCGAGCTGCGCGGCCAATGGGATCGGTTGCGGTGGCAGATCCCGGCGTCATGTGTGGGGGCGGGGGTGGGCGCCTGGCTGCTGCTGCATCTGCCGGAGAAGGTGTTCACCCAGGTCGTGCCGGTGCTGCTGGTGATGGCGCTGGCGTTGATGGTTGTCGGCCCGCGGATCCAGGTCTGGGCGCGCAATAGGGCCGAGGCCGCGGGCCGTTCGGTCGATCACGTGTCGGCGGGGCGGATGACAGCGTTGGTGGCCGCCACATTCGCCATCGGTGTGTACGGCGGATACTTCACCGCCGCCCAGGGCATCATGCTGATCGCCGCGATGGGCGCCCTGCTGCCCGAGGATATGCAGCGGATGAACGCCGCCAAGAACCTGCTGGCACTGGTGGTCAACGTGGTGGCGGCCGCGGCGTACACGCTCGTCGCATTTGACCGGATCAGTTGGGCAGCGGCCGGCCTGATCGCCGGGGGATCGCTGCTCGGGGGCTTCCTCGGCGCGCACTACGGGCGGCGCCTCTCGCCGACCGCGCTGCGGGTCGTGATTTTGGTGGTGGGATTGATCGGGCTGTACCGGCTGTTGACGGTGTAGTCTGTCGAAAGTTTGTAGGGCTCAGTAGTGAGGAACGTCGATGGCTGAACGCGTGCTGGTTGCGCCGGCGCCGTCCGACGTGTGCGCGCTGGAGCCTTTCTGGCCGTCTCGCCGGCTGATGGCTTTCGACGAGTGGTGTTGTCCGCGTCCCTGACGCGCACCCACCCGTCCTTTGTGGTCACCACGGCGTGACCACGTTCCCTGAAAGCAGCCATGCGTTCGCTTATCATCTTCACCCTTGTCGGCGCGGGTGCCCAGCTCGTCGACGGTGCCCTCGGCATGGCATTCGGCGTCACCGCCACCACGTTGTTGGTGCTCTCCAGCGTCGGTGCGGCCCAGGCCAGTGCCGCGGTGCACCTGGCCGAGGTCGGAACCACCTTCGCCTCAGGTGTGTCGCACTGGAAGTTCAAGAACATCGACTGGGCGATCGTCGCGAAGCTGGGCGCACCGGGAGCCGTTGGCGCATTCGTCGGCGCGACCGTGTTGTCGTCGCTGGCCACCGAGCACGCCGCACCGCTGATGGCTGCGATCCTGGTGGCTATCGGAAGCTACGTACTGCTGCGGTTCTCGCTGCGCACGCCGCTGACGTTCGGCGCGCGGGGGACCAGCCACAGCGCAAAGTTCCTGGCGCCGCTGGGCCTGTTCGGGGGCTTCATCGACGCCTCCGGTGGCGGGGGCTGGGGGCCGGTGACGACGAGCACGCTGCTGTCGAAAGGCAAGACGGCGCCGCGAACCGTCATCGGATCGGTGAGCGCTTCAGAGTTCCTGGTGTCGGTGTCGGCGTCGCTGGGCTTCCTGATCGGGTTGCGTGAGGAGTTCCTGCAGAACTGGCCGGTGGTGGTGGGTCTGATGGTT
>ERZ888423.2191-NODE-2191-length-15095-cov-11.409508_pt1 | contig 15095 bp, 15 predicted proteins | sample MGYA00520523_ERZ888423 | MGnify/ENA primary metagenome ERZ888423 (study PRJEB32303, sample SAMEA104408611) | aquatic metagenome | biome: Brackish water; feature: Pelagic; material: water | place: Baltic Sea | collected 2014-06-08T10:24:00 | depth 30,27 m ...
TTCCAGCACCTATCCCCTTCAACCAAGCCTCCTAAACCAACCCAAAACAAATTAAGTTAAAACCAATGGTTGTTGGGAAGAGTCCCCCCGGACTGGGGGGAAGGGGGGTGATTTGATGTTCCATACTGTCTCACTTTGGATGTTCATGTTTTAAAACCCATCCCTTTCAACCTATCGCCTAAACCAGTCCATCTTCGTAAGAAGAAGTCCCCCCGGACGGGGGGCAAGGAGAATTCTCGTGCCTATTCTTATTTCGCAGTAAGCTTATATGTTAGAAGTTTTAGGCACCCATATCATGTCCTCTGCATTTAGGCACCATATCAGACGGCGCTTTTCCAATTTTGTTTGGAAAACCCCGGTCCATTACTTAAACGAAGACCATATTACTTTAAACTATGTCAAAACCGATAACAAATAGCATTGATGTTCATACCTGCACCTACGGATGCAAAAATGACAACATCACCTGCCTGAATGGAATGGCCATCCAACTCACCGCGCTGCACCATGTCTATGAGCGTTGGCACCGTTGCCACACTGCTGTTGCCCAACTTATGGATGCTCATGGGCATGATAAACTCCGGAATATCTTTGCGGTCGTAGAGCTTATAAAATGCTTTAATGATGCCCTCATCCATCTTTTCATTGGCCTGATGGATGAACACTTTCTTCACTTCATCAATGGAAATGCCGCTCTTATCCAGACAATCTTTCATAGCAGCGGGAACGTGCTTCATAGCGTACTCATACACCTTACGCCCTAGCATTTTTATATATCGTACCCGTGGGTCGCTGTGGGGGAAATTGGATTTGCCCATGTATAAATAATAGGCTTCATCCATACAATGCGATTGAACGGAATAACCCAGAATGCCCGCTGCACCTTCTCTGTATTCCAATACGGAGGCACCGGCACCATCACTGAAAATCATGCTGTCGCGGTCGTAAGAATCCAAAACCCGCGATAAGGTTTCAGTGCCGATTACCAGCGCCTTCGATGCCATTCCTGATTTGAAATAGGCTTCGGCTTGTATGACGCCCTGCACCCATCCCGGACAGCCAAATAAGAGATCATAGGCTACACAATTCGGATTTTTAATACCCAGTTCGTGTTTTATCCTGCTGGCAAGAGCAGGAAGAATGTCGGTCTGATTGGTATGCTTCATCACATTGCCAAAATTGTGGGCTACTATGATCTGGTCCAGCGTTTCTGGGTCAACACCACTGTCCTCAATTGCTATGCGCGCGGCAATGGCACCGATTTCCGATGCATTTAGCTCCGGTGCTGCATAACGTCGCTCCTCTATGCCCGTAATTTGCTGGAATTTGCGCGTAACCTCATCCGGCGGGGTATCAATTCTCTTGTTGTCTTCACTGTAAAAATCGTGGGTCGTAAAATCGCGATTGCTGACAATTTCTGTGGGGATATAGGCCCCCATGCCTGTAATAACTGTACGCATATAATGCTACTATTTGTTAGTTATATTCTTTCATCTTTTATGGCATCCACTACTCCCGGGTCCAGCAGGGTAGTAGTGTCGCCCAAATGTTGCAGTTCCCCCTCTGCGATTTTCCGCAAAATACGCCGCATGATTTTTCCGGAGCGCGTTTTGGGCAATCCGGTAACAAACTGCACCTTGTCGGGTTTGGCAATAGGACCAATGATACGCGCCACAGTATGGGCAATATCCTGCCGCGTAAGGGCCTCATCGTGTGCGGCATGCTGCAGGATGACATAGGCATAAATACCCTGTCCTTTGATATTGTGTGGATAGCCCACTACGGCACTTTCTACTACCCCCGCATGCATATTTATGGCATTCTCTACTTCTGCAGTGCCAATGCGGTGACCGCTTACATTCAGTACATCGTCGACACGACCGGTGATGCGGTAATACCCCTCTTCGTCGCGCAGGCAGCCATCGCCGGTGAAATACATGTTTTCATAAGTGGCGAAATAATTCAAGCGACAGCGCTCGTGATCTCCGTAAGTAGTGCGAATCATTCCGGGCCATGGAAACCGTATGCAAAGGTTGCCACTCACGCCATTGCCTTCAACAGTATGGCCATTTTCATCGACAATTACGGGCTGCACCCCCGGAAGCGGCAGGGTAGCGAATGCTGCTTTGGCAGGTGTAACGCCAGCCAGATTGCTGATCATGATACCTCCGGTTTCAGTTTGCCACCAGGTATCCACTACCGGGCATTTTTCTTTTCCAACTTCCTCATTGTACCAGTTCCAGGCTTCCACATTGATAGGCTCACCAACAGTACCCAATACCTTGAGTGAATGGAGGTGTTTGCCCTGCAATGGTCCCAACCCGAAACTCATCAGACTGCGGATAGCGGTTGGTGCCGTATACAATATATTGGCTTTATAGGTATCTGTTATTTCCCAGAATCGTCCCGCATCAGGCCAGGTGGGAATGCCTTCAAACATCAATGTAGTAGCCCCGGCACACAAGGGGCCATAAACGATATAGCTGTGTCCGGTAATCCAGCCAATATCGGCTGTGCAGAAATGGATGTCGCCCGGTTGGTATTGAAATACATTTACAAATGTGTAACATGTCCATACCATATAACCTGCCACCGTATGCACTACTCCTTTGGGTTTACCGGTAGAGCCGGAGGTGCACAGAATGAACAAGGGGTCTTCGGCATCCATCTCTTCGGCCGGACAATCGGGGTTGCCCTGTGTTTCTACTTTAAGTATCTCATCTTCCCACCACACATCACGACCTTTAATCATAGATATAGGTGTACGTGTCCGGGTCAGTACTATCACGCGCTGAACGAAAGGACATTGCACCAGTGCATCATCAATAACCTCTTTGAGGGGAATCTGCTTACCGCCGCGAAAGGCACCGTCGCAGGTGATGATAAATGCTGCCTGGGCATCTATCAGCCGGTCGGCAATGCTTTGTGCTGAAAACCCTCCGAATATTACAGAATGTGTGGCGCTTATACGGGCACATGCCAGTACTGCAATGGCCAGCTCAGGCACCATGCCCATGTAAATACAAACCCTGTCGCCCTTTTTGACGCCATTGTTCTTTAACACATTCGCAAATTGAACCACCTTAAAATGAAGGTCGCGGTAGGTGAGAATGCGATGGTGTTCTTCCGGATCATTCGACTCCCAGATGATAGCAGGTTTATTGCCCAGCATACCCAGGTGCCGGTCGATGCAGTTTTCTGTAATATTAAGTTTGGCGCCCTTGAACCATTCCACCTTGGGATCTTTGAAATTCCATTCCAGCACCTTATCCCAGCGCTTGCGCCATAAAAAGTGATTGGCTACTTCCGACCAGAATCCTTCCGGGTCATCCACGCTTTTTTTGTAGGCAGTTTGATAGGCTTCGTAACTCTGAATCTGAAAAGGATAAGACATAAACGTATTTTGACTGCAATATAATAGATAACTTTAATTACCGCCTCCGGGAATCAAGTACTGCCTTGTCACAAATCCTATTATTTGAAATGTAAGATGCTTATATTCTATGCAGAAAGCCATTACATTTGCATTACCCTTTTGGCAAATAAGGGTTAAGCGTAAGAAGAAGGTCTCAGGACCTTCTTTTTTTTAGAACAAAGCCCGCATCTGCACTCTTCCAATGTGGACAATAGCTGCACTTCCGGTCTTTCTTCCATCATAGCTAATGGTCATTTGCAATACCTGGGAGAGTCGTTTGTCAAAGTTGATATTCCACAATATGTTGTTGCCGTTTTGCAGCCCTTCCAGCATGGCAAAGCCCACCGGCGAATCTTCCTGACCTTCAAACGCTACCTGGGTATAGGAAAACCTGCTGCCAATGGTACTGTTGCCGGGAACATTGTAGCGAAAGTCGAGCACTGCACTCTGGCTTTGCAGACTTTCTGCTCCTTCGCTATTGTTTGCTGCACGGTTCACATACGAAAGACTGATGCGGAAGGTAGCGTCTTTGATGTAAGTTAAACGAGGCTCCCAGATGCTGTAGGGGGTTTGGTAGGTGCGGTCGGTGAATGCATCTGAAGCCAGTCCCTTGTTGCCCAGTGTGCCAATCAGATTGACAATCAAAGGGTCGGCAATTTTGTACCGAAGGGTCAGCCTATGCTCACTCTTGTCGCGGGTTTCGGGACCATTCACCAGAACGATTCTCCCAATGGTTGAGAGATATGTGTAATCAGCGCCAAAGATGGGTTCAGCCCGGTTGAAATAAATGGTATTCTGCCAGTAGATGTTCGAACTCACGAGCTGAGAATCGGCCACCTCTCCCAGGGGTAAATAGGTAAGCAGCGTGCCATCATCCAGCACCTTGCGGTTCAGTTGAAGGGTCGACAAACTAGAGAACCTGCTTAATCCGCTGCGCAATCCTTTTCGGTCGAACCAGACGGCTTTCGGATTCAAGCCCAGCACATAATTGAATTGGGAAACATTAGCCTGTATGTATTCATCCGTCGGAATAAACACCTGAATAAAAGTAGCCTGATCGGCGAAGACCGCTATTTCAAATTCATTCAACTCCTGTATGCCGTTGTTGTTGTAGTCGAACCAGGTATGGGTGCCCTGTCCGGGTTCCACCTCTACGAAAGTGAATTCCCTCCGGGGTTCTTGTCCCGTACCGACTTCCAGGAATATATCGCTGGTGAGCCATCCCTTGCTGGCTACATAGGTGTGTTGCAGGCGCCCCAGCAAAGAATTCTCATTCTGCAATAAGCTCAGCGAAGTGTCGCGCACCTCCAGGGTTCTGTAAGTCAGCAACCAACTCAGCCTGTTCGATGCGTTTTTATTGAGGGCTCCGGAGAGATTCCAGGTAAATCCCTGATTGGCTAAATTCATTATTCCGGCATTCGGCAAGCCGTCGTTGCGCAGTATCCATTCTGATGATAACTGATTGACAGCGGTATCAGAAGTTTTGATAAATGCAATGTATTCATCGAAAAAGAAGCTGCTTGTAACCAGTGAGTCATCTTTACGGGTGTAGTTGTGTTCACTCCAGTAGCGAATACCGGCTTCCGTTCCTTTCCACTGCTGAATTTTTTTGGCAATGGTGATATCAGGTCGGATAAAGTCGGAGCGGGTGCTGTCCGTTGCTGCAGATACCCAGCTGCCGCCTGTTTGTATGCGCCAGGCATTGTTGTTCAGCCGATAATTGAGGCCCTGGCGAAATCCGCGGTACAGCGCTTCCCGCACAAAAACGGAAGAGCTGGCATCGAGACTCCAGTGTTCCTTACCCCGCAGGCTCCAGGCGGTTTGCCCGTAGTGTTCATTGCTGGGCTCTGTGCTTAAAATATTCCAGTCGCGGTTGAATTCTACAGGCCGGTATCGTTCAATAAATTTAAAAGTTTCAGATATGAATTCGTAGGTTGTCTGCGAGCTGAGTGTCCATCCGTTCTCGAATTTTTTATTGCTGGCATAATGACCTTGTAAACCTAATCCATCATTATCGGCATTGTCGATGTCAGAGAAGGTGTTGATGTCATTATTGCTAAAGGCCACCTCCATACCCACCGTTTGTTGCTGGTTGATGGCATAATCTACACCGGCAGTTATCAATTGTCTGCTAATAGGTGTCTTTAACAGTAACACTGGCTCAGCCGTGCCCTGGGGTACGCCACCCAGCGGTTGCACCCATTTATAAATACGTCCGTTGGCCAGGTTGGAAGAAAGCACATAATTCCCTTTGTTGGCACCGAGCTCGGTGAAAGTAAGTACATAGCCGGCAGACTCCGGGTCCGTGCTATAGACAAAGACCGTATCGAATCCCAGGCTGTCGGTTAGTCGGTACATGATGCGGTCGGGGTCATAGCTCAGTGTATCAAAGCCGGGAATGAATGCCTGCTGCACCGAATCGCCCACACTGCGCAGCCGGGCAATGGAAAGGCTGTCCAGTTCCTGATCGAGGGGTTGGTTGCGGCTGTCCTGCTCGCTGTAGACGTTAAGGCGCACTTTCCATTTTTCATCCGCGGATGTAAATGTGTTATTCTGCGCAATGATGGAGCGAAAGTAGCTGTTGTCGGCATACTCAAATTCTACCTGTATCCGCTTGTCCTTATTGACCAGTTGTTTCGGTGTGAACGTAATCTCGCCTGCATTGTAATCGATGATGTAGTCGTTTTCCGCACCGCGGGTCAGCAATACCCCATCCAGCCAAACGCGTTCTGTTCCGGCCAGGATAATGATGAATGTCTCCCCATTGTTACCGCGCAACTTGTAAGGTCCCTGGTTGCCTTCTATGACATTCAGGAACTGCCGCATGTACACCCCGCGTGCAACTGCGGCATGTACCGACGATTTCAGGCTGCCTGCATTGCCCAGCTGATAAGTGCCCGTATAGGAGGCTCCCTGCGCGCGCTTATAGTAATTGATAAAGTAGGACTGTGGTCGAAGCAAGTCGTAGTCACCGACGGTGAGGGCATGTTCGTCTTTTGCCAGGCGAATGAAAACCCTGTCGAACTCCTGCAATTGCTGGGTATTGCCTTCGGGTTGAATGGGAATGTTGTTATCGGTAATGGCGGCACTGATTTCAACGTCGTTCTGCAGCTTCCCGCTCATTTGCAGGTTGAAGCTGGAGTTCACCACCACATCCTGGTTGTTGCCAAAAGATATTCCGCGTACCAGACTGCCGTTATATTGCAGTTGCTCCAGTTCCGAAAAATCGTAGGTAGGAGCTGCCGGTACTTCGTAGGGAGTAAGGTTAAGGTCTGCCTGTTCAAGTGCTGCAGGGTCTTTATGAAAATAGGTGCGACCAAAATCATAGGGAAAAGTGCGGTACTGCAAGGTGACAGAATCGGGCCGTGGGGATAGCTTCCAGTACACAGTGGCGGTAAAATAATCAACGGAGTACATGGTACTGTCAGCCAATTCCGCCATTCCCTTGCGCCACAGCGTAATACGCAGGGTCCCGGGGACGATACTGAGACTATCAACCACCAGCGAATCGGCAGCTAACGCAATGGTTTTTTCCTGTTCACGGGAATCCTGTCCCAGAACAGGCACAGCGAACAGTGTCAGAAAAAAGCATAATATGGTGGTCGCTGGGAAACGGATAGGTTCCTGATTTGTCAACGAAGATACTCGCGTTACTTAAAACGCTGAACCAATGGCTATCGTGCTTCAGTGCGCGTTTCCTGACAATCTGATTATCCGGAGCAAGCTCAGCACTTTGATGACCGGATAGGTAGGGTCCAGTTCAAACCAGCGGAAACCGAAGTTGGGGCGGGAAATGAACTTGTGGTGGTTGTTGTGATAGCTTTCGCCCATCATCAGAATATCTACCGGAAGGAAGTTCTTGGAAGTATCTTCCATCTCGAAATTGCGGTATCCGTATTTATGTGCGAAGTAGTTGATAATAGCACCGTGAATAGGTCCCATCAGGCAATGTACAGGCACCAGCAACCACATCCACCAGGCCGTAGCGAATTGCCAGTAGATGAGCACATAAACAGCCACCCAGAACAGCCGCACCAGGTTGCTGCCCGCAAACCGGTCAAAACTGCGCCATTGCGGTAATCCGATTTTGAATTTTTCTTCCACCGGGTACTGATCGTTGTCAATGGCGGTATAAATCTTCCAGGTCTTGAACATCAGGGCAAATAGGCCTTTTTCATAGCTGGGAGAATGAGGATCTTCTGCAGTATCCGTATGCGCATGGTGCAGCCGGTGTAAAATGCCATAGGCGTAGGGTGACAGATAAGAGCTGCCCTGTGTAATCCACGTGAAAATATAGAAAACGCGCTCCCATGTCTTGCTCATGGAAAACATGCTGTGCGCCGCATACCGGTGTAGGAAGAATGTCTGGCTGAAAAGGGAAAGATACCAGTGCAATACCAGAAAAATAAAAATAACCATAGGTGATTTGAGGCTGTAAAGGTAAACAACCGAATTTAAACAGCCTTACGCAGGAAATGTTCCACCTGCCGTCGGTGGTGCAGGAGATGTTCTAGCAGAAAACTATAAAACCCGCGCAGGTCCAGCGGTCCCGCAATCGGATGCCGGTAAACAGCCTTGCCCAGGAGTTCCTCCGACCATAGGGCTTTTAATGTATCCAGCTCCCGAAAAATGCTTTCAACTTCATTGCGCAATTCAACTATTGGAATATCAGAAGCAAATTCTGCCACAGCCGCAGGGGCTTTGTATTTTTTATCCGAACGCAATGCACGCAACAATAGGAATTGTTTGATTTTATTCGATAATCGGGTGGTGGTCAGTTCTTTAGTGCCGTCCAGCTTCTTCAATGCATAGGAAAGAGACAGCAACGTAGCCTTGTTCACATGTGCAAGGGTTTGCACCGCATTCCATTTATCCGGCTCCATAGGTGTATACAGCCGATGATTGTCAAAACCTTCCAGCTGCTCTAAAAAAGAGCTGTAGGCGCTCCGCAATTTTGCTTCCTCATGCTTTATATCCTCCAGCTTCATAGCGTTAAGTTAGCTATTGCCCTTGAAATCAAAAACCGTAATCTCGGGAAGGATGCCTACACGTCCGGGATAACCAATCACCCCAAAGCCCCTGTTGACATACAGGTACTTGCCGGCATGCTCGTACATGCCTGCCCATTGGCGGTAGACATACTGCACCGGACTCCAGCGGAATTTGCCCCATTCTATGCCGAATTGCATGCCATGCGTGTGACCGCTGAAGGTGGCGTCGATGTGTACAGGATGATGGATAACCTGGGCCTTCCAATGAGAAGGGTCATGGGATAAGAGCAATATGGGAGTCCCCTCTGACAATCCTTCCAGAGCCACATCGAGATTTCCGTATTTGGGGAAGCGGTCACTGGCACTCCAGTTTTCAACGCCGGCAATCGCAATATCAAGACCCGCGTGCTGTATCACCACATGCTCGTTGAGCAGTAGGCGCCAGCCCATTTCCCTATGGATATCTTTTAATTGTTTCAGATTGGCAGCTTTAGCAGCGGCATTGGGCCAGTAGTAATAGTCGCCGTAATCATGGTTGCCTAAAATGGAAAACACCCCATGTCGCGCTTTGAGTTGTCGGAAGACAGGCTGTAGCATCAGGACTTCATCGGCAATATTGTTTACCAGATCTCCTGTAAAGAAGATAAGGTCGGGCTCGAGTGCATTGATAGAATCAACCGCTTTTTGCACAGCCGCCGCATCTGACAGGCTGCCCGAATGTATATCACTGATTTGCACTACGCGAAGTCCTGAGAAATCTGCAGGCAACTTCATCAGGCGCAACTGGACTTTCCTGGTGGCATAACGGTATACATTGAACAAAGCCCCGTATACAAAAGCCAGGGTAATCAGCAGACCGAATCCCACAGCAATCCAACTATACCAGACCGGAATGCCCGATGCAAGGGTAAAGGATACACCGAACCAACCACCTATTATGCCGGCTACTTTTAGCAGCAGCTGGATGATATCGGCAGGAACGAGTAATAAGGCAGTAAAGAGTTTGGGACTGAATCCCATGAATGCCACGCTGGCTGCACCTTGTCGCGATAGACCTAATCTTTCCCGCAAAGGGAAAAGGAAGAACAACAGCAAAGCGCTGAATGACAGTGCGGTGATTCCGAAATATACCCAGGTAAACCAGGAGCTTCCTCCGGCCAGCAGTTCGTAAGCACGGAAAGCATACAGGTCGGTTCCTACTATCAGGAATAAAAAGAATAACATTCTAGTCAGCATCGTACAGGTTGAAACAGTAAATAAACTTTTCAGTTCTGCTGACGCTGTGGGGATGCAGATATTGTATTAAATATTACCAAATCCTTTTTTATTGCGAATACCCGTATACAGGTAGAAAGCCGCAATCAGAGCAACCACTATCAATAGCACACCTGTTTGGTTATCTCCGTCCCTGAAAGACAGCACACAGCCGGCTATAGCTCCTGTTAACAGAAAGCTTCCAAAGACTATCCGCAATATGCGGGATATCAATTCGGTTTTCACAATCCGGGAAATTTACCACCCAATGCCATAGCACGCGCTTCCGTTTCGGCCAGTTCCTTTGCTTTGTCAATTGCTTTGTTGAGCGCCGACAGTACTAGATCCTCCACCTGAGCGGCATTGCCGGGAGCCATGAGGTCGGGGCTGATGGAAATATCTTTAATATCTCTGTTGGCAGTAACGGTAACTTTAACCGTATACGGAGCCTGTCCGCTTTCCCCGTCTACCAGAATGGCATCCAGCTTACCTGTCATCGCTTCCATTTGCTTTTTCAGCTCCATGGCCTTTTTTAAATCGAACATTGTAGGATATTTAGTTACAAAAGTATTTATTTGCTTTCTTTGTAGCACCTTTAACCTATGAAAAGAAGAACCTTAAAAAAACGCATCTACCACATCATTTCTGATGCTGTAGATCATGTCTATTTCGATGCTGATACCAAAGATAGCGAGCAATCCATTGAACAGCTGCTGGCATTGTACGACACCACGATCGAAGAGATCAACGATTACCGTCATCTTACTGACCAGCAATCGGCTAAAGCCCATTTTAAAGGGGTGAAAGAGCGTTTCAATGCGCAGGTGACTAAAATTGTATCTTAATTCACGCAGGCTTTGGCTAAGCGAAAATCAACTCCCCGTATGGTAACGCCTTCTTTGCCGGGCTACCTGTTTGTCTCCCGCACCAGCGATAGAGGTCGCGGGGTATTTACTTCCAAAGACATCAAAGCAGGAGAGGTGTTTGAAGTGGCACCAATGATAGTCTTCAGCAAAAAAGACAGGGCTTCCATCGACAACACCTATATCTACGAGTATTATTTCGAATGGGGAAAGAATGGCAACAAGGGTGCACTGGCGCTCGGTTTTGGGTCGCTTTACAATCATTCCTACCAGCCCAATGCAAGGTATGAACCGGATTTCGACCTGAATATCATGGAATTTATAGCCATTCGCGATATCGCTGCAGGGGAGGAGATCACTACCAACTACAACTACGACCCTACCGATGATTCGCCTGTATGGTGGGAAAAGCAAAGCATTAAAAATAAAAAACAGCACCCCTGAGGCTCTTCTCCGAATCCATTACATTTGCCTGTACCTATGGCTGAATGGTTAACTCAAGGGGTAGGCGGACTCAAGGATGTCCTGAAATTTCTCGCGGAAAGGGCGCGCTCCAAGGACGTTATTAAGAATGCGTTACTTCGAGAAATGCGCGATAACCTTCAGCTCTTGTCGCACAGGAACAATGCAACCCTTGATGTCAAGGCGCTGATTGCGCAATTGTCTGCCCGGGCAATGGCAGAAGCATTTTCGGCCAACTACACATTTAAGAAACTGGCAAATAATAAGAAAGTTCCCGCTACGCTCATCCTGAATGACCGGCAAAAACGCTATGTAGATTGGGATGCCGAGCGCCTGGTAGTCAGCATAGAAGGGAAGATTCATGACCTGAAAAATATGCTGATTATCTATCCGAACATATTTAAAGCACCTGTCAATTTAACAGCCCGACTCGATAATCTCTACTATCAATTATTATTGCTCTCCCTGCTGATATACAGCGATAAATAATAATTTTTTAAGCCCGCGTGTAACTTTTCGGCATGCTGGAACGCCTCATGTTTGTAATCAAAAACCAAAATGACAAACATGAAAAAGACATTCCTATTCCTCGCCGCTGTTGGTATTATGACCGCAGCATTTGCCCAGACATCTTCCGATGTATTTTTTTCCAGGTATGAAGGGAAATCCGGATTCACCAGTGTAAACATTTCTGAGAAGATGTTTGAAATGCTGGCAACGGTGGCTCCTGAAGATGAAGCTGAACTTAAAGAGATGGCTTCCGGATTAAAAGGCATTAAAGTGCTGATATTCGAAAATACCGAAGGCAACGCCCGCACACATGAACTCTACAAAGAGGCTGAAAGCACCTTGTCAGTTAAAGGTTTCGATGAGCTGATGAACGTATACAGCGACAACGAACGCGTGCGCATCTTATCACTGCAATCAGGTACCGATATCATCAATGAACTGGTGATCCTGGTCGATGATGGTGAAGAATTTGTCCTGGTGGATATATTCGGAATAATAGATCTGAAAAAGCTTTCGAAAATGGCTGGCAGCATCGACATCGATGGTCTGGAAAAGCTGGAAGAACTGAATAAATAATAATAATATGAAAAAGCATATATCATTCCTCCTCGTGCTGTTGTGTATCGCAGGGAGTTCATTTGCCGGAAGCACTCCTGATATGGAACATGAAGGTACAAAACTCAACCTTTGGATTCCGGGAATTTTGATCAAATCGGTTGCAGGTATTGCAGATGATTATACAGACGAATTCGATGCAGACCTTCTAAAGCATGTCGGTAACATTAACCTTTGTATCAGAGAAGGTGCTGCGTATAACGGTTCTTATGATAAAAAGATTACCCGTAAGCTGAATAGAATGGAGCGACGTGAATATGCACCCCTGCTGCAGGTATACAGCGAAGCTACGCAGGTTCAGATTAGCATCAAACAGAATAAACGCGGAACCATTCGAAGGATGGTAGTGCTGGTGGATGATGAAGGAGAGGCGTTCGTTTATGTAAAAATGAATTGCAGATTCACCTCTGAAGAGTTGGCGGAACTGGTAGCTGATACCATCTGAATGCAATAGGTATTAGAAAATAAAAAAGGCAGGAAACTGCCTTTTTTTTATGGTTTTCGGTAGGAGTGAAATAGACTGTTCCAGCGCATGGATAACACCCCTAACACAGCTTCTTTGACAATGCCTTTCGACATCTTGGAGGTACCGGCTTCGCGGTCCTTAAAAGTTATAGGAATTTCTGCAATATGAAATCCGCACTTCCACGCTGCAAACTTCATTTCTATCTGAAATGCATAGCCTATAAAACGAATTTTATCCAGGTCTATCGTTTGTAGCACTTCCCGCTTGTAACATATAAAGCCCGCAGTCGTGTCATAAACAGGCATCCATGTAACCATTTTCACATAGATGGATGCTCCCTTGGAAATGAAGATCCGGTCGGATGGCCAGTTGGCAACTTTTCCTCCCTTTACATACCGCGAACCCACACTGATATCGGCGCCTTCTTCACAGCGTTGTATCAGGCGGGGGATGTCGGCAGGGTCATGAGAGAAGTCTGCATCCATCTCCAGAATGTAAGCATAGTCGCGTTCCAATGCCCATTTGAATCCCATGATATAGGCAGTACCCAATCCGAGCTTTCCACTTCTTTCGCGCAGATGCAGGCGACCGGCATATTGATCCTGCAAGCCTTTCACAATAGCTGCGGTGCCGTCAGGAGAACCATCATCGATAATCAGGAGCTCATAAGATGCGTTCATGCTGAGAACAGCCTGAATCATCTTGCCGATGTTCTCTGCTTCGTTAAAGGTAGGTATGATGATAAGGCTGCGCGGCAAGACTATTTGTTTTTAGATTGTTGCAGTCTCAAACGAATCATCTTTAGTTTTAGTTTGGTGTCGAGCGGGAAATCATTATTGATAATCCAGTCGAAGTACTGGGGTTCTTTCCTGAAAATCTCTTCTACAGAGCGGTCTTTGTACTTGCCGAAATTGAAAAATTCTTTACCGTTTTTGTAAATCATTCTTCTGCCGGTATCTACAAAATCATCGTCTTTGGTAAACTCGTGCAGGAAATTGACATTGCTTTCCAGTTGCTCATACATTTTCAACTGGCCCAGTAATACTTCATAGGTGGCAAGCGTATCGGCTTCTGCACTATGCGCATCTACCAAATCCTTGCCGCAATAGAATTTATACGCAGTTGTGAGGTCGCGCTTCTCCATCTGCATGAAAATACGCATCACATCGATATGTCTTCTGTTCGTATCGAAACCGATGTCTGCCCGCAGGAATTCTTCAATCAGCATAGGCACATCAAACCGAGCAGAGTTGTATCCGCCTAAATCTGCATTGCCAATAAAATCGCGGATTTTAACGGCTACTTTGGAAAACGGGGGTGCGTCTTTAACGTCTTCATCCGATATGCCATGCACGGCAGTGGACTCCGGAGGAATGGGGATTCCCGGGTTCATTCGAATGGTAAGGGTTTCTGTTTTTTGGTCGGGATAGACTTTCAGCAGGCTGATGTCTATGATTCTGTCGGATGCAATATTGATACCGGTGGTCTCCAGGTCAAGAATTACAAGGGGTTTGTCGAGGTGTAACATGTACCTGCAAAAATCACATTAATCCATCAATATTCAAATTGCCGAAATTGCCGGAGCTCATTAACAACAGAAGGGATGGACTGGTAGTCCGGAGATATGTAAATAATTCTTCTGTGTCTGTAAAGACCATGATTTCCGGATCGTCAAAGAAATCGAGGATTTCTTCCGCTGAAATAGCAGGTAGTTTTTTCATGGCCAAAGTATGGGGAGTGAAAAACACTATTTTGGTGGAGGCACCATGCATGCTCCCCCGGTACTGAGGCAGGAAATCTTTGTTCAGACTACTGAATGTATGTAGTTCCAGTGCAGCTGTAAATGGCGATTCCGGGTGCATTTCGGCTACTGCCTGAACCGTGGCGGCCACTTTGGAAGGTGCGTGGGCGAAATCGCGGTATATCTTTTTATCCGGACTGCTGGAAAGTAACTCAAGGCGCTTGGCTGCACCTCTGAACGTTGCCATGTGTTGCAGGAAGTTGACCGGTTGAATACCTAGTTCCCGGCATACCTGCATAGCGCCGGACATATTGGTTAAATTATGTCTGCCAAAAACACCTACCAGGAAATCTGCTCCTTCCCACTCAATAATTACGCTGCCGTCGTGGATGCGGTAGGGTAGTGCCGAATAGGGTTCGACGCGGACAGCCGTTTTCCAGGTCCTGAGTAAGTGGGTAAGTTCTGTATCATCGGCAGAGGCCAATAAAACGCCTTCGCCATCCATTTGCTCGGCCAGTAGCCGGAACTGATCGGTATAGTTTTCGTAGGTGGGGAATACATTGAAATGGTCCCAGGCAATGCCGCTTATGAGCGCAATTTGCGGACGGTAGTGGAGGAACTTAGGTCGCCGGTCAAGAGGGGATGCAAAGTATTCGTCGCCTTCTATGACCATGATGGGTGCCTCGCTGAACTGCACCATGGTGTCGAATCCTTCAAGTTGAGCGCCCACCAGATAGTCAAATGCCTTCCTCTCCAATTTTAGCGCATGCATGATCAT
>ERZ888423.2192-NODE-2192-length-15085-cov-11.933333_pt1 | contig 15085 bp, 13 predicted proteins | sample MGYA00520523_ERZ888423 | MGnify/ENA primary metagenome ERZ888423 (study PRJEB32303, sample SAMEA104408611) | aquatic metagenome | biome: Brackish water; feature: Pelagic; material: water | place: Baltic Sea | collected 2014-06-08T10:24:00 | depth 30,27 m ...
CGTCGGGGCCTGGCCGAGGAGGGCGGCTTCCGCTTGAGCGAGCCTGACCGGCGTCGGCCCGGCCGCGCCGATGGCGATGGCGGCGCGGTCGATCGCGCCGTTTCCGTCGAGCGAAATCTGGGCGGCCGCCGCGACGAGGGCATAGTCGCTGCCGCGCATGTTCACTTCCTCGAAGCCGGTGCCGATGCGGCCGCCCTGCCAGACCGGGAAGTAGACGGCGGTCAGCAGTTCATCCGGCCGAAGGCTGGTCGCCATGGCGCCCTCGAACAGGTCCGCCGCCTTCAATGTCCGGGCGCCGGACGTCGACAGGACTTCGATCTCGGCATTCAACAGGCAGGCGATCAGCGGCAGTTCCGCCGCCGGGTCCGCATGGGCGAGGCTGCCGCCGACGGTGCCGCGATTGCGCGTCTGGGGATGGCCGATCCACGGAAACGCCTTGGCGAGCGCCGGCAGCAAGGCGAGCGCCGCGCTGTGCCGCTCCAGCGTCCGCTGGCGGGTCATCGCCTTTATCATGACGGCGCGCGGGTGGGTCGCGATGCCGGCCATGTCCGCCGCCGGGTTGAGGTCGATGACGACGCTTGGCCGCACCAGCCGCATCGCCAGCATGGGCGCCAGCGATTGGCCGCCGGCGATGGGCCGCGCGTCCTCGCCGTGCCGGGTCAAGAGGTCCGCCGCCTCGGCTTGCGAGGCGGCGCGGACGTAGTCGAACGGCGCCGGCTTCATGCCGCGCCGCCGCCGACGGCGAATTCCACAAGCGCCACGCCTTCCTCGACCTGATCGCCGACCGCGCAATTGATCGCTTCGATCACGCCGTCGGCGGGCGCGGTTATCACATGCTCCATCTTCATGGCCTCCAGCGCGACCAGGGGATCGCCTTTCTTGACCTTGGCGCCGACCCTGGTCTCCAGGCGGACGATCTTGCCGGGCATCGGCGCCGCGAGGCCGCCGGACCCGGCCTCCATCGCCGCGCCGGCGCCGAGCGGGATTGGCGCGAGACGCCAGCGCCGCCCGTCGACCCCGGCCACGATCCCGTCGCCGGCCCGCGCGACCCGCGCCTGGAAGCGCCGGTCGCCGGAGCGGACGGACCACGGGCCGCCGGGGCTGGCGGGCGGGCTGTAGGCGAAGTCGTGGGCTTCCCCATCGACGACGATCGACCGGCCGCCGTGCCGCCAGCCGAGCGTCGCTTCGATGACGTCTTCGCCGTAGCGGAAGCGGTAAAGTTCATCCAGGTCCTGGTTCACCCGGAAACCGTCATTGGCGGCCCAGGGCGAGTAGGGATCGCCCGGAACGCGGCCGGTCATCGCCGTGTTGGCTTCGTCCAGCAGCAGCGCCACGGCGGCGGCGATCGCTTCGACGGAGGGCTGGGCGGCCGCGCCCAGAAGGTCGGCCTCATGGCGTTCGATGAAATGGGTATCGAGTTCGGCCGCGATGAAAGCCGGATGGCGCAAGGTGTCCGCCAGAAAGTCGATATTCGTGACGACGCCGGCGAGCGCCGTGCCGGCGAGCGCCGCCGTCAATTCCCGCGCCGCCATTTCCCGCGTCTCGGCCCAGGCGACGACCTTCGCGATCATCGGATCGTAGTGGACGCTGATCTGATCGCCCGCCCCGACCCCGGTATCGACGCGCACGCGGCCGGGGTTGGCCGGCACGTCGAACGCGGTCAGCACGCCGGTCTGGGGCAGGAACCCGCGCGACGGGTCCTCGGCATAGATCCGGGCTTCCATCGCATGGCCTGTCGATCGCACCTGATCCTGCGTCATCGGCAGGGCCTCGCCGCCGGCGACGCGGAGCTGAAGCTCGATCAGGTCCAGGCCGGTAATCATCTCCGTCACCGGATGTTCGACCTGGATGCGGGTGTTCATCTCGATGAAATAGGGGCTGCCGTCCTCATCGACCAGGAACTCGCAGGTTCCGGCGCCGACATAGTCGATGGCCTTTGCGGCCGCGACGGCGGCGTCGGTGAGTTGCTTGCGGGTGGCCGGCGTCAGGTTCGGCGCCGGCGCTTCCTCGATCACCTTCTGGTGGCGGCGCTGGATCGAGCAATCCCGCTCGAACAGATGCACGACATTGCCGTGGCTGTCGGCCATCACCTGCACTTCCACATGGCGCGGCCGGCGGAGATAGCGCTCGAGCAGCAGGGTATCGTCGCCGAAGGCCGCCTTCGCTTCGCGGCGGGCGGCGTCCATGGCGCCTTGCAGGTCCGCCGCCGCTTCGACGATGCGCATGCCGCGCCCGCCGCCGCCGGCCGACGCCTTGACCAGAACCGGAAAGCCGATCTTGGCGGCTTCGGCGGTCAGGAGCGCTTCCGACTGGTCTTCGCCGTGATAGCCGGGCGTCAGGGGCACGCCTGCCTTGCCCATCAGGGCCTTGGCGCGGGCCTTGTCGCCCATGGCGCGGATCGCATCGGCCGAGGGGCCGACGAAGACGATCCCGGCGTCGGCGCACGCCTCCGCGAAGGCCGCGCGCTCGGACAGGAAGCCGTAGCCCGGATGGATCGCTTCTGCGCCCTCGGCCTTGGCGGCGGCGATCAGCTTCTCGATGACGAGATAGCTCTGGGTCGCCGAGGCGGGGCCGATCAGGCGGGCGCTATCGGCCAGGCGCACATGCATGGCGTCGGCGTCGGCCTCGGAATAGACGGCGATGGTGCGGATGCCCATGGCGCGGGCTGTCCGGATAATCCGGCAGGCGATTTCGCCGCGATTGGCGATGAGGAGGCGCTTGATCATCTGTCGTCTCTCCATCACATCCGGAACAGGCCGAAGCGGGTCGGCTCGATCGGGGCGTTCAACGCCGCCGATAGCGCCAGGCCCAGAACCTTGCGGCTGTCGGCGGGGTCGATGATGCCGTCGTCCCACATGCGGGCCGAGGCGTAATAGGGATGGCCCTGTTCCTCATATTGCTCCCGGACCGGCGCCTTGAATGCGGCCTCGTCCTCTTCGCTCCAGCTCTCGCCGCGCCGCTCGATGCCGTCGCGGCGGACGGTCGCGAGCACGCTCGCCGCCTGCTCGCCGCCCATGACGGAGATGCGGGAATTCGGCCACATGAACAGGAAGCGCGGGTCGTAGGCCCGGCCGCACATGGCGTAATTGCCGGCTCCGAAACTGCCGCCGACGATCAGCGTCAGCTTCGGCACGTTCACGGTCGCGACGGCCGTCACCATCTTGGCGCCGTCCTTCGCAATGCCGCCGGTCTCGTATTTCTGGCCGACCATGAAGCCGGTGATGTTCTGGAGGAAGATCAGCGGAATGCCGCGCTGGCCGCACAGCTCGATGAAATGCGCGCCCTTCTGGGCCGATTCCGAAAACAGGATGCCATTGTTCGCGACGATGCCGACGGGATAGCCGTAGAGCCGCGCGAAGCCGGTCACCAGGGTCGAGCCATAGAGCGCCTTGAACTCGTCGAATTCGCTGCCGTCGACCAGGCGGGCGATCACTTCGCGGATATCGTAGGGCGTGCGGAGGTCGACCGGCACGACGCCGCGCAACTCGTCCGTCGCATATAGCGGATCGACCGGCGGGCGGATATCGAGGCCGACGGACTTCGGCCCGTTCAGGTTGGCGACGATGCGCCGGACGATCTCCAGCGCGTGGTCGTCATTGGCGGCATAGTGATCGACGACGCCGGATTTCCGCGCATGCACGTCGGCGCCGCCCAGGTCCTCGGCCGAGACGACCTCGCCGGTCGCGGCTTTCACCAGGGGCGGCCCGCCCAGGAAGATGGTGCCCTGGTTGCGCACGATCACCGCCTCGTCGCACATCGCCGGCACATAGGCGCCGCCGGCGGTGCAGGAGCCCATGACGCAGGCGATCTGCGGAATGCCGAGGGACGACATGCGCGCCTGATTGTAGAAGCTCCGCCCGAAATGCCAGCGGTCCGGGAACACCTCGTCCTGCTCCGGCAGGTTGGCGCCGCCGGAATCGACCAGATAGATGCACGGCAGACGGTTCTGAAGGGCGATATCCTGGGCGCGCAATTGCTTCTTCACGGTCATGGCGTAGTAGGTGCCGCCCTTAACCGTGGCGTCGTTGCAGACGATGACGCATTCCCGGCCCATGACGCGGCCGATGCCGGTGATGATGCCGGCGCCCGGCGCTTCATTGTCGTACATGCCCCAGGCCGCGAGCTGGGAAAACTCCAGGAAAGGCGAGCCCGGATCGGTCAACCGACGCACGCGCTCGCGCGGCGGCAGCTTGCCGCGCTCGACATGGCGGAGCATCGCCCGCTCGCCGCCGCCCTGGGCCACGGCCGCGACCTGGCTGCGGAGATCCTCGACCAGCGCCGCCATTTCCCTGGCGTTCGCACGAAAGCCTTTCGACCGCGGATTTACCCCAGATTCCAACACCGCCATCCCAGGCTCGCTCCTCACGTCCGTCGCCGCTGCAAACACGAAATGACCGTCGCGCGCGGGCGGCGGTGCGTCAAGGGTTTAAGGCAAGCCAGCGCGGCCGCGTAGCCGGGGAAATGCAAAAATCCGGCTTGCCGGATAGCGGTCAGGCGAGGCGCGCGTCCTCCAGGATCATGGCCGCCGCCTTCTCGGCGATCATGATGACCGGGGCATTGGTGTTGCCCGATGTCAGGGTCGGCATGATCGAAGCGTCGACGACGCGGAGGCCCTTGAGGCCGTGGACCCGGAGGCGCGGATCGACCACCGCCATCGGGTCCTGGCCCATCCGGCAGGTGCCGACGGGGTGAAAGACCGTGACGCCGTTGGCGCGGGCGACGTCGAGCAGTTCGGCGTCCGTCTCCGCCCCGGCGGCGGGGGCCAGTTCATGCTCGATGAAGGGCGCCAGCGCCGGCTGGGCCACGAGACGGCGGACGATGCGCATGCCGGCGACGATCGCCTGACGGTCGATATCGTCCGACAGGAAGTTCGGGCGGATGGCAGGCGGCGCATGGCGGTCGGCCGACTTGATATGGATCGTCCCCCGGCTTTCCGGCCGGCTCTGGTTCGGGGCGAAGGTGATGCCGGGGAAGTCGTCCAGAATGCGCTTCCGCACGTCCTTGAACGAGGCATGGGTCGCCCGCAATTGCAGGTCCGGGACTTCAAGCTCCGGCCGCGAACGGACGAAGCCGTTCAGCACGCCAGCCGGCAGCGCCAGCACGCCTTTCCGCGTGAAGGCGTATTTCACAACCTCTTTCGCGAGGCTCAGGCCTTTGGTCTGCTGGTTCAGCGACCGCACCCCCTTCGCCCGGAACACCATGCGGACCAGCATGTGATCCCGGTAGTTCTCGCCGACGCCCGGCGCATGATGGCGGACGGCGACGCCATGGGCGCGGAGCACATCCTCGCGCCCGATGCCGGACAGCTCCAGGATTTGCGGCGACTGCACGGCGCCGGCGGAGAGAATGACCTCCCGCCCCGCCGTCGCCTGAAGCGCGGCGCCCTTCTGGTCATAGGCGACGCCCGTGACGCGGGCGCCCTCCATGAGCAGGCCCGTGACATGGGCGTGAGTTTCGATCCGCAGGTTCGGGCGACGCTTCGCAGGCTCCAGGAACGCCTTCGACGCCGACCAGCGGCGGCCATGCTTCTGGGTCACCTGATAATAGGAGAAGCCTTCCTGATCGCCGCTGTTGTAATCCTCCGTCCGGCGATATCCGGCCTGGACCGCGGCGTCCAGCACCTTGTCGAGCATGGGATAGGTTTCGGTGACGTCGGCGACGTTCAGTTCCCCGCCCCGTCCGCGCCACGGCGTCGCGGCGCTGGCGCCTTCGCGGTTTTCCGACTTGATGAAGTAGGGCAGGACGTCGTCATAGCTCCAGCCGCGATTGCCCATCTGCGCCCAGTCGTCATAGTCCCTGGCCTGCCCGCGCACATAGACCATGCCGTTGATGGTGGAGGACCCGCCCAGGCCCTTGCCGCGCGCGATCGGCAGCTTGCGGTTCTTCGTTCCGGGTTCGGGTTCGGACTCGAACGCCCAGTTGTAGCGCGGGTTGTTCAGCGTCTTGACGAAGCCCGCCGGAATATGGATCAGCGGATGGGCGTCCTTGCCGCCGGCCTCCAGCAGCAGCACGCGGTTTCTGGGATCGGCGGAGAGGCGGTTCGCCAGCACGCATCCGGCCGAACCCGCGCCGATGATGATGTAGTCGAACTCGTTCATGCTGCTGCTTTCAAAGAGGCGTCGTGGCGGCGGGAAGCGGCGGAATGCGGCGATATGCGGCGGAATGCGGCGGTCAGGCCGGGACGATGGCCTCGCCCTTGATCAGGGTCCGGTGCATTTCCCGCGCCTGGGTCGGGTCGACCTCGGTCCGGCTATGCAGGGTGCAGCGATTGTCCCACATCAGAACGTCGCCAGGCCGCCAGTCGTCGTGGGTCCAGACGATGTCCGCCGCCGTCGCCGCCGCCCAGAGCTCATCCAGCAGGGCCTCGCTCTCATCGTCCGGCAGTTCGACGATATGGCTCGAGGGCGCGGCATAGCGCCGGCCGAGATAGAGCGCCGTCCGCCCCGTCGCCGGATGCACCCGGACCAGGGGATGCATCGGCCCGGTCACTTCGTCCCGGCAGGTCGGCATGGCGCGCGTCGGGCGGAGGCCGCCTGCGGTGTTTCGGCTGTCGTCATGGCGGATATGCAGGCCGGAGAGGCGCGCCCGCGTCGCTTCGGGCAGGCGTTCATAGGCCAGATATTGATTGGCGAAGGACGTGTGGCCGCCGCCGTTCGTCGGCGTTTGCAGGGCATGGAGGATGCTGCCCTTGGGCGGATTCTCCACGTAGGAATTGTCCGTATGCCATTTCAGTTCCTGGCTGCCGCTGCCGGCATGGCGCGCGACCGGCCGGCCGCTTTCATCCAGGTTCGAGATGATCGAGATGCCCGGCAGGGCCGACAGGCGGCCGGATGTCTCCGTGAAGCCCGCCTTCAGGTAATAGTCCCGCGACCGCGTCGCCTGGGCGCCGCCCAAGGCTTCCGCCATTTGCAGCAGGCCGGCGTCGTCCAGGGTCTGCTTGCGAAAGATCAGCACCAGATGGTCGCGCCATGCGGCCTCGATCGCCTGACGGGCCGCGTCGTCGAGCGGCTGGGAGAGATCGACGCCGCGCATTTCGGCCCCAAGCGGCCGTCCGCTTGGCAGAACAGTGATCGTCATGGCCCCTGACTCCTCCCGCGACTGAACTGTTTCGGGACAGTGTAACGCGCCGGCGGCCGGGGTCGAGCCTCGCCCAGCCGCTCAGATGATCTTCTGTTCAGCCATGCGCGCGATCGTCGCCGCGTCGTACCCAAGGCTTTGCAGGATCTCGTCATTATGTTGGCCAAGCGCCGGCGCCCGGCCGATCGTCGGCGGCGTTTCAGAGAACCGCCATGGCGCGCCGTGGACTTTCAAGGGTCGATCGAGTTCCGGATACTCGACCTCCGACACATACCCGTTCGCCAGGACATCGGCATCGTTCGAGGCGTCGAGCAGGGTGTTGACCGGCGTCGCCACCACGTCCGCCGCCCTGAGCCGCGCCACCCAATCGTCTCGCCGCCCGGTCTTGAAGAGGCCGGCGAGCGTCGCGAGGATCAGGTCCTTCTTCTCCTGGCTGACGAGCGCCAAGCCCAGATCGTCGGCGCCCTTGTCTTTCAGCGTCGCCATGAAGTCCAGCGCCTCCATGGCGCGGACCCAGTCCTTGGCGTCGAGTTGGAACACCAGAGGCTTGCCCTCGGCGTCGTCGAAGCAGGCGGCGATGCCGGGGCGCGCGCGAGTGCCGTTGATGCGGGCGCCGGTGATCGGGTTCTGGTTGCGCCACATGGTCGTCGTCAGCGTCCAGCCCATCAGGCGGACGGCGCTGCCGACGAGGGAGGTTTCGACCTTCTGGCCGACGCCGGTCGCCCGTGCGTGGTGCAGGGCCGCCAGCACGCCGCCGAAGGTCAGCATGGCGCAGGTTTCGTCCGCGACCGAGACGACGCCGGTGCGCATTTGCTGGCCCGGCGCCGAAAAGGCCTCGGCGATGCCGCTCAGCGCCTGGCCGACCGCATCGGTTCCCGGCAGGTCGGCATGCGGCCCCTCGGTCCCGTAGGCGGAAACGGAAGCGTAGACCAGCTTCGGGTTGATCGCCTTCAGCTGTTCGTAGCCGAAGCCGTTGCGCTCCGCGGCGCCGGGGCGGAAATTCTGCCCGAAGATATCCGCCGTCCGGACAAGCTTGTAGAGCACGTCCCGCGCCGCATCCGACTTCAGATTGAGCGTCAGGCTTTTGACGCCGCGGTTGTTGGTCTCAAAGAACGAGCTGATTTCGCCGTTGGCGCCCAACAGTTCCCCCGCCCGCCGGGAAGGATCCCCGGCGCCGGGCGCCTCGATCTTGATGACCTCAGCGCCCAGGTCCGCCATCAGCATATAGGGGACCGTGCCGGCCTGCGCGGTCGAGCAGGCGACGACGCGAACGTCGCTCAAGGGGCCTTTGACCATGCTCATCCGCTTGGCTCCTTCAATTGACCGTGCCGGCTGCGCTCGGGGCTATTCGCCCAGGATTTCCGCCCGGTGCTGGTCGAGCGCCGGGGGCGGACGGTCGGCCCTGGGGCCGTCGACATTGGCCTTGAAGGCGGCGCCGACGCCGGTCACCTTGCCCTCGACGCCCGGCATGTTCTCGAACTCCAGGATCACGTCGCGGTGGGCCAGCGTCGGGTGCTTCAGGGCTTGCTCGGTGTTCAGTTGCGGCGCCGCCGGGACGCCGCAATCCGCCAGCCGCTTCTCCCATTCGAAGGCGCCCGCCGTCGCCAGTTTGGCATGCATGATCGCCTTGACGGCATCGCCATTGGCGATGCGGTCGGCCGTGGTCCTGAAGCGCGGGTCCTCGACAAGTTCCGGGGCGCCGAAGGCCTTGGCGATGCCGCGCCAGTGGCGGTCGGTCAGTGCGCTGATCATCAGCGGCAGGTCGCCCGTCGGGAACAGGCCGGCGGTCGGCAGGAAGGCGGGGGAGGAATTGCCGATCAGGGGCTGCAGGTCCCCGGTCGCGGCATAGCGGGTGATGGCCTGTGCGGTCAGGGTCAGCGACACGTCGAACATCGCGACGTCCAGATGCTGGCCCTCGCCGGTCTGGGAGCGCCGGAACAAGGCCGAGGCGATGGCGAAGGCGCCGGTCATGCCGGTCGCCATGTCGATGACGTTGAACCCGGCGCGGGTCGGGCCGGTTTCCGGGTGGCCGGTCAACGCGATCATGCCGGAGACCGCCTGGATCGCGCCGTCATAGGCGGCGGCCCCTGCATAGGGTCCTTCCTGGCCGTAACCCGAAATCGAGCAATAGACGATGTCCGGCTTCACGGACTTCGCCCAGTCATAGCCGAAGCCCAGCCGGTCGATCGCGCCGGCCTTGAAGTTCTGCACGACGACATCGGCGGAGGCGACCAGTTTCGTCAGGATGGCCTTGGTTTCAGGCGCTTTCAGGTCGAGAGCGATGGAGCGCTTGCCGGCGTTGACGCTGATAAAAAGCGGCGAGAACCCGACCCGGCCGAGATCGTTATCCGCCATGATCGAGCGTCCCTGATCGCCGCCTGGCTGGCCGGGCGCCGCCGGCTGCTCGATCTTGATGACGTCGGCGCCCAGAAGCGCCAGTTGCTCCGCGCAGAACGGACCAGCCAGAACTTGGGTGAAATCGATAACCCGAATGCCTTCAAACGCACGCGCCATATGCCGTAGCTCCTTCAAACGATCCCAAAACGGTCAGCGCGCCGAACCCCGGTTCGATCCGGCAGCGGCGCTGTTCAGGGCGCAGCATAGGGGCGGAAGCGGCAAAGGCTCAACGGCAGTCGCAGACCGGATCGAGCCGCGCGATCGGGAAGCCCGCCAGCGAGGCTTCGCCGTCCGCGAAGATCACCGGCGCCACGGCGCGGCCGCCGCTGGCGAGCGCGCCGAAAGCCAGGTAGGCGTTCGCCGCGATCGCGCCGCCCGCATCCAAGACGCCGATGCTTTTCAGGCGGCCGATGGCGGCGGCGCCATTGCCGACCTTCAGGTTGACGCCGCCCGTCAGGCGATAGGCCGCGTCGAGGCCGAGCTTGCCGTCCGCGATCAGGTCGAGCGCGCCCCATTCGACGCGGGCGGCATCGATGTCGATGCGGCCTTCGGCATTGCGCCAGGCCTGGATATCGGCGGGGAGGCCCGTGACGGGCAGGTCGCCGTGCAGGGTCAGGTTGGTCTCCAGGCGTTTGGCGGCGGGGCCGAACAGGGCGTTCTCGGCGAGGGTGAGGTCGGCGAAGGCGAGGTCGAGCCCCGCCGTTCCATCCGGCTTGCGGCGCCAGTCGATCCGACCGTGCCGCGCCAGGATGGGGGCTGAGGAAGGCGGCCGCGCCGACACGTCCGTCAGGATCAGGGCGACCGCGGGCGCCGGCTTCGATGCGGCCGTGCCGGAAGCGAGGCGCGCCTCGCCGCTGAAGCGGTTCTGGCCAGTGACGCTGTAACCAAGGCCATAGGGCAGTTGAATGGCGATATCCATTGGGCGCCATGGCCGGGCTGTCAGCTCCAGGATCGGCGCCGTTCCATGCGCCGTCCCGTCGAGGAAACGGGCGGCGAGCTTCACGTCCCGGAGGCGCAGGCCGACGACGAATGGGAAGCCGAAGCGCTCGATCTCGGCATAGGCGAGCTTCGGCTCCGCCGTCGGCTCGGCGCCCGACGCGGCCATGCGCTGGCCGTAGGTCGCCAGAAAGAACCACCAGCCCGTCCAGCCCGCGATGGCGACGAAGGCCAGCAGGATTGCGGCTGTGACGAGTGAGGCGCGCTTCATGGGCGGCGATGGCTCCTGTCGCGATTGGGCGATGGTCTTGTTATAGATCGCCGATCCCGCTGGGCGAAGCCCGGCGGGCCGAACTTAACGGGAGGATCGCCGCCGCCGTGGCCGAACAGAGACAGCTTGCCGTATTCGGGTACGGATCCTTGATGTGGCGGCCGGATTTTCCGTTCGTGGCCGCTGTCCCGGCCGAGGGCGTCGGCGTCAGCCGCCGGCTTTGCGTCTGGTCGGCGACCTATCGCGGCAGTCCGGAACGGCCGGGCCTGGTGTTCGGCCTCGACGAGGCCCAGCCGGACGCGCGGGCGACGGGCGTGTTGTTCGATGTGGCGGCGGCGGCGCGGCGCCAGACCCTGGCCTATCTGTTTCAGCGCGAACTGATCTATCCGATCTATCGCCCGGCCATGATTGAGGTCCGCACGGCCGCCGGCGTCAGGCGGGCGCTGGCCTTCGTCGTGGATCGGCAGGACCCGGCTTATGCGGGCGATCTCGCCCCGGCGGCCCGTATCGCGGCGATCCGGTCAGGCGCGGGCCGGGCCGGGCGGGCGCGGGATTATCTGGCGAACGCGCTCCGCGGCCTCGCCGCCATGGGCGCCGCCGCGCCGGACCTGGAGGCGGAACTGGCGGCCGCCGACGCTTTAGCGGACGACGACCCGGCGCGCCTCTTCAGCCTCCTTGACGAGGGCGCGCGTCGCCGTCTCGATGCGGTCTTCCAGGAGGCGCATGAAGGCCTTGCGTTCTAGATCCGGCGGGATCGGCTCCAGGAACTCGACGATGACGACGCCGGGCCGTTTCATCATGGCGTTCCGCCCCCAGAACAGGCCGGAATTCAGGGCGGCCGGGTAGACCGGGGCTGCCGCGCCGCGATAAAGCGCGGCGACGCCGGGGTGATAGGCAGGCGGCGCGCCGGGCGCCCGGCGGGTGCCTTCGGGAAAGATCAAGACGGCCCGGCCCTCGGCCAGGACGCGCCTTGCGCCTTCCAGCATCTGCCGGATCGCCTTGCCGCCGGCGCTCCGGTCGATCCCGATCATGCCCGCCCGCCACAGATAGATGCCGAAGGGCGGCGTGAACAGCAGCGACCGCTTCATGATGAAGGCCGGCTCGTGCAGGATCAGCGTCAGCACAAGCGTCTCCCAGGTCGACTGGTGCTTGGCGGCGACCAGGGCGGCGCCTTTTGGCGGCGCCCCCCTGACCTCGTAGCGGAGGCCGACGATCCAGCGGAGCAGCATCGTGCAGCATCGGGCCCAGACCCGCCCGGCGGCGTGGGACCAGGACCGGGGGCCGAAGAGCAGCGGCGCCAGCACGATCCCGAGCCCCAGGGTCGCGAGGCCGAACAGCAGGTTGAACAGGAGGGAGCGGAGCGTCGTCATCCCGCCAGGCCCGCCCGCGTCGCCATGTATTTCAGCCACTCGCCTAGGATGAGGGAGAGGCCGCGCCCGTTCTGCCACCATGTCCGCCCCGCCACGCCGGCAGGCTCGACCGGGTCCGGCCAGATCGCGACATCCGGCATCGCCGACGCGAACAGCGCGAGGCTGCGCGGCATGTGATAGTAGGCCGTGATGAGGCGCAGGCTCTTCACGCCATTGGCCTTGCACCAGGCGGCGGTTTCGGCGGCATTGCCGGCAGTGTCGCTGGCGCGGCCGAGGAATATCCGGGCTTGTGTGGCGGGCGGCAGGGGCGGGCCTTGATGCAACAGGTCCGCGACGACGACGCCTTCGTGCGCGCCGGAGATGAACAATTGCCGCCCCCGGTCGTCGGCCAGGCGTTCCAGCCCGGCCTTGACGCGCGCCGCGCCGCCCGTCAGCACGACGATGGCGTCGACTGTCGCCGGCGGGGCCGGGATCGGCGCCGTCGCGGCTTCCCAGAAGCCCTGGAAGCTTGCGCCAAGACTGCCTGCGACAGCCGCCAGCGTGACCAGGATGACTGCGCGCCGCCGCATCAACGCCGCCGGAGCCAGGCCAGCGCCGCGAGCCGCGCGGCCGCGACGGCGACGCCGCCGGCGACCAGAGGCAATGCCGCCAGGATCGCCCAGTGCCAGCCGGCGAGGCGCGGCGTCGGCAGCAGGCCCTCGGCGCTGGTCGCGGCCCGCTCGACCAGATAGATCGCGATCAGGGCGAGCCCGACGCCAAGCGCGCCGCCGAGGAACCCTTGCCGCAGCGACGCCCGGGCGACGAGCGCCGAGATCCAGCGGTCGGTCGCGCCGAGCAGGCGCATCAGGCGGATGGCGTCCTGATGGATCGCCATGCGGGCGGCGGCGACGGCGCCGATGCCGGCGGCGCTTATCACGCCGATCAGAATGGCGGCGACCAGCGCCGTCCGCTCGACGGCGGCCGCATAGCCAGCCAGCCGCTCCGCCCAGATCTCATGATCGTCGACCTTCGCGTCCGGGTCGGCGGTCCGGAGCCTGGCTTCCAGAATAGCGGGGTCGATGCGGGCGCCGGGCGCCAGCGCGACATCCAGGAAGCGGGGTTTCGGCAGGCCTTCGAGATCGACCAGTCCGCCGAGCCAGGGCGCCAACAGGCGGTCGACGGTTTCCGGCGGCATGGCGTCGATCTGGCCGACGCCGGGCGTCGCCCGCAGCATTTCATGGATGCGGTCCAAGGGATCGGCGCCCTCGGCTGGCAGGGGGCCGATCTGGACCGTCAGGCCGCCGCCGAACCCGGCGGACCAGCGCTCGGCGGCCTCGCCGACGGCAAGCGCCGCCGCGAGCGCCAGCGCCGCCAGGAAAGCCATCAGCGCCGTCGCCCAGGGCAGGATGCGGCTGGCCGCGTCGCCGGAGAGCGCGCCCGCCGCGACAGATTGCGGCGTCGCCGTGCGCTGCAGCCAGGCCGGCAGGCGAGGGAGCATCGACCGCATCACGGCGTCTCCATGACGGCGCGGCCGGCGCCGAGGCGGATCGCCGGATGGGGGAAGCGCTCCAGCAGGTCCATGCTGTGGGTCGCGAGGATGACGGTCGCGCCTTCGCGGTTAAGCTCCTCGAACAGCGCCATCAGCCGGTCAGCCATGTCGTCGTCGACGCTGCCGGTCGGCTCATCGGCGACGATCAGGTTCGGGCGGACGATCACGGCGCGCGCGATCGCGGCGCGCTGGCGCTCGCCGCCGGAGAGGCTGGCCGGGGTCGCGTCGATGCGGTCGCCGAGGCCGACCCAGGCGATCAGTTCGGCCGCCTCCCGGCGCGCATCGGCGACGGCGGCGCCGCCGATCAACCGCGGCAGGGCGATATTGTCGACGAGCGACAAGCCGTCGAGCAGCCGAAAATCCTGGAAAACGACGCCGATGCGCCGGCGGAGCCGCGCCTTTTGCGCCGGGCTGGCGCCGGTCGCCGTTTCGCCGAACAGGGCGATCGTCCCCGATGTCGGCGCGGCGTCCAGAAAAATCAGCCGGAGGAGGGACGATTTGCCGACGCCGCTCGGGCCGACCAGATAGCGGAAAGCGCCCGCCGGCGTCTCCAGCGTCAGCCGGTCCAGAACGGGCGGCGCGCCGTCATAGGCCAGGCTGACGGCGTCCAGACGCACCGCTGAAGCGTCCGTCCGGCGCCCTGGCGCGACTGGATCAGAAAGCTGCATGCGAAAGGTCGCCTTGCATCGAGAATTCCTCTATTCCTATACACGCATAACCGGCCTTCGGGAGCGCCGCCAGAACCCATGCAGATCGCGTGTCCAAATTGCAATGCGCGATACTTAGCGCCAGACGCCCAAATCGGCCCGAACGGCCGGAAGGTGCGCTGCGCGCGGTGCGCCCATGTCTGGCGGGTCGAGCCGCCGCCGCTGGAAGAGCAGCCGTCGCCATCGTTCGGCGGGCTGCCGGAGGAGCCGGCGGTCGAGGCGCCGCCGCATCCGATTCGGATCGACCCCTTGCCGCGCAATCGCCTGCCGGCGCCGTGGGGGCGCGAGCGGCGCCGCGTCCCCTACGCCGGATGGCTGGCGCTCGGCATGTTCGTGCTGGCGCTCGCGGTCGCCTTCGTGCTCGGCCGCGAGACGCTGATGCGCGTCTGGCCGCCATCGGAGGTGCTCTATCGCGCCGTCGGCATCGTCGCGGCCGCGCCTGCCTCGGCGCCGACCGTCAAGGACGAACCCCTCAGGATCGATGCGCTCAAGAGCGACTGGGTCAAGACCGACGCCGGATCGGACCTGGTGATGAGCGGCAACGTCGTCAACGCCGCGGATGAGGCGAAGGCGGCGCCCTATGTCCGTATTCGCCTGTACAACGACGGCCAGCAGATCGTCCGCGATCAGCGGACGGTCGTCGAAGGCGGCCCGATCGCGCCGGGCGAACAGCGCCCTTTCGTCATGCGCTTCGAAAACCCGGAGGGCGTCGCGCGCGCTATCCCGTTGCTCGAGCCGGTGCGTTAGAGCGTCGGGCGATTAATCTGCAACATAGGCAGCGTTTCTGAGGAAGTTCCAG
>ERZ888423.2193-NODE-2193-length-15061-cov-6.259030_pt1 | contig 15061 bp, 10 predicted proteins | sample MGYA00520523_ERZ888423 | MGnify/ENA primary metagenome ERZ888423 (study PRJEB32303, sample SAMEA104408611) | aquatic metagenome | biome: Brackish water; feature: Pelagic; material: water | place: Baltic Sea | collected 2014-06-08T10:24:00 | depth 30,27 m ...
GAGTATCCTCTTCCCGCAGTATTCGTTACTGCTCCATTTGCTACATTCATCCAAGTCTCACTCGCCGCATCGTACCAATACATATTCTGGGTGTTCGCATGCACATCTGTGCCCACTGTACCCAACTGACTCAATGCTACTCCTTGTACTGGCAGACTCACATTGTGCCAACCCGCTGAAGAAACATATTGCTCTGCCGTTACCGTTCCAGATCCTGAAACTGCGCCGCCCACTTTTAGCTGAGCATAGCCTGTGGCATCGGCGTTTAATGTGATGGAGCCTGAAAGATCAAAATCAGAATTGATTTCAAGTTCAATACCTGCAGCCAAAACGAGGGCAGCAGAATTAGCCACTACTAAATCTCCCGTTGCCGTTCTATTTACATTGAGGTTAACTGTACCTGAACTTACTGTAATATTTTGAGGAACAACAGTTGTGGACCATGAAAAATCATTGGTATTTACGTCGTACACTGCGCTAATTCCTTGATTAAAATCAATGATAGCCGAGCCTCCATAAAAGCTTGCAGGAGGAGCAGTAGATACGTATCCACCCGTGCCAATCTCAAGCGTTCCGGAAACAGAAGAACTGGTTTGAAAATCTACGCCAACATTGCTAGTACCTCCTGTTTTATTTATCGTTGCGTTCTGAAATGCGAGCACTCCCGAAGTTGAATGTATCGCATCTCCAGCATTTGGATTCCCACTGAAAACCACTGTACTTCCTCCTGCGCCATTGGCCCAAGTTCCTCCACTGTTGGTGATGGTAGTGGCGCTGCCTGCAGCACTGCGTAAAATCGTTAGTGTGCGAGCAGAGCCATCTGAAGCAGTGAATGTGCCTGCGCTAATGGTTAGGGAAGAAACTGTAGCATCTTGATCTAAAATTAAGTCGTGCCGTACAACAACCGAAGAACCTGAACTTGGCAAAGTGGCATTTGGCCAAGAAGCGGTATTACTCCAATCACCTGCAGCTGCACTAGCAAAAGATGAACTTACAGTATATTGATAATTTGAGCCCCCATTATTATCTGCATTTATTGTGTAGAGATCTGCATTGGCAGGAGTAATGGTCATACCATCTCCCGAAGTAAAGAGGTAATAATACACTGTAGATCCAGCTGAATTTGCGCTGGCAGGAATTGTGGCCACATAATCACTGCCTGAAGAAAAGGTCATTTCTACAATGGTAGAACTAGAAAAATTATCATTTGAGTAGCGCAAATAAACACCTTGTCCGGCATTTAAAGCCCCCGACATGGTGGCTGTAATGGTTGAGGTTTCCCCTCTATAAACCGTTCCTGAGGGATGCGTTACCGAACTAATAGTTCTAACAGCTCCTGCTACCTCAAACATAATAAACCTACCTGTTGGATTTGTTCCAGCATCTAGTGTTTTGAATACATAGCGATTGCTTACACTAGGCACATCAACGAACATCGCTCCACTTGTTGTGCAGGTAGAATTTAAAGTATACTCTGTTTCAGCACTCAACTGAACATCTAAGCCTATGGTAATTGTTCTTTGAGCAATGGTGCCGCTCCAATCAATTCCAAAGCGGAAAAATTGATTTCCAGTACCACCCGGTGTAAGTCCCGTTGTAGCTCCAGAAACATAAGTGCCTCCGAAGCTTGGTGCTAGATATGTAAAATCAGCCGTTCCACTTCCGCAACCACCGGTCCAGCCAGAAGAAAAGCCTGCGCCCACGACTGCATTTTGAGCACTCAGATGGATTGAAACAAAAAGAAAGCTAGTGAGGCTGAAAAGAAGGCTATACCATCTGGTATTGCTTCTACTCCAGAATTCTGTATTTTTTGACATACTGTTATTGGTTAGATGTTTGGGTTAAATATAATAAAATCAGGTGTTTAGTTACTTTTTTTTAAAATTTATTCAAGTTATTGTAAATGATACACTTAGGTTTCTGAGCATATTATTTAACAGAAAATTAATGAAAGAATTAACTTAGATAAATAGGCGAGTGGTTTCCGACGGTAGGCAATTTTAGCCATCTACCATTGCGGATTTTTATTCGTACTAATGACATTATTAGCTCTTTAGGAACAGTTATTTCCAAGAAAAATTAACTTAGAGCCAAGGGTCAAATACAGAAAAGAGATGAAGATTTCAGTCTAGATTGACTTAGTCCTAAAAATGAAAAGCCCTGCAAGTGCAGGGCTTTTCATTTTTAGTATTCATCTTCGTTCCAGAGAAAATCCTCTTCACTCGGATAGTCTGGCCAGATCTCATCTATTGATTCGTACGGATCGCCTTCGTCGTCTTCTATGGCTTGTAAATTTTCAACCACTTCCAAAGGTGCACCCGTGCGAATGGCATAGTCAATTAACTCATCCTTGGTTGCAGGCCAAGGCGCATCACTGAGATAGGAGGCCAGTTCTAATGTCCAGTACATAGTGCAAGTGTTTTAGATTTTGCAAAAATAGATTTTTAATTGAGCTAAACAAATATGTTAATAAATTGAAAATCAAGGCTTCCAAACTCTCTCTTCCGCAGAAAGCTCTTTTGTTAGGTGTCTAGACGCCATAAATAAGAAATCAGACAATCTATTCAAGTAAATAAGCAAGTTTACATCCACCTTTTCTTCCTCCATTAAAGCCGCCAATCTTCTTTCTGCCCTTCTACAAACTGTTCTGGCTAAGTGTGCATACGAAACAATTGGATTTCCGCCAGGAAGAACAAAATTCTTAAGTGGCTCAAGCTTGGCGTCCATAGCATCCATGGCGTTTTCTAGCTCCGTAATACACTCAGCGGGCAATTCAGGCAATTTGATGTCTGAACCCTCCTCTAGGGCCAAGTGAGAGCCAATAACAAACAGATTATTCTGTATTGAATGAAGCAAAACATCGCCTAATTGAGCCGAAGCTGAATCGCGCAAGAGTCCAATCCAAGCATTGAGCTCATCTACGGTACCGTACGATTCTATCTTTAAATCGTGTTTTGCCACTCGGGTTCCTCCCAAAAGAGAAGTGGTGCCCTTGTCGCCAGTGCGTGTATAAATTTTCATAGACTTCTAATCTAATTTCTGACTGTTTGTTGAGTCTAATATGCTCTATTTACATTGCCTTCCATATAATAGACAAAGGCTTTATTTACTACCCGAATACCTCCTTGGGTTGGATAGTTACCGGTGAAGTACCAATCTCCAGAATGATTCGGACAGGCATTGTGTAGTCCGTCAATTTTTTGAAAGAGAATTTCAACCTCAATGTCCATTCCCTTTGGAGTGAGCAATTGGGTGATTTTCTTTGAAATCTCATCTGCCGTAAATGGATCGAATATGCGCTTAACATGATTGACTCTCTCTACTGAATCATCCTCTACAACCGCCTTGGCATCTCTATAAACCGACTGAAAAACAGAGTCATAGGTATTTCTTTCCCTATGTAAATGCTCCGCTGCTTCAAATGCAACCAGGCTACCTATGCGCGCCATATCTATTCCGTAACAATCTGTATAGCGAATTTGCGGTGCAGATGAAACAATAATGATTTTCTTTGGATTCAACCGTCCTAAGATGTTCAAAATGCTTTGTTTCAGGGTGGTTCCTCTAACAATACTATCGTCTAATACTACTAGATTATCTGTTGGCTTTACCGTGCCGTAGGTAATATCATATACATGTGATACCAGATCGTTTCTGCTGCTATCTTCGGTAATAAAGGTGCGAAGTTTAATGTCTTTCCAAGCAATTTTTTCCGCTCTTGGTCTAAGCTTCATTATTTTTCCTAGACTTTCTTCCGTTAAATCGGATTGATGCTTTAAAATCCAATCTTTTCTCCAGTCGTCTAGATAATTCTCTATTCCTTTTACCAATCCGTAAAAGGCCACTTCTGCGGTGTTTGGAACAAATGAAAACACGGTATTCTCAATATCGCTATCGATTGCTTTTAAGACCTGGGGCACTAAATTCTTCCCCAATGCCAATCTTTCTTGATAAATATCGGCATCGCTCCCTCTTGAGAAATAGATACGCTCAAAAGAACAGGATGTCTTCTCATACGGAGCCCTGATTTCCTTGAATTTAATGTTTCCATTTTTCTTGATGATAAGTGCATTACCTGGAGGTATTTCCTTCACATCATCTATTGATACATTAAATGCAGTTTGGATAACGGGGCGCTCTGAAGCCACTACCACCACCTCTTCATCTTGATAATAGAAGGCAGGCCGAATGCCTGATGGGTCTCTTAAAACGAAAGAATCGCCATGTCCAAACATACCTGCCATGGCATATCCGCCATCCCAACGCTTGGCAGAGCGCTTCAAGATTCTGGAAACGTTGATGTCGTTTGCAATAAGAGCGCTTATTTCGCTTTTCGGATGGCCTTGCTTTTTGAATTTCTTATACAGATGTTCATTTTCTTCATCTAAGAAATGACCGATTTTCTCTAAGATGGTTACCGTATCTGCCTTTTCTTTTGGATGCTGTCCCAAACGAACGAGTTCGTTGAAGAGCTCGTCTACATTGGTCATATTGAAATTGCCCGCCAAGACGAGGTTGCGGGACATCCAATTATTTTGGCGCAAGAAAGGATGACAGGCCTCTATAGAATTTCCCCCATAGGTACCGTATCTCAAATGTCCTAGGTATAATTCACCCACGTATGGCAAATTGTGTTTGAGCCATTCTCCATCTTTCTTTTCCAAGCCTTCTTGCTTCAGGCGTGCGGAAATGGATGCGTTCACTTTAGTGAAAATGTCTTGAATGGGCTGCTGATTGGTTGATCTGTAGCGACTGATGTATCGCTTACCCGGAGGCATATCGAGTTTTATGCTCGCAAATCCAGCTCCATCTTGTCCGCGATTGTGCTGTTTCTCCATGAGGAGATACATTTTATTGATTCCATAGAAGGCTGTGCCATATTTCTCGATATAATAATCGAGTGGTTTTAGCAGCCGAACCATGGCAATTCCACATTCGTGGGTCAAGAAATCACTCATACTTCCAATACCTTAGATAAGGCACAAAAGTAGGCAATGTGAGAGGGCAGAACTGTCTTTTTATTGACGCATTGAAATGAATTCAGCCACTCTAAAATGGCTCGTAGGAAAAGTTTCGAATGATTATTTCGTGCTCCTGATTGTCTGAAGTTGGTCCACCGTTAAACATCCAAAAATTTATACGTGCATGAGTGGTATTTCCTGGCGCGGGAATAACGATAGGGTCAGAAGTAACCGATCCTTCTACCTTTACTCTGGGTGGATTATTTAAATCGAAAGTCCAATATCCAATCTGATTGTTTCCATCTGCTCTTCTTTCCCAACTCTCCCAAGTAATCAGAGTGTCTGTCCATATCATACGATGAGCTGTAATTCCATTTAAATCGCCCGGAGCGTGGTTGACCACATTGGTTCTTTCTGGATAATATCCACCAAACCAAACGGGTTGAACAGAATATAGCAAGACATCAGAAACAGAAGGGTCTCCCCAACGTGCAATTTCTATATCTACTTCACTATTTGCTTGGGTGGCTAGATTGTTATCATCCCAAGTGAACAATCCTACTACCGAGTTGGCCGGTAGACTTTCTAAATCGCCTTCTATTACAAAAGTATAGATACCATAGCCCATGGTGTCTGGACTAATAACTTCTGTGGAATACCACTTTCCATTTCGCTGCGCCAAGCGCATATGCAAAAAGCCTTTTTCATCTACAAAAACATCGTCTTCATGCGCGCTGAAATAATTGCCACCCGGGCCCCAAGTAATGTTTTCATACTCCTTAATTGTCCAGTTCCTCCCGGCAAAATAAAGTCGCTGATTGCAGTTACAAGTAGATTCGTTGGCAGAAGGAGCTAGAGTGCAGGAGGAACAACTGTTAAAACAGACTGGGTCTAGAATGGCTTGACCTGTTACTTGAAATTCTCTATTTGTGAAGCTACTTGTTGTTTTTGTACACGATTCACCACCTGAAAACTGTTCTTGAACAGCCCAGCCATCTAAGGTGAATTTGTACTCTATCAGTCCCATTGGGAGTGATAAAGTAGTTTCCCAAATTCCATCTCCGTTGGCATCCGACATAGGGTTGCAGCTACCACACCAAGAATTAAAAGTGCCATTTAGGTGAACTGTATTAAAGCTCGAACCAGAGTAATTGGATAGATCTACTCTAAAAGTAATAGGAACGTTTTGTGCCGATAGGCTCAAGGAGATTAAACCGAGAAAGACAAGTATTCTTTTATTCAAAACCTTCATAATTATATGATCGAATAACTATTTCCTGTACTTGTCCATCACTTGGTGGTATACCCCCTAGAAGCCAAAAATTAATGCGGGCATTGGTAGACTCTGCCGGACCAGGAATTACTATCGGATTGGACGAGTTCGGACCCTCATTTTTAATTCTAGGTGGATTGCTTGTGTTAAAACTCCAATTGGCAATCTGACGACCTGTGGTTCCCCCTCCCCTCCAGCTGGTCCATGTAATAAGAGAGTCCGTCCAAATAAATTGATGCGTTGTAACCCCGATAAGGTCGCCAGGTTGGGTGTTGGCCTGATGAGATCTTTCAGGGTAATATGGCCCGAAATTTACTGGCTGAACCGAATAATGTAAAGTCTGAGTTGTAGTTTCATCCAACCATTTTGCGAACTCAATATCTACTTCGCTATTGGCTTCTTCTTGGAAGCTCTCGGTATTCCACGAAAACAATCCAACCACCACATTTTCTGGAATGTTCTCTAAATCTCCTTCCATCACGAAAGTGTAAACACCGTAGCCAACCGTATCAAGACCCACAATCTCAGATGAATACCACAAACCGTTGTGATCTGCGATGCGCATATGCAAATATCCTCTTCCGTCTAAAAACACATCTTCATTCAGTCTAGAAAACAAATTCGGTCCAGGACCCACAGGGCCACTGCTGTATTTAACATACCAATCTCTGCCTGAGAATCGCACTGAATCGCCTACACGACCGAAATCTGGAGCCTCTTCGAGCTCACAAGCCGTTAGAGCAATTACCAGAAGAATGAGGATCTTTTTTATCATGGCTTATAGAAAAATGTAACTTTCTGATTGGCCAATCTCAAGGTGAACCAACCTTCTTCCGTTACCCATTTGTGATCTTTTGAAATAAAGGCTAAGTCTTTGGCCTTCAAATAGAAAGTTGCTTGCTTAGTTTCGCCTGGCTCGAGCCACATCTTAGCAAATTTTCTGAGTCTTTTAGCTGGAGGCGTAATGCTTGCCACAGAATCAGACACAAAGAGAAGACTTGTCTCGTAGGATGCTGTAGTGCCTATATTCTTAACAGAATATTGAATTTTTAACGAATCGGAAGCCAACAACTCCTTTGCTACCGGGTCTAGGCTGTACTCAAAACGGGTATAGCTCAATCCGTGGCCAAACTCATACAGTGGATCAAAAGCATTCATTCCAAATTGCTGGTCCAATTTCTCAGTAAACTTATGATCGTAAGTCAATAAGTCATTGGCATGTTTCGGATAAGTAAAAGGAAGTCTTCCAGATGGAGATACTTCGCCTGCAAGTACTTCAGAAATAGCCAATCCTCCTTGTGCACCCAGCTCATAGGCCAAAAGAACAGCGTCGCTCATTTGATCAAAATCTGTAATTATTCTTGGACGGTTTTGAAGAAGCACCAGAACTATGGGTTTGTTGAAAGCCTTCAACTCTTGCGCCAGCTGATGCATTCTATCCTCATAGTTGAGATCATCTATATCGCCAGGCTTCTCAGTACTTGGCTTTTCTGCCAAGACCCAAACTATTTTATCCGCATTTCTAAACAGACTCGCATTTTTAGCAATCTCTTCTTCTAGAACAGCAGTACAGGCCGAAAACTTTTCAAGCATAGCTGCCTCTAAAGTTTTTTGATTTGGCTCCACATCCCACTTCTCATCCATTCCTTGCCAAGTACGACTCCATGCGCCGTTCATACCTATTGTCGTTTGCTTGATTCCCTACTAACACAATTTTATCCATAGACTTAAGAGGAAGAATTCCTTGCTTATTCTTGAGCAGGGTTATGGCTTGCCTTGCCGTTTCTAAATTCAACTTATTGAAAGAATCGCTTGCTACGAGAGGGTAGTCGTGTACTGCAGGGCTAAAGGGTTCCTCGAAAAGGTTCAAAGAATACTTCACATGAAGAATTCTGTATACTGCCTCATTTATTCTTTCGTCAGGAACGCTTCCTTCTTTAGCCAATTCTATTAGTGCATCTGTAAAGCTGTAGTCATTGGGCACCATAGCCATATCTATTCCCGCCATAACTGACATGCGAACGGCCTCTTTAATATTGGGTGCCACTCTATGGAAATTCACCAATTTCATAATGTCTTCCCAATCGGTTACGGCCAAGCCCTGAAAGCCCAATTCTGTGCGCAATAGATCTGTGAGTATGGCCTTGTCTGCATGAACTGGAATGCCATTCAACTCACCGCTGTTGATCATAACCGTTAGAGCACCCACACGAATTGCCTCCTGAAAAGTAGGTAGAAAAATTTCTCTAAGTTGAATTTCATCTATGTAAACGGGTGTTCTATCTTTTCCACTAAAAGGCATGCTATAGCCCAAAAAATGCTTCATTGTTGCCGCAACCTCCGTATGATCTATAGCATCTGTACCTTGATATCCTTTAATGGCAGCTGCTCCCATTTGCGCAGCGAGATATACATCCTCTCCATAGGTTTCAAAAACGCGAGACCAAAGAGGCTGACGTGCTACATCGAGAACCGGAGAGAAGTTCCAAGGAACTCCTGTTGCGCGCGTTTCATAGGCTGTTAGTTGTGCGCCTTTCTCTATTAGACTGAGATTAAAAGTGGCCGCTTGTGCAATAGGCTGAGGAAGTAGTGTTCCTTCTGCTAGATAATTTGCGCCGTGAATGGCATCAATTCCATATAAGATTGGAATGCCATTTCCCTTTGTCATGGCCAAGTCTTGAATCTCACGAATCATTTCTTGCCAATGTGCTAGAGGATAAGCATGTCCTCCTACGTTTAAAAGAGAACCCACATGCCTTTCCACTATCGCATGATACAGTTTTGCGCTATCGAGTGCATGCGGTTCTTTGAGGTTGTATATCTCTCCAACCGAAACTACATCTAGATTCAATTGGGTCATTTCTCCAACCTTTTCTTCAAGCGACATCTCGCCTAGACGAGCCATGATTTCATCGTGAAAGGGGCTCTTTGCATTTGCACTCGGCTGAACTTCGTTGTTAACAGATGGTCCTCCACATGCAATGAGAGCAAAGGTGGCAATAAGAAGGATAAAAGATCGGTTGCCCATCATAAGTCTAATTCATTAAAGCGCACTAAACCCCATTTTGAAGGATCTTCATGAAAGCCTTCGTTACTTGGATTATTCCAGCGCAATTGTTCGGTTCTGTTTTTACCATTGCCTTTGTCTATGGCTATCTCAAAATTGTAATCTGTGCCAAGTTCAAAACCATAGTGACCCAACTCAGCAAGTTCTATAAACCACTCAATGCGAACACCGCCAGGCACTATTTTGACAATTTTCTGTGTTCTTTCTAGTGGTTTTTTCCTGCGCCAATTAAACGCAAGCGGGTCAGAGTTGAAACTCAAGCCTATGTGTTGGTCGCTCATCAAGAAGTTTTTTCTACGTATCGGCAGATTGGGCCTTGAAGAGAAGGCTATTTCCAAGGCATCCCCATTCCATATATTCTCGTCGTTGTTTGGATTAAGCATTGGCGAATCATCGGCGATTTCGGCATATACGAGAAGATGGGTTTTATTTGCCCCCATCCAAACCTTGTCTTTTCCTAATTCAAAAGGCTTCACATTGTTCCAAAAAGCGTCTTTTTCTCCATCTAATTTTGGCGCCAATACTTCTGAATAGGCAAGACTGGCTTCCTTTCTATATCCTCCCTTATAGGGCACAATCTTTATCTCATCCAACCAAATGGCTCCCTCGGCCTCAAATTGAATGATCATTTGCTTTACGTTACTCGGATTGGCATTGGTCATATTCCAATCGAATTCAATAAGTGGAAGAATAACATCCACCCATTCTTCACCAACCACTCCACCGTCTACCGTATTGGCTGTAACGCCTGTCCATGCCTGACCATCTGAGTAGTCTTCCATGCATATAGCGAGAGGTAATCCATTGTATTTTCCTTTAACGGCACGAACCCGCATGCGGAGGGCAGCGCTATCTAGGATAGAATAAATATCTTTTCCAGACCATCCATCCCAGCCAATACCTAGACCCATCCAATCCGGACAACCCTTCTGAAGTTTATTCCACTCTAATAAAAGGCCTTTTTGATCACCCGGACTTACATCCACTGCTTGGGTAACGGATAGGCAGCTTGATTCTGTAAACCAAACCTCGGCGGTGAGAAAATCGTCAAAAACCTGAACGGCATACACGTTGCCAACATGTTCGGGTTCATCAGTACCATATCCGTCTGGATAGAGCGACTGTTGCTTTAGAATTCCTTTTCTTTTTACCACATCGATTTGTGGAAGCTGCACGGTATTTTGAGCGCTTAAGACGGATGGAAGCAACCCAAAAACGAAGAGCGTTAAGGCTATTTTTGGGGAAGAAATCATGGATTAAGAGGTTCGTTCTGAGTAAATATTAAATAATCCATATAAAGCTGACTATACCCACTTGCCGGGTTGGCAAGCATTAGCACGGCTACATTTAATATTTTATTTGGTTCATGAAATCCATTTCCATTAGGGGCCACGGGTTGACCATTGTTTAGTGCAATAATGTCGCTGTATCTCAAAGAAACTTTATTCCATCCTACGTCTAAACCACTTACTTCAACGGAATACATATCTTCATTTGCACCATTGAAGTTCCCGTCTAAATTGTCGTCTTCTCTAAACTGAAACAAAGCCAAGGCATTGGTTATGCCTGCTGGTTTGTAGAGAAGAACGTTGAAATAAACATTGTTTGGATTTGGGTTGAGGGGGTAGGTAGTTAACTGATATGCGCTAGCTGGAAATTCGATATAGCCTATTAACCAATCCCAGTTTACTTCTCCTCCCATATCGTAGTAATTCGAACCTTGGGCAGGTGCATCTGTATTTTCAATTCGGAAAGTCATGTCTGCACCCGATTGCGCAAAAATGAGCCATCCTGGATTAGGTCCGGACTCAAAATCGGCAATTAAGAAACCATCGTTGACTTTAACTCCAGACACGGTAACCGTATCATACATATGCAGGTCAACCTCAGGAATGTACAAATCGATTGCCACTTGTTCTTCTTGAAACATAGGAAATATAGTGGTAGAACCATCCCAAGTTGCATTGCTTGCATCCAGCATTTTCGACTTACCCGTGATCACCTTGTGTGCACCCGATGACAGTCCTATCAAATCTGCTTGCCAATCGGCTGATTTTGTAAATCGTGCAGATAAAACAAGTTTTTCACCTGTGGAAAAATCTACATCACTGGTAGAGGTTGATAAGGCATCAACTAGACTAAAATCTCCAAAAAGATCTTCTAGTGCGGGTCCTTCTGATGTTATTTTTTCAGCGCAAGCGCTTAAAAGAAAAGTTGCTAAAACCGCTAATTTTAAAGTTGTTCTCATTAGAATGCCATATAAAAGTTAATCTGCCAATTATTCCACTGATACGGAAGTTTATCACTTAGCTCATCTTCCCAAGAAAATTCTTGATAGAATACCTGAGCTTTAATCTTTTCAGAGAAGGTATACTGAATACCAGAACCCCAAAAAGTCTCATTTGTTTTGGTTTCAAAGGTGTTGTAATCAATCACATCAGAGTATACTCCTCGTGTGGCGTATAGATCTGTTCCCTCGCTGGTCCATTGGCGTATTTCACCCACCAAGCTCAGTTTTGGCAAGAACTCCCATTCTAATCCAATTTGAGTGATGCCATTCGAAAGGTCTACCGTTTCGAATTCAGTACCTCCTCTCTGTGTAGACTCAGACTGATAGGATGCTTTCAATTCAAGCTTATGTTTCAAACCTACATATTGGTCTATTCTCAGATCTCCAGCCAAGCTCAGAATTGTGAAGTTTCGCTTCTCGTCTGTTCCTTGTCCAACTATATCCGACAGTCTATCAAAACCCACTGAAAATCCAGCCTTTTCTTTTTTCTCTCTCCATTCTACCCCTGTGCTTACTCCTCTTCTATTCGGCGTTGCACGACCATAAGGCGTGGCATTGCCATAACGTGGATCGAAGGCCATTAATCCTTCTTGGATCTGAGTATTGTATAAGGAAGCGTCTCGAACTAGATCATATGTACTGATATCTCTAAGATCTTGTTGGTTACCGTACAACTGATAGGCTTGTGGCGCAGCGTTATAACGAATCCGTTTTGTTTGAGCGCCTGGACTTCTAAAGTTCGCTCCAACCTCTCTCCAAGAAGCAGACATTTTCAGTCCAGTTCCTTTGTGCTTGGCCGATACTTTCGCATCAAAGAAACCATCTTCTAATACTGGAGCTTCCGTATCTCCTATCCATTCCATTTTGGACTGTCCACCTTCAATTTCGGCATGGGTAGACCATTTTGTAAAGCTTTTATCGTACATCAAAGCCAGGGTTTGAACCGGATTATTTAAAGTTATAGGATTGTTTGAAGTCCCAGACAAGTCAAAGAGGTTTACATAATGCAAACGCGCTCTTAAATTTTCTATGGGAATAATCTCCATCATTCCGCCTCCAATCATGCGGTCATTGCCTCCATTGTTGAAGCCCGCTTGAACCCTATTGGTAAATAGACTAAAGTTGGCCTCTTTAATTACTTTTTTGAATTGGAACCCAAAATCGGTAGCCACACCCTGTTGCCTCCATGTTAGATCATCATTCTGAAAAACGTCATAACGCAAGAAATCTAGTGGAACTGAAGAAATTGGACCCGTATTTTGCAGTACCCATTCTTCCGAATTTTGAAAAGTGTAGGGACTAAGTTTGTAGTCGATATCACCCAACTGAAAGCGAATGATGTCTGCGATTACCCCTTTTACACTAAGTTGCCGTAAATCCAGGGTTACTCCAGAACCCCAAAATCCCCCCAGATCATTGCGTATCCGGAGCATTCCCTGAATTTCGACATTTTTAACCGGCTGAACATGAATGCCAAGATCAACCAATGCGTAGCCACTCTGTGTCTTTCTTGGAGTTACTGTATCCGTTTCGCTTCCACCAGTAGTGAAATTATCCGCGTAGATTACTCCACGAGAAGCACCTGACAACCAAACTTTTCGCCCTTCCTGAGCAAATGAGGGCGCAATGGAAAATACCATTAGCGCAATGAATATAATTTTTCTATACATCAGAAGAATACTTTTAATTCCACAATAGTTTCTTGACCTTCGAAGAAATCGTTTCTAAAACTTTTGTCATAGAAATAGAACCAACGATGTCGAATAAAAAGGGCTGCATTTCTGCCCAAAGTTTGATCAAGCCCAATTCCGGCGCCCCATCCTTCTTGATCTCTAGGCCGAACTGTTTCTACATCTATATCCGTGGCATAGTTGCCTAGAGTGCGCTCATATCCGCCATAGGCATTTAAGAACAGCCCCTTTCGTACGCCCCAATAGGCCTCAATTTCATTACTATATTGTCTTAAATACGCTGAGGAAGCAAAGACAGGAATGGGAGACCACTCTTGCTGCACGCTTTGATAGCGGCCTAAGAAAAATAAATAAAGCGGTTTGCCAGAAACATTCATTTTGTATTTCAAATGGGTTTCTAGGGTAGAAAAGCGTTTTTCTACTATTGGAGACTCAAGAATGTTCACCGTCTCAAAGACATTTCTAAAGATTACGGATTGTCTTTCATAAGGACCTACATTCTGTGGGAAATTCCATCTCCAGAACCTGCTTCTGGTTAACTGATTTACGGGGTGATCAAATGTTATTTGATTGGAGATTGCCTCTATCTCACTTGCCGCTCCCAAACCTAGGCTTAAATGCAGTTTACCCCAATTAAAAAAGGTATTCACATTCGCACCTTGTCTGTTGTTGGTTGTTAAACCAACGGGCAATAAACTACTTGCAAAGGGTCTAAGAACAGCATTACTACCCACGGTTCCTGCTGCGGCATCATTGGGATTAATCTCAGTAGTGGCAACATTCCATGAAACTGCATTATTGTTTACAAATCTCGGATTTATTCGAAAGACATGAAATTCAATTGGAATACCAGTTAACTCTTTCTTTGCCAAGAATTTAAGGTTTATTGCTTCTGCTACATCGTAGGCTATGTCAGGAGTAATGTATTGTCCACCTCCTATTTCAAATTGCAGGCGAAACTTATCTCTGTCAAAATCAAAATCAGCCGTAACCACATGGCTTCGAACGGCAGATTCATTCAAACTATCTGCATAGGTCTGGCTATTAATAGTATTTAGAGAAATCTTGGTTCTATTGTTGAAGCTTTTCGCCAATTGTCCACCATAGGAGGTATTTGGAATGGTTAGAAATCCGCCATTTATTTCTGCTTTTCCATACAATACGGCAAAACTCCAATCATTCGGAAGTGCCATACCTTCAAAGATCAGTCCTTGAAAAGCCCGCTCTCCCCAGCGTTCGTCTTGAGAGACCTCTCCTGTTGCATACAGCTGTTCGTAACGTTCACCAATAGAATTCCCAATAGGATCCCATGGATTTCTTTCGAAAAGAGTATTCCGATTGTATCCCCTAAAAGAGGAAAAGGTTAAATCCGTCATCGAATACCAATTAATTCCGCCCATTCGAACATTGAAGGTTCCATAGTCAGTACTAAAACTTCCAAAAAGATTAATTCCCAGGTTTAGATTCATTCGTGATCCGAGCCTCGTACCATTGATTGGATCCCAAATAGAGGGACGGTTTTCCGTGGCCACCTGTCCGCTATAGGCCGGTTGAATGACTCCATCTAAAAACTGAAAAGCAAAAACATCAAAGCCCCATGAAACCTGCCGATTGGGCCTTCCACTGATATTGATTAAAAAATTGGGAAGAAAGCTATCATCGCCAATGAATAGATTGTTGTCTTGAACAATATCTCCTGCTACTCCAGTTAAAGCATAAGGCTGCTGTTGCTGGGTATACGTTCCAAAAAATCGATAAAAGCCACTTACATTAAAGTTA
>ERZ888423.2194-NODE-2194-length-15052-cov-31.653931_pt1 | contig 15052 bp, 17 predicted proteins | sample MGYA00520523_ERZ888423 | MGnify/ENA primary metagenome ERZ888423 (study PRJEB32303, sample SAMEA104408611) | aquatic metagenome | biome: Brackish water; feature: Pelagic; material: water | place: Baltic Sea | collected 2014-06-08T10:24:00 | depth 30,27 m ...
GGCGGCTGGCTATAGCGCATGCTGGCCATGAAGTCGGTCGCGAAGGGCCCTCAGTACGACGAGTCCGGCCTTGCGCCCGGGGACCGGCTGCAGGGCGATGTCCGTGAACAGATGAAATAGCGCGGCTATGGCCGTGCGCTCATGTCCACCTTCCGGTATTTCCCGATGTGCGGCCGCGAAGACACTTGCGCCGCGCTCGTTGCCACCGGCATCCCGGTCGCCGCCGTCTTTGGCACCATGGATCTGACCGTCCTGATCGCGAGCGCAGACCAGATTCGCGGCATGATGCCGGAAGCGGTGGTGCACATCCTCGAAGACGCCGACTACGGCCTCAACTACAAGCGCCACAGCGATGTAAACCCTCTCCTCACCGGCTGGTTCGAACAGGAAGCGGCCTGGTTCGAAAACGAGCCCGAGCCCCAATTCCAGCGGGCCTTGGATACCGGCGAAGAAGATATGTCCGACCCCGCGCTGCTCGAGTCTATGTCTCAACCACCGCCAGACACGATTCCACGCGGACCCTCTGGGCCGCCGCGCCGAATGTCTCGAACAGGTACGCGTCGGTGCCGGTAAGCCAGGCCTGACCGGGCATCGCTGCCAGTTCGCCAAACAGCGCAGTGCGCCGGTCCGGGTCGAGATGCGCCGCCGCCTCGTCAAGCAGCAGAAGCGGGGCAGGACCCTCTCCGTTCACCGACAAAGCCCCCGCCGACGCCAGCACCAGCCCGATCAGCAGCGCCTTCTGCTGCCCCGTCGAGGCCTCGCCCGCCGGCGCGCCGGACGGCCGGTGGATCACGCCGAGGTCAGACCGGTGCGGCCCGCTCAGCGTTCGCCCGGCGCCGATGTCACGCCGCCGCCCGGCCCGGTAGGCGTCTACCAGCAAGTCAAAGATCGCGCGGAAATCCTCGCCTTGCAGCGCCGCGGCCTCTGCTTCGCCCACCAGCGAAAGGTCCGCCTTCGGAAAATGCCCTTCGGGTCGTGCATCAATCGCCGCCTGCAGCTCCGCCAGCACCAGCGCGCGGTTCACCGCGATCTCGGCGCCCGCTTCGGCGAGGCGCGCCTCGATTGCATCCGCCCAGGCTGGGTCCACATGCCCGCGCTCCAGCAGCGCATTGCGCTCCGCCAGCGCCTTCTCGTAGCGCGTCGCGGCGCCGCCATGCGAGGGCTGATGCGCCATCACCAGCCGGTCAAAGAACCGCCGCCGTTCGGACGCGCCGCCCCGGAACACGCCGTCCATCGCCGGCGTCAACCAGATCAGCCGCATCCGTTCCGCCAGGTCGCCGGGGCTCGCGGGCGCGCCATCAATCCGCACGGAACGCTTGGCCGGGCCGGTGCCTTCCAGCGCAATGCCGATCTTCTGCTCGCCGTCAAGCAAGCCCGCAATCGTCCAGCCGCCCGGCGCGCCGTGCCGCGTCATCTCCGCCAGCTGCGCCGCGCGCAGGCCGCGCCCCGGCCCGAACTGGCTGACTGCTTCCAGAAGGTTCGTCTTGCCCGCCCCGTTCGAGCCATAGAGACACACCGGCCGCTCATCGAGCTTCAGGGAGAGGCTCTCATAGTTCCGGAAATCCGTGAGGGTGAGACGGGTGAGGGCGGTCATTGTTTGAAGGGCCCGCCGGCCCGCCTGTCTAAACGCGAAGCGGCATCAGCACGTAGCGTGCCGACTCGTCCGACGGGTCGAGCACCAGCGCCGGGGACGCCGGATCATTGAACATGAATTGGGCCTCATCGGACTCGATCTGGCTGGCGATGTCGAGCAGGTACTTGGCGTTGAAGCCGATCTCCATGGTGTCCGAGGAGTACTCCGCCTCGATCTCTTCATTGCCTGCGCCGGTCTCGGTATGGTTCACGGCCAGTGTAAGACGGCCCTCGCTGAGGCTCATCTTCACCGAGCGCGAACGCTCCGCCGACACGGTCGAGACGCGGTCAACGGCGGCTTCGAACGCCTTGGTGTCGACGGTCAGTTTCTTGTCATTGCCCTTCGGGATGACGCGCTCATAGTCCGGGAACGAACCATCGATCAGTTTCGAGGTCAGCACCGCGCGGCCGGCACGTACGACGATCTTGGTGTCGGAGACTTCCACTGCCACCTCATCCGTGCGCCCCTCGATCAGGCGGCGGATCTCGCTGACGGTCTTGCGCGGCACAATCACGCCGGCCAGCTTCTCGCTGCCCTTCGGCGCCTTCAGTTCGGCCAGCGCCAGGCGGTGGCCATCGGTCGCGACCGAGCGCAGCACGGTCTTGCCCGCATCATTTTTCGCGGCATGCAGGTAGATGCCGTTGAGATAATAGCGCGTCTCTTCGGTCGAGATCGCAAATCGCGTCTTGTCAATCAGCCGCGCCAGGTCTGCGGCGGCGAGGCTGAACTGCAAGCTGCCTTCGTCAGACACCATTGTCTGGAAATCGGAAGCGGGCAGGGTGGGCAATGCGAACTGCGAGCGGCCGGCCGTAATCGACAGGCGCTGGGTTTCCGGATTGAGCTCGAGCAGCACTTCTGCGCCAGAAGGCAGCTTGCGCACCACGTCGAACAGCGTGCCGGCCGGCGCCGTCACGGCGCCCTCCTTCGATACTTTCGCATCTGCGGAGTCGACCGCTTCAATATCAAGGTCGGTGGCGGTCAGGCGCAACTCGCCCTGCTTCGCCTGCAGCAGGACGTTCGACAGGATGGGGATCGTCGTCCGGCGTTCGACAATGTTCTGCACGTGGCTGAGTGCGTCGAGCAGGCCACCACGTTCAATCGTCAATTTCATCTTCGGTTCCGTCCATCAGGGGCGCTGCCAGGCAGCGTCCTCCAATCCTCTAGTTTATGTGTCCGCGAATGCCTGTTTCCCACCTGACAGGGAATCAGCCCACCCCTGTCCGGAAGCGGGCTGAAGACCCTTAACCAAGTTCCGCAAAAAGCCAAGCGTCGACGCAGCCCGCCCCGGCACCCTGCTTCAGGTTTGACCAGCTTCTATCATGTCGAAGATCACCGCCTCGACCCGTGCGATGTCATCGGCCATGCGCGGGTCTTCCGGCAGGGCTTTTTCAATGCGGCGGAAGGCATAAAGCACGGTCGTGTGGTCCCTCTTGCCAAAGGCCCGCCCGATCTGGGGGAAGGACTTCCGGGTCATCGTGCGGCAAAGATACATCGCCACCTGACGGGGATACACGAAGGCCTGCATCTTGCTCGGGCCCTCAAGGTCGGCGCGGGCGATCGGGAAGATCTTCAGTGTCGCCTTCTTGATCACGTCGATCGTCGGCTCGCGCTGCTCGCCGGAATGCCGCCGGATCACCCGCTCCAGCATCTCCATGGTCGGTGTTTCCTGACCGAAATTGGCTTCGGTAAACAGGCTCCACACGGCGCCGGTCAGTTCACGCCCCGGTCCGCGGATTCCGGAATTGAGTTTCTGGATCATATCGTCCTCCAGCAGGAATTCCGGATGGCTGGCCGTGATATGGGCGGCGAGGCGGTTCAGGATTTCGCGGCGCATCGCCGCGTCGGGCAGGCCGATCTCCACGGCGGTTGCGCCCTTCAGTTCGCCGACCAGCCGCTTGCCGAAGCCGACGGTCTCGCCGGGGGCAGCGTCGCCCACGAGGACAACCTGTCCGCGATTGCCGGTCACTTCGCGGATGTTCTGGAACAGCTCGTTCTCCGTACCGGGTTTGCCGGCAATCCGGTGCAGGTCGTCGATGATCAGGATCGCTGCCATCCGCAGCCGGCGCTTCAGGCTGCTGGTGTCACGCGCTTTCACCCCGTCGAGATAGCATGACATGAATTCCTCGGCGGTCAGGTAGACCACCTTCCGGTTGGCATCGCGTTTGGCGACGTCGGCTTTCAGCGCCATCACGATATGCGTCTTGCCGGTGCCCTGCGGTCCGTAGATCAGCGTGATCGGGGTGCCGGCCGGAAGGCCTGCCGCAATACGCTTCGCCACTTCCGCCGCCGTCTTGTTAGACGGGCCGACAACGAGATTGTCGAACGTCATCGCGGGGCCGCCCGACGGCGCCGCGGCAACTTCGGGCTCGTACGCCGCTTCGGCGTCAGGGTCGACTGCCCACGGGTCGCCAATCAGCTCGCGCAGTTCGGCCGGAGTCGTCCGCCAACAGATCAGTTTGATCGGGCGGCCTTGCGGGTCCATGCCCGTCCACAGCCGCTCGATCTCGCGCTTGTACTGGGCGCTGACGCGGTCGAGACCCACAGGGTCCTTGGCCGCGAGCAGCATTTCACCGTCAAGCTCTGCGACCAGGCGCAGTTCCGCAATCCAGCGGTCAAACTCTTCACGCGGGAGACGGGACTCGAGCACGGCTTGCACATCCTCCCAGACGCGCTGCCCGGTGGCATCACCACCGCCCTGATCCTGTGTTCCCTTTTTTACGCGAGAGACAAACAATCTTTTCCGGTCCATCACCGACCCCGTTTCTGGTTTTGATCGCTCTTTCCAACTCGCACACGACGCGCCCGGCAGGCCCCCGCCTGACACTTAAAAATACTCTTTACCGGGACGATATTAGCTGGTCTGCACAAACTAATCGCCACAGAATTTCAACACAAGCCCCACTTTTTTGCGAATGTCTCAGATATCTTCTTGACTTGTGGGGCGTGCCAAAAATGCACAGGAAATTCATGCGGTTGCAGGCGAAAACTATTTTTTAGTGAGCGGTTGCTGACGTTTGTTCTCCAAATTCCTGTCAACTGGGAACATCCATAACAGGCTGTGGAAAACCCATATTTCAGGAACGTGTTTGCAAGGGGTGCAACATGGTCTTCAAAGGTTGCGGGCGCGCATCCGCAAAGGTTGCGTGCGGCAATTCTGTTCTCTGCGAGAGGCGAGGGATAAAAGCAAAGCCCGCCAGGATCATCCGGCGGGCTTCGATTTCAGGTCGCCGTAAGCGCCCGGTCTTATAAGCTTCAGGCCATCGACTTGACGCGGGCCGACAGTCGCGAAACCTTGCGGGAGGCCGTGTTCTTGTGGGTGATGCCCTTGGTCACGGAACGCATGATCTCAGGCTGGGCAGCCTTCAGCGCTTCAGCAGCAGCCGATTTGTCGCCCGAAGCAATCGCTTCTTCGACCTTGCGGACATAGGTGCGCACGCGGGAGCGGCGGGCTTTGTTGACCTCGGTGCGCGCTTCAATCTTGCGCACCATCTTCTTGGCAGATTTCGTATTCGCCATAGTAAACTCCTGGAGCCCCGGGAAAGTCCTCCGTCAGGCCGAAGGAGGGGGGATACATAAAGGCCGGGTGCGCGTCAACCAGACTCAGACCGGAAAAGCAGCATTCCGGCAGGCCTTTCAACGGTCCCTGAAGTGGGCCGTGCGCTTTTCGACGTAGGCTTTCATGCCTTCTTTCTGGTCATCGGTGGCAAAAAGCGAGTGGAACAGGCGCCGTTCGAACTGGATGCCCTGTGCCAGAGGGGTCTCAAAGGCCGCATTGATGGCCTCCTTGGTCATCATCGCGGCCGCCCGCGGCATCAGCGCGATAGTGCGCGCGAGGTCCCGGGCCTCGTCCATCAGGTCATCGGCGGGCACAATCCGGCTGATCAGCCCGCAGCGCTCGGCCTCCACAGCCTCCATCATGCGGCCCGTCAGGCAGAGCTCCATCGCTTTTGACTTGCCTATGGCCCGGGCCATCCGCTGCGTGCCGCCGGCGCCCGGCATCACGCCAAGGCGGATTTCCGGCTGCCCGAACCGTGCATTGTCGGCCGCCAGGATCATGTCGCACATCATCGCCAGCTCGCAGCCGCCGCCGATCGCATAGCCGCCCACCGCCGCGATCAGCGGCTTGCGGGTGCGCGCCGCGCGTTCCCAGTTCCTTGTGATGAAGTCCTCATAATAGGATTGCGGGAAGGTCTTGGCCTGGATTTCCTTGACATCCGCCCCGCCGGAAAACGCCTTCTTGGAGCCGGTCAGGATGATGCAGTGGACCGCGTCGTCCGCCTCGAACCGGTCAAACGCCGCCGAAAGCTCCGACATCATCTCCTCGCAGAGCGCGTTCAGGCTCTCCGGCCGGTTCATTTGGATCACGGCAAAGCCGTCTTCGGTATCGATCTCTGTGATCAGGGTCTTGTAGGACATGGGAGCTTTCTGGGAGGGGCTGCGGTAACGCGGTGGGTCCGCCGAATGCGAACAGCGGCGATGGGGCAGGTCGGACCTCGGTAAGGGTAGCAAACTCGCCGCGCTATACGCCAAGCTGCCAGCAGAGTCACGCGGCCCCTCCCTGGCCCGCCACAGCCGTTAACAGTCAACACAATTGTATATACATGTTGAGCATCGCAGCGGACCTGAAGCACCCAAAGGAGACTGTAAAGCGACCCTGGCTCTCACTTACTCATATCGCCCAGAGAGTTGCTGACATGCCAAAGCCATATCCATCAGAGCTGCTGCATGCGGACATCAACTGGTCTGAAGAGGACAACTAACGAAACAGCGAGAGATACGCAGTCAGGTTGCAGGATATTCGCTCCGGTTCCGCCCGGCCAGACGTGCGCACTGCGGTACTTGATAACAGCGAATTTACGGCTCTCGTTGAAGCCGAAGGTGTCGTTTTCAACGTCCATTGCAGGGTAGAACTCAACCTCACATTATCCCAGCCAGAGTTGCCACAAAAGATGACCAAACCGCCTACCGTAAAGCTCTGTCTCAACCCACTTAAGCCGCTGCCTTCGGGCGAGACGGACTTCAAAAAACTCGCCGCCATGACGGGTGAGGAAATCCGTGCCCAGAGCGCGGGGGATCCCAGCTTCCCCGAGATCAACTGGTCCGAGGCCGACATCGAGATCGTCGAGCCTATCGTGAAGACCGCTGTCTCGATCCGCCTCGACAGCGACGTGCTGGAATTCTTCAAGGATGCGGGCAGGGGCTACCAGACGCGGATCAACCAGATCCTGCGCTCGAACATGGAGCATCAGCAGAAGAAGGCCGGCTGAGGCGCATATGGCGCTGCCATTGCGCCGCAAAGCGCCTATATCCGCTGCATGACCGAAAAACCCTCCCGGACGGGCGATCCCGAACGCAACCGCCTCTCGGGCCGCCTCGCGCGGACCGCCAGGGTCGGCGCCAACCTCTCCGGCGCGGGCATCGCCTTCGCGGCGCAATCCTTGTTCGGCGGCGACGAGGGCACCCAGCGCACGGCGAAAGCGCTCGCCGCTGCACTCGGCAAGTCCAAGGGCCCGCTGATGAAGATCGCGCAGCTCGTTTCGACGATCCCGGATTTCCTGCCGCCGGAGTACGCCGCCGAACTCAGCCAGCTGCAGGCCGAGGCCCCCGCAATGGGCTGGCCCTTCGTCAAGCGCCGCATGCGCGCCGAACTCGGCCCCGGCTGGGAGTCGAAATTCGCGAGCTTCGCGCATGAGGCCGCCCACGCCGCCTCGCTCGGCCAGGTCCACCGCGCCGCGCTGCACGATGGCCGCGAGGTCGCCTGCAAGCTGCAATACCCGGACATGTCGAGCGCGGTCGAATCCGATGTCGGCCAGCTGCGCTCACTGCTCGGCGTGTTCAAGCGCATGGATGGCTCGATCGATGCCGACGCCATGGTCGAGGAGATCACCGACCGCCTGCGCGAGGAACTCGACTATGCCCGCGAGGCCAGACACATGGCTCTCTACGGCGCCATGCTTGCGGACAAGTCCTTCGTCACCGTGCCGCAGCTGATACCGGATCTGTCCGCCGAACGCCTCCTCACCATGACCTGGCTCTCCGGCGACAAGCTCTCGAGCTTCGAATCCGCCCCGCAGGAGACGCGCAACCATATCGCCGAAATGTTGTTCTGGACCTGGTGGGGGCCGATGAACTCCTACGCTGTCATCCACGGCGACCCGCACCTCGGCAACTATCAGGTCACCGGCGGCGGCACCGGTATCAACCTGCTCGACTTCGGCTGCGTGCGAATCTTCCCGCCGAAGTTTGTCGGCGGCGTCGTCGATCTCTACCGCGCCATGCTGACCGATGATTTCGACGCGGCCTACGCCGCCTACGAAACCTGGGGTTTCGAGAACCTGTCGCGCGAACTCGTCGAAGTCCTCAACGTCTGGGCCCGCTTCATCTATGGCCCGATCATCGACGACCGCGTCCGCTCCGTCGCCGACGGCATCAAGCCTGGCGAATATGGCCGCAAGGAAGCCTTCCGCGTCCGCCAGCTGCTGAAAGAGAAGGGGCCCGTGAAGATCCCGCGCGAATTCGTCTTCATGGACCGCGCCGCCATCGGCCTCGGCGCCGCCTATCTTCGCCTCGGCGCGGAACTCAACTTCCACAAGCTCTTCGAAGAAAGCCTCGAAGACTTCTCCGTCGACACCGTCGCCGCGCGTCAGGCGGCCGCGCTCAAAGCAGCCGGGCTTGCGTGAGGCGCCCGGCCTCGCTCTCGCGCTCGCTCACATCCCCGCGCGAGTTCGGCCCGATCGCCGTCCTCGGCATCATTGCGCCGGGCCTGCTCGGCTTCGCCCAGCGCGCCGATGAAGTCTTCGAGCAGGAAACCCAAGCGTTTGACATCGCCGTGCTGACCTTCCTGCGACTGCCACAAGAGACGTCCACCCGCCCCCGCCTGGCTGCTCAACGCGATGACCGACATCACCGCTCTTTGCGCCTTCGTCCAGCTGCGCTGTGACGCGACGCCGGCCCAGTCCGAAAGCGCCGCCTAGTTCATGCTGCTCGCCGCCGCAGTGGCCGACCGGCTGGAGACACGGGGCGCCTTTTCCGGGTCGCATGAACTGGAGCGTGTTCTGATCCGCGCCTTTATCGAGCGGGGCCAGAAGAGCGGCCATATCCGCCCCGAAATCGATGCCGACGCTGAAGCGCGGATGGCAGGCTGCAGCCTGCTCGGGCTGCGGATGCAGTGCCTGATCGATCCCGCCTTCGATCCCGCGCCGGTTCGCGATGCCCTCGTCGGCGCCCTGCGCGATCACCTGAAGCTCAAGACCGGAAAGGGCAAGCGCCCATGAGCGCGCCATACAAGACCTGGCAATGCCGCACCTGCGGCTACCTGTATGACGAGGCCGAAGGCGATGCGGGCGAAGGTCTCGCGCACGGCACCCGCTGCGGCGGCATTCCGAGGACCTGGATCTGCCCGCTCTGCGCCACACCGAAAGCCGAGTTCGACAGGGTGGAACTCTAGCTCGCCTTTGCAACCCGCACGCATTTCCCGCTGGCCGCCTCGCAGTCGAGGCGATCAACATCCAGCAGGTCCCAGAACGGATTGATCGTCGACGGATCATCCACCTTCAGCGTCAGGGCATAGGCGTCGCCGATGTTCGCCGCGTTGCGGAACCACGAGACCGACGTGCCCGTGCACAGCGTTTTCGTTTCGCCCGGCTGCAGCGACAGCGATGAGACGCCCGGCGCCGTCGCGACCCATTCGCCCCTGGCATCATGCAGCGTCAGGAGAAAGCGCAGCTTCCGGTTCGAGGCATTGCGCGCCTCGGCGCAGGCTTCGAGATGACGTGTGCCGTTCATCCCTTCGCTGACCGTCTGGCTCACCTTGCCGAACTGGCCCTCGGTCACGCCTCGCGGATACAGCATCGAGCCGAACCGGGAATTGACCGCGCGGTAATAGGTATACGCCGCCACTTCGCAGGCGGCATGCTTGCCGGAGGCGCTCGCCTTCGGCCAGTTGGCATCACAAGCCTCGCGCATGTCGCTGAGAAAGTCGGCGTCGCACACGCCCTGGTCAAGCTGGCCGGAGCGGTAGCAGGCATCATGGAACTTGCAGGCCTCGAGGAACGGCCCGTCCGGCACCACGGCGTCCAGCAGGTTGCGCCCGCCGCAGGCATCCAGCGGCTCGCGCGCGCTTATCACCGAGGCCGAGACGACGGCGTTGTCTCGGGCCCGCCCTTTCGCCAGGGCGGGAGGAGCCAGTAGGCTGGCAGCAAGGGCGGCAGCGAACAGTGTGCGAAGCATGGCGACAATGCTTTCCGGTCTCTGATGGCAAATTCAAGGCATCCCTTGCAGCTGCCTCGTAACCGGGTTTATCCCGCCTGCCATGACCGACGATTTCAACCGCTACCAGACCACTGAACTGCCGCCCGGCTACAGCCAGCTTGCCTGGCACCGGGGCTTCGGCCGCCAGATCGGACCCCTCTTCGAAAAGCGCGAGAACGGCCATCTGACCCGCGCCTTCCGGGTCGAGGAGTATCACACCAATGGCATGCTCAATGCGCATGGCGGCATGCTGATGACCTTCGCCGACATGGCCTGGGGCGGCGCGGTCGAGAATGACGAGGACACCTGGTGGGTAACCGTCCGTCTTGTCTGCGACTTCCTTGCCGGCGCCCCGCTCGGCAGTTTCGTCGAGGGCGACGGCATCGTCGTCGGCCAGCAGCATGACATCATTACAGTCGAAGGCCGCATCTGGACCGGCGACAAGACGATCATGCGCGGCACTGGCATCTTCAAGATCATACCCCGCCGCGACGGCGCCCCGATGCGGGAAGCCGCGGCAGCGAAGGCGAAGGGCTGAAAAGTGGCGTCCGGTAAGGCGGGGTGAATACCCCTCTCCCGTGTCAACCGGAGAGGAGGGGCCCACGACCAAAGGTCGTGCGAGGTGAGGGGCTTCTTCAGCCCAGCGGCGCCTCTCTGTTCCCGCCGGTCTTCCACAACGAGTAGAGGATCGCGCCGCCGAGGAAGGCGATGGTCAGCATCAGCGACCATTGCGGCTCGAGATACGCCACCAGATGCAGTTCCTTGTAGAGCAGGAAGTTCCAGAAGATCTTCAGGCCGATCAGCACCAGCACCAGCGACAGGCCGTACTTCAGATACTTGAACCGCTCGATCGCAGCCGCCAGCATGAAATACATCGAACGCAGGCCGAGGATGGCGAAGATGTTCGAGGTGTAGACGATGAACGGATCGCGCGTGACCGCGAAGATCGCCGGTACCGAGTCGACGGCAAAGATGATGTCCACCGCTTCGACCATGATCACGCACAGCAGCAGCGGCGTGCCCCAGAGCACCATCTTGCCGGTCACGGGATGAGGTTTGCGCACGACGAAATTGTGGTTCTCGATCGTGTCGGTCACCCGCATCCGCTTCTTCAGGAATTTCAGGACCGGATTGTCGTTGAGGTCCATGTGGTCGTCGTCGCCGCTGCCCGACAGCAGCATCTTGCCGCCCGTGTAGAGCAGGAAAGCGGCGAAGATGTAGAGCACCCAGGTGAACTCGTTGACGATCGCGGCGCCCAGCGAAATAAAGATCGCCCGGAACACGATCGCGCCGATGATGCCCCAGAACAGGACCCGGTGCTGATACTCGCGCGGCACGGCGAAGAAGGTGAACACCATGCCGATGACAAAGATGTTGTCGAAGGCGAGAGCCGTTTCCAGGAGGTAGCCGGTGGCAAACTGGATCGTCGCCTGGGCGTTCAGATTGTCCGGCTCGTTGTAGTAGGCGGCATCGGGTTGATAGCCGAAATAAATGTAGAAGCCGAAAGCGACGGCGAGCGACGAGAAGCACGCCCACATGATGGCGCTCTTTTTGGGCGAGACAACTTCGTCCTTCTTGTTGAGGAGGCCGAGGTCCACCCAGAGCAGCAGGGCGATGAAGGAAAGGAACGCGATCCACAACCAGACGGGTTGGCCGGCGTACGTGACGGTCAGAAATACAGGCATGGGAAATCAGGGGTCCGGAAAGGCGCGCCGCGTTAGCGCAATATCCGTAAGAGATCCGACATCACATCTGCCGCCGCAGATACCAGAGGGGCCCGGTTCCAAGTCCAGCATGGGAAATAGTGACTCGCCCCGCGCCGTCAAGCGGCACCGGGCAGGGCCAGCCGGGCGAGGCCCGCAAGCGCGCAGGCAATGACGACGAGCAGAATGTTGGCCTTGAACCGGATCAGCGCGGTGGCTGCAGCTGCGGCGATCAGCAGCGCCAGCGGGTCGAGCGTCAGAAAGTCCGGCAAGATCAACGCGTGCCCTGCCGGAAGCTGCAGCGCAAAGGTTGCCTGGAACAGCACCGCAAATCCGAACACCAGCGCGATCTTGGCGATGATCCCAAATACCGCCGCCGTGATCGCCCTCAGCGCGCCAGTCGCCAGCCGGCTGCGGCGCAGCCCCTCGGCAAAGGGCGCGCCGGCAAATATCCACACGAAGGACGGCGCGAAGGTGCACCAGCTCGCCATCAGGGCGGCGAGCATTGCCAGCATCAGCCCGCCGCCTTCCGCTTGCCAGCCCGCCATGAAGCCGACGAACTGGTTGACCAGCACCAGCGGCCCCGGCGTCGTCTCAGCCAGCCCCAGCCCGTCGATCATCTGCGCCGCCGTCAGCCAGCCTTCTGCCTCGACCGCCTGCTGCTGCAGATAGGCGAGCAAGGCGTATGCGCCGCCGAACGTCACCAGAGCGAGCTTCGAGAACAGCATGCCCACCCGCGTCAGCACATGGTCCGGCCCGAGTACCGCCAGCGCTCCGGCCAGGGGGGCGAGCCAGACTGCTGACCAGGCGAAGGCAGTTGCAAATGCTTGGCCCGCTTTGGGCGAAGCGGATTTCGCCCCGGCGCCCGCGAGTTCAGGGGCAGGCCCTGTCAGGCTGCGCGCCAGCCCCAATGCCGCCGCCGCGCCGATCACCAGCGGGAAGGGTAAGACAAACAGGAAGAGGGCCAGGAAGGCGAGCACCGCGATCACCAGATCCCCCCGCGTCTTCAGCGCTCGCTTGCCGACTTTCCAGAGCGCCTCGAGGATGAACCCGATCACCGCCGCCCTGATGCCGTAGAACAGCGCACTGACGACCGGCGTTGTGCCCAATGTCGCATAGAGCCAGGTCAGCCCGAACACGAGCAGCGCGCCCGGCAGTACGAACGCCAGCCCCGCAATCAGTCCGCCCCGCACCCCGTGCAGCTGCCAGCCTGCATAGGTCGCCAATTGCTGCGCCTCCGGTCCCGGCAGCAGCATGCAGTAGTTGAGGGCGTGCAGGTATTCCTGCTCGCCGATCCATTTCTTCTCGTCGACGAAGATGCGGTGCATCAGCGCGATCTGCCCGGCTGGCCCGCCAAAGCCGAGACAGCCGATGCGCAGGCTCGCGGCGGTCAACTCACCGAGGGTAGGAGCCGTCATAAATAGCCTCTTCACTCATGGCCCATGGGCCGAAGAGTGGGGCTTGGGCGCTTACGCCTGTCCGGGCGCCCACATGGGCCCGGTGTGATTGAGCTAGCGGAAATGAGGGGCCGGGAAAAGGTGTCCCTGCCCTGGGAAACCGACCTTTCATCTCCGCTCACCCCGGCGAAAGCCGGGGCCCAGGCTTGTCTGGCTCAGGCTTGTCGGGCTCAGGCTGGTTTCCGGCTTGCGCCGGAATGGGCAGACAACAGATGGCCGCTGGCGGGACGACCCCGCCCTTGCCGCAGCCGCCCCCCGGCGCTAGGTGCGGGGCGAACTCCGTACACAGGCCCAGCCCATGACCGATGCCCCCCTCTCCGGCAAGGATCTCGCCCGCAAGCCGCGCGGCTTTCCCGACAATCGGGAAGGAATGATCCATGCGAAGGCACGCCTCGTCGAAACAGTCACCGGCGTCTATCGCCAATGGGGCTTTGAAGCGCTGGAGACCAGCGCCTTGGAGTATGCCGACGCGCTCGGCAAGTTCCTGCCGGATGCCGACCGCCCGAACGCGGGCGTGTTCGCCATCCAGGACGATGACGAGCAATGGATGGCGCTGCGCTACGACCTGACCGCGCCGCTTGCCCGTTTCGTGGCGGAGCAGGGCCAGGGTCTCGGCCGCCCGTTCCGGCGCTACGCCGCGGGCCCGGTCTGGCGCAACGAGAAACCCGGCCCCGGCCGGTTCCGTGAATTCTGGCAATGTGACGCCGACACGGTGGGCGCCCCCGGCTTCCATGCGGATGCCGAGATGATCGCGATGGGCGCTGAAGCCCTGCGCGCCATCGGCATGAAGCCCGGCGAATTCGTGATCCGCGTGAACACCCGCCGCCTGCTCAACGGTGTGCTCGACTCCGTCGGCGCCGAAAAAACCGGCACGCGCCTCGCCATCCTGCGTGCGCTCGACAAGCTTGACCGGCTCGGCGCCTTGGGCGTCGCAGACCTCCTCGGCGCAGGCCGCAAGGACGAAAGCGGCGACTTCACCAAGGGCGCCGGGCTGGATGCAGCCGCCGTGAAGCGCGTGCTGGCCTTTGCTGAAGCGGGCGCGGCAACGCGCGCCGTGACGCTCGCCAATCTCGCCAAGGCCGCCGGCTTCACTGAGGAAGGCAAGGCGGGCCTCGCCGAACTTGAAGCCATCGCCCTCGCCCTCGAAGCGCTCGGCGCACCGGAGGACGACGTGAAGATCGATCCGTCCGTGGTCAGGGGACTGGAATACTATACCGGCCCCGTCTTCGAGGCTGAGCTGCTGCGCGAAGTCACCGGCGAGGACGGCAAGGCCTACCGCATCGGCTCCATAGGCGGCGGCGGGCGCTACGACGACCTTGTCGCGCGCTTCACCGGCGAGGCGGTCCCCGCAACCGGCTTCTCCATCGGCATCTCGCGCCTCGCCGCCGCGCTGGCCATCATGGGCGAAGGTACAAAGCTCGACGGCCCCGTCGTCGTGCTCAATCTGGACAAAGACAATCCCGGCCTCGCGCTCGGCCTCGCTGCCGAGCTGCGCCGCGCGGGCCTTCGCGCTGAGGCCTATATGGGCGCCTCCGGCATGCGCCCGCAGATGAAGTATGCCGACCGGCGCGCCTCGCCCGCCGTCGTCATCGTCGGCGGCGATGAAGTCGCCAAGGGCACGGTGACGATAAAGGATCTCGAAATGGGCGCGCTGAAGGCGCAGGCAATCACCTCCAACGAGGAATACCGCGAGGCCCGCCCCGGCCAGATCGAAGTGCCGCGCGACCAGATGGTTGCCGCCGTACGCGCCATCGTCGAGGCGCAGACATGAACCACGACGCCCTGGTGGCAGTCGCGCGCGCGGTGTTCGAAGCGGCCGGCGGCACGCCCATTGACCCCGATTATGTTCTGCCTGCGGACATTCCATTGGAACTATCCGGCGAGGCCGTGCGCGCGCGCCTCTGCGTGTTCACCGACAATCGCGGCGCAGAAATGGCCATGCGGCCCGACCTGACGCTGCCCGTGGCGCAGCGCGAGGCGGCCCGTCTCGAAGCGGCCCGTCTCGAAGC
>ERZ888423.2195-NODE-2195-length-15050-cov-111.066889_pt1 | contig 15050 bp, 16 predicted proteins | sample MGYA00520523_ERZ888423 | MGnify/ENA primary metagenome ERZ888423 (study PRJEB32303, sample SAMEA104408611) | aquatic metagenome | biome: Brackish water; feature: Pelagic; material: water | place: Baltic Sea | collected 2014-06-08T10:24:00 | depth 30,27 m ...
CCAGCCCCCCAGCACCAGCCGGGCGATGCTGCGCTCCGCATCCAGCACCACGCAGCTGCCGCCATGGGCCCTGGCCAGCTGACGGGCCAGGGCTAGGGCGTCTCCAGGCACGACTAGGTCTAGGTCGGGTTGGCGCTCCAGGCGCCCTAATAGCCCGTCGCGTACGGCGCCGCCCACCAAGGCCGTGCCAGGTGGCAGGGCTTCTTGGGGAAGGGGCCAGGGCTCGGCCAGCAGGCGCTGCCAGAGCTCTTCTGCCACCTCGCCAGCGGGGCGGTAAACCGTCACAATGGGCTCCTGGCTCAGCCTGGGCAGCATGTGCATCTGCGTGGATTGCCACTGGGTCGACCGCTGTCAGGCCTACCACGCGGTGGAGCGCCAGCACGGCGCACCCCACCTCTGCCTGGAGCCCGATCTCAGCCCGAGCGAGCCACGCATTCACGTGCAGGTGCAGGATCTTCCCGCCGGTGGGGTGGGAGTGGAGTGGGACGTGCGCGCCTGCGGCAGTTTTCAGCGGGATGCGGGCCGCTGGCAGCGGCTCTGCCCCGGCGCAGCCCTGCCGCGATGAGGACGAGCTGATGGCTGCCGTTTTGGCCTTGCATAGCTCCAGTGAGGTGCTCGGCGTAGGAGTCCGCTGGCTAGACGGGCCAAGCGCTCTGGCGGGAAGCACTGTGGTGCGCGCCTTTCCCCTCGGCCGCGAGCTCTCCAATCAGCTGTTCAGCTGCATTGAGCAGCTATTGCCCGCTGAGCAGTGGCCCCAGCTCAGCCGCCTGGCGGTGGCCACTGGTCCAGGCGGGTTCACCGGCACCCGGCTCACGGTGGTGCTGGCCCGCACCCTGGCCCAGCAGCTGCAGTTGCCCCTCGATGGGGTGGGCAGCTTTTTGCTGGTGGCCCGGCGGCTGGGGATTGCGGAGCCAACTTGGCTGGTGCAGGAGCTGCCGCGCCGCGGCGTGGTGGCTGGGCTTTATGCCCCTGCTGGCCCAGATCAAGACATCGTGGAGCTTGAGGAGCCCCGGCTGTTCGCCCCAGATACGCCCTTGCCGCCGGGTCCCCAGCTTTCCGCAGAGGCCTTGCTGCCCGACGACGTTGAGCAATTGCTGCAGCTGAGTGTGCAGGCGGCTCACCTGGGCCTGGCAGCTCCCTGGCAGCCCGTGCTGCCCTCCTACCCCACCTCGCCGGTGGCCGGGCTCTGATGATGTCTCAACCCGATCCGGCGCGCCGTCCTCCCCTTAGCGGCGTCCAGGGGCGCTCCCGCAAGCTGCGTCCCCGCAGGGGTCGTGCGAGCCCCTGGGGGCTGCTGGCGCTGCTGCTGGCCGGTGGTTTTCTTTGGCTGTCGCGCGGCTGGTGGTGGCCGGCGCCCCCAACCCCCCAGATGATCCTGGTGCTGGGCGGCGATGTGGCGCGGGAGCGGGAGGCGGCGGCTTTGGCGGCCCGCCAGGGGCTGCCGGTGGTGGTGAGTGGCGGCAGCAATCCCGAATATGCCCATTGGTTGTTTGAGCAACGCCAGGGGTTGCCGCCCCACCAGGTGCAGCTCGACTACCGCGCCCGGGACACCCTCTCCAATTTCACTTCCCTGGTGGACGATCTGCGCCAGGCCCGCATCCGCCATGCCCTGCTAGTCACCAGCAGCGACCACATGGGCCGGGCCCTGCTGGTGGGCAGGATCGTGGCTGGCAGCCGCGGCATCCACCTCACGCCGGTGCCGGTTTCCTGTGGTGATCGCTGCCAGCCGGAGGGCAGGCGCAAGGTGTGGGGCGACGGACTGCGGGCGGCCGTGTGGGTGCTGAGTGGCCGTGACCTCAGGGGCTGGGCGGGCCCAGCTGGTGGCCGTTGATCAGACCCTGGTCGAGCAAAGCATTGATCTGGGCCTGGCAGGCGGCCGTGGCGACGTCGAGGTCGGCGCGCCGCCGTGAGGCGGGCGCTGGAATTGGCGTGCCAATGCGGATGTGAATGGGCAGTAGCCGTGCGCCGGCTTGCCCCGGGCCCAGGGCCCGGTGGCTGTTGATGATCGCCACAGGTAGCAGGGGCACGCCGGCTCGGGCCGCCAGCAGGGCGGCGCCAGCCTGGGGATCATTGACCCGGCCATTGGCCTGGCGGGTGCCGTCGATGAATACGCCGGTGGCCCAACCCTCGAGCAGGCGGTTGGTGGCGGTGCGGATGGCCTCGCGGTCGCTGGCACCACGGGACACCGGATAGGCGCCGCAGGCCCGGATGATGGCGCCGAGTATCGGCACCCTGAACAGCTCGGCCTTGGCCATGAAGGCCACTGGCCGGCCAAGGGCGTGTCCCAGTAGGGGGGGATCAAGGTGGGAGCCGTGGTTTGCCACCACCACCAAAGCCCCTTGCCTTGGCACGTTGCCGTTGCCAGCGGTGCGGCCGCTAAACAACAACCGGTAAATCGGAAACACCAGCAGATAGCTGATCAGCCGGTAGGTGAGGCTAGGCCGCGGTGTGCGGATCAGGGCCGGCAGCTGGCTGGATTGGCTCATAGCGCCAGGTCGGCGGCGCTGCTGATCTGGGCGGTGTGGATGCCCGGGCAGCTGCGTTTGATTAGGCCGCTAAGCACGGCTCCAGGACCAATCTCCACGGCGGTTTCTATGCCCAGATTCCTAAACTGCGTCATCGTTTCGCGCCAGCGCACGCCAGTGGTCATCTGATTGACCAGGCGGGCCTTGAGCGCGGCTGCGCTGGTTTCGGGGCTGGGATCGGTGTTGCTGAGCACGGGAATCGCCGCATCGGCGAAGGGCACTGCTTCCAGCTCGGTGGCAAAGGCGGCGGCGGCTGCCGCCATGAAGGGGGAGTGGAAGGCGCCGCTGACGGCCAAGGGAATGGCCCGCTTGCACGTCAAGTTGCTGCTGACTGCTGCCACCGCCTCGGGGCTGCCGGAGAGCACCACCTGGGCGTCGCTGTTGTCGTTGGCAACTACCACCCCTTCAGTGGCTGCCACCAGGTCATCCAGTTCACCCCGGTCGAAACCCATCACCGCCGTCATGGCGCCGCCGCCGGCAGCAGCCATCAAGGTGCTGCGGCTTTTCATCAGCTGCAGACCGGTGGCGAAGTCGAATACCCCCGCCACATGCAAGGCGACCAGTTCGCCCAGGCTGTGGCCAGCTACTAGTTGGGGCGCGCGGCCTTGGGCCTGCAGGGCTTCTGCCAGCAGGCTTTCAATCACAAATAGGGCCGGTTGGGTGTTGCGGGTGTCGTTGAGATCGCTTAGGTCGCCGCCACCCCCCGTGCCCGAGCAGATCGCCAGTAGGTCCCGGCCCAGCAGGGCTGAGGCTTGCTCGAAACGCTCCCGGGCTCCAGGCAGCTGCAGCACCGGCTCTGCCATGCCCACTTTCTGCGAGCCCTGGCCAGGAAACACCCAGGCAATGCCCATGCCTTCACCCTCTAACTGAGTCGGCAGGAGATTAGGTCTCAGTCGGTGGGGCCCTGCCAGCGCAGGAGAGCTGCACCCCAGCTAAGGCCGGCGCCGAAGCCGCTGCTGGCCAGCAGATGGCCCGGCTGCACCCGGCCGTCCTTGACGGCTTCATCGAGCATCAATGGAATCGTGGCGGCCGAGGTGTTGCCGTAGAGGGCCAGGTTGCTCAGCACCTGGCTGTGGGCGATGGCGAAGCGGTCGGCAACGGCGTCGAGGATGCGCTGGTTGGCCTGGTGCAGCAGCAGCCAGTCGAGTTGCGCGGGGGCGGTGCCGGTGGCCTCCAGCAACTCGCTGAGGATTGCCGGCACCTCTCGCACCGCAAATTTGTAGACCTCTTGGCCGTTCATCTGGATCGGCGCAAAGCCGCCCTGCTGGGCCGTGAGCTCCCCGAGCAGGGGCGCGTGTTTATCGAGCTGGGCAAGGGTTAGGCAGCCGTTGCGGCTGCCGTCGGAGCGCATGCGGAAACCCAGTAGGCCACTGTCGACCGCTTCGCAAGCCTCCACCGCCACGGCACCGGCACCATCGCCAAACAGCACGCAGGTGCTGCGGTCGTCCCAGTCGACCCAGCGACTGAGCTGGTCGGCGCCGATCACCAGGGCCCGCTTCATGGCGCCGCTGCCCAAATATTGGCTGGCGGTGATCAGGGCAAACAGAAAGCCGCTGCAGGCGGCGGTGAGATCGAAGGCCACCGCGCGTCTGGCGCCTAAGGCCCCCTGCACCCGTGGCGCCGTGCCGAATAGATCGTCGGGGCTTGAGGTGGCCAGCAGGATCAGGTCGACATCCTCTGGGCTCCAGCCGGCATGGTCGAGGGCGGCCTGGGCGGCGCGGCTGGCCAGGCAGGTGAGGGATTCGCTGGGGCCTGCGATCCGGCGGGCGCCAATGCCAGTGCGGGTGCGGATCCACTCGTCATTGGTGTCAACCCTCTCGCTGAGTTGCTGATTGGTGATGCTGGCTGCTGGCACTGCGCTGCCACATCCAACTAAGGCCATGCCCAGCAGGCCCGTTGCTTTTAGCTCTGGTGTGTTGACTCCGCCGAGCGACACCGGGAATGGCCCACAGTTGGCTCAGTCAATCACAGGCGACTGGCTCTGCGGGGCTGCCCGTTTCGCTGAGGGCGTGGAGGTTGGCCATCACCCCGTGGCTGGCGGCGGAGTGGGCCAGGCGCAGGGCGCTGAGCACGGAGAGGGCCTTGCTGCTGCCGTGGCCGATTACGCACACCCCATCTACTCCGAGCAGCAGGGCGCCGCCATGTTCGGCATGGTCGAGGCGCTTTTTAATGCGGCGCAGGTTGTTGATCAGGAAGGCCGAGCCCACCTTGCCGCGGCGGCCCCTGGGCAGCTCCTCTTTGATCACATCCAGCAGCACGCTGCCCACGGATTCCAGGAACTTCAACAGCACGTTGCCGGTGAAGCCGTCGCACACCACCACGTCGAACTGGCCCGAGAGGATGTCGCGCCCCTCGCAGTTGCCGGCGAAGTTGAAACGCTCCTCTTCTGCCAGCAGGGGGTAGGTGCGCAGGCAGAGCTCGTTGCCCTTGCACTCCTCTTCGCCGATATTCACCAGGCCGATGCGGGGCTGGGCCACCTGCAATACATCGCGGCTGTAGATGTGGCCAAGCAGGGCCCACTGGTGCAGGTAGGCGGGCTTGCAATCCATGTTGGCGCCCACATCCAGCACCAGCACCTGCTGTTCGGTGTCTTTGGTGGGGAATAGGGCGCCGATGGCGGGGCGATCGATGCTCTTGAGTCGGCCCAGCCGGAAGATCGCCGCAGCCATCACGGCGCCGGAGTTGCCAGCGGAATAGACCGCCGTGGCCTCGCCCTGCTTCACCAGGTCCATGGCCTTGTTGATGCTGGCGTCGCGCTTCTTGCGCACCACCGTGGCCTCTTCGTTCATGCCCACTGAGGGGCCGCTGGCCACAAGCTCGATCAGCCCGCGGGCTACGGCTTCGTTGAGTTCGTCCTGGAGGCCCATGGCGGTCACGGCGGCCTGTAGCAGGGCCGTTTCGGCCACGAACCGCACCCGCAGGGGCAACAATTCCACGGCCCGCAGGCAGCCCTCCAGGATCGGACCAGGGGCGTGGTCCCCACCCATGCCATCCACCGCTACCCAGAGGCGGTCGGAGTCGTTGATCGGTGTGTCTTCGCCCGGTCCGCCCAGGCCCCGTTGCAGGCGGCGTAGGGGGTCGAACACCAGCGGCTGCAGCACCGTGTTGGCCATGTTGCCGGCCACGCTGGTGGCGGTGCCAGCCACATTGCCAGCCGTGTTGGCGGCGGAGCTGGCGGCAGAAGTGGCGCTATCCACCAGGCTGGTTACCGCCGCGTTGCGGCGATACCAGATCACCAGCCGGCGGATGGCCCGGCTGGGCTTGGCGCGCTTGTCAGGTCCCTTCGGAGGCAACGGCGTCAACGATGCGTTGGAACAAATAACCGGTGCCGCGAGCCGTGAGGATCAGCTCGGGGTTGGCCGGATCGTCCTCCAGTTTGGAGCGCAGACGGGAAATGTGGACATCCACCACCCGGGTATCCACGTGACGCTCCGGGGTGTAGCCCCACACGTCCTTGAGAATTTCACCCCGGCTGAAGGGTTCGCCGCTGCGGCTCACCAGCAGCTCCAGCAGGCTGAACTCCATGCCGGTGAGGCGGATGCGCTCATCACCTCGATACACCTGACGCTTGTTGGTGTCGATGCGCAGTTCGCCCACCGTGATCACTCCGGAATTGGGAGAACCGGCGATGGACTCCTTCTCCACCCGGCGCAGCACGCAGCGGATGCGGGCTTCCAGCTCCTTGGGGCTGAAGGGTTTCACCACGTAGTCGTCGGCACCGAGCTCGAGGCCGGTGATGCGATCTGCAACGTCGCCTAGGGCGGTGAGCATGACGATCGGCACATCCGATTCCTTGCGCAGCTCCTGGCAGACGCCGTAGCCATCGAGCTTCGGCATCATCACGTCGAGCACCACCAGATCCGGCTGAGTGGTCTTGAACAATTCCAGGGCCTCGATGCCGTCGCAGGCCGTGACCACCTGATAACCGATCATCGATAGGCGGGTCTCCAGGATCCGCCGGATGCTGGCTTCGTCGTCAACGACGAGGATTACTTCCTTGCCGTGATTGTTCCCGAGGGTGGTGGTGGGGGCGGAGGCCGTCATCACTGCAGCCGGGCTGCTACATCAGATAGCCCCCACTGAAAAGGCGGGAGGGGGCGAAATTTCATTCAATGCCACCTTTCTTCATACAGCCCTCTCTCGTCAGCCCTTAGTTCGTGGCCAAGCCCAGCACTTTTTTTGTCTGCACCAGCTGTGGAGCCCAGGCCCGCCAGTTTTTTGGCAAGTGCGCCAGCTGCGGCAGCTGGAACACCTTGGTGGAGCAAAAAGCTGCTCCGGCGGCCGACAGTCGGCGCCGGCGGCCAGTGGCCGAGGGTGCTGCCGCTGAAGCCGTTGTCGCCGGCCAGCCGCGACGCTCCGAGCCGATCCAAGCGGTGGGCGAGCGGGCCTTGCAGCGGCTTAGCAGCGGCTACGGCGAATTCGATCGGGTGCTGGGCGGTGGCCTGGTGCCCGGCTCCCTGGTGCTGGTGGGCGGCGACCCGGGAATTGGTAAGAGCACCCTGCTGCTGCAGAGCGCCCGCGCCATGGCGGCTCGGGCGTCGGTGCTCTACGTGAGCGCGGAGGAGTCGGCCCAGCAGGTGAAGTTGCGCTGGCGCCGCCTGGCTGAGGCCACACCTGGCGAATCCGAAGCTGGTGAAAGCGAAGCTGGGGCTGATTTTCAGCTGCTCGCCGAAACCGACCTGGAGCTGGTGCTGCAGGAGCTGGAGGCGCTGCGGCCGGCGGTGGCCATCATCGACAGCATCCAGGCCCTCCACGATGCCGAACTCGGCAGCGCCCCTGGTTCGGTGTCCCAGGTGCGGGAATGTGCTGCCGCCCTGGCCCGCATTGCCAAGCGCCAGGACACGGCCCTGCTGCTGGTGGGCCACGTCACCAAGGAGGGCGCCCTGGCGGGCCCGAAGGTGCTCGAGCACCTGGTGGATGCGGTGCTGACCTTTGAGGGCGACCGCTTTGCCAGCCACCGGCTGCTGCGGGCGGTGAAAAACCGCTTCGGCGCCACCCATGAGCTGGGTGTGTTCGAGATGCGCGATCGGGGTCTAGCCGAGGTGACCAACCCCAGCGAGCTATTCCTTGGTAGCGACGAACCCAGCGCCGGCACCGCCACGATCGTGGCCTGCGAGGGCACTAGGCCCCTGGTGGTGGAAATGCAGGCCCTGGTGAGCACCACTAGTTACGCCAGCCCGCGCCGCAGCGCCACCGGTATCGCCGTTAATCGCTTGCACCAGATTTTGGCCGTGCTCGAAAAACACCTGGGCCTGCCCCTGTCGCGGTTCGACTGCTACCTGGCGGTGGCCGGCGGTTTGGAGGTGGAGGAGCCGGCAGCTGATCTCGGCGTGGCCGCGGCGGTGGTGGCCAGCTACCGCGACCTCACCTTGCCGCCCGGCACGGTGCTGGTGGGGGAGCTGGGCCTGGGTGGCCAGCTGCGGCTCGTGGGGCAACTGGAGCTGCGACTGCAGGAGGCGGCGCGGCTGGGTTTCACCCGGGCGGTGGTGCCTAGGGGCACGGGCCTAGCTAAGGCCGCTGCTGGCATGGGTCTGCAGCTCCTGGAAGCCGGTGGCGTGGCCGAGGCGCTGGTGGCTGCCCTAGGGGTGAATCCAGCCGATGACCGGGGTTAATCCGGTTCAGAAATAAACGTCGACGCTGCCCCGACCGCTGGTTTTTAGCCAGTTTTGGGCCTCGATGTAGTTGTTCGGAGCCAGGCGGATCGCTTTGCCCCAGAAGTCGGCGGCCTGATCGAAACAGCGATCAGCCGCATCGGCATCGCCACGCTCTTCGGCGATCGAACCCAGGTGATGGTGGATCACCGCAATGTTGTTGAGGGCCTGGGGCATTTTGCTGTTGAGATCCAGGGCCTGGCCGTAGAAGTCGAGCGCCTTGGCGTGGTCGCCGTTGGAGGCAAACACCAGGGCCATGTTGTACAGAATGAAAGCCCGGTCGTTGGGGTCGTCTTCGAGGGTGAGCGCCTCCTCATAGTTTTCGAGGGCTTCTGCGTATTCGCCATCGGCCTGAGCGCTCATACCGTCGCGGTAATAGGCAAAAGCCTCCTTGGCCCGTCGGTTGGTGGGCAGCACCTTGAGGATCAGGTCGGCCATCACTGTGAAGCTTTTATCGATGAAGTTGTCGTTGCGTTGACTGCGGGGCACGGATTGGCGGCGGACTTCGTAGGCCCATCCTGGCGGATGTCCCTAGCCTGAGTTGATCCAATTTCTTACCTGGCCTTGCATTCGCTCCAGGAGCCACCTCTGCTGGAGCCCCTCCTGCTTGAGATCGAGGGGATGAAATGCGGCGGCTGCGTGCGGGCCGTTGAGCAGCGCCTGCTGGATCAACCCGGAGTGCGCCAGGCCAGCGTCAACCTGCTAACCCGCACTGCCTGGGTCGACCTCGCCTCTGCGCAAGTGGATCAGGGGGCGCTGCTCCAGGCATTGGCCGCTCTGGGTTTCCAGGCGCGGCTGCGCTCCACGGAGGCTGAAGTGTCGAGTCGCCGGGAGCGCTTGCGGGCGCGCAGCTGGTGGCAGCAGTGGCGCCAGCTGGTGGTGGCCCTAGTGCTGCTCCTGGTTTCCGTGCTCGGCCATCTGCCGGTGGCGGGGTTAGGTGCCCTTTGGATTCACGCCTTGGTGGCCACGGCGGCCTTGGCCGGGCCGGGCCGCCTGATTCTGGTGCGGGGAATTCAGGGAGCCCTAGCTGGCTTGCCCAGCATGGACACCCTGGTGGGGCTGGGGGTGCTCAGTGCCTATGGGGCCAGCCTGGTGGCTTTCCTTTGGCCCCAAAGCGGCTGGCCATGCTTTTTCAATGAGCCGGTGATGCTGCTCGGTTTCGTGCTTTTAGGCCGCTTCCTGGAGGAACGGGCCCGCTTCCGCACCGGCCGGGCCCTCGAGCAGCTCGCCGAACTCCAACCAGACACTGCTCTGCTACTGCTTGGCGATGGGCCGCCGCGCCCGGTGCGGGTTGGCGGCCTGCGCCCCGGGGACCGGGTTAAGTTGCTGCCCGGAGACCGGGTGCCAGTTGATGGCGTGGTGCTGGTGGGCTGCTCGGCGGTGGATGTGTCGGGTCTTACCGGCGAACCGCTGCCCCTGCAAGCCGCGGCCGGCAGTGAGCTCGCCGCCGGCAGCCTCAACCTGGAGGCCCCTCTTGTGCTGGAGGTGACTCGCCGTGGGTCCGATAGCGCCATCGCCCGGATCATCCACCTGGTGGAGCGGGCCCAGGCGCGTAAGGCGCCGATACAGGCCCTTGTCGACCGGATTGCCGGGCGCTTCACCATTGTCGTATTGGGGTTAGCGCTGGCCACCTTGCTGTTTTGGTGGCTGCTGGGCACCCAGCTCTGGCCGCAAGTGCTCCACTCGACCCATGCGGTGGGTCATGCCGGGGGCCACGCCGGCCATGGGGTGCTGGGTACCAGCGCCGAAACTCCCTTTGCCCTGGCCCTGCAACTGGCAATTGCGGTGCTGGTGGTGGCTTGCCCTTGCGCCTTGGGCCTAGCCACCCCCACCGCCATCTCGGTGGGCACTGGTCGGGCGGCCCGAGAGGGCCTGCTGTTTCGTGGCGGCGATGCGATTGAAACCGCTGCCCGGCTCCAGGCTGTGCTGTTCGATAAAACCGGCACCCTCACCTTGGGGCGTCCCCTAGTGGCGGCGGTAGAGCCCCTCGGTGATTTGGATGCCGATCGGCTGGTGCAATTGGCTGCCAGCCTTGAAGCAGGCACACGCCATCCCCTTGGCCATGCCCTGCTGCAGGAGGCCCAACGCCGCGATCTGGCGTTATTGGAGTTGAGTGACTCCCACACCACTGCCGGTGAAGGCGTGGCGGGCTTGGTTGAGGGCCGCCGGCTGCGGGTCGGGCGGCTGGCTTGGGTGGCAGCGGCGCCCTCAGCTGAATTGCTCGCCCGCCAGGCCCTACTCGAGTGTCATGGGGCCAGTGTGCTGGCCGTGGCCGACGATCAGCGGGGTCTGCTCGGGTTGGTGGCGGTAGAGGACCAGCCCCGCCCGGACGCGGCGGCGGTGCTGGCAGCTCTGCGGGGTTTGGACCTGGAGCTCGGCCTGCTCAGTGGCGATCGGCGTGAGCCGGTGCAGCAGCTTGGCAGCAGGCTGGGTCTTGCCGAGGCCGAGCTGGCCTGGGAACTGCGGCCCGAGCAGAAGCTGGAGCGAATCCTGCAGCATCCAGCCCGCGGCGCCCTGGCGATGGTGGGCGACGGCATTAACGACGCCCCGGCGTTGGCGGCGGCAGACCTTGGCATCGCTGTCGGCACGGGCACCCAGATCGCCCAGGACAGCGCCGATCTGGTGGTGATGGGCGAGCAGCTTGACGGCATTGTGCGGGCCCTGTTGCTGGCCCGCCGCACCATGGCCAAGGTGCGGCAAAACCTTGTCTGGGCCTTCGGTTACAACTTGATCGTGCTGCCTTTGGCGGCCGGCTTGCTGCTGCCTGGCTTTGGGGTGTTGCTCACCCCGCCGCTGGCTGCCCTGCTGATGGCCCTTAGTTCGATCACGGTGGTGGCAAATGCCCTGTTGCTGCAGGATGGAAGTAACCATTCCCGCTGATTTCCAGGTGGCAGAGCTGGCAGTGGCTACCCGGGGCCGGTTTGTGGTGCTCGAGGGCGTTGATGGTTGTGGCAAGAGCACCCAGCTCGAGGCCCTGAGCCGCTGGTTGCCCACCAGTGGCTTGCTGGCTGCCGGGGCCGAGCTGGTAGTGACCCGGGAGCCCGGTGGCACTGCCCTGGGGGCAGCCCTGCGCCAGCTGCTGCTGCACCCCCCGGGTGAGGCGGCACCGCAGCCGATGGCCGAGCTGCTGCTCTATGCCGCCGATCGGGCCCAGCACGTGGAGCAGTGCATTCGTCCGGCACTGGCGGCCGGCCATTGGGTGCTGAGTGATCGCTTTAGCGGCTCTACGGCTGCTTACCAGGGTTATGGCCGCGGCCTCGACCTGGCCCGCATCGCCCAGCTGGAGCAGCTGGCTACAGGAGGCCTGGCTCCCGATCTCACCCTGTGGCTGGAGTTGCCCCTGGCCGAATCCCTACGCCGCCGCGGTGAGCGCACTGCCGACCGCATTGAGGCCAGCGGAGAGGTCTTTCTGCAGCGGGTTATCGATGGTTTTGCGGTCTTGGCCGCAGGGCGGGGCTGGCGGCGGGTTGATGCCACTGGGGCACCGGAGCAGGTGGCGGCAGCGTGCCGCGGTTTGCTGGCAGAGCTTGTTGCAGGTTCTCCCCCATGACGCCCCTGTTTGATGACCTGCTTGGACAGGACAGGGCCGTTGCCCTGCTGGAGGCCTCACTGGTTAAGCAGCGACTGGCGCCGGCCTATCTGTTTGCCGGCCCAGATGGGGTGGGGCGGCGGCTGGCGGCGTTGCGGTTTCTGGAGGGCGTGCTGGCGGGGCTTGCGGGCGATGCCGGTATCCGCCGGCGTCTGCAGGAGGGAAACCACCCAGATCTGCTCTGGGTCGAGCCCACCTATCAGGACAAAGGCCAGTTGGTGCCGGCTTCCAAGGCGGAGGAGTTGGGCTTGGCGCGGCGGGCTGCACCCCAGCTGCGGCTTGAGCAGATTCGCGACGTTTCGCGCTTTTTATCCCGTCGGGCCGTGGAAGCCAGGGGCTGTGTGGTGGTGCTGGAGCACGCCGAGGCGATGGCCGAGGGGGCAGCCAATGCCTTGCTCAAAACCCTGGAGGAGCCCGGTGAGGGCTTGCTGATCTTGATCGCAGCGACACCAGAGCAGCTGCTCACCACGATTCGCTCTCGCTGCCAGCAGATCCCCTTCACCCGGCTCAGCGCCGAGCAGCTGGCTGTGGTGTTGGAGCGCTGCGGTGAGCCCGCCCCTACGGCAGATCCACCCGAATTGCTGGAGCTGGCTGCCGGATCACCGGGGGGGCTGCTGCGTTGCCGCCAGGCCTGGGCCGCCCTGCCGGAGGGGCTCACCGCCAGATTGCTGGATTTGGGCGTATCAGCGGAGCCCTTGCAGGCCCTTTCCCTGGCCAGGGATCTCGCCGAGGCGCTCGATGCCGAGCAACAGCAATGGCTGCTTGGCTGGTGGCAGCTGGCCTTATGGCGACGCCAAGCCCCGGTGGCCCAGCTCCAGCGCCTTGAACGTCTGCGCAGCCAGCTGCGCGCCTACGTGCAGCCGCGTCTGGCTTGGGAGGTGGCGTTGCTGGAGTTGGCCGGCATCTGATCAGCTGGCTTGGACCTGGCAAGCTTCCAGAATCATGGGCACCAGATCGGCTAGCTGCTCATCGCTGGGCAATTCAAGGCAGTATCCGGCGCCGTAAACGGTTTTGATGAAGCGCGGCTTGCGGGGATCGGGTTCGAGCTTGGTGCGCAGGTGGCGCACGTGCACCCTGATGGTCTCGATGTCGTCGTCAGGTTCGTAGCCCCACACCTCCTTGAGGATCAGGGAAGGGGCCACGGTTTGGCCGTGGCGCTGCAGCAGGCAGTGCAGCAGTTCGAATTCCAGGTGGGTGAGGCGCACCGGCTCGTCAAACCAGATGGCTTCAAAGCGCTCCGGCACCAGGGTGATGCAGCCGTAGCTGAGGATTTCGTTGTGCTTGGTGGAGAGGGGGGCATGGTCGCTGCGGCGCAGCAGCGCCTTAACCCGCACCATCAGCTCCTCGAGATCGAAGGGCTTGGGGAGATAGTCGTCGGCGCCGGAATTGAAACCGCTCACCTTGTCTTTGATGCTGCCGAGGGCCGTGAGCATCAGGATCGGGATCTTGGCAGTCCGCTCATCGCGCCGTAGCCGCTGGCAGAGGGTGAGGCCATCCACCTTGGGCAACATCAGATCCAGCAGGATCAGATCAGGGCTGTATTGCAGGGCAAGGGCCTGGCCCTTGATGCCGTCTTCGGCTCGCTGTACGTCGAAGCCGCCATGCTCCAGGTGGCCTGCCACCAGCTCGCGCATGTCGCTGTCGTCTTCGATCAGCAGGATGCAGGGCTTCATGGAATCAAGTGGTGGAGCAGTCGCTGCCACCGCAGCGAATTTGAAGGCATTTTCTCCGTTTTTGCTGGGATCGGCGAGCTTCTGGTGCCGATTAGGGGCTGGCTGAAACGATTTTTGGTTCTTGCCGTGGCTCCTTGAACCAAGTTGAATCGCTCAGGCCAGTAGGGGCCCGCCCTAGTGCCACGATGCCTGGCTGGGATCTTCAGGATTTCTTCCTAGTTTTTTGTAGCGGTTTAAGCATAAAAAACCGCAACCCGGAGGCTGCGGCTGGGTGATCAAGCTCCCCGGGCGGGATTCGAACCTGCGACCAATCGATTAACAGTCGATCGCTCTACCGCTGAGCTACCGAGGAATAAGCCGGATCAAACCGGTTTGAAGACCTTACCCTTCGGCCCTGCCGCCCTGCAAGGGGGCCAGGCGCTGGGCTAGCTGCTGTCCGTTCTGCCAGCTCCCCACGGAGCCGTGCTCCATCAAGGCGGCGCCATCGCAGTGCTGCAGCTCCTCAAGCCGGTGGGTGATCCAAAGGGCAGTGAGTGGGGCTGCGGGCCGGTGGGTTAGCTGCCAGAGCAACTGCAAAACCCCGCTTTGGCTGTCGGGGTCTAGCAGCGCTGTTGGTTCATCAAGCAGCACTAGATCGGCGTCGCTGGCCAGGGCGCCGGCTATGGCCAAGCGCTGCTTCTGGCCGCCGCTGAGGGTGTGGATCGGCCGCTCTTCAAAACCACTTAATTCCACTTGGGCAAGGGCCTGAGCCACTCTCAAGCGCCGCTCATCGCTGCCCAGATTGGCTGGCAGGCCGAGTTGCAGGTCGCTGGCGCAGCTGGGTAGCAGCAGCTGGTGGTCTGGGTTTTGAAAAACCAGTGCGGCCTTGCCCGCAGCGTGGATACGGCCGCTGCGGGGCTCCAGCAGGCCGGCGATCAACCGCAGCAACGTGCTCTTGCCACTGCCATTTGTGCCCACCAGCATCCATAGCCCTGGCTTGGGGATCTGCAGGGTGCAATGGCGCAGCGCGGGGCGGCCGTTGGGCCAGGCGAAGCTCAGCCGCTCAACGGTGAGAGGAGGAATCATGAGCGGGTGGCTTCAGGAAGGTGCCGGGGGTCTCAGCTGTCGAAGCTGAAACCGGGGCGCTTGCCGCCGCTGCCCGTGGCTGATTTTTCATATAGCTGCACCGCCACCACTTCACTGCAAAGCAGGGTGATGCGCTTGTCCTCCTCCTTCTCGCAGGTGAGTTCCAGCATTCGGGGGCCGTCGCCTTCGAGCACCTGACGCACCTGGTGGTAGAGGGTCTGGGCATCGTTCAGCTCCTTGCGCTGTACGGCAACAGGCATGGGGCTGAGCTTGAGGGAGAGCTCTACTACGTACATAGATGGGGGTTGGGCAGACCCCACTGTGGCGAATCCCGCCCCCCATGGTGCAAGACGCAACTTGCGCAAAACGCAACCGGTGGCTCCTAGGTAAATCTGCTCAGCGTTGCGACGGGTCTGCGCACTTGACGGTTACGACCCGTATTATTCTGTTGTAACGCTTCATGAAGCCGCTCTCATGACGATCGCCTTAGGCCGCGCGCCACAGCGGGGATGGTTCGACATCCTCGATGACTGGCTCAAGCGCGACC
>ERZ888423.2197-NODE-2197-length-15016-cov-32.625760_pt1 | contig 15016 bp, 13 predicted proteins | sample MGYA00520523_ERZ888423 | MGnify/ENA primary metagenome ERZ888423 (study PRJEB32303, sample SAMEA104408611) | aquatic metagenome | biome: Brackish water; feature: Pelagic; material: water | place: Baltic Sea | collected 2014-06-08T10:24:00 | depth 30,27 m ...
CAGCATCAGCCGCTGGCTGTCCACCCGGCTGAAGCCCAGTTTCTCGTAGAAGCCCTCCCCCGTGGTGGTCATCAGGTAGACCCGCTCGGCCGCCGCCACCTCCGGGCTGGCCAGCAGCGCCTCGACGATCCGCCGGCCAACCCCCCGGCCCTGCTGGTCCTCGGCCACCACCACGTCCCAGAGCACGGCGCGGAACACGCCGTCGCTGGCGGCGCGTCCGAATCCCACCAGGTGGCTCCCCTGCCAGGCGCTCACCACCACCTGGCTGCCGCTCAGCATCCGTGCCAGCTGGGACCGCCGCCGGCCGGTGGCCCAGAAGCTGTGGTCGTCGAGCAGGGCGCCGAGGGCCGCCAACCGCCAGCGCAGGCGCAGACACAGCCGGCCGTGGCGGACCAGCCGGACCGGGGCGGCTGGGGGGACTGGGGGCCTGGGGGTGGCGGTGCTCAACGGGCCGGGTTTGGGGGCATCAGCTGCGAATCCTGCTCGGTGGCCGCTGCCGGAGGGCCCTGAAGGTGTGGATCCCCGACGAAGGGGGCGCCGAAAACCCTTGCAGCAGCACGATTCTTCGCTTTCGGACACGGTTTTGCGATGGTAGGGTAAGGAACTACGGACAGGCTTTCTCCATGCTCAAGCTGCTGCTGGGTGATCCCAATGCCCGCAAGCTGAAGCGCTACCAGCCGCTTGTTTCCGACATCAATCTGTTCGAGGAGGAGGTCGCTCCGCTCGCCGATGATGACCTGCGGCGCAAGACCGCCGACTTTCGTGAACGCCTGGCCAAGGCGGAAACACCGGCCCGGCAGCGCCAGGTTCTCGATGAGCTCCTGCCTGAAGCTTTCGCCGTCGTGCGCGAAGCGGGCAAGCGGGTGCTGGGGATGCGGCACTTCGATGTGCAGTTGATCGGCGGCATGGTGCTGCACGAGGGGCAGATCGCCGAAATGAAGACGGGCGAAGGCAAAACTCTTGTGGCCACCTTGCCCGCCTATCTCAATGCGCTGACCGGCAAGGGCGTTCACGTGGTCACGGTGAACGACTACCTGGCGCGTCGAGATGCTGAGTGGATGGGGCAGGTGCACCGCTTCCTGGGGCTGTCGGTGGGGCTGATCCAGCAGGACATGCCGCCGAGCGAGCGGCGTCGCAACTATGGCTGCGACATCACCTACGCCACCAACAGTGAGCTGGGCTTTGACTATCTTCGCGACAACATGGCGAATGATATTGAAGAAGTGGTGCAGCGGGAATTTAACTTTTGTGTGATCGATGAGGTTGATTCCATCCTGGTGGATGAAGCGCGCACGCCCTTGATCATCTCCGGGCAGGTGGAGCGGCCGCAGGAGAAATACCGCCGCGCCGCTGATATTGCCAATGAGTTGCTTCGCGCAGAAGGCAGCTCAAAGGATGGTGTGGATCCCGAAGGGGATTACGAGGTAGATGAGAAGCAGCGCAATGTGACCCTCACTGACGAGGGTTACGCCAAGGCCGAACAGCTGCTGGGGGTGGAGGATCTGTTTGATCCCGCTGACCCTTGGGCCCATTACATCACCAATGCGCTCAAGGCCAAGGAGCTGTTCATCAAAGATGTGAATTATATTGTGCGCGCCGAGGATGCAGTGATCGTTGATGAGTTCACCGGCAGGGTGATGCCCGGCCGCCGTTGGAGCGATGGGCAGCACCAGGCGATTGAGGCCAAGGAAAATCTGCCGATTCAGCCGGAAACGCAGACCCTTGCCAGCATCACCTATCAAAACTTCTTTCTGCTCTATCCGCGCCTGGCCGGCATGACCGGCACCGCCAAGACCGAAGAAGTGGAATTCGAGAAAACCTACAAGCTAGAAGTAACTGTAGTGCCCACCAACCGGCAGCGCTCCCGCACCGATCTGGTGGATCAGGTGTACAAGAACGAAGTGGCCAAATGGCGGGCGGTGGCTCTGGAAACCGCCACCATCCACCATGCCGGCCGCCCCATCCTGGTGGGCACCACCAGCGTGGAGAAGTCGGAGCTGCTTTCTTCCCTGCTGGCGCAGCAAGGCATTCCCCACAACCTGCTGAATGCCAAGCCCGAAAACGTGGAGCGTGAGGCGGAGATCGTGGCCCAGGCCGGCCGGGCTGGAGCCGTCACGATTGCCACCAACATGGCCGGCCGCGGGACAGACATCATCCTCGGTGGCAACACCGATTACATGGCGCGTCTGAAGCTGAGGGAGGTGTTGCTGCCTCTGCTGGTGCGGCCGGAAGAGGGCCATAAGCCCCCGATCCCTCTGCCCCGCGAGGCCTCCCGTGCCGGCTTTGCTCCCGGTGCCGCCCCGCTGGCCGCAGCGCCGAGCGAGGCGCGGGCCATCGGCGATCTTTACCCCTGCGCGCTCACCCCTGCCACCGAGCAATCGCTGGTGGAGCTGGCCCGTGAGCTGGTGAAAGCCTGGGGCGATCGGGCCCTCACCGTGCTGCAACTGGAAGACCGGATCGCCCAGGCGGCGGAGAAGGCCCCCACCGATGACCCGCAGATTCAGGCCCTGCGCAGCCTGATCGCCCGGGTTCGCGCCGAATACGACGTGGTGGTGAAGGAGGAGGAAGAGCGGGTGCGGCAGGCCGGTGGTCTGCACGTGATCGGCACTGAACGGCACGAATCGCGCCGGGTTGACAACCAGCTGCGGGGCCGGGCAGGGCGCCAGGGAGATCCCGGCAGCACCCGCTTCTTCCTCTCCTTGGAAGACAACCTCCTGCGCATCTTCGGCGGTGAACGTGTGGCTGGATTGATGAATGCCTTCCGGGTGGAAGAAGACATGCCGATCGAATCTGGCATGCTCACCCGCTCGCTGGAAGGCGCGCAGAAGAAAGTGGAAACCTACTACTACGACATCCGCAAGCAGGTGTTCGAGTACGACGAAGTGATGAATAACCAGCGGCGTGCGGTGTATGCCGAGCGGCGGCGCGTGCTGGAAGGCCGTGAGCTAAAGCTGCAAGTGATCGGCTATGGCGAACGCACCATGTCTGACATCGTGGATGCCTATGTGAACCCTGATCTGCCGCCTGAGGAATGGGATCTGGGCCGGCTGGTCGCCAAGGTGCAGGAGTTTGTTTACCTACTGGCTGATCTCACCCCCGAGCAGCTGCAGGGCCTCTCCACCGAAGAGCTCAAGGCGTTCCTGCGCGAACAGCTGCGCAACGCCTACGACCTCAAGGAGAGCCAGATCGAGCAGGTGCGTCCGGGGCTGATGCGGGAGGCGGAGCGGTTCTTCATCCTCCAGCAGATCGACACCCTCTGGCGCGAGCACCTGCAGGCCATGGATGCCCTGCGTGAATCGGTGGGCCTGCGCGGCTACGGGCAGAAGGATCCCTTGATCGAATATAAGAACGAGGGCTACGACATGTTCCTGGAGATGATGACCTCCATGCGACGCAACGTGATCTATTCCATGTTCATGTTCCAACCCCGCATGGAAACAGCCGAAACGGTGGTCACCGGCTGAACCCCAGGGCCGTGTCTCAGTTCCTCAGCGCATGGCCGGCGGTCCAGTCGTCGGTCGGCGCCGGCCGCCGCTCAGTCATCTGCCGACGTCGTCAGTAGCCCGCCGGCAGGCCCATCCCCGGGGCCGTCGCCCAGAAACTCGAGGATCTCGCGGTCCCGCAGGTTCTGCGCCTTGCCGCTGCAGATGTCCTGCAGGGGGCGGCCGGCTGCCACCTCCCGCAGGCAGTTCTGCAGGCGCCCCACCTCACCTTCGAGCGTGTCGATGCGCTCCATCAGGTTGCGAATCACCCTGGCTTCCGCATCCGGCAGCTGCGAGTGGGCGAGGGGATCGATTCGCACGCCCGATTGGTGTACCACCCGGCCGGGAACGCCCACCACCGTGCTGTCCGGAGCCACATCGCGGAGCACCACTGAGCCGGCGCCGATGCGGGTGTTCGATCCCACCACGATGGCACCGAGCACCTGCGCTCCTGCCCCCACCACCACGTTCTCGCCGAGCGTGGGGTGGCGCTTGCCGTGTTCCTTGCCCGTGCCGCCGAGGGTGACCCCCTGAAACAGCAGGCAACGGTGGCCGATCACGGCCGTTTCCCCGATCACCACCCCCATGCCATGGTCGATGAAGACCCCATGGCCGATCTGGGCGCCCGGGTGGATCTCCACGCCGGTGAGGGCGCGCCCCACCTGGGAGAGCAGCCGTGGCAGCAGCGGCAAGTGCAGCCGCCACAGGCGGTGGCTGAAGCGGTGCAGCACCAGGGCGTGGAAGCCCGGGTAGCAGAGCAGGATCTCCACGGTGCCGCGCGCGGCAGGGTCGCGCTCCTTGATCATGCACAGGTCGGCGCCGATCGCACGCAGCAACCGCCCGATCGAGCCGGGCGGGAATGGCTTCGCGCTGCTCATCCCACCTGCATGGTTTCAGGGTCGGCATAGCCATCTCGCTGGCCGCTGAGGCCGATTTCCTTGCGCAGCAGATCGATCGTGGAGGCCCCCAGGTAGCTCTGGGCGCAGTGCACCTGCGGCAGCCGCATCAGCTGGGCGCGGTTCTGGCGCAGGGTCTGCTCCACCAAGGGCAGGCTCGGCCGGTCGCAGAGCACGTGGCTGGCGGCCCGCAGCAGGGCCAGCAGGCGGCTGCCCACGTCGGGGTTGGCGGTCATCACCAGCAGCTCGTTGCCGCGCATGCTGTGCAGGATCACCTCCGCCGCCCGCAGGATGCCCGGGCTGATGCTCACCAGGCCCACGCAACTGCCGCTGCGCAGCTCCTTGAGCAGATCAAGCTCGTGGCGGAAGTCGTTGAGATCCACGGCCACGGCGCGCACGCCAAAGCGCTGCGCCAGCTCCTCCACGGGCTGGAGGAAGTAGCGGCTGGTGACCACCGTGCCATTGCTCGAACTCTCCAGCACGGCCTCAAGCTCCTCCATCGGCACCACTTCCACGGGCACCTCCAGCACGGGCACCAGTTCTTCGGCGATCAGCAGCGAGGCGCCGATGTCCTCGCGCGGCGTGCTCACCAGGACGCGGGCGCCGCAGCGCAGGCGCCAGTCGATTTCGCGGGTGAGCAGCTCCCGCGCCTGTTGCAGCGTGCAGCCGGCATTGAGCAGCCCATCGACGCACTGGCGCACCTCGCGGTCGATGTCGGGCCGCAGGCGGTTGCGCAGGCCAGGCGGCGCCTTCAGCTCCCTTGGCTTCTGCTGGTCGCGCACATAGATGCCGGAGCCCGCCATCGCCTCCACGACGCCGTCGTTCTCCAGCTGGCGGTAGACCTTGCTGATCGTGTTGCGGTGCAGGCCGGTCTGCATGGCCAGTTGCCGCGTGCTCGGCAAGCGGTGGCCCGGCGGGTAGTGACGGGCCGCGATCGCGAAGCAGATCTGGTTGTACAGCTGGGTCGACGCCGGGATGTCGCTTTCCTGCTGGATGTGAAATCGCACGCCGGCCCGGACCTGAACGTCTGGGGACACCCTACGGAGCTTCGGCCCCGGTGACAATTCCCTGTTTGTCATAAGAGGCTGTGCCGGTTGTCCTGCGCTTGGTCCAGCCGCCGCAGTGGCATCCTGTTGCCCGACCCCTGCGACAGCGCCCGTGGCCGAGTGGATCACCCTTCCCGCAGCCCCCGGTGCTGCCGCTCCGGACGGTACGGCTGCTGGCAGGCCGGCGGGTTCGCTGGCCGGCCAGCAGGCGGAAGGCACCGGTGTGGTTTCCGTGCCGCTGCGCTGCTGGTGGGCCGCTCCCGCCCAGCCCACACGGGGCGCCATCGTTGTGCTGCCAGAGGTTTTCGGCATCAACGCCTGGGTGCGTTCGGTCGCAGACCGGCTGGCTCTGGAGGGGTATGCGGCGTTGGCGGTGCCGTTGTTCGCCCGCACGGCACCGGCGCTGGAGCTGGGCTACAGCGCCGCGGATCTGGCCGAAGGGCGGAGCCACAAGGACCGCACCAACAGCGCCGAGCTTCTGGCCGATCTGGACGTGGCCTGCCGCTGGTTGCAGGAACGCACCGGTGCCGGCCAGCTGGGCTGCGTGGGCTTCTGTTTCGGCGGTCACGCCGCTCTGCTGGCGGCCAGCCTGCCCCAGATCGCGGCCACCGCAGACTTTTACGGGGCAGGGGTCGCCAGCGGACGCCCGGGGGGCGGGCCCCCCACCCTGAAAGTGTTACCGGGGGTCACTGGCAGGCTCTGGTGTTTCTGCGGGCGGCGCGACCCGCTGATGCCGGCCGCAGAGGTGGCGGCGATCGGGGCCGCGTTGCGCCAAGCCGATCCGGTGGGCCGGCGCCACCGGCTGATCGAGCTGGACGCGGGCCACGGATTCATGTGCGAGGCCAGGCTCGACCATGACCCCGCCGCTGCCGCCTCCGGCTGGCAGGGACTGCTGGAACTGTTTGCCACCACGCTCTGAGCGTGCGCGTTCGTCCCGGAGCCGCCGCTCTCCGGTGTTCTTCTCGCTCAGCCCTCAGCGCTTTCGGCGGCAGCAGCGGCGCTGGTCTGGCGCTGGGGTGAGGGAATGGTACGCACCGCCTTGGCCGCCAGGGCGGCGGCATCTTTTTCCTTGGTGAGCGGCGTTTTGCGCGGCGTGAGGAACATGATCATGTTGCGGCCCTCACGCTTGGGATCCTGCTGGATCTCGGCGCTTTCTTCGAGGTCTTTCGCCATCCGATAGAGCAACTGCTCGGCCAGTGCCGTGTGCTGAATCTCCCGGCCGCGAAAGATCACCGTGCACTTCACCTTGTCGCCGTCCTTGAGAAAGCGGATGGCTTGACCGATGCGCACCTGGTAGTCGTGCGAATCGATCTTGTAGCGCATCTTCACCTCCTTGACTTCGGTTTGGTGCGACTTCTTCTTGGCTTCTTTGGCCTTCTTTTCCTGTTCAAACTTGAACTTGCCATAGTCCATGATCCGGCACACGGGCGGATCTGCCTTCTCGCTCACAAGCACCAGGTCAAGCTCACGGTCCTTGGCGACCTCGAGGGCTTCCTCTCTGGTGATCACGCCGAGCTGACTGCCGTCGGCATCGACCACCCGCAGCTGGGGGTAACTGATGCGTTCGTTGATGTTGGGGAGCTCCCGCACGGGAGCACGACGATCAAACCGAGGACGAGGAGGCATTCAAAGAAGCGAGGGACGTAGCGGAGGCCGGCACGGGGAACAGCCGTCGGGCACTCACCCTTACCCTAGAACCCCTTCGACCGCCTTTTCGGCACCCCGTAGCAGATCAGCGCCGTCAGCGGCTGGATCCAGCCACAGCGGGGCATGACGCCGCCTGAACCAGGTGCGCTGGCGCTTGGCGTACTGCCGTGTGCGCTGGTCGGTGCGGCTGATCGCCTGCGCCTCGCTCAGCTCGCCTGCCAGCAGCCCCAGCGCTTCGCCGTAGCCGATCGTCTGCAGCAGGGGCAGGTCGTGGCCGTAGCGCCGAGCCAACTGCTGTGTTTCCTCCACCAGGCCACCGGCGTAGAGCGAACGGGTGCGGCTGGCGATCCGCTGCCTGAGGTCGCCGGGGTCAAGCCCCAGTTCGAGCACCCGCCAGGCAGGTGGCTGCCGGCTCTGCTGGCTGGACAGAGAACGGCCGGTGGCATACAGCACCTCCAGAGCCCGCTGGGTGCGCACCGTGTCGGCGCCATCGATGCGCCCTGCTGCCTGCGGATCGGCCTGATGCAGCAACTGGTGACAGGTGGATTGCCCCAGTGCAGCCAGCTGGGCGCGCAAGGCCGGTTGGGGGGGCACCGCCGGCGGCTGCAAACCCTGGGTCAGGGCCTGCAGGTAAAGCCCGCTGCCCCCCACGAGAAAGGCCACGCCGCGGCGCTGGTGTTCGGCGGCGATGGCGGCCTCGGCCGCCTGGCGGAACTCCTGCAGGTTGAGCGGCTGGTCAGGCGAGCGCAGGTCGAGCAGGCCGTGGGGCACGCGGGCCCGCTCGGCGGCGCTGGGTTTGGCGGTGCCGATGTCCATGCCCGTATAGAGCTGTCGGGAATCCACCGACAGCACTGTGAGCTCGAAGCGAGTGGCCAGCTCCAGGGCCAGGGCGGATTTGCCGCTGGCGGTGGGGCCGAGCAGCACGAGGACAAGAGGAAGCGAAGCGGGCATCCGAGGGGCGTCTGCGCAGAGCGGGCGGTCTCGCTTGAGCCTCGCTGAGGGCCGTCGCGGTGCGGCGACCGGGAGGCCGGCGGGTGGTCCCGGCGCGGGACGGACAGGGCGGGGACGCGACTGGGGGTGCATCCCCGCCGCAAACGGGCGCTGAGCGCCCCCTGGGCGCCCCTCTGAAGCAGCAGTGGTAAGATCGATGCCACGATTGGTCTTTTGAGCGTCCTGTGCCGCTGCTGCACCGCTTCACCCGGCTACCGGCGCACGCCGCAACCCGCCTCCTGAGCCTTTCGGAATGAGCGACTCCTCCAAAGTTCAGCACGCCTACGGCGCCGAACAGATCCAGGTGCTCGAAGGCCTGGAACCGGTGCGCAAGCGCCCCGGCATGTACATCGGCACCACCGGGCCGCGGGGCCTGCATCACCTTGTTTATGAGGTGGTGGACAACTCGGTGGACGAGGCCCTAGCCGGCCACTGCTCCGAGATCCTGGTGCGCCTCTGCGAGGACGGCTCCGCGGAGGTCATAGACAATGGCCGTGGCATCCCCACCGATGTGCACCCGCGCACCGGCAGGTCGGCACTGGAAACCGTGCTCACGGTGCTGCACGCCGGCGGCAAGTTCGGCAGTGGCGGCTACAAGGTGTCCGGCGGCCTGCACGGCGTGGGCGTTTCGGTGGTGAACGCCCTCAGCGAGTGGGTGGAAGTGACGGTGCACCGCCAGGATCAGGTGCACCGCCAGCGTTTCGAACGCGGCGCCCCGATCGGAACCTTGCGTTCGGAAGCTGACCCCAGCGGCCGCACCGGCACTGCGTTGCGCTTCAAGCCCGACATCGAGATCTTCTCCGGCGGCATCCGCTTCGACTACACCACGCTCTCTGGCCGGTTGCGGGAGCTGGCTTATCTCAACGGCGGCGTGCGGATCGTTTTCCGCGACGAACGCAGCGAGGCCCTCAGCGCCGACGGCAGCGCCCACGAGGAGATCTATCACTACGAAGGTGGCATCCGCGAGTACGTCGCCTACATGAACGCCGGCAAGGATCCGCTCCATCCCGACATCATCTATGTGAACGCAGAGAAGGATGGCGTCCAGGTGGAGGCGGCCCTGCAATGGTGCGTGGATGCCTACTCCGACAGCATTCTCGGCTTCGCCAACAACATCCGCACCGTGGATGGCGGCACGCACATCGAGGGCCTGAAAACAGTCCTCACCCGCACGCTCAACACCTTCGCCAGAAAGCGTGGCAAGCGCAAAGACGGTGATTCCAACCTGGCGGGCGAAAACATCCGCGAGGGGCTCACTGCGGTGCTGTCGGTCAAGGTGCCGGAGCCGGAATTCGAGGGGCAGACCAAAACCAAGCTCGGCAACACCGAGGTGCGCGGCATCGTGGACACCGTGGTGGGGGAATCGCTCAGCGAATTCCTTGAGTTCCACCCCCAGGTGATCGATCTGATCCTGGAAAAGGCGATTCAGGCTTTCAATGCCGCCGAGGCGGCCCGCCGTGCCCGCGAGCTGGTGCGCCGCAAATCGGTGCTCGAGAGTTCCACCCTGCCAGGCAAGCTGGCCGATTGCAGCTCCCGCGATCCCTCCGAATCAGAGATCTACATCGTGGAAGGCGACTCCGCTGGCGGCTCCGCCAAGCAGGGACGTGACCGCCGTTTCCAGGCAATCCTGCCGCTGCGCGGAAAGATTCTCAACATCGAGAAAACCGACGACGCCAAGATCTACAAGAACACCGAGATCCAGGCGCTGATCACTGGCCTGGGCCTGGGCATCAAGGGGGAAGAGTTCAACGAATCCACCCTGCGCTACCACCGCATCGTGATCATGACCGATGCGGACGTGGACGGCGCCCACATCCGCACCCTGCTGCTCACCTTCTTCTATCGCTACCAGAAGATGTTGCTTGAAGGTGGCTATATCTACATCGCCTGCCCGCCTCTGTACAAGGTGGAGCGCGGCAAGAACCACACCTACTGCTACGACGAAAAAGACCTCAGGAAGACACTCGACGGCTTTGGCGAAAAAGCCAATTACACCCTGCAGCGCTTCAAGGGTCTGGGTGAAATGATGCCCAAGCAGTTGTGGGAAACCACGATGGATCCCTCCACCCGCAAGATGAAGCGGGTGGAGATTGAAGATGCTCTCGAGGCGGATCGGATTTTCACCATCTTGATGGGCGATAAAGTCGCGCCCCGCCGCGAATTCATCGAAACCCACAGCGCCGAGCTCGATTTCGCTCAGCTCGACATCTGATGGCCTGGCGTTGGATCTGGGTGCTGGGCTTCGCCCTGATCGCTCCGGCTGGCTTGCCCGCCGGCGGCGCAGATTGGCGCACCCCGGAGCTGCGCCGCCGTCAGAGCGGAGATCCGCTCCTCTCAGAGGGTTCCTGCGATGGCGTTCTGCGCACCTCTCCCCATCACCGCGCCCCTTGCCTGCGGCCATTGAGCGCAGGAGCGCCCCTGCGGCTGCTGCGCGTGTGGCAGCAACCGGAAGGGGAGCGCTGGCTGCATGTCGAGGCAGCGGCCGACGCCGGATCGGCGCGGCGCGGCTGGCTGGTCGGGTGAATGAGGCTCTGCTGGTGGCCGTTGGTGCGGTTCCCGGCAGTTGGTTGCGGCTGCGCCTGGTCAACCATTTCGAGCCCCTGTTGGCCCGCCGCCACTGGGCCACCCTTGCGGTCAACGTATCCGCCAGCTTCGCGCTCGGGCTGGTCGCTTCGCTTGATCCCAGCAGCGGCACAGCCAGCCCGCTGCTGCTGCTGATCGGCACCGGTTTTCTCGGCAGTTTCAGCACCTTCTCCACCTTCATGCTCGAAGCCTTTGTGGCCTGGCAGGCCGGCCGGCGGCGCGAAACGTTGGCGCTGTTGGCGGCTTCGGTGGTGCTTGGCGCGCTGGCCGCGCTGCTGGGGCAGGCGGTGGCCCGTGCCTGACGGCACCGCCCAGGAGCGCCGTCTGCTGCGCTTCGAGCTCACGGAGCTGCTGCTGGTGGCCGCCGGGGCTGTGCCTGGCGCCCTGCTGCGCTGGCAGGCGGAGCTGCGGCTCGGCCCCGTGCTGGGAGGCAGCTCCTGGGCCGACCTGCTGGTGAACCTGCTGGGCTGCCTGCTGCTGGGTCTGCTGGCGGGTCCGATCCCCTGGCGCACGCCGCTGGTGCTCTGCCTCGGCATCGGCTTCTGCGGAGCGCTCACCACCTTCTGCACCTGGATGCTGAACCTGGTGCGCCTGGCTGAACACCAGCAGCTGGCCGAGGGGCTGGGCCTGCTGGCCCTGAGCCTGGGCCTTGGTCTGCTGGCGGTGGCCGCCGGGTCTGCCGCCAGCCATCGGCTGCTGGCAAGGCGGCGCCGCCGCGGTGCTTGAACGGGTGCTGCCGCTGGGCGATCAGGCGGCGGCAGGCTCCAGCACCCGATCGGCCAGATAGGCGCTCAGCCAGGCCCCCAGGGGCGCGGTGGTCACGATGCTGAGCACTGCCACCGCCAGGATCACGTCGCCGGCTGCACTGGGCCCGCCTGCGGCCCGCATCACCATCAATGGCAGGGCGCCGATCGCTGCCTGCACGGTGGCTTTGGGCATGTAAGCCGCTACCACAAACAGGCGTTCGCCCGCCGAGAGCGGGCTGCGGGCCAGGCAGGCCAGCGTGCCGGCCGAACGGGCGATCAGCCCAAGCGCCAGCACGGCGAGGCCCGCCAGTCCGCTGCTCCAGGCCACGGCAAGATTCAGCTGGGCCCCCACCAGGGTGAACAGCACCAGTTCGGCAAACACCCAGATTGACGCCAGCTTGGCGGCGATCGGATGGGCGGTCTCCTCGCGCAGCTCCAGGATCACCACCCCGAGGGCGATCGCCGCCACCAACCCGGTGAACGGCACCATGCCATTGATGTGGTCCTGCAGGCGCAGCAGCAGCAGGGCCAAGGCCAGCACGATCAGCACCTGGCGGTTGGTATTGGGACGAAACCGCTCGAACCAGCGGATCAGACCCCAGCCGAGCGCTGCGCCGACGGCCGCTCCCAGCAGCAATCCCAGCGGCAGCCCCACCAACTGCCCGGCAACGGCACCCTGGCGCTGCACCAGCAGGCCCAGCAGCAGTCCATTCACCACGATCACGGCGATGTCGTCGAGAGAGGCGGCGGCCATCACCATCGCCGGGATGCCCTTGGCGGTGCCGCGGCGTTCTTCGGTCAGCCGCAGCATCAGCGGCACCACCACCGCCGGAGAAACGGCCGCCAGCACCGACCCCAGCAGGGCGGCCTCCAGCAGGCTGAGACCCAGCAGCGGCTGAGCCACCACCGTGATCATCAGCCCCTCACAACTGGCGGGAATCAACGCCAGCAGCAGTACCCGTCCGCCCACCTGTCGCAGCGTGGCCAAGGGCAGGCTGAAGCCCACCCGCAGCAGGATCACAATCAGCGCCATCTGGCGCAGGTCGCCGCTGAGGGCGAGCAGCCTGGGGTCGAGCAGGCCCAGCCCCGAGCTGCCGAGCGCCACCCCCACCAGCAGCATGCCGATCAGGCCCGGCAGCCCCAGCCGGCGAAAGAGACCATCGGCCAGCAGGCCCAGGATCACCAGTTCGGCCAGGCCCAGCAGCGGCACGGTGGTGAGATCAGGCGGTGAGGGCCGCTTCGATCGCTGCCGTCAGTTCCGCGCTGGTGGGATCCACGGCGCTCTTGAAGCGCGCCAGCACCGTGCCGTCCTTGGCCACCAGGAACTTCTCAAAGTTCCACTCCACATCGCCGGCAGGTTCGGCCTGGGTGAGCACGTCATAGGGAGCGCTCTTGAGGCCCTTGGCCTGCACTTTGTCGAACAGCTCGAAACTGGCGCCGTAGGTGGTGGAGCAGAACTGCTGAATTTCCGGCAGGGTGCCGGGCTCCTGCGCGCCGAAGTCGTTGCAGGGGAAGCCGAGCACCTTGAAGCCGCGTGCTCCGTAGGTGTCCTGCAGGCTCTGCAGGCCGGTGTACTGGCGGGTGAAGCCACAGCGGCTGGCCACGTTCACGATCAGCAGCACCGTGCCGGCGTAATCAGCCAGCGGTGTCTCCGCGCCTGTGGCGCTGCGCACCACCACATTGGAAACGCTCACGCTCATGGTTTTTGTTGTTGCTGCCGGCAGACCCTAGAAGCGGACCGCTGCAGCGGGGAGGCCGCAGCAGGAACCATCCCCATACACTCATGGGGCCGCCACTTCGGGGCCGATGAGCGAGCTCGACAGCGGCGGTGCCCGCCATGGCCGCCAGGATCCTGCCGGCAGGGGCCAGTCCGGCGGCGCTGAACACGGCAGTGGCGCAGTGGGCAGCATCAGCGGCTCCACGATCGTGCACGGCGGCGGCCTGCAGGTGGCCGAGGTGGTGGCCCGCCAGCTGGAGGCCCTGCTCAAGGCCAGCAATTACGGCGGCGTAAAACTGCTGCTGGAGCCGGTGCAGCCGGTGGACTGCGCCGAGGCGATCGGCACCCTGCCGCGCACGCTGCAGGCCCTGGCCTTCCGCCTGCTGCCCAAGGACAAGGCGATTGAGGTGTACGAATACCTCGATGGCGATGTGCAGCAGAGCCTGGTGGAGCGGCTGCGCTCCGGTGAGGTGCTGGAGCTGGTGGAGGAGATGTCGCCGGACGACCGGGTGCGGCTGTTCGATGAACTGCCCGCCAAGGTGGTGCGCCGTCTGCTGGTGGAGCTGAGCCCAGCCGAGCGCCGGGTCACCGCCCAGTTGCTGGGCTATGAGGCGGAAACGGCCGGCCGGCTGATGACGACCGAGTTCATCGACCTCAAGGAGTTCCATAGCGCCGCTCAGGCGCTTGACATCGTGCGGCGACGGGCCCGGGACACCGAAACCGTCTACAGCCTTTATGTGACAGACGCTTCGCGCCATCTCACCGGCATCCTGTCGCTGCGGGATCTGGTGATGGCCGATCCGGAGGACCGCATCGGCGATGTGATGACCCGGGAGGTGGTGAACGTCACCACCTCCACCGATCAGGAGGATGTGGCCCGCGTGATTCAGCGCTACGACTTCCTGGCGGTGCCGGTGGTGGATCGCGAGGAGCGGCTGGTGGGGATCGTCACCGTCGACGACGTGATCGACGTGATCCAGCAGGAGGCCACCCGTGACCTCTATGCGGCTGGTGCCGTGCAGGCGGGAGATGAGGACGACTACTTCCGCAGCAACCTGTTCACCGTGGCCCGCCGCCGGGTGGTGTGGCTCTCGGTGCTGGTGGTGGCCAACGGTTTCACCTCCGAGGTGATTGCCCTCCATGGCGAGGTGCTCAGTCAGGTGGTGGTGCTGGCGGCCTTCATCCCGCTGCTGATCGGTACGGGGGGCAACGTCGGCGCCCAAAGTTCCACCGTGGTGATCCGCGGCCTCAGCACCCAGCGGATCCAGGCGCTTGGGGCCTGGCGCACGATCGTGCGGGAGGCGATGGCCGGCGCGCTGCTGGGTCTCCTGATGCTGGTGGTCGTGGTGCCCTGGGCGTGGTGGCGCGGCGAAGGCCCCTTGGTTGGCCTTTCGGTGGGGATCAGCCTGCTGGCGATCACCACCCTGGCGGCGACGGCAGGGGCCGCGCTGCCCCTGCTCTTCGATCGCCTCAAGCTGGATCCGGCCCTGATGTCCGCCCCCTTCATCACCACCGCCACCGACGTGGCAGGGGTGTTCATCTACCTCCAAACCGCTACCTGGCTGCTCAACTGGATCGGGATGCCCCTCTAGCTGGGCGCTGGGCATGAGGGCAGGCAGAGGGCTGCGAGCAGCGGGCGGCTGTGGCCGGCGGCATCACCGGCGCTATCGGTAGGGAAATTTCGCCCTGATGGGCCTCAGATGAGAGGGACTTCACACTTCTTTAGGTTAGGCTTTACACACTGTCAAAACACCACGCCGTGATCGTCGCTCTCTCCCCGTCCCGGCCTGTCGAGTCGCTGGCCGCCGCTGACCCAAGGCCCGCCGTTCTGCCCCGTTCCTTGCCTCCTGTGGACGGCGATCTGGTGCGCTCGTACCTGCGCGACATCGGCCGTGTGCCGTTGCTGAGC
>ERZ888423.2198-NODE-2198-length-15014-cov-20.834013_pt1 | contig 15014 bp, 17 predicted proteins | sample MGYA00520523_ERZ888423 | MGnify/ENA primary metagenome ERZ888423 (study PRJEB32303, sample SAMEA104408611) | aquatic metagenome | biome: Brackish water; feature: Pelagic; material: water | place: Baltic Sea | collected 2014-06-08T10:24:00 | depth 30,27 m ...
CTCGACAAGAAAACCGCTGCTGGCATCATCCAGCACATGCTGGCAACCGTCCGCAAGCAATGGAAAGCCACCTGCGATGACGCCAGTCTCTCAGACGTGGACCGCAACCTGTTCTGGGAACGGATATTCCTTAACCCCTACATTTTTGAAGGCAACGAAGGCCTCTAACAGCGTGCCTGAGGCATACAGACAGACACTGGGCGCTATTGGCGTTCACTGCCCCTAGTTTGCCAGTCCTGGTCTAGCCTCTTTGTCATCAACGTCATGACGGCTTGTGCAATCGACGGGATGTTCCGTTTAATCGTGGGTATGTACGCTGGCATTGAATCGAGCGATTCGTTTTGTTCTTTTGTGAATACCGGCCAGTTTCCGCGGTCATTTGAAGGCGTTTGAGTATTTCAGTTGAGTTTATGTGAATTCTAAGTTTTGTTTGTTTTTAATCAGGGGCGTTGAGCATCGCGCGTAGCAAGACGTGAAACGCCCCTGATTGCTTTGGCGATGAGATAGTCGTTAGCGTTTATTGGCTAACCAAGGCGCTCTAGGCTGGCTTTTGCAGGCGCGGCATCGCCCAAAGTTTGGACGCTTTACGATGCCGCGCCTTGGTGCTGATGTGTTCGCACTGCGACCGTGGTAATTGGTATTGCTCCAGACAATGTTCCTCCAAGGTGCGATTTACGTCGAATAGTGCAGCAGGTCTGCGTCACCAGGCGACTTTCCGCGGGGGTTTGAAGAACGTCGAGCGCTCGCTACCGCACCAGGGTTTGGGCAGTAAAAAGTAACGCATCACGGTTTACTCGAGCCGTCGTTCTCTGCTGAATTAGTGCCTGAGCCGACTGAGACGGTGGTAAAGAATGCTGTTGGCGAGTGTTGAGCCTGCAAACGGTCTGTTTCGAGCTTTGTCAGGCTCGATTCCTTGCACCACCACTTCAAAACACAAACATCGCATTTGGCTCCGGCCTGACTAACCAACCAGCCCAGTGGCTACAAGTATATTTTGAACCAGCCGATAAACCGTTGTTTGACCGGCTTGTCTGGGCCAGTCAGTGCAAGGTGGTTGATCCCGTTGCTTGGCTCGGGCAATCGCTAACTGAATTTGAGTGTTACTAATTTTTCTTGTGTCGACCGCTTTATCGTACCCAGCAATCCATCGACGAATTCGTTCAGAACATTCCCGAGAAGAAGTCACACCGATTCCATCTTCGAAGTGAAGTAGTAGCCAGTATTCAAATTTTGGATTGCTGAGCGCAAACCCGTGATTTGGTCTTTGTGTTGACCATTGATGCAACTGTTCCAATTGAAGATCAGTCCATTGGTCTTTATCCACAACCAGCCATGCTTCATCGCTGGGCTTGATTTGCTCTCTTTTTAAAGCTTGATTCATGCGGCATAAAACTTGCGGCGGTGAGCTGCCATGACTTCCTTTCAAACAGTGAACTCGAACAATGGATGTTTCATCAATAAATCGACTGAAATATATAAGTTCAGTTTTCACCCCTTCCGTTGCTATCAGAAATAGTTTTTTGTAGCGTCGCTCACCCAACGGTCGCCGAAATTTACGTCTTTGTGGCACGACTACTTTTCCTTACGAATCTTTTTTGGCTGTGCCCTTTCACAACGCCCACTGCCCAACAAAAGCTTGGGAATCCCACCAAGCCGACCTTGTAGGTAGCTTTTGCGAATATCTTTGTCGTATCGAACATCTTTGTAGTCACTAAACGGTGTAAGCGAAGATGCGCCAGACGCTTCGCGTTGGGCGACCCACATCTCGTCGCGACGCAATAGGTCCTGATCCATCAACAACACATCGTGGGTGGTGAATAGCAGCTGCGAACGTGTTTCAGTGGTGCAAGTTGAAAGGTAGTTTTCTAATAGGCAGCGCGTTAACAGTGTGTGCAAACTGCGATCTAATTCATCAATCACAAACACACGATTGGCGTCTGCTGCGGCCAAGGCTAAAAACGCGGGCAATAGATCAATCACACGCTGCGAACCGTCTGACTCTTGCCACATTTCGAATTTGGCTTGTGTGCCATCGGTCGTGGGGTGAAACGCAATGAGCTTTTTGGCGACCAATTCGCCGTTTTTACGTGTCACCAGACAGCGGTCATTTTTTTCTGAAAGCAGACGCACTGTGTCGCCCTCTTTGACTGTTTCATGCAGCATCGCCCGTAATGCAGATGGGAGTACAACGCTGTCAAACGGAATGACTTCGCCTCCCAAACGTACGATACCCGTGTCAAGCTCAGGCAGGCGCTCATTCATCGTGGCGTATAACGGATGCGCGTCGTCGAGGAACTGTTCAAATGGTTCGAACCGAGAGTCTGGCGCAACGAGCGCAAGCGTGTCTTTGAACCAGTCATACACCGGCCGGAAGTTTTCTACTTTCTGTGACACCGCGTTCGTCAAAAACAATTGGTTGTCTCTGGTCCCTTGAAACGCAAAATTTAGAAAAGCGTCTTTTTTTAACCCCGTGTCGAACCGGATCTGACCGCCCTGCCTTTCGTAAAGACACTTCTCTGATGCACTGCCAATTAGGGTGAGTCGTTCTTCAAGGATGGTGGTGCGATTAATGGCTATCGCAAACTCGTAAATCGTTTCATCAATCAGCAACTCCATCACAAACCGAGAGGGTTGCTCGAGGCTGTTGGCGTCTAAACGAAAAGGATCTACCGGAATAAGCCCATCAGGTTGCGTGCCCTTGACCACCAAGTGACGAATGAAGTGGATGGCTTTGAAAAAGTTGGTCTTTCCTGATGCGTTACCACCATAGATTGCAGCCACAGGAAGCAGCCGAGTGGCATATTTGTCTAATTTGGGCACCCGTTCGCCATGTTGCCGCTCACGGGACGCCACCATGGAAAACGTCGTTTCCCCTTGAAACGACATCCAGTTTTGAACTGAAAAGCCAATAAGCATCTGTTTAAAAAACGACAAGTGGTAGAAAGAACCCCAATTTTAGCAAATTTCATCATAATTAATCAATTTAATGAGATTTTTTCTCATTAAATTGGACTTTTAAGTCACGCCTGTGATGTTTGATTTTGGAGCAAAAAGGGTAGCTCCCAATAAAGGCGTTGAAAAAATGCTTTCAAACCAGCCAGGCCCCCAAGGCTGAACCAGAATTCGATTCCCTGACCGTTAAATCATGACTCAAGCCCCAAAAACGATTGTTGGTTTGGCTATTTCAGATCACAATCAGTCATTTGGTTCGTACCTCAAGGGTATGGAGTAGGCGTTTTTTTGCAGTCGATGACAACCAGCATTCAATATATTTAAACTGAAACCCGAACCCAATTTTGTCCCATGAAAGTAAGGAACGTGATGCGTTGGCTCAGATACCACTGGTATGACTGGTCTTTGTTGCTGGCCATTGTTTTGGTCGTTGCGCTTTGGGCTTTAAAACCCAGTGGCATGGAACTTGTGCTGTGGCTGAGCTTGGGAAGTTTGTTTCTTCACCAGGTCGAAGAATGGCGTTGGCCAGGCTATTTTCCTGGGATGCTCAATGCGAAAGTCTTCGAAAGCCCACATCCAGATCGCTATCCCTTAAATGCCAACAGTGGTTTGGTTGTGAATGTGGTGATTGGCTGGGGATCCTACCTACTGGCCGCGTTGTTTTGGGAGCAAGCGTTTTGGTTGGCCATTGCTACCATCTTGGTCTCGGTGGGTAATGTGATGGCCCACACCATTGTCTTTAACGTGAAAGGCAAAACGCTTTACAACCCTGGTTTATTTACCTGCTGGGTTTGTTTTGCACCGGTCATCTGGTTCTTTTTTACGATGACGATTGATCAAGGTTTGGCAAGCGACACCGACTGGATCATTGGCGTCGTCCTAGGCCTTGTCTTGAACTACGTGGGCGTATTCAAAATGATTGCTTGGATGGCAGACCCTAATTCACCCTACGTTTTCGAGCGACGAAGCTTGTGCCCTGAAGATCGCATGGGGTAAAGAGCGGGCGATACAACCTAACGTTAAATGCAACGATGGGATCTTTCTGTCATATTGGATCATGATCCAATATGACAGAAAAAGATGAGCTGTGCATTCACGCCTTGCTCTTTAACCCTCTGGGTAACCCCGCCGATGAAACGGCTGTTTCACCAACGGGGTTTGCTGCGTGAGGCGCAGAAAATAGGCTCGCGTCGTTACAATTGGTGTGTTGTCGGGTTATGTTGTTGGTTAGCGCGCCGCCGTTTGTAGTACTGTGATTTGTGGTTCTGTTTTTTGATGTCTTGGGATATTGCGATGGTTACCCTTGGGGCCTAGAAAGCAAGCCAATGTTTTGTTCTTATTGATCAGGAAATGCAAATGCTCGAATCTGAAAAAATCCGACTGAGTGCTCGCAGTGGTGAGTTTGATCAGCCCACGGCTGGGCTTGCGTATGGGTTTGTGCAGGCCAATGTGGTGATCCTGCCGGCTGATCAGGCCATGGATTTTTTGCTTTTTTGCCAACGCAACCCAAAGCCCTGTCCGATTCTTGGCGTGAGTTCACCAGGCGAGCGACACATTCCTGGCTTGGGTTTGAACTTAGATATTGCGACTGATGTGCCGCGTTACCTTGTTTGGCACAACGGTGAGATGACCGCAGAGACGACAGACGTCAGTGCCCATTGGCGTGATGATTTGGTGTCGTTTGCTTTGGGTTGCTCTTTTTCATTTGAAGAGGCGTTGCTTGAACAAGGGCTGGAATTACGTCACATCAGTCAAGGCTGCAATGTTTCGATGTACCGAACCAATGTGCCAACGGTAGCGGCAGGCCCATTTCATGGTCAGCTTGTGGTGACGATGCGTCCCTTCAAGCCCGCTGACGCCATTCGCGCCATCCAAGTGACCTCTCGGTTTCCTTCGGTTCACGGTGCACCCGTTCACATCGGGGATCCTGCCCAAATCGGCATTGCTGATCTGTCAAAGCCCGATTATGGTGATCCGGTGCAGATAAAGGATGGCGAAATACCTGTGTACTGGGCCTGTGGTGTGACACCGCAGTCGGTTTTGATGGCCAGTCGCCCTGCGTTTTGTATCACGCACGCACCTGGCCATATGTTGGTGACAGACCGAAGAAACGCCGAACTCGCGACGTTCTAAGGCGGGTGCTGTTCAGTCAGGCCTTAAGCAGCGACGGGTAGGTAGTGGCTTTGGTAGATGTGACTGATCTGTCTCTTTAAAACGGGATCGTGCCGCTTAGCCATGGCCGATGGCTGCCACGATGACATGCGCAGCAGAATATATGCCAACGTGGGCTCATCACTTACACCCGCGTGGTGGGGACCGTCGAAATGTGGCAATGCCAAACTGATTTCGGGGCGATCTCACTGCGACAGGGCCGCACTTTTTCCCAGCGTGATGAAGCCGTTTTAATTTATCACCCCTTGAAACCGAGCAACAGAACCCCACGTATTGGTCAGGACCGGTGCTCAATGAGGCTGGATCCAATCATTTAACTTGCTCTCGAAGGAGATAAATCATGACTTACCCATATGGACGTAATATTCTGTTGAGCTCAGTTGGTTTTGAGCGGCTATTGAATGCTTTTTCTGACCTGGAAAACACCGTCGCAGAAAACAAAACCCCGAGCTACCCGCCCTACAACATCATCAAAGAAAGCGAACACGACTACGCCATTGAACTGGCTGTCGCTGGTTTCAAACGCGAAGAGCTAGACATTACGTTTGAGGGTGGCAAGCTCACCATCACCGGCAAAGTGGAAGCCCAACGACAAGGTGATTACCTACACCGCGGTATCGCCACGCGTGACTTCACACACCAGTTCACATTGGCTGAAACGGTCTTGATCAAATCAGCAGACATGCAAGACGGTCTTCTGATTGTTCGCCTACAGAACGTCATACCGGAAGAGAAAAAGCCACGCAAGATTCAGATCGGTGCGGCGCAAGACACACTGGTGATTGACCAACTAAAAGCGGCTTAATGTCTAAAGCGATAATGTAAAAGGCCAGATCACGAAACCAAAGAATCAGGTTGGTGGTTTCATGGTCATACGTGCTTGCGCTTTCTTGACTAAATCGTAGTGACTGATGTCACAAGGCCGAGCGGCAAGCCGCTCGGCCTTGTGCGTTGTGTCGATTTAAAAGCCTTTGGCTAGCGTGTGATTAGCGTGGTAGCGTCTTTGGTTATATTCACACTTTTCGGGATGGAGTTGATGTTTACTGTGTCATGGGTGTCATCACAACCCCCTGCTAACGGCTTTAGCCAGTCAGCAGATTCTCTTGGCAACTGACACGTCAGCTGGAACCATCGGGATCATTTCAAATTCTGCAATATGATCAGATTTGCAGCCGCCTATGCTGCCGAATAACCAGCCTTTAACGGAGTAGACGTAATACTTCACCCAGAAAGTAGAGGGAGCTTTACGGCGTAACAAGGTGCTTGCATGCGTGCGGTCGAGTCCGTCTTCTGCTAAGGCATCAAGAAGGTAAGACGTCACTATCAAGCGAAGCTTGTACCGGGCCTCGATCAGCGTCTCGGCCTGTGCCGCCACATTAAATTCAAGACAGATCAAAGACCACACATCGGCGGTCAGTTCGCCGTAGACCCGAAGAAATAGGGGCACTGTTTTGGTTGCTTTTAATGACTTCATGGGTTTGTTGGCTTATTGGTGATGGCGTTAAGCCTATTTGTGGGCACTGTTTCTATCGCAAGGATCAACGGCGAAGCGCGTGCAATGGATGCTTTAATTTAAACGGCTAACGCAGGTTTCTTAATCGAGACCAATCACGCACGCCCTTTCTATGGCATCACAGGCGCGACGGCGAATCATGTGGTTGTGGGGTCTTATGTCGGTCTCGCTATCGAACAGCATGGTCAACATACAGCAGCTTCCCGGTTTGCTAAGTCTTGACGAGAGAAGACCATCGGCCGCTAGGACTTGAAAGGCTCACGGGTATCGTAGCGCTGGGCTGCTTGCGCCATGGTCAGAAACTCAGCATTCATTTTGGTAAGACCGTGCAAGAGCTGCTCAAGCATTAGCATGCGATGACCTCGTCCAATCACAAAGGGATGGCAGGTGTAAGTGAGGATCCCAAAACCCTCGGTTTGAGTCATGTAATTGAAATCAGCCAACCAATTTTCGAGAACACTACTTGCATTCATGAGGCCTGGCGCAACCGATTGACCCATACGCAAATACTCAAAATGCGGAAAATCATCCAGCGACCAGCTAATGGGCATTTCTATCAGTGATGTCGGTTGGCCAAATTCAATGGGGCGATCGTCATGAATCACGTCACCGACTCGGATTCGGTAAGGCGAGTGATCATGCCCCATCATGCTGCTTTCGTAGAAGAACCCGTGCTTAATCAGTAATTCAACAGTATGGGTACTCAAGTCCCACGAGGGTGATCGATAGCCCAAAGGGGTGTTACCCGTTAACTTCTGAATGGCCTCATTTGAGCGCATGAAGCCCTCTTCCTCTTGCTCAACGCTGAGGTTGGCGGGCGGGATGTGCGTCCAGCCATGATTGCCGATCTCGTGGCCTGCGGCCACAATCATTTCACATTCACGCGGATAGGTGCCAATCACGGTGCCCGGTATAAAAAATGAAGCCTTGACGTCGTGGCGCTGCAAGAGCGCCAATATTCTGGGAATGGCGACTGCGCCGAACTCGCCTCGCGAAACAGGGGTGGGTGTCTTTAGGCCACGCGCGACCATGCCTGACATGGCATCAAAGTCAAAGGAGATACACGCAATATGCTTCGTCATGTTTGTCCTCAGGGGTCAATGACTCGCTAGAAAGGTTTTAAGGTGCTCAACACAAACCGCCGGATAGCCATCGCAAATATTGTGTGCGGCCGTATCAATATGCACGAGCTTTGAGTTTTTTATGCGCTTTTGCATGTTTGTGTAAGCATCGGCGTGACCGATGGATTCTTTGCCAGCAGCCACGATTAATGTGGGGACTTTTATAGCAACCAGTTCTTCCATAAAGTCATGGGTGCACATGTGCAAGACAAACCGTGCAATAAATGCCGGGTCATTTGAGCCGGCCTGTTCGATAAACCAATCAACAAGAGCCGGATCGGCATTCTCATCAAACCGCTCGTGAATCGTTTGACGCAAAAACGTCTTCAAGCCAATCTCTTGGATTTTAGGAATCCAAGTCGGCGCATGACTGTGTTTGAGCCCCGGTGTGGCGCCAAACAGGGCTAGCGTTTTGATGTTATCGGGTGACTGTATGGCCACTTGTTGGGCGACGTACCCTCCAGCGGAGTTGCCAACCAAGTGCACGGGACCATCAGTGGTGGTTTCAATCAACTGGCAAGTATCATCGACCAACTGCTGTAAGTTGAAGTCTTGCTCAGGTTCTGGCATTTCTGACTGACCATGTCCCCTGAGATCCATCCTGACCACGCGATAGTCAGACAGCAAGGCGGGCATCCAGCTAAACCACCGGGTTGAATGACCCATGGCGGCATGTAGCAGTACCACCGTCTCGGGCTTGGTCCACGGGCGGGTAAAGTCGTCAACGTGATAGGCCACTTGCAAGCCATCGTGAGTTTTAAATGTATTCATCGGGATCCTATTCGTTTAATAAGCTGAGCGTCCGCCGTCAGCGGATATGGCCGCACCGGTGATCATGCGAGACTCATCACACGCCAAAAACAAAGCGACGTTAGCGACGTCGCTGGGTTGGCTGAACCAAAAAGGGTATTTTTTATATTGACTTTCTCCGTCCATCGGGTCATTGGTACTCGCGCGCTGACCGGGCACGCCATAGGTCGTGCGGATTCGTTCGGTGTTGACTCGACCGGCACAAATGGCATTCGCACGAATCCCGTCTTTAGCATACGAGCCCGCGAGTACTCGAGTCAATGAGACGATGGCCCCTTTGGCGCTGGTATAAGCGTGCGAGGCGCTAGAGCCCCGCAGCCCAGCGCCTGAAGACATATTGACGATGGTTCCTTTGCGAGCGGTTTTCATATGAGGGATCACGTGTCGGCACATAAGAAACGTGCCGTTTAAATCGAGCTGTAAGGTGCTGTGCCAAACAGCAAGGTCTATCACGTCAACGGGTGAGTCTGCTGGAACTGAGCCGCCAGCGGTATTAAAGAGCACATCAATCTGACCAAAAACGAGGGCTGCTTGGCCAACAGCAGATTCGACCTCTTCGTCCACTGTGATGTTGGCCTGAAGGGCCAGCGGTGCATTGCTAGACCGATCAGTCCTGTCGCTCAGTTTTTTTGCAACCTCAAAAACGACAGGACTGGTGTCAATTAACACCAGTTTCGCCCCTTCAGCGGCAAACCGCTCAGCAGCGGCTTGGCCGATACCGCCGGCCGCCCCGCTGATCACGACGACTTGGTCTTGTAAACGACCAGGCTTCACTGAATCTTAATACCTGCGGTATCAACCACTTTCTTCCACTTGGCAATTTCCGAATTGGTCAGGTTGGCATAGTCGGCTGGCGTGCCGCCAGCGGTGGTGTAGCCCAATCCAATGACTTTCTCAATGACAGATGGATCGCGCAGGACCTTGTTGAAGGCCTGATTGATTTTGTTGATCACCGCTTGCGGCAACCCCGCAGGCCCCAGCACGCCCCACTGGCTACTGGCCTCAACGCCCGGCAAGCCAGACTCAGCAAAGGTCGGTACGTTAGGCATGGCAGCGTTTCTCGCCTGACCCGTAACGGCTAATGCTTTAAGACGGCCCGCTTCTACTGGCGAACGCGCTGAACTGATGCCTGTGAATGTGATTGGAACGGTGTCGGCAATCACAGCTGCCATTGCGCCACCCGATCCTTTATAAGGAATGTGATCGATTTTAACGCCGGCTTCTATTTTGAATAATTCCCCCGCCAGATGGGTCGAGGCGCCGTTCCCCCCAGATCCGTAGAACAACTTCCCTGGCTCTTTTTTAGCGAGAGCCACCAATTCTTGAACAGTGTTGGCCTTAAGCGATGGGTTAGCCACCAGTATCACTGGGCCAGAAGCCAAATGGATGATTGAGCTGAAATCCTTTTGAGTGTCGTAAGGCAAGGTACGCAGACTAGGATTGACCATCAAAGCAGAGTCAACCATCAAAAGCGTGTAGCCATCTGGTTTTGCGTTGGCCACGTACTGAGTACCAATAATGCTTGATCCTCCTGCTTTGTTGTCAACCACCACTTGTTGCCCAAGTGCTTCGTTGAGTTGGGGTATCAGAATACGAGCCAAAATGTCAGTACCCCCTCCCGGGCCATAAGGCACCACAAGCTTGATCGGGCGATCTGGCCAAGCGTGAGCGGCCAACGGCACAAATGCAGCTAAAGTCGTTACTAGCAACTTGCCGAACAGTGATTTGAAATGAATCAGCATGATGAGGCTCCTATTCACTTGGACATTGGGATAGTGACAACCATTCTAAACACACCGCTTTAAAATTTGCAACAATACGTGCATTATTTTTTTTTCATGCAATGCTCATTGCAAAAATAAGATTTGAATTCTAAAGGCATGCCTTTGGTTGACGAACATCCATTTGGGACCATGATGACAAACAGTGCTGTGATGCCATTTTTTGAACGCCTAAGTCAAGGTGCCAGTAAGTTGACCCCATCAGAACGAAAGTTGGTTGAGTATTTATTGTTAACCCATCCTAATGGCATTTTGGATAGCGCCAATGCCATTGCAAGGCACTTAGCCATCAGCCCATCGACCGTCGTCCGCTTTTTTTCTAAGATTGGTTACAAGAATTTCGCGGCGGCACAGCGTGAAGTGCGCTTAGAAATTTCTACCAAATTTGCTTCTCCGTCGCAACGCGCCTCGGTCACGCTGCCATTTGAAAAGGCGCCAAGTCGGCAGTTGATCAATGATGTTCTTGAGGCTGATATTGGCAACTTAAGAACCACTAAGAACAATCTGGACCTGCGTACGCTAGAACAAATCGTCAGTCATTTGGTTAGTCGAAACACGCCCCAGCGGCGCATTTATTTGATTGGTGAGAAAAATAGTTTTGCTGCCGCTCAGTTCCTGCGCACGCAACTCAATCTATGCCTGCCCAATGTACAAATTCTAGAAAGCAGACACTCGACAGTCGCCGACAACTTATTGTGGATTGGTGCCCAGGACGTTTTACTGGTGATCTCGATGCGACGCTATTCCACGACCAGTATAAAAGTGGCCGAATACTTTAAATCTATTGGTGCGCTGGTGATTGGCATCGTCGATAGTCCTGCCAGTCCGATCGCTGAAATCGCCCATCACAAACTCTACGCCAGCACCACCAGCCCCTCTGCCTTTGATTCCTATACTGCCGTTTTCTATCTTTGTAATTTATTGCTAGCCATGGTGTCGATCGTAACCAAAGCGCAATTGCAGCAAACCCTCGATCGCGGTGAGGACCTATGGCGGCACTTCAGCATCTTTCAACAAGCCTTAGAGGACTGAATGACGGGTCGCCCTCGTTTAGCGTCATGCTTGACTCTGATGTGCCAGCGGGCCGCTTTGTTTGAGCCGTCTGTCACGGCGATTTGAATCCAAAAGTTGGTGCGCTCTAAACCATCAATGGCAATGGCCTCGGCTGGTGGCTTCACCAAGGGTAAGAGGTAGGTTTCCAAACGATGTGTGATGGCCGCCATGCCTGTGGCGGCTGTCAATGATGCCGTTGGCTGAATGCCTCCGAGTGCCGGTTAAACCTTGCATATTGAACAAAAATACAAATAGATATATACAATAAATGATTATCTGTTAATATCTATTTATGCCTAAAACTGCTAAAGCCATCTTGCAATTGCCCCCTTCTACAACGGCCGCCATCGAAAAACTCGGCTTGGACTTGGCTATCGCCCGTTTGCGACGTAAAGAGTCGTTGAGATCTTGGGCAAAACGCCTCGGGGTGTCGGTGCCAACGCTGCAGCGCTTAGAGGCCGGCGATCCAGGGGTGGGCATTGGAATCGTTGCAACAGCACTTTGGTTGATCCGACGTGATAGCGAGCTTGCGAAGTTGGCGGCGCCTGAGCAAGACCTTGGTGCCATTGAAAAAGACGTTCGGCAAGCGATCGCGCTTGGCCGGGCGCGTGCACAAGCAGCAGCCCAAACACGCTTGCGTGCAAAGAAAAGAGAAAACTAAATGCGGTTAGACAATTTGTATTTGTGGTTTCTGGGAGACCCTGAACGTCCCAAATACGTGGGTGAACTGGCTTTGATAGCCACGGGCAAAGGCGTATCACTGCGTTACGCTGAAGACTGGTTAGCGCATGGCTTCCCTTTGAGTGAGGACTTGCCGCTGGTTAATACTGAGTTCTTGCCACCAAACAGATTCTCTGCCGATACGCCTAGGGCAGTGGGAGCGGTAGATGATGCTCGTCCAGACCGATGGGGAGAAAAAGTGATTCGGTTTGTGGATAGACCCAAGCGTTTGTCTTTGATGGAATACCTTTTCTACGCGGGTGATGATCGATTCGGAGCACTCGGCGTGTCATTGTCGGAAAGTGAGTATGAGCCACGCAAAGGGGGGCCAATCCCGCGCTTGGATAAAGCCCAAGACTTAAGTGACGTTGTCGCTAAGATAGTGGCGTCGGAGCCGTTAAGCGAGATTGAGTCTAAATTGATTGCTGGTGGCGGCAGCCCCCTTGGCGGCGCTAAGCCAAAAGCATTGATCGAAATTGATGCGCAGCAATGGGTCATTAAGTTTTTTAATCATGAACCAGTCGATGCACCACTCATTGAGCATGCCACCATGACCTTGGCAACGAAAGCGGGCATCCGTGTTGCACGAACGCAGGTCGTTCGCCTGCTTGATGGCCATGCGCTTGCCATCTTGCGATTTGATCGACAGGGTAGCAAGCGAATTCACAGTATCTCAGCAGGTACGGCCATCACGGCAGCCTCTGTTGCGGGCACTAACGCGGATCTCGGGTACCCAGAGCTTGCAAGGATCCTAAGGCGCCAAGGCGATACCAGTGGTGACTTAAACCAGCAGCAGGCCACGGAATTATTTCGACGAATGGTATTTAACATACTGATCGACAATACCGATGACCATGAAAAAAACCATTCACTACTGGTGCACGAGCCCTCTGAGCGACCACGGTTTGAGCTAGCGCCCGCCTACGACATTTTGCCGACCAACTCGGGTCAAGGCTATCAAGAGTTTATCTGTGGTGCATTCGGCCGCGACTCAACGCTCGAGAATGCCATGAGCGAATGCGAGTCGTTTGGCTTGTCGCCTGATGATGCGGCCCAGGAAGTCGTCAAAGTGATTGATGTGGTGAACACTTGGCAAACCCATTTCGGCGAGATCGGTGTGAGTGCCAAAGACATTGAAATGCTTGAGCAAACAATCGATTCAGAAGCGCTACGGTCTCAGCGGATCAAATTTGATCCGAACCGCTTTGGCGCAATCACAAAGAAAAAAAAGCCCAAGAATCCATTGGCTTAACCGACTGACCGTTGTTGATGCAAATCCCGGTTCGCTTTTAATAACGCCACCAACAACTCACCCTGCTCGATGGCATCATGTACCGCAATATGGTCATGACGGTGGGTTGGATTTAAGCGGTCTTTTAGGCGCTTTTGCAGTTTGGACTTGTGACAAGAGCGGTAGGTCAAGTTCATGTATGCCATCGCAAAACTGCGGATGTCCAAGGCATGGTGGCTAAACGGGCTTTGACCGTGAAACCGCATCAAATACCAATACACGTATGTGAAATCAAACCCGACTGGCCAGGCAGCGAAGACGGGCTTGACGTTCTCGCCTGCCGTTGCCCATACCCACTTGGCGAATTCGGGCATGACATCAACAGGATCGCGCTGGTTCGCCTGGCAGGCCTCCCAGGCGATGGGCTGGGTTTCCCACCACGCCATGGTTTTAGGGTCGGGTGTTGCGTCAGGCAGAGGAATTAAGTTGGCACTGAAGGTGCCAAGCGCCTGGCCTTCGGGATCAAACGCCGCGCAGCCCAAAGACAACATGGAGTTTACGCCTGGGATGGGACCATCGGCTTCAATATCAACGCTGAAATAAACTTCCGCAAGATTCAAATAACGTCCTTCAAGTGTTTGCAGGTTAAATTCAAAACAGATCAAGGACCACAAGCTGTCGGTCCGTTCACCCTGTATACCCGCATCAATATGGGCACTGCTTCTGTTGCAAAGATCAACGGCGTCGCACGTGCAAGGGATGCTTTAATTTTAAAGGCTAATGCAAGGTATGGAATCGGTACCAGTCAGCGTGATGAATCAAACGTTACAACTCAAACCCGCCCTTTCCATGGAATCACATGGCGCACACCCCCTTTGGGGTGTGGGGCATCACCGGCACGGCGGGGAATCATGTGGATGTGACAATGCCAAACCGATTGGCCGGCGATCTCGCCACAGTTGGCCCCAATGTTGTAGGCCTGAACAGTTGAATCAAGCGCATCAATGATGGTCTTTTGCGCCAAGATCAGTTCATGCATGGCAGCCACTTCGTCAGTTGTTAACCCGAAGTAATCGATCACATGGCGTTTTGGAATGATGAGGGTATGAAGCGGTGTGACGGGAAATGCGTCACGTGTGGCATAGGCCAGTTCGTTTTCTTGAACGATGCGGCTGCGATTGCTGATCAGTGCGTCGCAGAAAATACATGCCAGGTTTTCCTCGTATCCTACAGGCGATATAGATTCAGCTTTGTGATTTGAGTTCGTCATTATGGGTTCACAGCATGGCGTTAAAGAGGCGAACGTAGTCGGCTTCATTCAAGGGTTTGGGGTTGGTGCCGTTGGAGTGATCTTTGACCGCGCCTTGTACAAGCGCTGGCAGGTGTTTGGCTGTCACGCCCATGGCACCCAAGCTAGCGGGTAGGTTGAGTGATGCGTTCAGTTGACGGATGTAATCCGCGACCGAGGCATTAGGCTCAATCCCCAGCGCAGTTCTGATCTTGGTTTGTTTCCATTGGGGGATGGCGTCTTGATTGGTTTCATAGACGATCGGCAGCAACAGTGCGTTCAAGGTGCCGTGGTGAAGCGTGACGTCTTGCAACGCACCCAAGGGGTGAGACATGGCGTGCACGGCACCGAGCCCTTTCTGAAACGTTAAACC
>ERZ888423.2202-NODE-2202-length-14993-cov-7.046994_pt1 | contig 14993 bp, 16 predicted proteins | sample MGYA00520523_ERZ888423 | MGnify/ENA primary metagenome ERZ888423 (study PRJEB32303, sample SAMEA104408611) | aquatic metagenome | biome: Brackish water; feature: Pelagic; material: water | place: Baltic Sea | collected 2014-06-08T10:24:00 | depth 30,27 m ...
GCGCCGGATGTACGTCGTATTGGCGCCCGGGGCCGAGGTTCCGTTCGTCCGGGGCTAATAACCACGTCCGGGACCTGTCACCACGTCGAGGACTAGTGACTAATGGCCTGCGCGGACGTCGGACTCGATCAATGACGGCAACACCTATCGCGACGGTCAGCACCGTTCGTCGTGCATACTTCGTTGCGCGGTACGTCAACACTGAGGAGCAGCATGGGACCCAATCGGATCGTAACGGCATTACTGGCGGCAAGTGTTTGCGCGGTGGGGCTGGCTGGTCCGGCTTTCGCCACCGATGAGATCACACAGAACGCGGTCGGCACCTACGAGTTCGAGGGGAAGTCCGTCGGGACTCGTACATGGAACGCTGTCCCATGCGACGGCGACACGCCCCGGTGCATCCGGGTCACCGAGTTCGGCGCCGGCGACGGTGAGGCAGGGAACCCCCGCTGGAGCGGGAACGCCTACTGGCAAGTCGGCTCGTGGATCATGTTCGTCGAGGTGCCCAACGCAGTCGAATGCAAGGACGGCACCGAACACAACATCCGGGTCAACTACTCATGGGACGCGGTGGAGAACACCGGATGGCGCTCGTTCAACGACGCCGGGATTTGCGGCGGCGACGCTAAGAGCGTAGCCACGCCGTTCACCTTGGCCAAGATCGGTCCTCCGCCGCCGCCCTTGCCCTTGCCCGGGGATTACGCACTTCCCCCGATGGCCACTGAGGCGCCACTACTTCCCCCGGCCGCCGCTGGGGCACCGCTTCCCCCGGCCGCCGCTGAGGCACCGCTTCCCCCGGCAGCTGGAGCTGTACCACCGCCGCCACCGCCCGCCGCCGCCGAGTAGAACTCGGTAGTCATCGAGCCGCGGTGGGCCCGGGACTGACCGCGACGATCGACAGGTGGCGGGTGATGGCGCCGATCTCGGCCACCAGCACACGTGCCGCACCGATTTCGGGCCCACGCTCGGACACCGCGTCGCGCAGCCGCTCTTCAGCGTCTGCCAACTCCGCAGCATCCACGGTCCACGGTGACGCCGGTGTCGGTGGGTCACCGCACAGCGACTCCACGTACTCGTCGACGGCCAGCACGAACTCCGGGCTCCAGGCGCCCGAGGGGCAGCTGGGAAAGTGGGCTTCCAACGTCGTGCACGAAGACGTGATTGCATTCAATGCCGTGCGGTAGGAACTCAGCCAATGGCGCAGATCGCGCGATTCCATCCGGGTGGCACCGGCGGCTGCCTCGAATGCGGCGCGCGCCCGGAACACCCGCTGCCACGCCGCGGCCAACGCGCCGGCAGGGTTGTCGAGCTCATGGACATAGGCATTGATCACTGTTGCCGCATAGTCGATCTCCGTCTTCAACAGCTCACCTGCCCGCTGCCTCAATCTGGTCAGCGCGTCGTCAGGAAACAGGATATGGGCCAGCACCGCTAAGACGCCGCCGCCGAGGGTGGCGAACAACAGCTCACTCATGGTCGCGGCATTGGGGGCTCGGTCGATGTTGATCAGAAAGACGACCGCAGCTGTCAGCGCCGCCGACAGCGCCAGGTATCCGAACCCGGCCACAACGTAGGTTCCACCGACGAACACGACCGCCAGTACCGCCGACAACACGGGTCCGGGAGACAGCAGAAGCAACGCAGTAGACGCTACGACGACTCCCACGACATTGCCCGCCAAGCGCCTCCCGCAACGAGTGTACGTATGCGCGGTCTCGGGCCGAAGCACCATCAATACCGTGAGGGGGATCCAATATCCCTGTGCGACATCGGCGTAGCGCTCGATAGCGCACCCGGCGGCTACGGCGACGCCCAGACGCACCGCGTGCCGGAACACCGGCGAATGCCGGTTGAGGTGGCTGCGGGTGCGCTCCAGTGCCGTGCGCACCGAGGTGCTCAGCTCGGGCCGTCGGTGACGGAGCGCGTCGGGGGAGGACGGCACGAAATCACCCAGCCGGATCGCCACTGCTTCGTGCAGCTGCATGACGAGCCGACGGACCAACGCCGAGTCCGGTCCAGCCGACTCGGCGGCGGCGCTGTCCAAGCGCCGGATCGTGGCGTCGGCGTCGCCGCGGGCGGACCGGCCGGTCTCGGCCACCGCCGTCAGGGTGTCGGCCGCAGCGATCAGCACCTTGGCCAACGCCGGCTGGCCGGCCAACCCATCAGCCGGCCGATGCGCCAGGCCGCTCAACTCCGTGGCGATCCGTTCGGGGAGTGCATGCCAGTCGCGGTACTCGGCGGGACGCCGTCTGGCCTGGCCCTCGACGAGTGTAAACGCGGCGCGCAGGGTGATCAGCGGTTCCATGTCGACAGCCAGCACCACCCCGTCGGTAGCCCCTCCGGCCAGCCTCCTCGCATCTGCAGCCAGCGACCGATAGGCCGCAGTGAGCGCTTCGCGTTGCACCCGCCAGCGCCGCCGAGGCCAGACCGCGATAAGCCCCGCCTGTACGAACCCGCCGCCGACAACCAGCGCCGACACGCCCAGCGTTGAGGACAGCGTCGGCTCAACAGGGGGAGCGATAACCATCAGCGCAGACGATGCCCCCGCGAGTCTTCCGGCGTTGGCGCCCAACGCCCATGGCATGGCCGCACCGAAACACCAGAGTCCGACCGTGGCCACAAACAGCCCGGAAATAGCAGATACCGACGCACCCAGCAGAACCGCGAACCCCATCAGCAGGGAGACCACAGCTACCAGAGGTATGCGACCCCGCGGGCTGTCTTGCAGCGCGGTGGCTCCCGCGATCGCCGCCGCGGTTGCGACGGTGGTGGCCGACCCCGAAGGACCCCAGTTCAATGCCACCACTGCGACGACCACGACGCCGAGCAGGCTGCGCAGCACAGCAGCGAGGTCCGGCACCACCGGCAGCGTCAAGCCCTTGAGCACCCCTACATTCTGGCCCCGATATGTTCGGGCAGTGGAAAAAGTCATCATCATCTTGCGGGGAACGCCTGGCGACGAAGCGTGGTGCGCCCGGTTGCGCACCGACGTCGCCCAGAAGCTTCTCGACACGGGTGTACCCGGCCTGGCGATCAATGTCCGCGACGACGTGGTCAGCGAATCGCTGATGACCCTGACCACGCTGAATCCGCCCGTGCTCGCGCTCGTCAGCATGTGGACTGACCAGTACTACGGAGAGCAGGTCCGCACGGCAACAACGCTGCTGAGCAATGTCTGCGACCAGGTGGCGGCATACCTGGTGACCGAATCAGTGCCACTGGCACCCCCGCACACCGAGCCCGGCCGACGAACCCCAGGCTTCGCGAACGTGGCGTTGCTTCGGCGACCGGCCGAACTGGACGAGGCGACGTGGCTGGCACGCTGGCACGACGACCACACCCAGGTTGCTATCGACACCCAGTCGACCTTCGGATACACGCAGAACGCGGTGGTGCGCGCGCTCACCGATGATTCTCCGCCGATCTCGGCGATCGTCGAAGAACTGTTCCCGATCGAAGCGACCTCGGATCTGCACGCGTTCTTCGGCGCGGCCGACGACGCCGATCTCAACGACCGAATGGCACGAATGGTGGCCAGCACCTCGGCGTTCGGCGCCAATCGCGATATCGACACCGTCCCGACGAGCCGTTATGTCCTTCGCGCCGCTTTCGCTCCGAAGGCTACGCTGCAGCCGTGACACTGCAGATCAGCGACGACAACCGGGTCCGCACCCTGGTTCTGGACCGACCCGAAGCCCTCAACGCGTTCAACGAGGAGCTTTATCACGCCACCGCTGCGGCGCTTCGCGATGCCGCCGACGACCCCGAAATCGCGGTGGTGCTTCTCACCGGTGCGGGACGCGCGTTCAGTGCGGGCAACGACCTCAAGGAAATGCAGACACGCATCGCCGATTCCTCGCTGAGCAACGAAGGCAGTCACTTCTCAAGCATGATCACCGCGTTGACCGACTTGCCGAAGCCGTTGATCTGCGCGGTCAATGGGGTCGGTCTGGGCATCGGCGCGACGATCCTGGGCTACGCCGATCTGGTCTTCATGTCGTCTACCGCCCGGCTGAAGTGCCCCTTCACCAGCCTCGGGGTCGCGCCAGAAGCGGCCTCGTCGTACCTGCTGCCGCAGCTGATCGGCAGGCAGAACGCCGCGTGGCTGCTGTTGTCCTCGGAGTGGATCGATGCGACCGAAGCCCAGCGGATGGGCATCGCATGGAAGGTCTGCGAACCCGACGAACTGCTGCCGGAGGCGCGCAAGCACGCTGAAATTCTGGCGTCCCGCTCGATTCCGAGCCTGGTAGCGGTCAAGCAGACGATGGTCGACCCCTACCGGCCCGGGATCGCGGCCGCCACCGAACGCGAGAATGCGCACTTCCTCGAATTGCTCGGGGGTGCCGCCAACGCCGCCGCGCTTGCCCAATTCACCGGGCAAGGCAAGGGGTGACCGCTAGCGGCTGATGCTTTCGGGCTTGCAGTCAGCGACTTCCGCATGCGCCGCGATGAGCGCGCGCAGCGTTCGCCGACATCGACCGCAGTCGCCTCCGGCCCCACATGCCTCGGTGATCTGCTTTGAGGTCCGCGCACCGTTGGCTACGACCTCGTTGACCACGTGGGTCGTAGTTCCGGTGCACAGGCAGACAAACATGGGCGCTATCCCTGCTCGTCGAGATTCATCAGATGGGCCAATCTGCCAACGAACCGGGTGGGGTATGCCCCCGAACCGGCGTTGGTCATCCACTCCGCGGCCGCGTCGGGGTGCTCGATCCACTGCCTCGCGCTGGTCTCGTCGTCGACCTCCTGCAGGATCAACACTTCCCGTCCGTCATCGAGGGCGCGGTAGATCCAGATCTTACGAACACCGCCGGCCTTGAACCGTTCGAGTCCGTCGCGCACCTTGACCATCAGAGCGGGCACGTCGTCGACCGAGGTCATCACGCCAACCACCACCCGACCCATATGTCCTTCAGTAGTGGAGGGTTCGAGATCGATCTTCTCGAAGACCCCGCCCCCGAAAATCGGCGGAATATCGTCGGCCCCGGAGATATCGAACCACTCGAAAACTGCCGGCGCCCGCAGTACATCGCGAATTGACCGGGCATGCCGAATTCCGATCGTCACCAATACCCTGCACGGTTCCCCAATCGATTCATACAGGACAACGTGATGGGCCCCGATCGAAGACAGTCCGTCATGATGCCTTTTTAGCCATTCCCACATCCGGCCGACATCATCGACACGGAAATCACAGGCAAGAATGAATGAGTGCAGATCGTGCTCATCCATTGGGCTCCCTTGCCTATCTGCGCCTCCGACAGTTAGCCGAGTCTAACCTTACTTAGTCTTGGCGGTCCAGAATAGTGGGCTGGTCTGGGCGCCGATGCACAGGTCGGTTGGCGAACCTCTCAAAAACACACTGGCCGCAGCGACAACGGTGTGCGATAGCCCCCGTTTGTGCACTAGATTGGAAGGGCTTGCACGCGGCCCTGTGCAGAGCGCGCACGCAGTCAGTCATCCAGGCGTTTAGGAGCGATCATGCAAGGCGATCCCGAGGTTCTGAAGTTGCTCAACGAGCAATTGACGAGCGAACTCACGGCGATCAATCAATATTTTCTGCATTCCAAAATGCAGGACAGTTGGGGCTTCACCGAACTGGCTGCGCACACGCGCAAAGAATCGCTCGAAGAAATGGTGCACGCCGAGAAGATCACCGATCGCATACTGCTTCTCGACGGCCTGCCCAACTATCAGCGCCTGTTCTCCCTGCGGGTCGGCCAGACACTGCGCGAGCAATTCGAGGCCGACCTCGCGATCGAATACGAGGTGGTCGGGCGCCTCAGACCGGGCATCATCCTGTGCCGAGACAAGGGCGACGCCACCTCGGCGGCCCTTTTCGAAGAGATCCTCGCCGATGAGGAACTGCACATCGACTATCTCGAGACCCAGCTTGAGCTGATGGGCAAGCTCGGCGAGGGGCTCTACCTGGCCCAGTGCGTGTCCCGCCCGCCCCAATAGCGGCTCCAGGGTTAGCCCCAGTAGGGAACCGTACGATGCGGCCATGAGCCGCATTGGGGACTTCGCCGACGACGACGTTTCGGGTTTCGCGGTGAGATCCCCGGAATTGGGTGCCGCGATGGCCAACTTCAGCCAAGCCGTGTACACGAAGAGTCGGCTGCCGATGCGCGTCCGCGAGGCCGCGCGCATCGTCATCGCGCACGCCAACGAATGCGTGGTCTGCCAGAACACCCGGGACGCCGAAGGTCCGGCCAGCGGCATCGACGAGGAGTTCTATGACCACGCGACAGAATGGCAGACCTGGCCCGGCTACAGCGACGACGAGCGCATTGCCATGGAGTTCGCCCACCGATTCGCCACCGACCACACCGGACTTCGCGATGACGAGAACTTCTGGGATCGCGCGAACGCGCACTTCGACGATGGGTTGCTCACGGACCTGGCCATCTCCTGTGCGATGTGGGTCGGCATGGGCCGAATGCTACGAACCCTCGATATCGGCCAGAGCTGCAAGATCACCCTCTGAGGTCTGGCGCGGCGGCGCCGTGGCTGGTATCGATGGCTGACATGTTCGCCAAGCCGCTCGCCGCCGCAGCCATCGCCCAGCTTGAGGCCGCCCTCGTTTCCGATGGCGTGACCACATTGATCGGCACTGTCGTAAACCCTGCGGGACTCGTTCACGCGAAGACCATCCCGCTACGGCGGATGGGCGCGTTCGCCGATCCGGGGCTCGGCGCCAGCCCGGTCTGGCACGTATTCGCCATCGACCAGACCGGGATTGTGTTCGGCGAATCGACCGGGGTGGTGGGGGATGAGCGGATCCGTATCGACCTGGATGGGTTGCGGATTCTCGGCGATGGACTGGCCTGGGCCCCAGGATCTTTCTTCCATCAGGACGGATCGCCGGATCCTTACTGTTCGCGCGGGGCGCTCAGCCGGACACAGGCGAGCTTGTCCGACGCCGGCATCGAGGCGTTGATCGGCCACGAGATGGAGTTCGTGCTCGTAGGGCTGGCCGGCGAGCCGTTGCCGTCGCATCTGTGGGCCCAATACGGCCTGGCGGGGGTTCTCGAGTACGAAGGATTCATCCGGGATGTCACCGACGCCGCTACCGCCTCAAGCGTGGCCATTGAACAGTTCCATCCCGAGTACGGCGCCAATCAGTTCGAGATCTCATTGGCTCCACTGGAGCCCGTGGCGGCAGCCGACCAGTTGATACTGCTGCGCAGCATTGTCAGCCGAGTGGCAAGACGGTACGGGATGCGGGCCAGTCTGTCGCCGGTTCCCTTCGCGGGCAGCGTCGGTTCTGGTGCACATCAACACTTTTCGCTCAGCCGCGACCAATCCCCGCTGTTCGGTGGCGGGGAGGGCGCCGCAGGGATGACGACAGAGGGCGCCTCAGCGGTGGCGGGAGTGCTCGCCGGGTTGGGACAAGCCCAAGGAGTGCTGTGCGGCTCGATCCTGTCAGGCCTGCGCATGCAGCCCGGCCATTGGTCGGGCGCCTACACCTGCTGGGGTACCGAGAACCGTGAGGCGGCCGTACGTTTTCTACCCGAAGGGCCGGCCAACCCCCGTGGCGGCCACGTCGAGGTCAAAGTGATCGACCCGTCCGCCAACCCCTATCTCGCATCCGCGGTGATCCTCGGCCTGGCGCACGACGGCATCGACCGCGCGCTGGCCTTGCCCGAGCAGGTCACCGTCGACCCATCCACGTTGAGTGAAACCCAGCGCGACAAGGCTGGCATCAGCCTGCTGACGCCGAATCAGTCCGAGGCGATCGACACCCTCGATCGATCCTCCTTGCTGCGCGCTGTTCTCGGAGACGAGGTGGTCGACGCCGTGGTCGCGGTACGTCGCTACGAGCACGTTAACTATGCCGACCGGAGCCCCGACGAGCTGGCCGACAAGTTCCGCCTCGCCTGGAGCGTGTGAGTGACGGCCCTGGGCGAGCACATCGAGGCAGTGCGACTGGTCGATCACCACGCGCACGGTTGTTGGCTCACATCCGGTGATCGATCCCGGTTCGAGAACGCGCTCAACGAAGCCAACACCGAGCCGCTCGCATCGTTCGACTCGGCCTTCGACACTCAGCTCGGATTCGCGGTCCGGGCCCACTGCGGCCCGATTCTCGGCCTGCCCCGGCACACCGACACCGACGCCTACTGGCGATGCCGCAGCGAGATCCCGGAATCCGAACTCGCCCGGCTGTTCCTGTCCGCGGCGGGGGTGTCTGATTGGCTGATCGACACCGGATTCGCCAGCGGTGTAGCCGATCTCGAAGGCGTGGCGGCTCTCACGGTCGGGGAGGTGCGGGAGGTGGTTCGGTTGGAGTCGATCGCCGAACGGGCCGCGGCCGCGCCGGGAGACTACGCTTTGGCCTTCGACAACATCCTGTGGCAGCGGACCCGTGACGCGGCTGCGACCAAATCGATCCTGGCCTACCGCGGTGGCTTCATCGGCGACCTCTCCGATCCGTCACCCGCCGAGGTCGTCGATGCCGCCACCCGCTGGCGCGACCGCGGCGGCACCCACCTGACCGATCGGGTGTTGCTGCGCTTCGGCCTGCACCGGGCGCTGCGGTTGGGCAAGCCTCTGCAGTTCCATGTCGGGTTCGGCGACCGGGATTGCGACCTCAGCGCAACCAATCCAGTTCATCTGCTCGACTTTCTAAGGGTCAGCGGTGACACGCCAGTAATCCTGCTGCACTGCTATCCCTACGAGCGCGAGGCCGGCTATCTGGCGCAGGCATTCAACAACGTCTATCTCGACGGCGGCCTGGCCATCAACTATCTCGGTGCGCGCTCGGCCGCATTCATCGGGCGTCTGCTCGAGATGGCCCCGTTCCGCAAGATCCTCTACTCATCAGACGGATTCGGCCCGGCTGAACTGCACTATCTCGGCGCGCGACTGTGGCGCACCGGTATCGCCGCCGCACTGCAACGGTTCGTCGCCGCCGACGAGTGGAGCCACGCAGACGCCGCCCGCATCGCCGACCTGATCGCGCACGGAAATGCCCAGCGTGTCTATGAACTCGGCTAGACAATGGTCACGCGGGCAGCCCCTCACACCAGGCCGGTCGCGTCGAAGACCCACGACATGTCCGCGTTGGCAAAGTCGGCCAGCCAGGTCGGCGGCGCATGGTTTGCCAGCGCACTCATGTCCCAGTAGTCCTTCCACAAAGTGATCTTGCCGTTCTCGACGCGATGCACCGTGACGAACTGAAGAAGGGCGGATTCGCCAGTCTCCCAACGCCACTGCTCCTGATGCTCATACATGACGTCGATACCGTTGCTGACCATCAGACCGGCGAAGTTCTGATAGGAGGCCAATGACTGCAAACCGATCTTCAGCCGCTTGACTACGTCCTCCGGTCCGCGCGCCGCCGCGGCAGGTCCTACCGGCATGTCCAGATAGATGCAATCCTGGGACAGGTAAGTCTTCAGCGCCTCCCAGTCACGGGCTGACAGCGCCGCCCACATCCCGCGGACCGCTGCTTCGACCTGCGTGCCTTCACTGCTCTCAACCGACATGTTCTAACGCACCGTCCCGCTCGGTAACCGCGGGTGCACGGTGCGTAGCGCGCAGGAACCTTCCGGTCCGCCGTGTCCCGACGAGGCCCGTCGGTTGACCGTCGAGGAACACCGCCCTGCCGCCGACGAACACGGCACTCACGGTGTCGTCGTTGCGATTCACCATCCGGGGCAGGTCGCCGTATTGGTCGACCGGTTCCTCGGCGTAGGTGTCCAGGACCGAATCCAACCGCTCGGGGTCGATGATGACCAGATCGGCACGGTCGCCGACCCGCAAATGGCCGGCATCGATGCGGTACCAGTCCGCCAACTCACCCGTGAGACGATGCACGGCGTGCTCGATAGTCATGAACGGAGCACCCGACCGCGCGGAGTCCCGCACGTGGCGCAATAGCCGCAGCCCCATGTTGTAGAACGCCATGTTGCGCAGATGCGCCCCCGCGTCGGAGAACCCCATCTGGATACCCGAATCACGGGCGAGTTTCTTGAGCACTTCTGGCCGGTGGTTGGAGATGGTCGTGCGCCAACGCAGCGCACTTCCGTGTTCGACCACCAGGTCGAGGAACGCGTCGACTGGATGCACGCCGCCGCGGTCGCGGCCCACCTGCCCAAACGACTTTCCGATCACACTCTCGTCAGGACAGCCGACGATCTCGGCATCGAAAAAGTCGCGGTGCCACACTCGCAGACTGAACTTGCTCTCGTACTCTTTGCGGAACCGCCGCCGGTAGGCCTCGTCGCGCAACAATTCGTTGCGCTCCACCTCATCTCGGAGATGGAGCGCGGCCGCACCCGCACCCAATTCTTCGAAGATGACGAGGTCGATGCCGTCGGCGTAGACCTCGAACGGCACCGGCAGGTGCTGCCAGCGGAAGTTTCCACCCATCCGGTTGATGAGCCTGGCAGCGGGGCCCATCAGCTTCACCGCGAACGGGTTGGACTTGACGTCGGCTGCGGACAGCAGGCTGGTCTTGAGCGGGTTGCGGAGGATGCCGAGAGATTGGAATAACTGCGAGGCCAGTTTGACCGGGTTCTCGATGTCGGGCCCAGACTGCAGGATTCGCCCGGAGCGACGCAGCAGCGTCTTCAACCGACGCAACTCGCGCGGTTTGGCGTAGGTCGACGGCAGGGTGCGCGAACGGCAGACTTCTCCGTCCAATTTGTCGAAAAGCAGTTGCTGAGAGGACATTCCGACGAATCCGGCGCGCAGTGCCTCGGTAAGCATGTGCTCCATCTGCGATTGCTCGCTTTTGGTCGGACGCTCGTCGTTGCGGGTGGCGCGGTCCAGACCCATCGTCGCGGCACGCATGTCGGAGTGGCCGATGAATGCCGCGACGTTAGGCCCGAGCGGCCGCGACTCCAACGCCCCGATGTACTCCGCGCCGTTGGCCCAGTCCTTGTGTTGATCGACGGCGTCGATGACGCGTTGGCGGGGGATCGCTTCGACACGGCCGAAGATGTCCCCGGCGTCGGCCCCGTCCACGTAGACCGTCGACAACGAGCACGACCCCAGCAGCACGGTGGTCACGCCGTGCCGCAACGATTCCGAGAGCGACGGCCCACCCAGTACCTCGACGTCGTAGTGGGTGTGAATATCGAGCATTCCGGGCAGCACCCACTTGCCGCTGGCATCGATCACCTGCGGGCAGTCTGTCTCGTCGAGTTCACCCGGCGTGATCGAAACGACGTGCCCTTCCCGAATGCCCAGACTGCGCACCGCCGACGGCGCGCCGGTGCCATCGAACCAACGGCCGTTGCGGATGATCGTGTCGTATCCCACCTAAGTGCTCCCAACTCCCAATCGACCCGCACTGCCCAACCGACCGGCACTGCCCAACCGAACCACTGCCCAACCGAACCACTGCCCAACCGAACAGCGCGGGCATGCGGGAGCCAACGAAGTCGGTAAACAGATTCCGCTGACTGTCTATTACGGTACCTGAACTGCGGCGACGCAACCTGTCGGGTAGTTGGATCCGCCCATTTCAGGGGGCTACCCCGTGCGGTGCACCGCCGCAGGCGAGAGGTCATCAAGCCTTTTGCTGGGCATTGCCCGATAAACAGGCCCCGCCGTGACTTACCATCCAGGGATGTTTAGGACGTTCGCTGTCTTGGCGGCCACCACGCTGGTTCTCGGCTCAACTTCAGTGATCGCCGGCGCACAGCCAGTCGAGTCACCGTGTAACTACGAATTGACCACCCCAACCGTGGTGAACGTGTCGGGCACCGACATGGTGTTCGCAACGGTCACCCCGAGGGATTGCGACGGGGCGGTGATCTTTCAGACGGTGGCGTGCATCCAGATGCAGGGCAGCGATGGCCCCGGCCAATGCGCGAAAGGTCGCGGAATCCTGCCCGCAAAGGTTTTCTTCCAGCCCTACCGCCCGGGCACCACCTACACCTCGACCGGACGCGGATGCGCGAACAAGGGGAACCCGCCGCAGAAGTACTGTCAGGAGCGCGGGCCGATCGCTGCCACGCTGTGAAACCCGTGTAGCTAAGCGCGCCAGGCGACCGGCAGACTCTTGATCCCATGGATGAAGGCCGACTGCAACCGGTCGGGTTCTTCCGTGGCATGGATGTCGGGAATCCGACGGTGCAGTTCTTCGAACGCCACGGTGATCTCGCGGCGCGCTAGGTTGGCACCGAGACAGAAGTGGGCGCCGCCACCGCCGAACCCGAGATGGGGATTGGGATGACGACGAACGTCGAACATCCACGGATCGGCGAACTTGGACTCGTCGCGGTTGGCTGAGCTGTACCACAGCGTGACTTTTTCTCCGGCAGCCATTTTCACACCGCTCAGCTCCGCATCGCGGGTCAGGGTGCGACGCATGTAAGCCACGGGGGAGGCCCACCGTACGATCTCCTCGACGGCGGTAGGCGCCACCGCGTGGTAATCCGACCACCACAGTTCGCGCTGCTCGGGATACCGACTGAGCGCGAGCACACCATGGCTGATGGCGTTGCGAGTGGTCTCGTTACCGGCGACCACCAACAGGATGAAGAACGAGGCAACCTCGGCCGAAGTCAGCCGCTCGCCATCGAGTTGCGCCTCGACCAGGCTGGTCGTCAGGTCCTCGCCAGGGTGTTCCCTGCGATCCTCAGCGAGTTGCTTGGCGTACGCGCCGATTGCCATGGCGACGGAGACGAAATCATCAAAGTCGGTGGCGATGTCGGGGTCCCCGAAGCCCAGGATCACATTCGACCAATGGAAGATCCGGGCATGGTCCTGCTCGGGTATGCCCATCATGTCGCAGATGATCTGCAGCGGTAGCGGACCGGCGATCTCCGAGACCAGTTCACCGTGCCCGTCCGGATGGGCGGCGACCATCTCCTCGACCAGGCGTCGCGCGCGTTGGCGAACCGAATCCTCGATCAGCGCAAGCACTCTCGGGGTGAACGCGCTGCGGACAATGTTGCGTAGCCGGCTGTGTCGCGGGTCGTCCATCGCAATCATCGAGCCGAAATACTCGTTGAGTTCGGCAGTCTGATCACCGATCGTGATACCAAGCGCTGAGCTGAAGATCTCGGGATGCCGGCTGGCGTAAAACACGTCGTCGTGGCGGGTGAGCGCCCAGTGTCCGGCTACCTCAGCGTCGGCATCGGCGTTGAGGACGAATGACTCGTGGAAGGTGATCGGTGCTTCGCGGCGAAGCGTGGCAAAGGCGCCGTCGCGAATGTCGTCGTCAACGCCCCAGAAGTCCCAAGCGCCCAGGTCGACGTCAGACAACGGGACGTCCGGCGGAGCGATGCCATTGGTTCGGGTGACGCCTGTTCTCAAGTCCATGCCCGCCCAGCGTAGCCTCGCGGTCCGGCTCCGTGAACCTTTCTGGCGTGTGCCCGGCGAGGCTCTGCGCAATCAGCTCTCCACGACTGCCTTGATGCGCTCAAGGGTCTTGCGCATGTCACGGATGTTGCGGCGCCGGCGGAGCTGACCCCCCACCATCGAATACAGCGCCACCAGCGGGTTCTCGTTCAGGCGAAACGATTCCGTTACCTCGGTGGCCGAACCCGACGGCACCAGCCGGTAGTGCCAGTTGTTGACCGGCCGGTCGCCGGCGAGCACCTCAAAGCCGAACTCCCGGCCGGGGTCACACGCGGTGACCCGGCACGTCGTCCAGTAGACCGGACCGATCTCGTTGCGCCGCACATGTCCACGGAAGCGCACGCCCAGCGCCGGGCCGGTGGCGCCGTCAAGCCATTCCGCCTCGAAAGTCTCGGGCGAGAACTTGCCGGTATTGCGCACGTCGGCGATCAGCTCCCAGATCCGCTCCGCGGGTGCCGCCATCGACACCGTCACCGAACCCTCCATAGTCGCGCTCCATTCTCCTGCTCAAATTGTGTGCGGATTCCATGTTAAGACCGTCTGGCGATTCACTGATCCAGATCATTCTCGGGTATCGAGGTCGGATTGCGCAGACGACGCGACAGGCCCTCAGCCCAGGCGGGGGTGTCGAGACACGTGACCAGGAGGAGGCGCTGCGGTCTGGGAAGCACGCCGTCGGGGTGATCGCCGACGCTGGCTGGCGCCGCAACCGTGCTTGAACGAGTAAGCAATACCGCGTGATCACGGAATAATTCCGGTGCGGGCGGAGTAGCGACGGGGCCAAGTCGAGAACTCCTGGAGGGAATGCGGATCATGGTGGACGAGGGAATGGAGGGACCGGAATCCGGCTCTGGGCACATCTCGGAGCACGCGGCTGTCGAACACCGCCATGTCGAAGATCATATGGCGCTGTACCGCCGGCACCTGGCCGCGCACGAGAGCGTCTACGCGCGGCACGGCGAACAACGGTCCCGCCTGGCCGAGAAGCACATCGCCGACCATGAACGGGTAGCCGACGCGATGGCGCCGCGGCGTACGGCCGTGTCCGTACGGCACGCCGGGCAACACTTGACACTGGCGATCGGCCATGGGGTCCAACTCGCCGCGCTCAACGTGCGGCACGCCAGCGAGCGTGCGGGCCTGGATCGCCGCCATGCGACGGAGTTCATCTCCCAGGAGCGCCGGCACGAGCGCGAAGATCGGCGCTGAAACGGATCCGGCGCCACCTCGATATCGACGGCGCGCGCCGCCGCTTTGAGACTGTCGAAGTCGGCCAGTGTCTTGTCGGCGTAGGCGTACGACCACTCCACAAGCGCCTTGCCCACCCAGCCGCCGCCACCGACGTAACCGCGCAACAGGGATGCGTTCGCGCTCTGGGCTTGCCCGCGCGCCAGTGAGTACCCGCACGCTCCGACATAGATTCCGAACGCAGCATGCCCAGGAAGATGTTCCGACCGGTGGACTCCCTTGACCCGAAGGATGATCGACGCTGCCCACTGCCACCATCCGCAGTGCGATATCGGTCAGCCGGAAATGTGAGAGCACCACCGCGATGTCGCCGGGTAGTCGGGAATTTCACCCCCCCGGGCCCCACAGATCCGGGCGTGAGCCTCTCGGCCATCCGGCTCTTGTCGTCTTGATCACCAGGCAGAGCGGCACCAGGACCAGTGGGC
>ERZ888423.2203-NODE-2203-length-14985-cov-83.152780_pt1 | contig 14985 bp, 15 predicted proteins | sample MGYA00520523_ERZ888423 | MGnify/ENA primary metagenome ERZ888423 (study PRJEB32303, sample SAMEA104408611) | aquatic metagenome | biome: Brackish water; feature: Pelagic; material: water | place: Baltic Sea | collected 2014-06-08T10:24:00 | depth 30,27 m ...
ACGAGCGAGAACGACTGCTGCCATCAACCGGCAGGTGAGCGCCAGCCCAGCTGAAATCAGCTGTATCGCGGCCAGGGCTTCAAAGCGCTAATGCCGGCGGCAGGGGTGTCGCAGAGCAGGTCGATCGCCTCAACCACCCGCACCCGATCAGCCTTGGCAACCTCGGCCACAGGTCGTACCGGTCCTTGCGCAGCTGCAAATCGGGCTTGGCGAGTTGTCCGTCGCAAATTAGGCGTTTCCCGCCAGCCAGGCCGTCAGGTCGGCCGGGCCCTGGAAGTCGAGCAGGGCATCGGCCAGGGCTTCCAACTTCTCCACTGGTAGGACCTTGATCTGGGCGGTGGTCGCGTCTGTGAGGGGACCGTAGCGGCGGTTGAGGAGGCGAAAAGTCATCTTGGTGGCTTCGCGGGGGATGCTGGAATCAGGCCCGCCGCCTTTGGAGAGCCTGTTTATTCGGGCTGGGGGCTCTGGTGGCTAGGGGAAGTGCAATAGAATGAATGGTTTGGCGTGGGGCCTGCAATGGAGGTCGCCACACACACCGCCAAGGGGCAGATCACCGTGCCCAAGGCTGTGCGAGACGCCCTGGGTCGCGGCAGGGTGATCTGCTCAGCTCGGAGCTGGAGGATGGCTCGGTGCGGGTGCGGGCCGTGGCACCGCTGGATGTGGCCTATCTGCAGGCCTTTGCGGAGCTGTGAGTGCTTTCTACAGCTTTGCTGTGGTTCGGGCGCCGTTTCCGTTCACCGATGGTGATCGTGCCGCTGTGATTGCCCAGCTGGCCAAGTTGTTCGGCAATCCAGGGCCAGAAGTTGGTTGGTTGCCTAGGGAACAGCCATGGCCTGCGGATTAGCCGCCGCCTCCAGCCGTTGAGAGCTATTACTGCTCTCCACTAGGGCTACGGCCAAGGCTCAGAGCGTTGGTGGCGGCTGCACCCGTGCGGGGCTTGGCGGGCTTGGAGCCTCGCTGGCGGCTCAGGGGGAAGTCCTCAATTCTGTACGGTCCGTACAGAATCTTGAACGTTGGCGAATCAGTAGCAGCGAATCAGTAGCAGCTAATCAGGCTTTCTCCGTCACCCGGTGATGGGCGGCGGCGACGCAAATGGCTTGATCGAAACTGACCAGACAGCTTTTCAAGCGCTGGCACAGGGCAAAATGCAGGGCATCTCCCGCCCGTAAGGGGGGTGCATCCTTAAGACAGAGCCGAGCCGCAACGTCAAAGTCTGCCGCCACCGCAGCCTGCACAACCAATCGCCTCTCGCGTAGCTCCTGACGAACCTATACCGATTCAACCTGCCTGGCAGCGTTGCTACTGATTGTCGATAATCAGAGAAAGTTAGAACAGCAAATTGGCGTGCAATCCCCAAGGCCAATTGACACATTCTTTCTGAGCCGCTTCTTGAGGTGATGGAAAAAGATTTATCCATCATCATCACAACCCGAAGCTTGCACAAGTACTTGTGCAAATTGAGGTTAAGACATTCATTGTGCTGCCAAGTCCCGGCGCCGTATTCGTCAATATTTTCTTTTCCGGCATAAAACAAGAGGTAAAGGTGGCACAGCTGATCAATATTTATAGCGATTGGCTTGTCGTCGTGCCAAGTGCGCAGGAGTCCCCAAATGCCATCGTGGTCCACGCCGACCAAGTGGCAGGTGACCCAGTAATTATTGCCAAAGCTCTCTCGCGATTCGGTTTGATCGGCGCTCGCATCACAGAGCAGGAGGTGAGGACGCTATTCGAGCAAGCGATCACAATGACGCCGTATATCAGCGAGGCCAAGTATGGAAAAGGGTACGACCCATTCGGCGCCATTAGGGAACCCAGCGAGCTCATTCAAAGTTATATGGATATTTCCAAGGACATCGGTTTGATCTAGATCTGACGGGTAATCAGCAGAGCGGAAGAGGCGACGGCTGGGCGGGCAGGGCGGCCGGCTCAGGTTTGGGGCGCTCTGGGATTGCAGCACGTGGGGAGCATGGGGAAGTTCCTTAGATGCAGCAGTGCCTCAGCGATGCTCAAAGCAGCTGATTGAACTCCACGACCACATCGAATTGGCTGGACCCGATGCCACCTCCAGGGTACGGCTGCAGCTCGTGCGGGCGCTGGTGGTTGTGGAGCCTCTTTGGCGGAAGGCGGCCCAGGGTGCCCGATTGCTATCGAAGAGCTCCTCGGCCCGGGCATCAAATGCTTTTGACCGTACAGTTTACGTACGTCACCGGTCTCGTCTGATGGCAACGACCAAGCAGCCCACCAAAACTAGCCGTATTGAGCTGCGGGCATCGGAAGGCGACCGTGAGTTGCTGGATCGTGCCGCAGCTGTCATCGGCACCGACCGGAGCTCTTTCCTCTTGAACCAGGGACGACTCGCCGCTCAGCGCGTGCTGGCCAATCGTGAGCAGTTTGTGCTGGATCAGCTTGGTCTGGAGGAGTGGGAGCGGATCAACAACGGCCCCGCTCGCAACCTGACCGGTCTGATTCGTCTGCTCCAGCGGCCATCGCCGTTTCATCCGCAGGCATGACCGCGTTTAACCCACCTGTCCTGCTGGCAGCCAACCACCAGCTGGATGGTTTTCGATGCCGCTCGCCGGAGCAGACCAGCTGGTTGGTGGCGATGGCCAGACAGGCTCACGGATCAGGAACCACGCGCGTTTTTGTGGTAACGGAGGTCGATCAGCCGATTGTTGTTGCCTTTTACGCCTGGTGCATGGCCAGCGTGGCTATCGCCGATCTGCCCGAGCGCCTCCGCCGTGGAGCCGGTCGCTATCCCCAGCCTGTTGCATTGCTTGCTCGCCTTGGGGTTGACCAGCGCAATGAAGGTCAAGGCCTCAGTGCAGCGTTGCTCGCTGATGTGATCACACGGGTCGCGGGCTTGAGCGACGCCATTGGTTGCCGTGGCTTGCTGGTCCATGCCGAATCAGAGCAGGCCCGAGCTTTCTACGTGCATTTGATTCCTGAGTGGGAGCTTTCACCAACGGATCCCATGCACCTCGTTCTGCTCCTGAAGGACATTCGCCATACCCTCAATAGCTCGCGCTGAGCCCCCATCCCTGAATCCAGGCCGAACCAGGGAGCAGGGAGCTCTTCAGTGCGGGGTATCCGCCGGCGGCTCAAGCTCCCCTGCCGCCGGCCGCTCGATCAGGAGCAGCGGAAAGTTGAGGCCACTCGCCGCATCACATCCGCCAGCGCCACCTTCAGGCGGTAGCTCCCTGGGGCGCCGGCGCCGGCTGGAACATAAACATCGAATAGATCACGTTGCGTCGCATCTGGGTCATCATCTCAAGGAACATATCGTAGCCCTCATTCTTGTACTCAATCAGCGGGTCTTTCTGGCCATAACCGCGCAGGCCCACCGACTCGCGCAGGGCGTCCATGGCTTGCAGGTGCTCGCGCCAGAGGGTGTCGATCTGCTGGAGGATGAAGTAGCGCTCCGCTTCGCGCATCAGGCCCGGACGCTGCTGCTCAACCTGGCCCTCCTTGATGTCGTAGGCATTACGCAGCTGCTCCTGCAGGAAGGCCTTGAGCTCCTCCACTCCTAAACCCTGGAGCTGGTCTGCGGTGAGATCCTCCAGGATATAAATAAACTCCTTGGTTTTGTCCACCAAGCGGCTGAGGTCCCACTCCTCAGGTGGTAGCTCCGGGTTCACGTAGGCCTCCACGATGTCTTCGACGGTGCGCTCGCCGTAGCCGATCACCTGGGCCTTGAGCTCACGACCTTCCAGCACTCGGCGCCGCTCGGTGTAAACGGCTTTGCGCTGGTTGTTCATCACCTCGTCGTATTCGAACACCTGCTTGCGGATGTCGTAGTAATAGGTCTCCACCTTCTTCTGGGCCCCTTCCAGCGAGCGAGTGAGCATGCCCGATTCGATTGGCATGTCTTCCTCCACCCGGAAGGCATTCATCAGTCCGGCCACCCGGTCACCGCCAAAGATGCGTAGCAGGTTGTCTTCCAGCGATAGGAAGAAGCGGGTGGAGCCCGGGTCGCCCTGGCGGCCGGCGCGGCCGCGCAGCTGGTTGTCGACGCGGCGGGATTCGTGGCGCTCGGTGCCGATCACATGCAAGCCACCGGCTTCGCGCACCTGCTGATCGTCCTGCTTCACCATGGCGTCGTATTCAGCCTTCACCTGGGCGATGCAGTCGCGCAGGGCCTGGATTTGGGGGTCCTCGCTGGGGGCCTTTTCAGCGGCCTGGGCGATGCGGTCTTCCAGCTCCAGCAGGGTGAGCTGACGGTCGCCCCAGGCATTCACAAGAGCCTTGGCGAGGGAGGCCAGAGCCTGTTCAGTCGCTTCGCTGAGGCTGCAGGGATAGAGGCTCCCCAAACTGCGGGCCTCACGCAAGGCCTTCGCCGAAGGGATGGGCCGGTGCTCATTTTCCGGGCGCACCAGCTTGGGCAGCAGCACCTCCCGCAGCTTGAGGCGGGCCATGTAATCGCTGTTGCCGCCCAGGATGATGTCGGTGCCACGGCCCGCCATGTTGGTGGCGATGGTCACGGCGCCGGCCCGGCCTGCTTGGGCCACGATCTCGGCTTCCCGCTCCACGTTTTCGGGTTTGGCGTTGAGCAGGTTGTGGGGGATGTCTTGCTCAGCCAGCAGGGCACTCAGCAACTCCGATTTCTCCACGCTGGTGGTGCCCACCAGCACTGGCCGGCCACCCTTATGCACTTCGGCGGTTTCCAGGGCGACAGCGCGCCATTTGGCGGTTTCAGTTTTGTATACCTGGTCGGTCCAGTCGGAGCGTGATCGCACCCGGTTGGTGGGCACGATTGCCACTTCGAGTTTGTAAGTCTTCTCGAACTCCACCTCTTCGGTTTTGGCGGTGCCGGTCATGCCGGCTAGGCGCGGGTAGAGCAGGAAGAAGTTTTGGTAGGTGATCGAGGCGAGAGTTTGGGTCTCGGGCTGGATCTCCAGCTGCTCTTTGGCCTCAATCGCCTGGTGCAGGCCGTCGCTCCAGCGCCGCCCTGGCATCACCCGACCGGTGAATTCATCCACGATCACCGCATCGCCATTGCGCACGATGTAGTTCACGTCTCGGGCAAACATCTCCTTGGCCTTGAGGGCATTGCCGATGAAGTGGGCCCAGGGATCTTCCGGGTTGAACAGATCACTCACACCCAGCTGCTGCTCGGCCTTGGCGTAGCCCTCGTCGGTGAGGGTCACGTTGCGCTGCTTCTCATCAACTTCGTAGTCGCCCTCTGGGTCGATGCCGTCTTTACCCAGCTCGGCAGAGCGCTCCAGCAGCTCAGCCACCTCGGCGGCGCGGCGGTATTTCTCCTGGGGACGCTCGACCTGGCCGGAGATGATCAGCGGCGTGCGTGCTTCATCGATCAGGATCGAATCGACCTCATCGATCACGCAGTAGTTGGGTTGGCGCTGCACCACTTCAGCGATGTCGCTGGCCATGTTGTCGCGCAGGTAATCGAAGCCCAGCTCGCTGTTGGTGGCGTAGGTGATGTCGCAGGCGTAGTTGGCCCTTCGGGTGGCTGGCGTCATCTCCTGCTGGATTAGGCCCACCGAGAGCCCTAAGAAGCGGTGCACCTGCCCCATCCACTCAGCGTCGCGGCGGGCTAGGTAGTCGTTCACCGTCACCACGTGCACGCCTCGGCCGGTGAGGGCGTTGAGGTAGGCGGGCAGGGTTGCCACAAGGGTTTTGCCCTCGCCGGTTTTCATTTCAGCGATTTGACCGTTGTGCAGCACCATGCCGCCGATCAGCTGCACGTCGAAGTGACGCATGCCCAGCACCCGCTTACCCGCCTCGCGCACCACGGCGAAGGCCTGGGGCAGCAGCTCATCGAGCAGGGCCCGCTCCTTGGCCGCGTTGCCGGCTACCTGCTCCAGCTTCTGGCGGAACTCGCCGGTGAGGCCGCGCAGCTCGTCGTCGGAGAGGGGGGCGATCTCCTCCTCGAGCAGGTTGATGTCGGAAACGATCGGCTGGTAGCGCTTCAGCTTGCGGGCATTGGGATCACCCAGCAGCAGCTTGAGCATTGAGGCGGACTTGCCAGCACAACCATCATCTTACCGGGAGGCTGTTGGGAGCAGCTTCAGGCCCGCCGAGCTGGGTAGAATGAAAGTCAGTTTCTACCCAGCTGGCGCCATGGGCATGAACATCAAAGACCCTGAGGTCCATGCCATGGCGAGGGAGCTGGCCGCCCGGCGTTCCACCAGCGTCACCGATGCAGTGCGCCAGGCACTGCGAGCGGAGCTGGCCCGCTCCCCCAGTCCTGAGGGCCCCCGTGCCGCTGAGGCCAAAAAAGCAGCGGTTCGGGCCATTTGTGCGCGCTTCAGTGCTCGGCCTGAGTGGCAAGGCCGCACTAGTAAGGAGCTTCAGGACGCCCTTTACGACGATCAGGGGTTGCCGAAATGAGCCGGCTTGTGGCCGAACTCGTGATCGACCCCTCGGCTCTAATGGCTCTGCTGCTTCAGGAGGCTGAGGCTGAGCTGCTGCTTGCCGTGGCGGCTGAGGCTTCTGTGGTGCATCTCAGTGCGGCGTCGCGCGTCGAGCTCTGCTTGGTTTCAGAGAGTTCGCGCCACGGTTTTGAAGATAACGAGGTAGTGCAGTTGCTCCTCACCTTGGGCGTCCAGGTTGTGCCGTTTGATCAGAACCATCTCCACTGGGCCCTCCACGGCTGGCGCCACTTCGGCAAGGGCCGCCACCGGGCAGGCCTCAACCTGGGCGATTGCTTCAGTTATGGCCTGGCCATGGCCCTCGACCTGCCGCTGCTGTTCAAGGGCGACGACTTCGCCCGCACTGATGTGAAAGCTGCCATGTGAAAGCTGCGCTCAGCCCGTGATCCCAGGGTTGTCGCCCAGAAACTCCAGGATTTCGCGATCTTTGAGGTTTTGGGCGGCCCCGGTGCAGGGCTCCAGCAGGGGGCGGCCGGCGGCCAGCTCCCGCAGGCAGCCCTGGGTGCGGGCCAGCTCCATTTCCAACACGTCGATGCGCTCCATCAGGTTGCGGATCACATTCGCTTCAGTGTCTGGCAGGGCTGAGTGGGCTAGCGGGTCGATCCGCACCCCGCTCTGATGGATCACCCGGCCAGGGATGCCCACCACCGTGCTGTCGGCCGCCACATCGCGCAGCAGCACCGAGCCGGCGCCGATGCGGGTGTTGGCACCCACGGTGATCGCCCCCAGCACCTTGGCGCCGGCGCCCACCACTACGTTTTCCTGAAGGGTGGGGTGGCGTTTGCCGTGGGCCTTGCCTGTGCCGCCCAGGGTGACTCCCTGATACAGCAGGCAGCGGTCGCTGATCACGGCCGTTTCACCGATCACCACTCCCATGCCGTGATCGATGAACACGCCATAGCCGATCCTGGCACCGGGGTGGATTTCAACGCCGGTGGCCAGCCGCCCCAGCTGGCTCAGCAGCCGTGCCAGCAGGGGCAACGGCGGCAGCCGCCGGCCCCATAGCCAATGGCTGAAACGGTGCAGCGTCAGGGCGTGCAGGCCCGGGTAGCAGAGCAGGATTTCCAGCGTGCCTCGGGCCGCTGGATCGCGCTGCTTGATGATCGCCAGGTCGGCCTGCAGTGCCTTGAGCATGGGGCCATCCTGCCGGAGCCAGGTGGCCTTGGTTGGGGTTTGCCCAGCGTTTGACCGAGGGGCCCCCCTTCATGCATGATCCTCAAGTCGGCAGGTCCGATTGATGCGGATGTAGCTCAGTGGTAGAGCATCTCCTTGCCAAGGAGAGGGTCGAGAGTTCGAATCTCTTCATCCGCTTAAATTAATCTGCTTGCAGCCCAATCTCCTTGCGTAGGCCATCGATGGTGGCAGTGCCTAGGTAGCTCTGGGCGCAGTGCACCACCGGTATCCGAATCAGCTGGGCCCTGTTCAGGCGCAGGCTCTGCTCCACCAGCGACAGGCTGGGGCGGTCGCAGAGCACGTGGCTGGCAGCTCGCAGCAGGGCCAGTAGACGACTGCCGGTGTCTGGGTTGGCGGTCATCACCAGAAGCTCGTTGCCGCGCATGCTGTGCAGGATCACCTCGGCAGCCCGCAGGATCCCCGGGCTGATGCTTACCAGGCCCACGCAGCTGCCTTGGCGAAGCTCCTTGAGTAAGTCGAGCTCGTTGCGGAAATCGTTGAGATCAACAGCCACCGCCCGTACTCCGTGCTGCTTGGCAATCTCCTCCACCGGCTGCAGGAAGTAACGGCTGGTCACCACCGTGCCGTTGTTGGATTCGATGAGCACGGCCGCCAACTCCTCCATCGGTACTACCTCCACCGGCACCTCCAGGCTGGGCCTGAGCTCCTCAGCGATCAGCATCGAGGCGCCGATGTCCTCGCGGGGGGTGCTGACCAGCACCCGGGCGCCACAGCGCAGGCGCCAGTCGATCTCGCGGGTCAGGAGGTCGCGGCTCTGCTGCAGGGTGCAGCCGGCATTCAGTAAGCCATCGACGCTCTGGCGCACCTGACGGTCGATGTCTGGCATGGCTCGGCCCTTGGGCCCCGGCGGCGGCTTGATTTCCCGCGGCTTTTGCTGGTCGCGCACGTAAATGCCCGAACCTGCCATCGCTTCCACGACGCCGTCGGTTTCCAGCTGTCGGTACACCTTGCTGATTGTGTTGCGGTGCAGGCCGGTTTGCATCGCCAGCTGTCTGGTGCTGGGTAATCGGTGCCCCGGTGGGTAATGGCGGGCCGCAATGGCAAAGCAGATCTGGTTGTAGAGCTGCGTTGACGCCGGAATGTCGCTTTCCTGCTGGATGTGGAATCGCACGCCGGGGTTGGGCCAATTGGGCTGGTGGCCACCATAAGGAGGCTTGGACCTAGGGACAATCCCCCTGTTGGCATACGCGCGTGTGCCGGTTGGCCGTGCTGCGCAGCGGCGATCCGATCAGCACTTTCTTAGCCCGCCGGATCAGCAGCGCTACTAGAAATTGACTTGCCGCTGCCCTTGGGTGCGGCGGCCTTGCGGGGGCTGAGAAACATGATCATGTTGCGGCCTTCCCTCTTGGGAGGCTGCTGGATCTCGGCGTTGTCCTCGAGGTCTTTCGCCATGCGGTAAAGAAGCACTTCGGCTAGGGCGGTGTGCTGGATTTCGCGGCCGCGGAAAATCACGGTGCACTTCACCTTGTCGCCGTCTTTTAGGAAGCGCTGCGCCTGACCGATCCGCACCTGATAGTCGTGCGAATCGATCTTGTAGCGCATCTTCACTTCCTTTACTTCCGTCTGGTGCGACTTCTTCTTTGCTTCCTTGGCCTTCTTTTCCTGTTCAAACTTGTATTTGCCGTAATCCATGATCCGGCACACCGGCGGATCGGCCTTCTCGCTCACCAACACCAGATCGAGCTCGCGGTCCTTGGCCACTTCAAGGGCCTCCTCGCGGGTGATCACCCCCAGTTGACTGCCATCGGCATCCACCACCCGCAGGTTGGGGTAGCTGATGCGGTCGTTGATGTTGGGCAGCTCCCGCACGGGAGCACGGCGGTCAAAACGGGGACGTGGAGGCATTCAGGGGTGTGAAGGATCGCGAAATCGCTAACGCTTCACCCTAGTCCGCGCTCGACCACTTGCAACGCCTGGGCCAACTGCCCCTCGGTGCTGCGCTCCTCCAGCCAGATCGGGGCATGGCGCCGCCTAAACCAGGTGCGCTGCCGTTTGGCGAATTGGCGGGTGCGCTGCTCGCAAAGGGCGATCGATTCAGTTTCGCTGAGCTCGCCGGCCAGCTGCTGCTTCGCCTCGGCATAGCCGATCGTGTTGAGCAGGGGCAGCTCAGCCCCGTAGCGCTCGATCAGGGCTTCGGTTTCAGCCACCAGCCCCGCAGCAAATAGGCCCCGGGTGCGGCTGGCGATGCGGGCTGTTAGGTCGGCGGGGTTTAGGCCCAGCTCCAGCACCCGCCAGGGCGGCGGCGTGGCTCCTTGCTGGCTGGAGAGGGTTCGCCCTGTGGCATAAAGAACCTCCAAGGCCCTTTGGGTGCGCACGGCATCGGCGGGGGCGATGCGGGCGGCGGCCGTCGGGTCGCCCTGGCGCAGCAGCTGGTGGCAGAGGGGCTGGCCGAGGGCTGCCAGCTGGGCGCGCAGCTGGGGTTGGGGCGGCACCGCTGGGGGTTCCAGCCCCTGGGTGAGGGCCTGTAGGTAGAGGCCGCTACCGCCAGCCAGCAGGGCCAGGGGTTTGCGGGCAAGTTCGGCCTTGAGCTGGGCCTCGGCGATGGCCCGAAACTCCTGCAGGTTGATCGGCTGGTCGGGATCGCGCAGATCCAGCAGCTCGTGGCGCGCCTGCCCCCGCTGAGCGGCCGTGGGCTTGGCGGTGCCCACGTCCATCTGCCGGTAGAGCTGGCGCGAATCCACGTTCAGCACCGCCAGATCCAGGGCTTGGGCAAGGGCGATCGCCAGGTCTGTTTTGCCGCTGGCTGTTGGACCCAGCAAAACGATCACGAGGGGTTGGCCTGCTGGCTCAGTGGGGCTCATGGGTCCACCATGCCAGGGGGTGTCAGCCCGGGTAGGCGGTGGTAAATTGCTAATTGCAAAGGGCTTTTGGGCCCATTTGCGTCTTATTTGCCCCGGGATTTCGCCGTCCTGTGCCGAATCCCTGGGGAGACCTTCCTGCATGAGCGCTGAAAGCCAAGCTTCCACAAAAATTCAGGCCGCCTATGGCGCCGAGCAGATCCAGGTTCTGGAGGGCCTGGAGCCGGTTCGCAAGCGGCCGGGCATGTACATCGGCACCACCGGCCCCCGAGGCCTGCACCATTTGGTGTACGAGGTGGTCGACAACGCAGTGGATGAGGCCCTAGCCGGCCACTGCGACCAGATCCTGGCGGTGCTCAACGACGACGGCTCTTGCGCCGTCACCGACAACGGCCGCGGCATCCCCACCGATATCCACCCGCGTACCGGTAAGAGCGCCCTTGAAACCGTGCTCACGGTGTTGCACGCCGGTGGCAAGTTTGGCTCCGGTGGCTACAAGGTTTCTGGTGGCCTGCACGGGGTTGGCGTTTCGGTGGTGAATGCCCTCTCCGAGTGGGTGGAGGTGACGGTTTACCGCCAAGATCAAGTGCATACCCAGCGCTTTGAACGCGGTGCCCCGATCGGCATCCTGCAATCGGCCGATGGTGAGAAGGGCCGCACCGGAACATCGGTGTGCTTCAAGCCTGATATCGAGATTTTCTCGACTGGCATTGAGTTCGACTACCAGACTCTTTCGTCGCGTTTGCGCGAGCTGGCCTACCTCAATGGTGGCGTGCGGATTGTTTTTCGTGACGACCGGACCGCGGCCCGAAATGCTGCCGGCGATGCCCATGAAGAGATCTATTTCTACGAAGGCGGCATCAAGGAATACGTCGCCTACATGAATAAGGAGAAGGATCCTCTCCACCCCGAAATCATCTACGTCAACCGCGAAAAGGAAGGCGTACAGGTGGAAGCGGCACTGCAGTGGTGCGTGGATGCCTACTCAGACAGCATTCTTGGCTTTGCCAACAACATCCGCACCGTCGATGGTGGCACCCACATCGAGGGCCTCAAAACGGTGCTTACCCGCACCCTCAACACCTTTGCCAAAAAGCGCGGCAAGCGCAAGGATGCCGATTCCAACCTGGCTGGTGAGAACATCCGCGAGGGCCTCACCGCGGTGCTATCGGTCAAGGTGCCCGACCCGGAATTTGAGGGTCAGACAAAAACCAAGCTGGGCAATACGGAAGTACGCGGCATTGTTGACACGCTGGTGGGTGAAGCCCTCAGCGAATATCTCGAATTCAATCCCTCGGTGATCGATCTGATCCTCGAGAAGGCGATTCAGGCATTCAATGCTGCCGAGGCCGCCCGCCGCGCTCGAGAACTGGTGCGCCGCAAGAGCGTGCTCGAGAGCTCCACCCTGCCTGGCAAGTTGGCAGATTGCTCCTCCCGCGACCCTTCCGAGTCTGAGATCTACATTGTGGAGGGCGATTCCGCTGGTGGCTCTGCTAAGCAGGGGCGGGATCGGCGCTTCCAAGCGATCCTGCCTTTGCGGGGCAAAATCCTCAACATCGAGAAAACTGACGACGCCAAGATTTATAAAAATACTGAGATTCAGGCCCTGATCACAGGATTAGGTCTGGGGATCAAGGGCGAGGAATTTGATGAGAAAAATCTTCGCTATCATCGGATCGTGATCATGACCGACGCTGACGTCGACGGCGCCCACATCCGCACCCTGATTCTCACCTTCTTCTTCCGCTATCAGCGCGCCCTAGTCGAGGGTGGTTACATTTATATCGCCTGTCCCCCTCTCTACAAGGTGGAGCGCGGTAAAAACCACACTTACTGCTACAACGAGAACGATCTTAAAAATACGATCGCATCGTTTGGAGAAAAGGCCAATTACACGATTCAGCGTTTCAAGGGTTTGGGCGAAATGATGCCTAAACAGCTTTGGGAAACCACAATGGATCCCACCACCCGCACCATGAAGCGTGTCGAGATTGAAGACGCCCTCGAAGCGGATCGCATCTTTACAATTTTGATGGGCGACAAAGTGGCCCCGCGTCGAGAGTTCATCGAGGCTCATAGCGCCACCCTCGATTTGGCCCAGCTCGACATTTGATGGCTCAACCTGCAGCTTGGCGTTGGGCGGCCCTGCTTGGTTTTGCCCTGATCACTCCCGTTGGCTTGCCTGCCGGTGGGGCCGATCGTCGGCCTTTTGAACTGCGGCGGCGTTGTAGCGGCGACCCTTTGCTCTCCACCCGTGCGGTTGTGTTGCGGGCAGCTCCTGAGCAGCGGGCGCCTGCCTTGCAGCAATTGGGTACCGGTGAGCCCCTGCGGGTGCTGCGCAGCTGGCGAGCTAGCTCCGGCCAGCGTTGGCTGCAGGTGCAGGCTGCTGATCGCCGCGGCTGGGTGCCGGCTGGTTGAGCGCGCCGGTTAGGCGGCTAGGGCGGCCTCGATGGCGCCCTTTAATTCGGCGGAATCGGGCTCCACGTTGCTCTTGTAGCGGGCCAGTACGGTGCCGTCCTTGCCTACCAAAAACTTCTCGAAGTTCCAGGCGACGGGGCCTGCTGGTTCGCTCTGGCTGAGGGTGGTGTACGGCTCTTCAGCCATCACAACTTTGTCGAGCAATTCGAAATTGGCGCCGTAGGTGGTGGAGCAGAACTGCTGGATCTCTGCCAGCGTGCCGGGCTCCTGGGCACCGAAATCGTTGCAGGGAAAGCCGAGTACGGCCAGGCCCTGGGGTCCGTAGCTCTCCTGGAGCGTCTGCAGGCCTGCGTATTGGCGGGTGAAGCCACAGCGGCTTGCCACGTTCACGATCAGCAGCACCTTGCCCGCCCAATCGCCCAGGCTGCGCTCGCCGCCTTTGGCGTCGCGCACGGCCACATTGCTCACTGAGATAGCCATCGGTGCGGGTGTCATCAAGTGGCCGGACCATAGCGAGCCGGCGGCAGCCGCGACCCATAAACTCATAAGTGAGGCGTCGCGGTGCCCATGAGCGAAGCCAACGGGATCCAGGTGGCCGAGGTGGTCGCCCAACAGCTGGAAAGCCTGCTTGAGGCTGGCAACTACGACGGGGCCAAGCTGCTGCTTGGCCCCGTGCAGCAGGTGGACGCGGCTGAAGCGATCGGCAGCCTGCCGCGCACCCTGCAGGCCTTGGCCTTTCGGCTGCTTCCCAAGGATGAAGCGATTGAGGTCTACGAATACCTAGATGCGGCGGTCCAGCAGACGATGCTGGAACGGCTGCGCTCCGGTGAGGTGCTGGAGCTGGTGGAGGAGATGTCGCCCGACGACCGGGTGCGGCTCTTTGATGAATTGCCCGCCAAGGTGGTGCGGCGCCTGCTGGCCGAGCTGAGCCCGGCGGAACGGCGGATTACCGCCCAACTACTGGGCTATGAGGCGGAGACGGCGGGCCGGCTAATGACTACCGAATTCGTCGATCTCAAGGAGTTTCACAGCGCCGCCCAGGCCCTGGCGATCGTGCGCCGCCGCGCCCGCGACACCGAAACCATCTATTCCCTCTACGTCACCGATGGCTCCCGCCACCTCACCGGCATCCTGTCGCTGCGGGATCTGGTCACGGCCGACCCCGAGGCGCGCATCGGCGATGTGATGACCCGCGATGTGGTGAGCGTCGGCACCGACACCGACCAGGAGGAGGTGGCCCGGGCTATCCAGCGCTACGACTTCCTGGCCGTGCCGGTGGTGGACCGGGAGCAGCGGCTGGTGGGGATCGTCACCGTGGACGACGTCATCGACGTGATCGAGCAGGAGGCCACCCGCGACCTCTACGCCGCCGGCGCCGTGCAGGCTGGCGATGAAGACGACTACTTCCAGAGCAACCTGTTCACCGTGGCGCGGCGCCGGGTGGTGTGGCTGCTGGTGCTGCTGGTGGCCAACAGCGGCACCTCGGCGGTGATCGCTTCCCAGGAGTTGGTGCTCAAGCAGGTGGTGGTGCTCGCCGCCTTTATTCCGCTGCTGATCGGCACCGGCGGCAATGTGGGAGCCCAGAGCTCCACCGTGGTGATTCGGGGCCTGAGCACCCAGCGCATTCAGGCGATGGGCGCCTGGCGGGCGATCTGGCGCGAGGCTGTGGCTGGCGCCCTGTTGGGTTTGTTGATGGTGCTGGCGGTGGTGCCGTGGGCCGCCTACGTGGCAGGCAGCTGGTTAGTGGCCATGGCCGCCGGTCTGAGTCTGGTGGCGATCACCACCCTGGCTGCAACTGCTGGTGCCGCGCTGCCACTTCTGTTTGACCGCCTGGGCCTGGATCCAGCCCTGATGTCAGCGCCCTTTATTGCCACCGCGACAGACGTAGCAGGGGTGTTTATCTACCTGCAAACTGCCTCCTGGCTGCTGCAGCGCGCGGCGCCCGGCTAAGCAGTGTCTGGGAGCGGCCTGAGCTACTGCGGCGGTTTTACGGGAATGTGAGAGGAGTTAACACTTCTTCAGGTTAGGCTTTACACATCTTCAAGCCTCTAGTGCCATGGTCGTCGCCATCGCTACTACTCCCGGTGCAGCTTCTCCCGACAAGGCTGCTCGCTCCATGCCCGCTGCCGATGGCGACCTAGTGCGCAGCTACCTGCGTGACATAGGCCGAGTGCCGCTGCTTTCCC